>Ga0209266_1001193_pt1 | contig 17677 bp, 15 predicted proteins | sample GraSoiAngelo_132_FD_185889 | JGI IMG/M metagenome (GOLD analysis project Ga0209266, IMG submission 185889) | Grasslands soil microbial communities from the Angelo Coastal Reserve, California, USA - 14_0929_02_40cm (SPAdes) (version 2) | ecosystem: Environmental > Terrestrial > Soil > Grasslands ...
CGTCGCTGGCCGGCACGCCACCGCATCACGACCACGACCAGCAAGAAGGGGACGGCCAGCCAGGCAAACGGTTTCAACGCGACCGCAATCCCAAGAGCGCCGGCAGCGAGGACCGGGTGGCCACGTGACAGCAGCGTGAGGCTCAGGAGCACGACGGCGAGGAACTCGATGTCGTTGCGCCCCGACCACAGGTACAACGTGATCAGCGGGCTGATGTAGATCGCCGCCGTCACCATCAGCCGGCGTTCGGCGGTTATGGGTAGCGCGGCGATGGCCAGCAGGCCGACCAGCGCGAAGCCGATCAGAACGATCCGGTAGTCGAAGGGCAGACCGAGGGCGCCGCTCAGCAGCCGGAATGGAATCCCGACCAGGATGGTGAGCGGAAAGTACGCCATATGGTGCAGCGCCGGGTTGCCATCGGTCGTCAAATTCCATGGCAGCCTGGCCATCGGCGTGGTGGACCAGTCGACGCCGTAGATGGGTTGTCCGTGCAGGAGTCGGTCAATGGCCGACTCGATCTGGAGCAGGCCGTCGTGTTCCATCGTGAGGCCGAGCGCAGGCCGTTGGACCACGGCGACCAGCGTCGGTCCGATGGCGGTCAGGGCGCCCAGCACCGCGGTCACGCCGAGCTTGAGCCCCCAACGCCCCTCGACCCGCACGATCAGCCCGAGCAATGCCAGGACACCCCCGGTGCTGATCGCGGCGACCCACGTGCCGACGTGGGCACGCAGGGTCCAGAGCAGCAGGACCTGCAGCCCCCCGAACACGGCGACGTAGGCAAGCGGGGTGGTCAACCGGGCGGCGACCCGGGTCAGCGATACCGCAGGTCCACCGGCCGGCGGTCGAGCGCCAGCCATGACGACGGTGTAACGACGAGTGCGAGGAACCCCTTCTCCGAGGCGTTATAGCCTGGCAGTGTCGTTCCATCCAAGCGCGGCTCGGGCAGTGCCGGCTGCGCCGCCTTCAGGGAAGGTCCGGCCAGCGTTCATCGTCCAGGCTGGATTGATCGGTTCGGCGGTCGCCATTTATCTCATCGTCCTCGGCGCGGCCGGGTTGCGTCACCAGGACCTCGATGCGTACCTCGCCGCCGCCCGCGACATCTGGCACGGGGCGCCGCTCTATGCCGCCTTTCTGCATCATCCGTTCCCCGACCCGACGCTGAGGCCGGCCTTCATTTACCCGCCGGCGTTCGCCCTGTTGATCGCTCCGTTGGGACTCTTGCCGGACGCGTTGGCCGGCGTGATCTGGCTGCTGATCTGCCAGACGTCGCTGATCGCCGCGCTCGCGCTCGTCCTCCGGTGGCGGAAGCCAACGAGCTGGGCGATGACGGCGCTCGTTGTCGCGACCTTTACCTTCTATCCGCTCTGGATCGACGTCGCACAGGGACAGGCCAACCTGCCCATCGTGCTGCTCGTGACGATCGGCGTCGTCGGCATCGTCCAGGGCAGGCCGCGCTTCGGCGCGGCGCTGGGGGTTGCCGCCGCGTTGAAGCTGACCCCCATCATCCTGCTGGTCTGGCTGCTGCTCGACCGTCGCTTTCGCGCGGTGGGCTGGATGGTTGGCGCGTTTGCCGCGGTCGGCGGCGTGGGTGCGTTGTTCCGCTTCCACGACACGATCGCCTTTATCGGGCAAGTCCTGCCGGCCCTGGCCCCGGGCACGGCCTTCTACGCCAACCAGTCCCTCAGCAGCATTCTCACCCGGGTTTCCGTTGAGAATCCTTACACCCAGCCATGGATCGACATCCCCTGGGCGTTCGTCCTGCCGGCCGCCGCCGGCATCCTCCTCATCGGACTGTGGTTCTGGCGAACGCACCGTCAGCCGGCGCTGACCCGCTGCGCCGCCTTCATCCCGCTGATTCCATTGTTGTCCTCGGTAACCTGGCCGCACCACCTCGTCGTGCTGCTGCCCGTCATCTGGTTGAGCGCCATCGCCCTCGCCCAGCGCGAATGGCCGGTCATCCCGACGGTTACACTGGCCAGCCTGCTGTTTGCCTTCAGCGTGCTATCGCGCTATCCCGCAGGTCCGGCCTACGGCCAGGCAGGCTACCGCGACGCGCAGACCCAGGACCCGATCGTCTTTGTGGCGTCGAACGCCCTCTTCTTCGGAACCCTGATGCTGTTTCTTTTCGCACCATGGCTGCTGCGCTCCCGCTAGCCAGGCCGCCGGCGCCCGCGCCGCGCACGCAGCGGATCGGGTTCGCGATGGTCTTCGCGTTGGTGATCGCCGCCGTCTCTCTCCTCCCCTATCTGCTGGCCTACCTCTGGACCCCGCCGGGTCATCATTTCGCCGGCTTCTTCTTCATCGCCGACGATGCCACCACCTACCTGGCCAAGATGCGCGAGGGCATGGATGGGTCGTGGCTCTGGAACGATCCCTATACCAGCGAGCCACATGGCGGCGTCTTTCTTTTTGGCTTCTATCTGCTACTCGGCCACCTGGCCGGACTGTTGCATCTGCCCTTGATCGCCACCTATCACCTGGCCCGAATTTTGGGTGCGCTCGCGGTCGTGCTGGCGGTTGACCGTCTTTGTCGGCAGTTGCTTCCCGCCGAGCTTCGGAGGCTCGGACTCGTGCTCGTCGTGCTCGGATCGGGACTCGGGTTTCTCGCCCAGGCGGCGGGCAACCCCGCCATCTTCGGCAGCCAGATCGAGGCGCTCGACCTCCATCTTCCTGAGCTCAGCGGGTGGTACTCGATCCTCGCCATCCCCCACTTCGCCTGGGCGACGGCCCTCATCATCGCCGGCCTGCTGGGGCTGCTGCAGATCGCGGATCGGCCGGCCTGGCGTCCAGTGGCGCTGACCGCGGCAGCGTTGCTCGCGCTCACCGCCATTCATCCGCAGATGATCCCCGTCATCGCCATCATCTGGGTCGCCTACCGGGGGCTGTTGCTGGCCTGGGGTAGGCCGCCGTCGTGGCGGACGCTCGCCGCCGAGGCGGTGCCGTTCATGGTCACGCTGCCGCTGCTCGCCTACAATGCGTGGCTCCTGTTCGCGGACCCGACCATCGCCGAATGGGCATCACAGTGGCGGCATCAGGCGCCGGGGCCGCTGAGCCTGGGCGTCAGCCTTGGCGTTCCCCTGCTGCTGGCTGCGGGCGGAGGGGTGACCGCCTGGCGGCGCCGTGACGAGGGCCTGGCGCTGATGCTGGTCTGGCCTCCACTGGTCATCCTGCTGCTGTACCTGCCGAACCTGGCGAGCATCCAGCGCCGCCTGCTCGACGCACTGTATGTTCCGATCGGGATCCTGGCGGCGGTCGGCCTCCGCGCCCTGACGGCCCGCTTGCGCCGCACGCCGGCCCGGCGGATCACCGCCCTGGTGATGACCACGTGCTGCGTCGCCTCGGCGATCGTCCTGGCGATTGCGGTGCGCTTCGCCTCGGGCGCATTCCCCGAGGCCTACGTGGGCAACGATGCCTGGCAGGCCATGCAATGGCTGTCGGCCCACCACCGGGCCGGTGACCGGGCGCTTTCGTCACCCCAGGCGGGGCAGCTCCTGCCGGCCTGGGCGGGGGTCGACGTCTACGTCGGCCACTACAGCGAAACGCTCGACTACTTCCAGAAGATCCAGAAGGTTGGTGCGGTGCTCCGCCCGGGTGAGCCGGCCGCGATGGTGCGGGCCTTCATCCAGGCCAACGGCATCACCCTGCTCTACTGGGGGCCGGATGAAGCGAAGACGGGCTTTCACCCGGAAGACCAGGCCTATCTTGAGCCCATCCGCCACGACGGGACCGTGACGATCTATCGAGTGCAGTCACCCTAGCGAACTGAGCGATTCAGGCCGAGGCACGACGGTCGCTGGCGTTGACACCGGGGGTCGGATGTTTGCGGACCCGGTCGGGGATGGCGAGCAACTCCAGGAACATCGCGGTGGAGTGCCGGACAGGGTGCACCCGGCTCTGCGGCGAGTTGATCCAGCGGGTCGGCACTTCGACAATCTGGTAGCCCGCCTGCTGCGCCCGGTAGAGGACCTCGACATCGAAGCCAAATCCGCGGGTCTGCAGCACCGGGAAGACCCGGTCGGCGACCTCCGCCGTGAACGCCTTGAAGCCGCACTGCGTATCGTGCACGCCGCCAAGCACGAAGATCCGCACCAGCCGGTTGAAGATCTTCCCCATGCTCTCCCGGTACCAGGGCTGATGCAGCTCGACCTGCGAGTCGCGCAGCCCACGCGAGGCGATCGCCACTCCCGCCCCAGCGTGAAGTGGCCGCAGCAGCTTCTCCAGGTCATCGATCGGTACGCTCAAGTCGGCATCGCTGAAGACCCGGTATCGACCGCGCGCGGCCGCCATGCCAAGGCGCACCGCGGCGCCCTTGCCGGCGTTGCGCTCCGCGACGACCAGCTTCAGCTGCGGCCAGCGCCTGGCATGCTGTCGAACGATCTCGGCAGTTGCGTCGTGGCTGCCGTCATCGACCACGATCACCTCGGCGCTAAGGCCCGCCGTCGACAAATGGTGCTGCACCTGGTCCAGCGTGGTCGGTAGACGCAGCGCCTCATTGAAGGCCGGGATCACCATCGAGATCTCCGGGGTCATGCGGCCTTCTCCACTTTCCGCATCTCGGCCTTAAAGGCCAGCAGTTCGCGGAACGCTCGCAGGACGACCCGAGGATTGGCGCCCGTCTGCTTCCCCGACCGGCGCGGGTAGTGATGGACGGCCACTTCGACGACCCGCGCCTGGAGCTGGCGAGCCAGTACCAGCATCTCCGTATTGATCAGGGCGCCCTCCGAGTGGAGACTCATGCGGTCCAGGAGGTCGCGGCGAATCAGCTTGAAGGCACAGTTGACGTCGCGCGCCAGCCGGCCGAAAAACAGTCGCACCAGCGAGAAGAACGCCCAGGCGTTGAGCCGGCGAGGCAGTGGGTCCCGACGACGCTGCCGGTAGCCGGTCACGATGTCCCCCTCCCCCGCCCGGGCCAGCAACAGGCCGAGCTCCATCGGGTCAAACTGGTTGTCGGCATCCATGAGGAAGATCCAGGGAAGGCGCGCCGCGTCAAATCCCGATCGCAGCGCGGCGCCGTATCCCCGATTCACCGGATGCCGGACCACCCGCAGGCTGGGATGCGCGGTCTTGAGCCGGTCGAGCACGCCGGCGGTGCCGTCCTGGCTGCCGTCGTCGACCACGATGATCTCGAAGGCGCGCGCGTGCGTCTCGAGCGCCCTCGCCATGCGGCCGACCGATTGCTCCAGGTTGGCCGCCTCGTTGAAAGCCGGTAGGACGGCACTGATCTCCACCGATGAGGCAACGGGGGTCATGGAGCGAAGCCTACTCGGGTGAAAACGGTTGCCACCCGATCCCGGCTGAAGAGTTGCCATGCCCGGTCCTGCTGGAGCAGGGCCACAAGGGGATGTCCGTTCGGCAGGACGATCGCGTCCGGGTCGCTCTGCGCGATGACCGACGGCCAGCCCTCGGCCATATAGCTGACGCGCAGGTAGCGGCTGAAGAGGGCCGATCCATAGACTTCCACCCGACCGTCGATGAAGATGCGGCTGCCGTGCGGGTAAAGGCGCCACAGCAGGTAGCCGCCGTAGTCGTAGTAGTTGAAGATGCGGACCGGTTTCCCGAGAGCCTGGAGCGCATCCGTCGTCTGCACCGGAAAGACGGAGGCGATGGCGGCCGCTTCATCGGCCGAGCGGAGATTCGGAAGCGCGCGGTAGGTAACCATGACCGCCGCGGCCACGACCAGGAGCGCCAGGTTGACGATGCCGAGCGCCGCCGTTGGCCCGTTGAGCCGGATCGGGGTCCAGCGCCACGCCGCCTGGGCCGCCGGACGGCGGGCGACGGCGGGAAGGACTGACGAGAGTGTGTGGAGCAGCGCCTGGGCACAGCGACCGGCGAGCGGCGCGGCGCCGATGACGAACAGCGGGACGTTGCGCTGAGACGCCAGCGCCAGGTAGAGCAGGGCGAAGGCCCATAGCCATTCATGCGTGCGGGCCTTGACCCTCCCGGTCGCCAGCCCACCGAGGACAAGGAAAACGATCGCCTCGAACATCAGGCCGGCCATCGAGTGGAAGTCCGGCGAGGCCCATTCCTGGATGTTGTTCTGGATGAGCGGCGAGGTCAGCGTGCCAAGCGGAAAGAGGAGCGTCTGAAGCCCCGATGGGTTGGCGATGGACAGCACCACCCCGGCCACGATCGCCCATCCAAACAGCACCCGGCGGCGCGCCGGCATCCCGGTGGCCGGTGAACGCCGGGCGTCGAACCACTCACCGATCAGGAACAGGCCGGCGATGATGACGCCCACCAGGAAACCCGAATGCAGGTTGGCCCACAGCCAGATGAAGGGCGGCAGCAGCAAAGGATTGAGGCGCCCTTGCCGATAGGCGCCGAGCCCCACCACGAGCACACCGGTGAACACCATGTTGAGCAGCTGGGGACGGGCACCCCAGGCCGTCGAGCCCGCCAGCGCGCCGACCAGCGTCAGCACCGCGGACACAGTCGGGTGCAGGCTCGATCGCCGCAGGATGACGTACACGCAAAGAGCGCCAGCCGTCACCGCGCCGGCACCAACGGCGACCAGCAGCGGCAGGCCGCCAAGCTGGTAGAGCAGGTACATCATCAGATCGGCCAGCCACTCGTGCATCACCCAGGGCTGGCCGGCGGCGCTGAACGAGTAGAGATCGACGTGAGGAATCGTGCCGGTCGTGCTGATCAGGCGCCCGTTGGCCAGGTGCCACCACAGGTCGGGATCCAGCGGCGGCACCGCGGCCAGACTGAAGATGGCCGTAAAGAGGAGCCAGCGAAGCACCAGCGCACTGGTGACCCGGCGAAGCGCGCCAACGACGGCAGGCATCAGGGCGTGTAACGAGCAGGTCACAGGCATCCTTCATGGAGCGGTCAGCGCGGCTCGCGCATCACGCGAAAGACGAATTGCGGCAGGGCCAGCATTCGTCGCCAGCGCCAGGGCTCCTGGCGCAGCCGGTGCAGCCATTCCAGGCCGCGCTCGCGCATCCAGGGAGGAGCCCGCCGGGCCCGACCGGAGATGAAGTCGAAGGTTCCACCCACCCCCATTCCGACGATGGCCCCGGAGCGGGCCAGGTTGCGGGCGAGCCAGGCCTCTTCCGCAGTGGCGCCGTAGGCGAGGAACAGCAACTGGGCGCCACTCGAGCGGACCAGCTCCACCGTGACCGGGTCGCTTCCCTGATCCGCTGAGCCGGCGTGCGTTCCCGCCAGCGTGAACCCGGGAAAGCGGTCGCGCAGCACGCGGCCGGCCGCTTCGGCGACGCCTGGGGCGCCGCCGAGAAAGAAAAAGCGCCAACCCTCGCGGGCACCGCGGGCCGCCAGCGCCGTGACGACGTCGACACCCGCCAGCCGGCTCGGCAACGGATGGCCGAGCCGTCGCGCCGCCCAGAGGACGCCGGCGCCGTCAGCCAGCGCCAGGTCCGCGCGACGCAGGATGGCCGCGAAGTCGGGGTCGCGCCCTGCTTGCATGATCCGCTCCGGGTTGACGCTGATCACCAGGCGCGGCTGCCCCTCCGCCAGGGCGCGGACGACCCATTCGACGGCCTCCGCCTCGCTGAGCGGGTCGACGGGCACCCCGAGCAGGGTGAATCGCGTCACGCGGCGAATGCCTGCCGGTAGACCTCCGCCGTCTCTCGGCCGAGGCGCTCAACACTGAACGCCTTCGATCGCGCAAGGCCGGCATTCCGAAGGCGAGCCTGCTCAGCATCGAAGCGGAGTAACCGTTCCATCGCCTGGGTCAGCTCCTCCACGCTCTCCGTGCGGAGCACCACGCCCGCCTCGTCAACCAGCTCGACCAGGGCTTCAGCCGAAGAGACGACCACCGGCGTGGCGCACGACATGGCCTCCAGGACCGGCAGCCCAAAGCCTTCATACCGCGAGGGATAGCAAAAGAGCGAGGCGCCGCTGTAGATCGCCGGCAGGAACTCTCGCGGAACGTAGTCGAGCGAGATCACGTGACTGCGCGGTCCGGCCTGTCGGACCTGCCCCGCCAGTCGCTCGGCTCCACGGTTGGTCCGGCCGACGAAGACCAGCGCCGAATCGTCCGTGAGGTCGGGCGGAAGGAGCTCATAGGCCGCCCGCAACCGAGCAAGATCTTTGCGCGGATCGATGGTGCCGACGTAGAGGACGTAGCGCTCGGGCAACCCGAAGCGCTTTCGAGCAGCGGCGACCTCGGCGGCCGGCCGCGGTCCGAACGTCGCATCGGCGCACAGCGGGACGTAAGCGACTCGCTCCGGCGCGATATGGTACAGGTCGATGACCTGCCGCCACACCGCCTTGGATGAGACCATGATGCGGTGCGCCCGCCGAATGCTCCGCGGGCCAAGCATCCCGAAGTACCAGCGGGCACGCGGATGCAGGTCGTCCGGGCGGATCCGATAAGTGAGGTCGGGGACGGTCAGCACCAGCGGGACGGCGCTGAGCAGGGGGGCAACGCCGAGAACCGAATGCAGCAGCCGCAGCGCGCGCGGGTAGGCCCCAAACCGCCAGGGAAACGACCATTGTTCGCGCCCAAGTCGCAGGCCGCGCGGCACGCGCGGAAACGGCACCACCCGATGGCCCTGGACCGCATCCTGGATGTTGGGGATCACATCGCTCGGCACCAGCACATCGACCGAGGCCCCGACCTGGTGCAGGCCGCGAAGGATGTGCAATGCGTGATGCTCGAGACCGGTAAATGGCTGAGCCGCAAACAAGAGGTCGATCGCAATCCCCTCGGGCACCGAGTTCTTCCCCGACATTGCCGCGATGCTAGCGGATCAGCGAGGCCGCAGGCCGAGCTGCACCGATGCGGTCAGTCGTAGTGAACCCATTGCTAGTCGGCATCGACGGCACGCCGGCCGTGCGGGACGTCGCAACCGGGACCGAGGTATACGCGCGGAGCATCATCGAGTCCCTCGCCGCCTCGAAGGCTGATCGCACGGTGCGCGTTTACGCGAATGCGAGCGATGCCCCGCCATGGTTGCCCGCATCCGTCGAATGGCGCGGCATCCCGTTTCCGCGCGGATGGACGCACTGGCGACTGCGGCAGGCGCTTCGCCGTGAGCGGCCCGACGTCACGTTCATTCCCAGCCACGTGTTGCCGTTCGCCCTTGGCCTCAAATCGGTCGTCACCATTCACGACGTGGGCCATCGCCGCGAGCCCCGCTCCTACTCGCGCCGGGCCCGCTGGTATCTCGAGGCCACCACCAGGTACGCGGCTCGGCGCGCGAACCGGTTGATCGCCGTGTCCAGGGCGACTGCCGACGACCTGGTCCGCTTCTATCATGTGCCCGGCGGACGCGTGGTCGTCGTGCATTCAGGCGTCGATCCGCGCATGCGCCCGCAGGACCCAGCGAGGGTGGCGGATGTGATTCGTCGGTTGGGCATCGCCAGTCCCTACTTCCTGTACGTCGGCCGGAATCATCCCCGCAAGAACCTGTCGATGCTGCGCCGTGCATTCGACGAAGCGCGCCGGCGCGGTCTCCGCGCGAATCTCGTGCTCGCCGGACCGGATCACGGTGGGGAACCGTCCGCTGAAGTGGTGACCGCCCTGCCATACATTCCCGCGAATGAGCTACCCGCCCTGTACGCCGGCGCCGTGGCGCTGACCCTCCCGTCACGCTTTGAAGGCTTTGGATTTCCGGCGCTCGAGGCGATGCGCTGCGGAACGGCGGTGATCGCCTCGACCGCGGGGGCCCTTCCTGAGATCGTGGGCACCGCGGGCATCCTGCTCAGCCCGGACGATACGGGCGCCTGGAGCCAGGCGATGCTGGAGCTGGTGGGCGACCCGGCGCTGCAGCAACGGTTGATCGCGGCCGGAAGCGCGCGCAGCGCCGAGTTCACGTGGGACACCACTGCCGTGAAGACCTGGCGAGTGCTCGACGCGGTGGGTCGTCAGGGTCAGGCGGAAACGGCGGATTCGTAGACCGCGCGGTGTTCGGCCGCGCTCGCCGACCAGGTGTACAGGGCGGCTCGGGCGCGACCTGCCGCCACCAGGCGATCACGCAGCTCGCGGTCGGCGAGCAGGCGGCGCAGGTTGTCCGCCAGCGCCTCGTCATCCTCCGGCGCTGCAAGCAGGGCCGCGTTCCCGGCGACTTCGGGGATGGCACCGGCATTGGAAGCGATCACCGGCGTGCCCGCGGCGAACGCCTCGAGCACAGGCAAACCGAAGCCCTCATCCAGGGAGGGAAAGACGACCGCCTCCGCCAACTGATAGAGCGCCGGGAGGTCGGGCATCCCGGCATAGCCGACAAATCGCACGGAACCCGTCAGCTCGAGGTCGCGCACCGCGTCGACCACCGGATCATACTTCCACCCAAAGCCGCCGACCACGATCAGGGGAATCCGTTCGGCGGCCGGGATCCGCGCCAGGGCGCGCAACGTGGTGATGTAGTTCTTCCGCGGTTGCACCGTCCCCACCTGCAGCAGGTACCGGTCCGGCAGTGCGTAGCGTGCCTGGACCTCAGCCCGCACCGACGACGACACGGGAAGCGCGAACTCGGTCTCGACGCCGTGCGGAATTACCCGGCAGCGCGCCGCCTCGACGCCGAACAGTCGCATGGTCGCCGCTTTCGTCGCATCCGACGGACAGATGATCGTGCGCGCCTGCTGGATCGACCGCGGCACGACCACTTTGGTGGCGAACCACTGGTCCCCCGGAAACCATTCGGGGTGATCGTAGATTGCCAGATCGTGAATGGTGACCACTCCAGGAAGACCGACGAACAGCGGCAGCGAATTGGCGGGACCATGGACGAGCTGGGCGCGGTCCGCAAGCATCTGGAGCGGGGTGAGGACTTGAGATCCCAGCAGCCTGGGCGCTCGTTGTCCGTAGGTCGTCACCGTGACGGCGTGAGTCTCGCGGAATGCTGTGAGAAGCGCCCGGACGTATCGCCCGACCCCGGTTGCGCCCTCGTTGTTCAGCGCCCGAGTGTCGAGCGCTACCCGAAGTGGTGCTGCCGTCGCGGCTTCCGATTGCCGTTCAGGCGTAGGTATCGATCCGGGCCTGCCGAGAAAGAGCCTCCACGACATGCCTGGCGGGGAACCGGGCAAAATCATCCGCCCAGAGCGCCACCACGCGCTCGCCCATGGGCGGGATATCGGGCCGGCGCGCAACGGCCAGCACCACGGACCCGGCGGCGGCGGCGACGTGAAGCGCGTCACCGTCGTGGCCAACCACCGCAAGGCTGAGCTCGCTGAGCACTGCCACCTCGTCCACCGTCATGTCGGCCAGCTTGACGACGGTGGTCGGCTTCGCAATGCCTCCCCGCGTTTCGCGTACCACTCGCTCATCGCCGGCGCCAGACAGGAGAATGATGCGCTCGGCCGTCGCCTGGTTGGCCACCACGGCGAAGCGCTCCGCCGGCCACCATTGAGCCGAGCGGCCGGATGACCAGCCGCCGCCGCCTGGGATCAGGACCAGGGGACGCCGGCCGCCGCCGATGAAGGCGGGCCAGCGTGCGATCGCCTTCGCCCGGACCGCTTCCGGCGGGTGCAGGGTGGGGGCATCCCCGGGGCCGAGCACGGGCCGGTTGCCGGCGACCGCCGCGAGGCGCCAGTTGGCTTCCACCGGGTGCATCCCGCGGACCGCGGTGACCCGCTCGGTCGCCGCCCAATCGTTGGCGCCCGCCACCATCAGGCGGCGGGGAACTCCGGCGAAGTAGGTCAGCGCGAGATGGAGGAATCTGGCTGGGAATGGGATGACGACCGTTCCGATCGGGCCCGCGCGCAAACGCCGAAAGACCCGCAGAAGCTCGGCTGGTGAGTCATCGAAGACGAAGGCGCGACCCACGGACGGGAGCCCGAGTAGCGTTCCGACGGCGTCGGCCGAGGTGAAGACCGTCGCGCCCTCACAGGCGCGCAGCAGCGGTTGCGCCATCAGCGCCTCCCGGACCCCGCCGCCGAGCAAGATGGCAACCCCCGATGACGGGCGCTGTACCGTGCTCATGTGATGTAGTGCTGGCCCCGCCGGATCACCTGCAAGTTGTCGAGCGCCATCCCGGTCCCGACGGCCACGCAACTCTGGGGGTCACGGGCGACCCGGGCGGGGATCCCCCCGTGGCTTGCGAGAAATTCTGCAATCCCGCGCAGCATCGCACCGCCCCCGGTCAGGACGGCGCCGTTGCGCTGCAGCGAAGGGCGCCGGTCTTCGCCAACCTGGGCGATCACTCGCTGCAGGGCGGACGCGATCGCGAGCAGTGGCGTGTGGATCGCAGCCTGCACCTCGCTGCCGGAGACGCGTAGCTGGAGATTGCGGCCATCAGCGGCGGCGGCAGTAACCTCAAACGAGGTCTCCGCGGCGGGAACGGTCGCCGAGCCGGTGGCGACTTTCAAACGCTCGGCTTCACCCGGCGGCAGCCGCACCCCGTGGGTCGATGCCACGGCTTCCTCGATCGCGCGGTCGAGGCTATCGCCGCCGATGCGAATCGATTCGAGCGCGAGCATCTCGCCGTGCGCAATGGCGGCCACGTCGGTGGAGCCCGCGCCCAGGTTGACGACCAGGATCCCGTCGGTCGTCGCCACCGGGACGCGCGCCCCAATGGCCGCGGCCATGGGCTTGTCAATGAGGTAGGCGCTTTTGGCTCCCGCATGCATGGTGGCTTCGAGCACCGCCCGCCGCTCCACGCCGGTGACCATCGAGGGCACCGACAGCATCACATCCGGCCGGAAAATCCGCTGCCGGCCGACGATCCGGCCGATCAAGTGCTGGACCATCGCCCCGACCGCGTCGTAGTCCACGCCGTCACCATCGCGAACCGGCCGGATGGCACGGGCTTTTCCGCCGCGTCCGAGCAATTCGGAGGCCGCCCGCCCGACGGCCAGCACCCGTGCACCTCTTTCATCGGTTGCCATCAGTGCCGGTTCGTTCACGACGATGCCCTCACCCTTGACATAGACGAGCACCGTGGAGGTGCCGAGATCGATGCCAATTTTCTTGGAGAGCACGGCGACCTCAATCCCCGACGACCCTGGAGAGATCTGGCCGGACCTCGGCCTCGCCATCGACCCGCGTGAGATGCGCGCCCAGTCGCTCGAGCTTCGCCACGATGTCCTGGTAACCGCGGTCCAGGTGATAGATGTTGTCGAGCACCGTCGTCCCCTTGGCGCACAGCGCCGCCACGACGAGGGCGGCGCCGGAACGGATATCGGGCACGTTGACCGAACCGCCGTGCAGCGCGCTGGGGCCGGTGACCATCGCGCTGCGGCCTTCCACGTAGACGTCCGCGCCCAGCTTGCGGAGCTCGGGCACGTGCTGAAAACGGTTTTCGAAAACGGCCTCCGAAACGACGCAGCGGCCGTGCGCTTGCGTCATGAGGCTGACGAAGGGCGCCTGCAGGTCAGTCGGAAACCCGGGGTGCGGCCAGGTCGTCACGTCGACGGGCTGCAACCGTTCACCGCCCCGCACCCAGAGGCTGTGCGTCCGCTCTTCCACCTCGACGCCCGCCGCCCGCAACTTGAGGATTAACGCCCGCAGGTCCGCCGTCTCAACGTCTTCCAACACCGCCTCTCCGCCGGTCGCGGCGATCGCGATCGCGTAGGTTCCGGTCTCGATGTTATCGGGGATCACGCGATGGGTCGCGCCGCTCAACTCCGGGACCCCCTCGATCTGCAGCACGTCGGTGCCGATGCCCTGGATCCGGGCACCCATTTTTCCCAGGAACATCGCCAGGTCGACCACGTGGGGCTCGCGGGCGGCGTTGTGGATGGTGGTGATGCCATCGGCGGTGGCAGCCGCCATCATGAGGTTTTCCGTCCCGGTCACGGTCGGCATGTCGAGGTGGATGGTGGCGCCGGTCAGCCGGTCCGCACGGGCGACGTACTCGCCGTCCTCGAGTTCGACGCGCGCGCCCATCAGGCGGAGGCCGACGATATGCTGTTCCACCCGCCGCATGCCGATGTCGTCGCCGCCGGGCTTCGCCACCCGCGCCTCACCCCGGCGCGCCAGCAGCGGCCCCATCAGGAGGAACGACGCCCGCATCCGGTTTGCCATGGCCGCCAGGACGTCGCTCTTGGCCAGCCGCTCGGCATCGACCTGGAGTTGCTGGGGGTCCAGCCAGCGGATTCGCACGCCCATGCCCTCGAGCAGCCGGACCATCGTCGCGACGTCCTCGATCCGGGGCACGTTCTTGATCCGGCACTCTTCCTCCGTCAGCAGGCAGGCGGCCAGCATCGGAAGCACGGCATTCTTGGAACCGCTGATGGGCACACGCCCGACCAACCGGGATCCCCCCTCGATCAGGAGCTGCGCCACTGACCCCCTAGGGTAACAGTCCGCGCCGTTCGAGGCCCTGAATTGCGGCTATCAGATTTGGGTTCGTTAGACCCGCCGGCGGCGGCGGAGTTCCGCCAGCCGCAGCCGGGCTTCGGCCCGGGCCAGGGCGGTCGTCGCGGCGGCCTGGTCGGCGTCGGAAAGCTTCTGTTGCAGCAGGCTCTCGGCACGGCGGCGCGCTTCCTCGGCGCGGGCTTCGTCGATGTCGTCGGCCCGCTCGGCGGAGTCGGCCAGGACCGTGACCTGGTCGGGGCGCACCTCGAGGAATCCGCCCGAAACGAAAAAGAACTGCTCCTCGCCGTCGTTGCGGACCTTCACGGAGCCGGGTGCCAGCGGGGTCAGCAGCGGGATGTGCCGCGGCAGGACGCCAAGCTCGCCCTCCGAGCCGGGCGCGACCACGAAATCGGCATCGCCTTTGAAGCGCCGCCCCTCGACGGTGACGACGTCGACGTGGAGCTTATCGGCCACGCGCTATTTGGACCGCTCGCCGTCCTTTGCGGCGGCCTTCGCTTCCTGCTTCTTCGATTGGTCGCCCTTCGGCTGCTCACCCTTCGGCTGCTCGCCCCTCGGCTGGCCATCCTTCGGTTGCTCCGCCTTTGGTTTCGCGTCCTCCTGGCGGCCGCCCTCACCCTTCGCCGCCTCGACGGCTTCGTCGATGGTGCCCACCATGTAAAAGGCTTGCTCGGGGAGGTCGTCATGTTTGCCGTCGAGGATTTCGCCGAAGCCGCGGATCGTCTCCTTCAAAGGCACGTATTTCCCGGGCCGGTTGGTGAACACCTCGGCGACGAAGAACGGTTGCGAGAGGAACCGCTCGATCTTGCGGGCGCGGCCCACCAGCAGCTTGTCATCCTCGGACAGCTCGTCCATCCCGAGGATGGCGATGATGTCCTGCAGCTCCTTGTTCCGCTGCAGCACCTGCTGTACGCCGCGAGCCACCCGGTAATGTTCCTCGCCCACAATCTCGGGGGTGAGGAACCGGGAGAAGGAGTCGAGGGGATCGACCGCCGGGTAGATGCCGCGCTCAACGATCGCTCGCGAGAGACTGACCGTGGCGCCCAGGTGGGCGAAGGTGGTGGTGATGGCCGGGTCGGTGTAGTCGTCCGCCGGGACGAAGACCGCCTGGACCGACGTGATCGATCCCTTCTTCGTCGAGGTGATGCGCTCCTCGAGATCGCCCATCTCGGTGGCCAGCGTCGGCTGGTAGCCGACCGCCGACGGGATCCGGCCCAGCAGGGCGGAGACTTCGCTACCGGCAAGCATGTAGCGGAAGACGTTGTCGATGAAGAGCAACACGTCCTGACCGAACTCGTCCCGGAAGTACTCGGCAAGGGTGAGACCGGTCAGCCCCACTCGGGCGCGCGCACCCGGCGGCTCGTTCATCTGGCCGAAAACCAGCGCCGTCTTGTCGATGACGCCCGACTCATTCATTTCCAGCCAGAGGCTGTTGCCCTCGCGGGTGCGCTCGCCGACACCGGCGAACACGCTGAAACCGCCGTGTTCCTGGGCGATGTTGCGGATCAGTTCCATCACGATGACGGTCTTGCCCACCCCCGCTCCGCCGAAGAGGCCGATCTTGCTGCCCTTGGCGAAGGTGGTGACGAGGTCGATGACCTTGATCCCGGTCTCGAGAACGGTGGTATCGGTCACCTGCTCGCTGACCGGCGGGGCCTGCCGGTGGATCGGGAGCCGGACGTCCGACTTGATCTCACCTTTTCCATCGATCGGGTCGCCGATGACGCTCATCATGCGGCCGAGCGTGTTCTTGCCGACCGGCACCGTGATCGGTGCGCCGGTGTCCCTGACCTCGTGGCCGCGCACCAGACCGTCGGTTGAGGCCATGGCGATGGTGCGCACGACGTTGTTGCCCCGGTGCTGCTGCACCTCGAGCACCAGCCGGCCGGCTTTACCTCGATCGATCTCCAGCGCGTGATAGATCTCGGGCAGATTCTCCGTGTCGAACACGACATCGACCACCGGGCCAATGATCTGGTCGACGCGGCCAACCCGCCCCTTATCGGACTTCTCGTCTTTCTTCTTTGCTTTCTCCGCGATGGCCATCGCTACATCCTAACCGGCGGCGAGCGCCTCGGCGCCGCCAACGATTTCGCTTAATTCCTTGGTGATCGTCGCCTGCCGCACCTTGTTCCGCAGCATGGTCAGGTCATCGATCAGCTCGCCGGCGTTGTCGGTTGCGTTGCGCATGGCGACCGTTTGCGCCGCGTAAAAACTGGCGAGGTTGTCCAGAACGGCGGCGTAGACCTGCGCCTCGACATATCGCGGCAGCAATCGCGCCAGCACCTCTTCCGGTTCGGGCTCGTACAGATACCCGACCCGGAGCCCTTCCTTGCGCTCGGGGACCTGGACCGGGATCAAGATCGACACGCTCGGGACCAGCCGGCTGATCGAGGCGAAGTGGGTGTGAACCAGGGCAACCTGATCGACGTTGCCCTTCAGGTACTCATCTCTTGCCACGGTGACCGCCGGGAGGATGTCCTTCAATTCGGGCCGGTCGCCTGTCTGCGAGACCTCGGCGATGATCGGCACCCCCAGGCGGCGGAAGTAATCGCGACCCTTTCGGCCGATGGTGTCGAGCACGGTCTCCTCACCCTGCCGGATGTAGGTGAGCGCTACACGAATGGCATTGACGTTCAGGCCACCGGCCAGCCCGCGATCGGCTGTGACCAGGATGAGCAATCGTTTCTTGATTGGCCGCTCGGTCAGGAATGGATGCGGCGACCCCGTCGTCCGGCTGGCCACCTCGGTGAGCACCTCCGCCATCCGGTCCGCGTACGGCCGCGCGGCTTCCGCCCTGATCTGCACCCGTCGCAGCTTGGATGCCGCCACGGCTTGCATCGCGCGCGTGATCTGCTGGGTGTTCTTCAGGCTGGCGATCCGGCGGCGGATTTCGGCAAGGGTGGCCAGGCCTATTCCTCCTTCACGGTCTCTCGTTCGGTGGCCCGCCGGGCCGCCTGCAGCTGGCCGCCCTTCGGCGGCGCAGCTCCGCGCTCTGCGCCGGGACGCTCGGGCTTCTGCGCCAGCGGGCTCGATTTCTTGAACTCGTCGATCGCGGAGCGGAGAGCTTTTTCCGTCTGCTCCGAGACGGCCTTCTCCTTCGCGATGGCCTTCTCGATGTCCGGGTGTGAGCTGCCCAGGAAGCGAAGCAGCTCCTTCTGAAACGCCTGGACCTCGTCCACGGCGATGTCGTCCAGGTAGCCGTTGGTGCCGGCGAACAGCACGATCACCTGTTGCGCGATGGGCATCGGCTCGTACTGATTCTGCTTGAGCAATTCGGTCATCCGCTTGCCGCGTTCGAGCTGGTCCCTCGTGCGCTTGTCGAGATCGGACGCGAATTGGGCGAAGGCGGCCAGCTCCCGATACTGGGTGAGGTCGAGCCGTAATCGGCCCGCCACCTGCCGGATCGCCTTGATCTGGGCGGCGCCGCCAACCCGGGAGACTGAGAGACCGGTCGAG
>Ga0209266_1001198_pt1 | contig 17622 bp, 16 predicted proteins | sample GraSoiAngelo_132_FD_185889 | JGI IMG/M metagenome (GOLD analysis project Ga0209266, IMG submission 185889) | Grasslands soil microbial communities from the Angelo Coastal Reserve, California, USA - 14_0929_02_40cm (SPAdes) (version 2) | ecosystem: Environmental > Terrestrial > Soil > Grasslands ...
CATGACCGACATGAACATCAACAGCCGCGCGACGTTCATCGTGGATAAGACCGGCAAGGTCCGCTACGCCGAGAAACACGGCAAGGGCGAGCTGCCGGATCCCGACAAGATCCTGGGCGAGGTCAAGAAGCTTTCGTAGTTATCGACATTGGGGGGGTCGAGGCGACCCCCCCAATTACCCGCCGGATCGCGGGGCGCGCGACACACGTGTCGTCAGCGCAACCCCGGCCAACACCAAGAGAACGCCGTAGATTTGCCAGCGGCCGATCGGCTCGGAGAGCAGCACGGCCGCCAGCGCCATGCCCACGAGCGGCGTGACGTTCAGGAACACCGCGGCGCGGCTCGGCCCCACGCGCTCCACCGCGGCGTACCACCAGAGGTGCGCGATCGCACCGAGCACCGCGTGGTACACGAGCACGAGCCATGCGACGGGCGACAGCAGCCGCGGCCGCGGCATGAGCGGCAGGGTCACGATGGCGAGCGGGACGAGCACGAGCGTTCCGCACAGGTAGCCGCCGGTGGTCGCGAGTGCCGGCGGCACCGTCGCGATCAGCCGCTTGCCGTACACCGTGTACACCGTCCACGCGACGAGGCCGAGGAGCGTGAGGAAATCGCCGAGGCGCCACTCTGACGGCGCCAGCTCCGCCAGGTTGCCTTCGGTCACGACGATCAGAACGCCGAGCATCGAGAGCGCGACGCCGGCCTGCTGGATGCGTCGCAGCCGCTCGCCCAGATAGAGTCGCGCGCCCAACGCGATCATGATCGGCGATGCGGCCTGCAGGATCGCCGCATTGGCCGCGGTGGTCGTATAGATGCCCCAGTACGCGATGTGCATTGACAGCACGACGCCGGCGACGCCGAGCACGAAGAAGGCGCGGATCATCTCGGACGACGGTGGCCGCACGCTTTCGGGCCCCGCGCGCAGCAGCAGTGCCACGAGAAAACTCGAGGCGATGACGGCGCGCAGCGCGGTGAGGAGCGTCGGCGGTAGGTCCTCGAGCGCGAGCTTTGAGGTCGCCGGAAAGGTGCCCCACAGCGCCGCGATCAGCAGAAGCGCGACGTACGCGCGCGTTTGACTGAGCCGGGGCACCCGCCTATGATAGCCCGCGCGTCATGCCCGACCACGTCATGGAGTCGCGCCTCTGGCTCGCGCGGCGGCGACCCGACGTGTTCGCCGTCATCGCCGACCCCGCGAATCTCGCACGCGTGATGCCGCCGTCCTTTCGCGTCCGTCTGCTCACCCCGGGCGTGCGGATGGACGCCGGCGCGGTGCTCGACTTCCGTATGGCCTGGCTCGGCCTTCCGCTCCGATGGCGGATGTTCATCCGCGAATGGGATCCGCCCTATCGCTTCGTCGACGTGCAGGTCAACGGGCCGTACGCACGCTGGGAGCACCGATATCGACTGCTCGAAGACGGGGAGGGGACATGGCTCGAGGACCGCGTGACGTACCGGCTGCCGGGCGGACCGCTCGGCCGCGCGGCGCATGCCGTGCTCGTCGGCCGGCAGCTGCGCGCGGCGTGGGCGTTTCGGCGCGAGCGGCTGATCGCGCTGCTGACGCCGGTCAGGGCGTCGGCAGGCTGATGCCCAGACGCTCCAGGCGCGGGCGCACGCGATCGCTCAACAGGCCGATGCGCGCCAGGTTCTGCACCATCGAGGAGTGCATGTCCTTGCGGAAGTATTTTCGGAACGGCGCGTAGTCGTTCGACGCCGCCGTCTCTCGCCGATAGCGGCGGACCTCGTCCATCTCGGCCGGCGAGAATCCCATGTCCCGATAGGCCTCGGCGGGAAAGAAGCCCGTCAGCGTCTTTTCCAGCGCGAAGCAGGTGTAGTCTTCGAGCTCGCGCCGCTCGGTCTCGGACGCCTCGCTCACCACGCGCGGGAGCGACAGCATGCCGAAGCCCATGTGCCGCGACTCGTCCTGCAGCACGCGCTTGCAGACCTCGCCGAGCACGGGATCGCGCGCACTTTCGCCCATCATCTTGAACAGCGCGACCGCGAACGTCTCGGCCACCAGCTGCAGCGCAATCGTCTTGAGGTACCAGCGGCTCTCGGTGAGGATCGAGTCGAACAGATCGCGCTCGTTCTGCGGCACGCCGTAACGGATGCCGAGGCGCTCGGTGATGTACCGGTCGAGCACCTCGTTGTGGCGGGCCTCGTCCATGACCTGCGTCGCCTGGAAGAACTTGTGGTCGGCGCCCTCGACGACGTCGACGAGCTGGCTGCACGCGAGCATCGCGCCTTGCTCGCCGTACATCAGGGTCGACAGCCGCCAGGCGGCGATGCGCCGATTGAGCTCCACGCGCTGCGCCTCGGACAGACGGTCCCAGAGCGGCGAGCCGTAGATGTCGATCAGCTCGTCGGCGATCACGCGGCCGTCGTCGGTGGCCGGGGCCGTCCACGGGATGTCTCGGGAGGCATTCCACTGGTCGCGCTTGGCGTTTTCGTAGAGCCGGCGCAAATCGGCCTCGGCGGTGGCGTAGTCGTACTCGAACATCGTCGTCATCGTGGTGGGAATCGGCCGCGGCTGCATAGATGCCTCCCGGGGAAACCGACGAGTCTTGTGCCAGTACGGTGTGGTTCGGATTATCCCGCCACCGCCCCCGTCGACGCAAGGTGTAGGCTGGGCCGCGTGACGCGTCGGTTGGACGAGCTGGGCGCGCATGTGTCGGTCGCGGGCGGGCTCGACTTGGCACCCGGGCGCGGCCGCGAGCTCGGCTGCGGCGCCATCCAGATCTTCCTCAAGAACCAGCGCCAGTGGGCGGCGCCGCCGCTCGATCCCCGGGCCGTGACGGCGTTCCGTGCGGCGCGACGACGCCATCGCATCCGCCACGCGTTCGCCCACGGCAGCTATCTCGTGAACCTCGCGACGCCGGTGCCGGCCGCGTGGCGGCAGGCGGTCGAAACGTTCAGCGACGAGCTGCGGCGCGCCGAGGCGCTCGGCCTCGGCTTTCTCGTCGTGCACCCGGGATCGCATCTCGGCGCCGGCCACGAGGCCGGCCTCGCGGCGGTCGCCCGCGCACTGGACGAGGCGCTCGCGCGCGTGCCGCGGGCGCGCGTGCGCGTCGCGCTCGAGAACACCGCGGGCGGTGGTCACACGCTCGGCGGCACATTCGAGGACCTCGCGGGGATCATCGGGCGTGTGCGGCGCGCCGAGCGCGTGGGCATCTGTCTCGACACCTGCCATCTCTTCGTCGCCGGCTATGACATCCGGACGCCGACCGGCTACGCGGCGGCGATGGAGCGTTGCGCGCGAACCGTGGGGCTGGGGCGTGTGCTCGCCTTCCACCTGAACGACGCGAGCGCCCCGCTGGGCTCCGGCCTCGATCGCCACGAGCACATCGGTCGCGGGCGACTGGGCCTGCGTCCGTTCCGCCTGCTGCTGAACGATCGCCGCTTCGCGCGCGTGCCGAAAGTACTGGAGACGCCGAAGGAGCCCGAGCCGACGGCCGATCTCCGCAACCTCGCGACGCTCCGCCGCCTCCGCGGAGCACGGTAATCGAGGGGCGCCCCAGCTTCCTCACGGTCATCGAGGGGTGGCACGGCTTCGCCGGGCCGCCCCGAGCGCTGGGGGGTTTGGGGGGCCATGTCGGGGCCCCCCAGTAAAATCAACGCCAGGCCGTGACCCCGACGCGCCGGCAGAGCGCGCGGACGGGGCACGTCGAGCAACGGGGCGACAGCGGCGTGCAGACGTTCTGGCCGAACGAAACGAGCAGGTCGTTGTAGCCGATCCAGAAGCGCCGGGGCAGCCGCGCGCGCAGCGCCATCTCCGTCTCTTCCGGGTTCCGCGTGCGGACGTAGCCGAGGCGATTCGAGATCCGGTGCACGTGCGTGTCCACGCAGATGCCGGGCTTGTTGAAGCCCATGGTGACCACGAGGTTGGCCGTCTTGCGTCCGACGCCCTTCAGCGTCAACAGCGCGTCGATGTCATCGGGCACGCGCCCGGCGAAGCGCTCCAGCAGATCGCGACAGAGGCCCAGAATGACGCGCGCCTTCGTGCGGTAGAAGCCGACGGGATAGATCAGCTGCGCGATGCGTCGGGCCGGCAGGCGCAGCATCGCCGCCGGCGTGTCGGCCACCGCGAATAGCCGTGCCGCGGCCGGTCCGGTCGTGGCGTCTTGCGTCCGCAGCGAGAGGATGCAGGCGATGAGCACGCGGAACGGATCGCGGTCCTGCTCGGCGATGAGGGCAAGCGCCGTGCGGTTCCAGCGCGGCTTCGTCCGCCGCAGGCGGCGGATGACGTCCGCGATGTCTAGCGCTTGTCCTTGATCGAGTCGAGCAGTCCGCGAGCGCGCGGGACGTCTCTGACGGTCCAATCCGCCACGATCCTCGGCGCGCGCTCGTCGAGCACGCGCGTCAATTCCTGCCGTGCTTCCGCGTATCGTCCGGTCGCGATGTAGAGTCGGGCGAGATCCACGCGCAGCACGGTGAAGCGCGGATCGATCGCCAGCCCCTTCTTGAAATGGTCCTCCGCGCGCGCGGCATCGCCGCCAACGATGCCTGGCAGGGTCATGTACACGTTGCCCGCCAGCGACTGCGCGCGCGTGTTCTTCGGGTCCAGGCTCAGAATCGTGTCGATCTCGCGCTGGACGGTCGGCAGCAGGAACAGCGAACGCATGATGCCGCGCGTCTGCCCGTAGCGCGCGGTGTTGATCGCGTACCAGACGTGGGCCTCGGGATTCTTCGGCGCGAGCTCGACCGCACGCTCGCCGAGCTGTCGGCCGTGATCGTACGCGGCCAGCTTGTCGTCGTCGCTCTTCGCGCGCAGGTCGCCCCACAGGAACTGCACGTACGAGAGCATGACCATCGTCTCCACCTGGCGGTCCTTGCTCAGTGCGGCCTCGAGCAGATCGCGCGCGCGATCGATGTTGGCCTGATCCTCGTGGTAGCGGGCAATGAGCGCGCGCGACGCCTCCACCGGCGTCTGCGCGGCGACGGCGGCGACGCTGAGCAGCAGCACGGCGACGGCCGCGACCCGCGCGAGCATCGGGCGCACTCTAGCCACCGCCCGCATCGACTGTCAAACCGCGTGCGTTTGACAAGCCCGCGCGCCGTCGCGGATGCTGCCTCGGTGATCGCCGTCGGCGTGCAGACATGGGGCACGGACGTCGCCGCGCTTCGGCGATATTGGGCGGCCGCCGACGCGCTGGGTTACGCGCGGGTGACCTACGGTGATGGCCTCTGGGAGTGGACGCACGACGGCTGGACGCTGCTGGCCGCGCTGGCACTGGAGACGCGGCGGTGTCGCATCGGTCCCGCCGTGACCTATGCGTTCGATCGTGCCGCCCACCACGTCTCGTGGCTCGCCAAGCGCGCCGTCGCCGTTGATCATCTCTCGAACGGTCGGCTCGACGTACGCTTCGCGGTCGGCGCCGAGGCGCCCGGCGTCGCGGACTCGTGGCGCCGCCACGGTATCGCGTACCCGCGGCCCGCCGAACGCCTCGCGCGACTCGAGACCGTGGTCCACGCACTGCGGCGTCTGTGGGCCGGCGACGCGGTGACGTCGGCGTCGCTCGGTCTGCGTGAAGCCCGCGTCACGCCGGCGCCCGTGCAGCGCGGCGGCCCGCCCGTGTGGATCGCGGCGATGCGGCCACGGGCGATCGCGCTCGCCGCGCGCTGCGCCGACGGCTGGGAGGCGTCGTTCCTGCCGCCGGCGGCGTTCGGCAACGCCGCCGCGCAGCTCGACGCGGCGCTCGCCATGGCGGGCCGGCCGCGCGACGGGGTTCGACGCTCGGTGGAGGTGGACGCGGCGCTTCTCGACGCGCCCGCGCCGGTCGCGGCCGTGATCGAGCGCTTCTGCCGCCGCCGTGGCATCGCGCGCGACCATCCGTTGCTCGATGCGGCGCTGGTCGGCGACACCGACGCCGTCGTCGCGCGGGCGCGCGCCTATGGCGCGGCGGGTGCCACGGATCTGATGGTCGGCTTCGACGACTTCCCCGAGACCGCGATGCTCGAGCGCTTCGGGACGCGCGTGCTGCCGGCGCTCAGTGCGCGCGCCGCGTGAGCTCGGCGAGCGCGCGGCGGCGATCGGCCACCGCCGAGGGCGGCTCGTGGGCGAGCGCCTCGCACGCCGCGAGCAGGACCCACGCGTGCGTCTCGGCCGTCAGGCCGACGCCCGTGCGCGAGCCGATGAGGATTTCCTCGAGCGCCATCCGCACCTGTTCGCGCGCCCAGGCGAGCGCCAGCATCTTGGTCTTGTCACCGCGACCGGCAAGCGACGCGCGATACATCGCGCGCGGCAGCGGCGCGTCCGGCGCGTAAGCGCCGGCGAGCAGATCGACGGCGCGCGGCAGCGGGTCGACGCCGAGCGCGGCGAGCTCACGCGCCAGCGCCAGCAGGCGCTGCTCGGCCTCGCTCGGCTTCGGGGGAACCGAACGCGTCGCGCGGGCCGAACGGGTCGGGCGCCGCGCGCGCCGCTTCGGGGAGCGTGCCATCATCGACGAACATAGCAGAGCGCCGGCCGACGGCCGCGCGGCCGGGACGCCGCTGCCGGCGGCTACTCGTAGCGCAGCGCTTCGATGGGATCGAGGCGCGAGGCCTTTCGCGCCGGGTAGAAGCCGAAGAAGATCCCGATGGCGGCGGAGAAGCCGAAGGCGAGCACGATGGCCGAGGGCGCCAGCACCGTGCGCCACTCCGCGAGCGCGCTGATCGCGTTCGAGCCACCGACGCCGAGCAGGATCCCGATCACGCCGCCGATCAGCGAGAGCGTGACGGCCTCGACGAGGAACTGCGTGAGGATGTCGCGGGCGCGCGCCCCCACCGCCATGCGCAGGCCGATCTCGCGCGTCCGCTCGGTCACCGAGACCAGCATGATGTTCATGATGCCGATGCCGCCGACGAGCAGCGAGACCGAGGCGATGGCGGCGAGCAGATACGTCATCACCTTCGACGACTCCTCTTGCGTCTGGAGGACCTCGGAGAGGTTCCGCAGCCAGAAGTCGTCGTCCTGGTACGGCTGCAGCCGGTGTCGCTGGCGCAGGAGCTCACGGATCTGTGCCTCCGCATCGGTCATGTCCTCGCCGGCGCGGACCTTGATGGAGATCGAGCCGACGGAGCGCGCGTTCGCCTGGCTCACGCCGAGGACCTTCTTCTTCGCCGTCGAGAGCGGCACCAGGATCACATCGTCCTGGTCCTGGCCCCACGAGTTCTGACCCTTGCGGCTCAATAGGCCGACCACGGTGAAGGGGACCTTCTTGATGCGAATGATCTGGCCGATCGGATCCGCGTCGCCGAACAGGTTCAGCGCCGTCGTCTGGCCGAGGAGGGCCACCTTCGTGGCGCCGTCCACGTCTTCCTGCAGCACTGGACGCCCCACCTCCACCGGCCAGTCGCGTGCCTCGAAGTACTCCGCCGTCACGCCCTGGATGCCCGTGGACCAGTTCAGATTGCCGTACACGACCTGGGCGTTGCCGCGCGACGAGGGCGCGGCCACCTGCACGGCCGGAACCTCCCGCGCGATCGCGGCCGCGTCCTCCTCGGTGATGGTGAGCTGACTGCCCTGACCGAGCCGGACGCCCGCCGCGCTGCTGCTGCCCGACAGCGCGATGATCAGATTGGAGCCCAGGCTCTGAATCTGCTCGGCCACGCGCGCCTGCGCGCCCGCGCCCACGGACACCATGGCGATGACGGCGGCGACGCCGATCATGATGCCGAGCATCGTCAGCGCCGTGCGCAGCTTGTTGACCTTGAGCGAGCGCAGCGCGATGCGCAGGGCCTGGAGCACCATCAGACCACCGCCTCTTCTTCTTCCGGCAGCGTCTTCAAGACGTCCGCGGCGTCGATGGACGTCACGCGCTCGTCGGTGCGCAGGCGGCCGTCACGAAATACGAGACGACGGCCGGCATAGGTGGCGATGTCCTGCTCGTGGGTGACGAGCACGATCGTGAGCCCCTGGCGATTGAGACGCTGCAGCAGCGCGAGGATCTCGACGCTCGTCCGCGTGTCGAGGTTGCCCGTGGGCTCGTCGGCGAGAATGACGGCGGGGTCGTTGACGAGCGCGCGCGCGATGGCGACGCGCTGCTGCTGGCCGCCCGAGAGCTGGCTGGGGTGATGGTGCTCGCGCTCGGCGAGGCCAACGGCCTCCAGCCGCGCCCGTGCACGCTGCCGACGCTCGCGCGCCGAGATCCCGCCGTAGAGCAGCGGCAGCTCGACGTTCTCCAGCGCGCTCGTCCGCGCCAGGAGATTGAACATCTGGAACACGAAGCCGATCTTGGCGTTGCGCACGCTCGCCAGCTGATCGCGCGACAGTCGCGCCACGTCCTCGCCGTCGAGCCAGTAGCGGCCGGCGGTCGGGCGATCCAGACAACCCAGCAGGTTCATGAAAGTCGACTTGCCTGAGCCCGACGGTCCCATGACTGCGACGAACTCGCCGGGCTCGATCGAGACGGACACGCCGCGCAGCGCGTGAACCGTGTGCGGGCCGAGGTGGTAGTCCTTGCCCAGATCCTCGGTGGCGATGATGGCCACGCTCAGAGCCTCAGACGCGGCCCACTGCTGCTCGGCGTGCTGCCTGGACGTGTTTGCGGATTGGTGCCGGCGATTCCGGTGATGACCTCCTGGCCTTCCTTCAGATCACCGCGAAGCACCTCGGTGGCGCTGCCGTCGCTGATGCCGAGCGTGATCGCCACGGCCTTCGGCTTGCCCTCCGCGTCGAGGATCCACACGCGGCCGGGCGTGCCGGCTACGGTCCCGGGCGCGCCGCGACCCTCGCGTGCGGTCAGCTCCTCGTACTTCGTCCGCTGCTCGGGCGTGAGAATTTCGCGGATCCGCGCGCGCGTCGCCTCGCGAACCTTCGCCGCGCGCGCCTGGCGCTCGGCCTCGGGAAGCTCGCGCACAGACGTCATCTGCTGCCGGGTGTCGGCGAGGATCGGGTCGAGCTTCTTCTGCTGCTCGGCATCGAGGCCGAGACCGGTGATGAGCCGCTCGCGTATCTCACCGGGCGTTCGGCCGCCGCCATTCGCGCGGGACGACTGACCGGAGGACGGCCCGCCCGCCGTCGGGCCCTGGCCGCGAGCAGGCGCTGCCGGGCCGGCGTCCGCGCCCGCGGGCCGGAAGCGCAGCGCCGCATTCGGAACCTTCAGCACGTCCGGCCTCTCGGCGTAGACGAGCTTGACGTTGGCCGTCATTCCCGGCAGGAGCCGCCCGCCCGGATTGTCGACGGAGATCACGACGGTATAGGTCACGACGTTCTGCACGATCTGCGCGGCCTTGCGAATCTGCGTCACCACGCCGACGAACGTCTGGCCGGAGAACGCGTCCACGGTGAACGTCGCGCGATCCTCGAGCTTGATGCGCCCGATGTCGGCCTCGTCCACGCTCGTCTCGACCTGCATCTTCGTGAGGTCCTGCGCGATCGTGAACAGCGTCGGCGCCTGCAGGCTGGCCGCGACCGTCTGCCCCACGTCCACCGCGCGCGAGACGACGGCGCCGTCGACCGGTGCGCGGATCGTCGTGTAATCGAGGTTCGTCTGCGCCTGCGCGAGCGCGGCCGTCTTCTGATCGACCTGGGCCCGTGACGACTTCAGCGCGGCTTCTTGCACGCGGAGCTGGGCGAGGCTGGAGTCGATGCCGGCCGCGAGCGCACGCTCGCTGGCGCGCGCCGACTCGGACTGGGCGACGGCCTGCTCGTAATTGGCCTGGGCGGTGTCGCGATCGGCCTGGGCGATGAGCTGGCGCTTGAAGAGCTCGGCGTTGCGCTCGAAGATCCGCTTGCTGTCCGCCTGCGCGGCGTCGGCCTTGGCCGTCTGCGCCTTGCCCTGGGCCAGCGCCGCACGCGCGTTCTCGACGTCGGCCTTGGCTTTCTCGACGGTGGCGGTCTGGTTCAGGACGGCCGCCTTCGCCGTCTCGAGCTCGGCTTTGGCCTGGTTGACCTGGGCCTCGAAGATTTGCGGATCGATCCGCGCGATGATCTGGCCCTTCTTGACGAGGGAGTTGAAGTCGACGAGCAGCTCCTTGATCTGTCCCGAGACCTGGCTGCCGACCTGGACGGTGACGACGGCGTTGAGGTTGCCCGTAGCGGAGACGGCGGCGGTGAGGGGACCGCGTTCGATCGCCGCGAGCCGATACTTCGGCGAGCTGTTGCGGCTCTGCGCGTACAGGTAACCCCAGACGCCGGCCCCGAGCAGCAGAGCGATGACGACCAAGAAGATGAAGCGCTTCATCGCTGTTTGGACGGTGGAAACCTCCAGATATTCGGAGCTTACCGGCGCCCGACGGCGCGGTCGAGCCGGGCGAGCGCGATGCGGTAGTCGGCCAGCGCTTGTGCCTCCGTGTTCTGCGCCTGGGTCAGCGCGAGCTGGGCGTCCGTCAGTTCTAGAATTGTGCCGACGCCGGCATCGAAGCGGCCCTGCGCGAGGCGGAAGTTCTCTTGCGCGGAGGCCACCGCGACCTGTGCCGCCTGGATGCGCTCGTCGGCCTCGATGACGTTGTTCACCGACTGCTCGACCTCGCGAGAGATGTCGAGCTCGGAGGCCTTCACGCGCGCCAGCGCGGCGTCGAGGTTCGCGCGCGCCTCGCGATAGCGGGCGATGCGATTGCCGCCGTCGAAGATCGTCCAGTTCAGGTTGAGGTTGATCTCCCACGCCTCGTTCAGGTCGCCCCGCGTGGCGCCGTAGAATCCGCCCGCGGTGATGTCGGGGAAGAAGTCGCGCGAGGAGCGCCGCAGGCGCGCCTCGTTCGCCTCCGCGTTCAGCCGCGCCTGCCGGTATTCGGGCCGCATACGCAGCGCGTCCTCGCCCAGCCGCGCACGGTCGAGCGCCACCGGCTGGTAGACGAGATTGTCCTGGATCGTGAGCGGCGTGGTGGCGGGCAGCCCCATCGCGGTCGCCAGCGCCACGCGCGCGAGGCGCTCGGCGTTGCGCGCGCGGATCAGATCCAGCCGCGCGTTGGCCACGTCCACCTCGGCGCGCGCGACGTCGGATTTCGGCCGCGTGCCGACCTCGAAGAAGCCGCGCGCGGAGCGCAGGTTGAGCTCGGCGCGGTCGACGGCCTGTTGTTGGACCTGGATGAGTCGCACCGCGAAGTTGATATTGGTGAACGACTCCTTCACCGTCTGCGTTACGAGCTGACGCTGCAACTCCGTGTCCTCGAGGGCGACGTCGGCCAGCTTGCGTGCGGCCTCGGTCGACGCGAAGTTCTTGCCGAAGTCGAAGAGCATCTGGGACACCGTGATACGCGCGACGGTCGGATCGAACGGACTCTCACTCGACGTCGTCACCGTGCGTCCCGAGGTCGTCGGAAAAAATGCCGTGGACGAGACGTTCTTGGACGTCGCGGCCGTGAAATTGGCGGTGATCTGCGGAAACAGCGGCGCGAGCGCCTGATCAACGCGGAAGGCGGCGGCCACGTAGTCGGAGATACGCGCCTTGATGTTGGGCTGGGTATCGAGCGCGATGGCCACCGCATCGTCGACCGAGAGCACCTTGCCGAACACCTGCGCTTGCGCGCTCGTCGGCGGGGGCGGTGTCGCCGTCGCGGGCGGTGTTGTCGCGGGTGGCGGCGTGGTTGCGGCAGGCGGCGCAGTTACTGGCGGTGTAGTTGTGGGTGGCGGCGCGGTTGCTGGGGGAGGCGTCGTTGCGGGCGGCGGCGTCTGCGTCGGAGTCGGCGTTTGCGCCGCGGCGTCCGTCGTTGCCACCACCAGGACCGCGCCTGCCAGCAGCAACCGCCGCACGCGCATCCTCATCTCGGTCGCTCTCCTCGGGCCACGCGTGGCCTCGTCGCCTGTCTTGACCGCGGCACGGCCGAGGATATCACGCGCTCTTCGCGGCCCGCGTAGATCGGCCTGGTGCCGCGCGAAACCGCGCTCATCCACAACGTGGACGAACGGTGGATAAGCCGGGGACCGGGCCGGAACGCTCGGTGGACATGTTTTTCCTTGACGAGCGCGACATGCTGCGTGTTAGATTCCCCCCTACCACTAGATATAGGAGGTGCCCCCGGCATGCTGGAGACCCGTCCCGCCAAAGTTGGTAAGTGGACCGAGCCCGCCCTGCGCGTGCTGCGCGAGCGTTATCTGCTTCGCAAGGACGGCGAGGTGATCGAAACGCCGGAGGAAATGTGCTGGCGTGTGGCGGTCTCGATTGCGGCGGGCGAGGGGCGCTACGGCCGGAGCCGAGCCGCGGTTCGTGAGGTCGCCGAGGCCTTCTACGACATGATGGTCGACGGCTACTTCATCCCGAACTCGCCGACCCTCATGAATGCGGGCAAGGACAACGGACTGCAGTACTCCGCGTGCTACGTGCTGCCCGTCGGCGACTCGATGCCGGAGATCTTCGACTCCGTGAAGGCCGCCGCGATCATCCATCAGTCGGGCGGTGGCACCGGCTTCGCGTTTTCGCGGCTGCGTCCCAAGGACGACATCGTCACCTCCACGGGCGGGCGCGCATCGGGGCCGGTCTCGTTTCTCCGCGTCTTCAACGGCGCGACCGAAGCGGTGAAGCAAGGCGGCACGCGTCGCGGCGCGAACATGGGGATTCTGAGGGTCGATCATCCCGACATCCTCGAGTTCATCGACTGCAAGCTGGATGGCGGGATCACGAACTTCAACATCTCCGTCGCGGCCACCGAAAAGTTCATGGACGCGCTCGACAAGGGCGAGGAATACGACCTGATCAATCCGCGTACCGGCCTGGTGGCCGGGCGGCTGTCGGCAAAAGAGGTCTTCGATCGCATCGTGAGCGCGGCGTGGCGCACCGGCGATCCCGGCATGGTCTTCATCGACCGCATCAACGCCAGCCCCGCCAACCCGACGCCGGAGCTGGGCCAGGTCGAAGCTACGAATCCGTGCGTGACCGGCGACACGCTCGTCGCCACGCCGGGAGGCTGGCGCCGTGCGGATGCGATCCAGCCCGGCGACATCATCGAGACGATCGAGGGCCCGAAACCGCTCCAGCAGGTCGAGGTGAACTTCGGAACGGAGGTGTTCCGCGTCGATTTCGCCGACGGCGGACACCTGGTCGTGACCGCGGCTCACCAGTTCTATGTCCGCACCGATCGCGGCCTCTTCCTGCCGGTTCGGCTGGACCGCTGTCGGATCGGGGACGAAGTGCAGACCTTCCACGCCGGCGTGGGGGGAACGGCCAAGATCTTAAAAATCGAAGCCGCCGGCATCGCGACGACGTACGACCTGTACGAGCCGCAGACCGACACGTGGATCACCGAAGGCTACGTGTCGCGTGGCTGCGGTGAGCAGCCGCTGTTGCCCAACGAGGCGTGCAACCTCGGCTCGCTGAACGTCGCCAAGTTCGCGCGCAAGGCCGACGACGGCGAGATGTCGATCGACTGGGACGAGATGGAGCGCGTGGTGCGGCTGGGCGTGCGCTTCCTCGACGACGTGATCGAGATGAATCCGTACCCGCTGCCGCAGATCGACGAGACGGTGAAGTCCAATCGTCGCATCGGACTCGGCATCATGGGATGGGCCGACCTGCTGTTCCTCCTCGGCATTTCCTACGACGGCCAGGAGGCGATCGACCTCGCGGACCGGCTGATGTCGTTCGTGAAGGACAAGTCGCACGACCAGTGCGCGAAGCTCGCCGAGGAGCGCGGGCCGTTCCCGAACTGGTCGAAGTCGATCTACAAGGACGTCCGGCCGATGCGCAACTCGACGGTGACCACGATCGCGCCGACCGGGACGATCTCGATGATCGCCGGCTGCTCGTCGGGCATCGAGCCGATCTTCGCCCTGGCGTTCCAGCACCGCGTGAAGCAGCCGGACGGCGAGCGTGTGCTGACCTTCGTCAACGAGACGTTCGAGCAGATCGCGCGCGAGAAGGGTTTCTTCTCGGATGCGCTCATGGCGGAGGTCGCCAAGCGCGGCAGCCTGCACGGTATCCCGGGTCTGCCCGAGGACGCCGGGCGTGTCTTCAAGACCTCGCACGACATCAGCTTCGAGTGGCACGTGCGGCATCAGGCGGCGTTCCAGCGCTATACCGACAACGGCGTGTCGAAGACGATCAACCTTCCCAACGACGCCACGGAAGAGGATGTCGCCGCCGCGTATCGGCTCGCGTGGGCGCTCGGCTGCCTCGGCATCACGGTGTTCCGCGACGGGTGCAAGGGGGAGCAGGTCCTCAACGTCGGCGTCAAGAAGGACAAGGCGCTGCCGGCCGCGGGGCAGGCGGTGATCAAGCCGCGGCCGCATAGCCTCGCCGGCAAGACGTATCGCAAGGAGACGCCGATCGGCACCGCGTTCATCACGGTGAACCAGACAGAGGAGAACGAGCCCTTCGAGGTGTTCGTTCAGGTCGGCAAGGGCGGCTCCGACACGATGGCCGTGGCCGAGGCGCTCGGACGGTTGATTTCGCTCACGTTGCGGATGCCTTCGGCGCTGTCGCCTCAGCGACGACTCGAAGAGGTCATCAGCCAGCTCTCGCGCATCGGCGGAGCTCAGCCCATGGGGTTCGGCGCCGGCAAGATCCTCTCGCTGCCCGATGCGCTGGCGCGCACACTGGCCGAGCACATCGGCCAGGTGAAAACGGAGGGCGCGCCGCCAAGCCCGCCCAAGCTCGAAGAGCGCCGGCGCATCGGTGACCTCTGCAAGGAGTGCGGGCAGGCGACGTTCGTGTACGAGGAAGGCTGCAAGAAGTGCCTGTCGTGCGGGTTTAACGAATGCTGATCCGGCTGCTGCGGCGTATCCGCAACGCCCGCCGGCAGCGAAGCCGGCGACGAGCGCGTCCGAGACGGTAGCTCGACGCGGCGGAGCGAGCGAATGGCGTCCGGGGAGGCAGGAGCCCCGGACGCTCTTGCTCTGCCGCGCCCTGCTACAATTCGCGCGCATGTTTTCCGGCGGCTCGTACGACGACGTGAAGCGCTGGCTGCGGATGTTCCTCAACTCGCACGCCAAGCGTGAGGACCCGCGCATCGAGGCGGTGCTGGAGGACGACGAGGCGCGAGAGGGTCGTTTCTACGCCGCGCGGCTGCGCCTCGGCTCGCAGACGAGCCCGCTGATGGAGTTCGAGTACGACGTGGTCGCGCAGCGTCGCGGCGAGCTCGCGTGGTGCGCGGCGTTGGCCCAGCGTGTCCGCGAGCAGGCGAGGCAGCTCCTCGCCGGCAGCACCGCCGCCCACGCCCGCTGAGCCTCGCGCGCCGCGCTGGATCGCGGCCGGCGACGTCAATGGCTTTCTCGGCTTAGCACTCGACAACGTCACCAATCTCGTCATCCTGGCCTCGCTGCTGATCGGTGTCTTCGGCTTTCCGGCCGATCTCGTCCTCGGCCGCATGGTGCCGGGCACCGCGCTCGGCGTGCTCATCGGCGACGTCGTCTACACAGGGCTCGCGGTGCGGCTAATGCGTCTCAGCGGTCGCGCGGACGTCACCGCGATGCCGTTCGGCATCGACACGCCGACGTTGTTCGCGATGGTCTTCGGCGTGCTGGGTCCGGTGAAGGTCGCCACCGGCGACGCCGTGCTTGCCTGGAAGGTCGGCATGATCGCCACGCTCGCGATCGGAATCGTCAAGGTCGCGCTCGCCTTCGCCGGCGACTGGACGCGGCGCGTGGTGCCACGCGCGGCGTTGCTCGGCTCCATCGCGGGCGTCGCGATCTTGCTCATTGCGTTCCTGCCGATGCTCAAGTTGCTGCGCGAGCCGCTCGTCGGACTGGTGGCGCTCGGCGTGCTGCTGCTGGCACTGCTCGGTCACGTGCGCATGCCCCTTGGACTGCCGGGCGCCTTTGCCGCGGTGCTGGCCGGCACCGTCGTGCACTGGCTTGGCGTCTGGCTCGCCGGCCGCCTGCCGCACGCCATCGCGGTCGGCACCCCCGGCATCGCGCTGCCGTGGCCGACACTCGTCTGGATCGACGCGCTCGATGTCGCGCTGCCGTACCTGTCGGTGGCGCTGCCGTTCGCGCTCGTCACGATCATCGGCGGGATCGACAATACCGAGTCGGCGGCCGCCGCCGGCGACGAGTACCGCGCACGCGACGTGCTGATGACCGAAGCCCTCGCGACGATCGTCGCCGGCCTCTGCGGCGGCGTCGTGCAGAACACGCCGTACATCGGTCATCCCGCGTACAAGGCGATGGGCGCGCGCGCCGGCTACACGCTCGCCACCGGCCTCGTCATCGGCGTGGGCGCCGCCGTCGGCGTGCTCTCGCTGCTGGTGACACTGCTGCCCGAGGCCGCGGTGGCGCCGATCCTCGTCTTCATCGGCCTGGAGATCACGGCGCAGGCCTTCCTCGCGTCGCCGCCGCGCCACGGCGCCGCCGTCGCCCTCACGTTCGTGCCCGTGGCGGCCGCGGTCGTCGTCATCCAGCTGGGCGGCGTGCTCGGTGCCCTCGGCAAGACCCCGGGCGACCTTCGCGGCGACGCCGCGCTGACCTACGGCACGCTGCTCGTGCTCGGCAACGGGTTCATCCTCACCGCCGTGCTCTGGGGCTGGGCGCTCGTGACGATGATCGAGCGGCGATTTCTCCTCACCGCGGCGGTGCTCGCGGTCGCCAGCCTCGCGACGCTGGTCGGCCTGGTCCATTCGCCGCTGCCGGGCGGCGCCGTCTTCTGGCCGTGGGCCGAGAGCGCCCCGCGCGCGACGGCGCTGCCCCTGGCCGGCGCCTACGGCGTGCTCGCCGCGGTCTGCGCGGCGGCCAGCCTGCAGCGGCGGTAAGATCGGTCCGCCGCCGACGCGCGGGAGAGCGCGGGCGGAAGGAGAGTCCCATGAACATTGCGAGCCTTCTCGCCAAGAAGGGACCCAAGGTCATCACCGTGCAGCCCGAGCAGACGATCCGCCAGGCGCTCGGGTTGCTCGCCGATCACAACATCGGCGCGCTCGTCGTGGTGGACCGCGACAGCCGTCCCGTCGGCATCCTGTCCGAGCGCGACATCGTGCGCAGCGCGGCGCGCGACGAGGACGTGTTCGTGAAGACCGTCAGCGCGCTCATGACCAAGGACGTCATCCTCGGCGTGCCGCAAGACGATCTCGAGTCTGTCGGCCGCACGATGACCGACCGGCACATCCGGCATCTTCCGGTGGTCGACCAGCGGCGCCTGGTCGGCATCATCTCGATCGGTGACGTCGTGAAGGCGCAACGCGATCTCTATCGCGGCGAGGTCGAGACCCTGCAGATCGAGCTCACGGAAGAGCACGGGAAACCCGCGGGTCGATGACACGACCCGGCACCGAGGCGCAGCCGCTGCGCGTGGCCATCGTCGGCGCCGGGCCCACGGGCTTCTACGCCACGGAGCAGTTGTTCCGACAGCCGGGCCTCGTGGTGGACGTGGACATGTACGACCGCGTGCCGACGCCGTATGGCTTGGTCCGCGCCGGCGTCGCGCCCGACCATCAGAAGATCAAATCGGTGACGGCGGCGTTCGACAAGGTCGCGGCACACCCGCGATTTCGATTCTTCGGCGCCGTCGAGCTCGGCCGTCACCTGAGCGTGGACGACCTGCGCGCGCACTATCACATGATCATCTATACGACCGGCGCGCAGACCGATCGGCGCATGGGCATCGCCGGCGAGGATCTGCAGCGCAGCCACGCCGCGACGGAGTTTGTCGCCTGGTACAACGGCCATCCGGACTACCGCGACCTCACCTTCGATCTCTCGCAGGAACGCGCGGCCGTCGTCGGCGTCGGCAACGTCGCCGCCGACGTCGCCCGCATCCTGTCGCGCACGCCCGAGGAGCTGGC
>Ga0209266_1001199_pt1:0-10000 | contig 17615 bp, 13 predicted proteins | sample GraSoiAngelo_132_FD_185889 | JGI IMG/M metagenome (GOLD analysis project Ga0209266, IMG submission 185889) | Grasslands soil microbial communities from the Angelo Coastal Reserve, California, USA - 14_0929_02_40cm (SPAdes) (version 2) | ecosystem: Environmental > Terrestrial > Soil >...
GCCGAAGCAAAGCATTTCCCGGGCTTCGCCCGACGGCGCCATCGCCTCGTTCGGGCTCTCGACGCCGGTGGCCAGGTTGGGGCGGTTGACGGTCGGGCCCGATAACACCGTGTGGTTCGCCGAACCCACGGTGATGAGTGTTACGCGCCTGCGGGACGGGCGTTTCACTCGCTATGTCATGGGCACGCTCACCGCGAAGATACCCGCCGATGCGGCACCGTTCGGCGTCGCCATCGCCCCCGATGGGGCCGTGTGGGCCACGCTTCCGAGTGCAGACCAGCTGCTGCGCATCGCTCCCGACGGCAACACAACGGCATTCGACGTGCCCACCCGCAGGAGCGGTCTGGGGGACATCGCCGTCGCTCCGAACGGAGCCGTCTATTTCCTCGAAATGACCGGGAATAACATCGGCCGTTTTGTCGGCGGAAGGTTCGAAGAGTTTGCGGTTCCCACGCCGCGCGCGGGCCTCACGGCCCTTGCTGTGGCGCCGGACGGAGCTGCGTGGTTTACGGAACTCCGCGGCCATCGGCTCGGTCGCCTTCGTGACGGCACGATCACGGAGTTCGAACTGCCCCGGCCGGATGCGCGACCGTTCGGTATCACCGTCGATGGCGCGAACAACGTCTGGTACAGCGACCTCAGTGGATGGCTGGGACGGCTCGACGCAGGCCGGGCCCGGGGCCGCTAACCGCCTATGATGCGGACCGTCCGGCTGTTCGCCGCGGTCGCGCCGGCGGCGGCGCTTCTTCTCGCGCCGGCAACGGTGGCCGCGCCCTATGTCCCGAAGGACGATGCGACCGTCCTCGAACGCCTGCCCCTCAAGCCGACAGATCCATTGGGGCGCGAACTGCGCGAACTGCGCGCCCGGCTCGCGGCGCAGCCGGACGATCTCGACGCGGCCGTGACCATCGGCCGGCACTACTTCCGGCTGGCGATGTCCGAAGGCGACCCGCGCTTCATCGGGTACGCGGAAGTAGCGCTGCGGCCGTGGGCGCGCAGCGAGGAACCGCCGCGCAACGTCCTCGTGTTGCGTGCGCTGCTGCGGAAGTATCGGCATGACTTCGCGGGCGCCCTCGACGACCTCGCCGCGGCCGCGGCGTCCGATCCCAGCGACGCGGAGGTCTGGCTGTGGCGCGCCGCCATCCTTCTGGTGCAGGCGGACTATGTCGGTGCGATGAGCGCCTGCGACCCGCTCCGCGCGAGGGGCGAGTCGCTCGACTGGATCGGCTGCAAGAGCTCGGTGGAAGGCGTCACCGGCGGGGCGGAGCGCGCCCACGCATCCCTAAGTGAGGGCCTCGCCCGCGGGCGGGGAGTGCGCGCCGGGCCGCGGCTTTGGATGCTGAGTCGGCTCGCCGAGTTCTCCCTCGTCCTCGGCGAGACCGACCGCGCGGAACGACACTTCAAGGAGGCGCTCTCGCTCGGCGTGAGCGACCAGTTCCTGCTCGCTGCTTACGCCGATTTCCTGCTCGATCGCGGGCGCCCACAGGAGGTTGTGACACTGCTCAAGGACTGGACCCGCTCCGATCCGCTGCTGCTGCGGCTCGCGCTGGCGGAGAAGGTGCTCGGGGCGCCCGTGCTAGAGGAGCACGTGCGGACGCTGAAATCGCGCTTCGATGCGGCGGCTATGCGCGGTGACAAGCTGCACCAGCAGGAGGAGGCGCGGTTCAATCTCTACCTTCTCGGGCAGCGGCCGCGGGCGCTGGCGCTGGCGAAGGAGAACTGGACGCTGCAACGCGAGCCGCGCGACGCGCGCATCCTGCTCGAAGCCGCGCTCGCGGCGAATGACCCGAAAGCCGCGCAACCTGCGCTCGACTGGCTCGCGCGTACCGGCTACCAGGACCCGTACTTGCGCCGGCTGGCGGCGCGGCTCGGGAACTCTCGCCCTTGAGGCTCATCGCCCTCCTGTTTGCCTTCGCGGCTGCGCAGGCGCTCGCGCACAACCCGAGCGACAGCTACCTAGGGCTCGTGGTCGACGGGCCGAGTATCGAGGGCCAGTGGGACATCGCGCTGCGCGACCTCGAAGTCGTCGTCGGACTAGATGCCAATGGGAATGGCGAGATCAGCTGGGGCGAGGTAAGGGCGAGCCACGCCGCCATCGCCTCGTATGCGCTGGCGCGGCTCACATTGCGGTCGGGAGCGTCTGCCTGTCCAGCGCGAGTGACCGGGCTGCTGGTAGACGAACATGGCGACGGGACGTTTGCGGTGCTGCGCTTCGTCGCGACCTGCCCGGACTCGGTCACGAAGCTCGACGTCGACTACACGCTGCTCTTTGACGTCGACCCGCAGCATCGGGGCCTTCTGCGGCTGGAGCACGCGGGCGCCACCCGCACCGCAATCTTTAGCCCCGAGCGCAGCCGTCAGAGCTTCGAGCTGGCCCAACCGTCGCGGTGGCAGCAATTCCTCGACTATGGACGCGAAGGAGTCTGGCACATCTGGATCGGCTTCGACCACATCCTGTTCCTGCTTTCGTTGCTGCTGCCGGCCGTGCTCCGGCGCACGAACGGGCGATGGGAGCCGGTCGAGGCGTTCTCGCCCGCGTTCTGGAACGTGTTCGGGATCGTCACCGCCTTCACGGTGGCGCACTCGATCACCCTTAGCCTTGCGACGCTCGGCGCGGTCGCGCTCCCATCGCGTCTGGTGGAGCCGGCAATCGCGCTGTCGGTCGTATTGGCCGCCTTGAACAATCTGCGGCCCATGTTCTACGCACGGCGCTGGGTGGTTGCATTTCTATTCGGGCTCGTCCACGGCCTGGGCTTCGCGAATGTCCTGAAGGAGCTCGGCCTGCCGCAGGGTGCGCTCGCGCTCGCGCTCGTCGGTTTCAACCTCGGCGTTGAGGCCGGGCAGCTGGTGATAGTCGGCGCGTTCCTGCCGGTCGCGTTCCTCCTTCGCGGGACGGCGTTCTATCGACAGGTTGTTTTCTTCGGCGGCTCGGCGCTGATTGTTCTGGTTGCAGGAATCTGGCTAGTCGAGCGTTCGCTCGACGTGCAGCTCGCAATCTTCGCCGCGGCGACGCGGCCAACCGTTGGTAGTTATGACAACATGCGCGACATGCTGGTGATCGCCAGCGCAGTCAGGACTGCGAAGAGCAGCTTCAGAGGTTCTCCCATGCTGGAACTCTCGAGGATCGTGCCGCGCGCCTACTTAGAACTTGTGCTCCTGCGGGACTTCCTCCTCTACGCGCTTGTTGTAGTGGCGAAGATGGTCGTCGAGCCGCTCCACCACTCCACTGCGGTCATCTACTCGTTGGCCGCATTGCGCGGTCAGCCGCCACCGCCAACACGCCACCTACTACGCGCTACGTTGGTACACGACACGCAGTACACTGTCCCGAACGGGCACTTAGTAAGCGGTTGATTTACTAGGACGTGGTGGAGGGCAATGGAGTGTCCCACTCTCTCCGCCAGCCGCCTGCCAAAAAAGAAAACGCCCGGCTCGCTTTCGCTCGCTGGGCGCTTAAACCATCGCGCGTGGATCCACGCGATGGAGGAGGATCCATCGCTGAAAAGCATAGCGCCCGGGTCAATCAAGGACCTGACTGCACCCTGACAATGGGCTTACGCGCGGCGCTGTTTCGCAGGCTTAATGACTTACAATGCAGGCGGCGGGCCTCCCCGCATTGCAGTCTGGTGAACCTGGTCAGGTCCGGAAGGAAGCAGCCACAGCCGGCCTCTGCAAGTGCCGGGGGTCAGGCTCGCCACTAATTTATTTACCGATGAGCTATCAAGTACTTGCCCGCAAGTGGCGGCCGCGGGACTTCGGCAGCCTGGTGGGGCAAGAGCACGTCGTCCGGGCATTGCGGCACGCGCTCGAGCAAAAGCGGCTGCATCACGCGTACCTGTTCGCCGGTACGCGGGGGGTCGGCAAGACGACTCTCGCCCGCATCCTGGCGAAATGCCTCAATTGCGAAACCGGCGTCACGCCGCAGCCCTGCGGCAAGTGCGCGGCGTGCCTGGAAATCGACGCCGGGCGCTTCGTCGATCTGCTCGAGGTGGACGCTGCCACCAACACGCGGGTCGACGAAATGCGCCAGCTGCTCGAGACCGCGCAATACGTTCCGAGCCGCGGGCGCTACAAGGTGTACGTGATCGACGAAGTGCACATGCTGTCGACGTCGGCGTTCAACGCCATGCTGAAGACCCTGGAAGAGCCGCCCGAGCACCTGAAATTCATCCTTGCCACGACCGATCCGCAGAAGATCCCGGTTACGGTGCTCAGCCGCTGCCTGCAGTTCAACCTGAAGCAGATGCCGCCCGCCGCCATCGCCACGCATCTGAGCAGGGTCCTGGAAAACGAGAAGGTCGAATTTGATCGCGAGGCGCTCGCGCTGATTTCCCGCGCTGCAGCCGGCAGCATGCGGGACGCGCTCTCCCTGCTCGACCAGGCGATCGCTCACGGCGGCGGCCGGGTGGCGGCAGCGGGCGTGAGCGAGATGCTCGGCGCGATCGACCAGACTCATCTGCTGCGGCTGCTGGCGGCGGTTGCGGCGGACGACGCGCGAGCCGCGATCGCCGTGGCCGACGAGATGCAGGCGCGCAGCCTGTCCTTCGATGGCGCCCTCGCCGCCCTCGCCGGCCTGCTGCTGCGCATCGCGATGGCGCAGACGGTGCCCGATGCGCTCGGCGAGGACCTGCCCGAGCGCGCGGCGATCGTCGATCTTGCCGAGCGCATCGACGCCGAGTCGGTGCAGCTCTATTACGAGATCGCGCTGCAGGGCAGGGAAGACCTGCCGCTCGCGCCCGACGAGCACGCGGGCTTCGTCATGACCCTGCTGCGCATGCTCGCGTTCCGGCCCGAGGGCGCAAGCCGTGACCGCATAATTCTCGAAAAGACGAAGGCGAGTACGCCTTCCGCCGACAAGAGCTGGCCCGAGCTGGCGCGCCAGCTCGCGGTCACCGGCGCGACGCGCGAGCTGGCGCGCAACGCCGAGCTTCGTCGCCGCGAGGGCAGCCTCTTCGAGCTCGCGGTGCCGAAGGAGAAGGCCTATCTGGCCGATCGCACCTACCAGGACAAGCTGCAGGCGGCTCTCGAGCAGCATCTCGGCAGCGGCGTCACGGTGAAGGTCGCGGTTGGCGAGACCTCGGGCGCCAGCCCGGCCGCCATCGAGAACGGCGAGCGCGAAGCGCGGCGTGCCGAGGCGGCGCGCGCGGTGCGCTCGGACGGGTTCGTGCAAGACCTCGTCGACCTGTTCGACGGCAAGGTCGTCGATTCCACCATCGGTAGTAATGAGGGCAGCAAGGAGCGGGGTACCCCGAAATGAAAGGCAACATCGGCCAGCTGATGAAGCAGGCGCAGCAGATGCAGGAGAACATGCGCCGCATGCAGGAGCAGCTCGCGGCGCTCGAGGTCGAGGGCCAGTCGGGCGCGGGGATGGTGAAGGTGCAGATGACCTGCAAGTACGAGGTGAAGCGGGTCACCATCGATCCTTCGCTGGTCGGCGACGATCGCGAGATGCTGGAGGATCTCGTCGCCGCCGCGTTCAACGATGCCTCGCATCGCGTGGAAGCGACCATCGCCGAGAAGATGAGCGGCATGACCGCGGGCCTCGGCCTGCCCGCGGGATTCAAGCTGCCGTTCTGAGTGGCCAAGGATTCGCTTCCCGCCTCGAAGGGGCTGGAGCGCCTCGTCGAGGCGCTGCGCGTTCTGCCCGGCGTCGGACCGCGCTCGGCGCAGCGCATGGCGTACCATCTGCTGCAGCACGATCGCGCCGGCGCCGAGCAGCTGGCGCAGGCGCTGGCCGGCGCGCTCTCGACGGTGCGCCGCTGCGCCAGGTGCCACAATTTCACCGAAGACGAGGTGTGCGCCTTGTGCCGCTCGCCGCGGCGCGATGCCTCGCTGCTCTGCGTGGTGGAGACGCCCGCCGACCTGGCGGTAGTCGAGCAGACGCTGAGCTATTCCGGAATGTACTTCGTGCTGATGGGGCGCCTGTCGCCGCTCGACGGCGTCGGCGCGCGCGACATCGGCCTCGACCAGCTGCTTGCGCGAGCGACCGACGGCGAGGTGCAGGAAGTGATCCTCGCCACGAATTTCACCAATGAGGGCGAGGCGACGGCGCATTACATCGCGGAGATGCTGCGCGCGCGCGACATCAAAGTGAGCCGCATCGCGCGTGGCGTGCCGCTCGGCGGCGAGCTCGAATACGTCGATGCCGGCACGATCTCGCAGGCGCTGCTGGACCGCCGCAATATTTAAGGAGGAGGCTTTTCATGAGGAGAAAACTGCTCGCATGGGTGTTGCTCGCCGCAGCCGCGCAGGTGCATGCTCAGATCGAGAAGCGCGACGTGCACATCGCGGTCGGCGGCAAAACCGCGCTCTATTACCTGCCGCTCACTCTCACCGAGCGGCTTGGCTTCTTCAAGGACGAGGGACTCGACGTCCGCATCAGTGATTTTGCCGGCGGCACTCGCTCGCTGGAAGCAGTCGTCGGCGGCAGCGCGGACGTGGTCGCCGGCGCCTATGAGCATACGATCAACATGCAGGCGCGGAAGCAGCGCTTCCAGGCCTTCGTCCTCGCGGGAGCCTCGCCGCAGATCAGCGTCGGTATTGCCACCTCGCGCGCCGCGAGCTACAAGTCGCCCAAGGACTTGAAGGGGCTCAAGGTCGGCGTCAGCGCGCCGGGCTCGAGCACCAACATGGTCATCAACTACGTGCTCGCCAAGGGCGGGCTGAAGCCGACGGATGTGGCGATCATCGGCGTCGGGCAGGGCGCGACGGTAATCGCTGCGATGGAGCAAGGCAAGGTCGACGTGCTGTCGCAGACAGACCCGGCGATGACCATGCTGGAAAAGGAAGGCAAGATCAAGATCATCGCCGAGACGCGCACGCCCGAAGGCACCGAACAACTGTTTGGCGGGCCGATGCCGGCCGGAAGCCTCTATGCGCCGGTCGAGTTCATCAAGAAGAATCCCGGCATCGTCCAGGCCCTGACCAACGCCACCGTGCGCGCCCTGCTGTGGATGCAGGAGGCGTCGCCCCAGCAGATCCTCGCCACGGTGCCGGAGGAATACCTCCTCGGCAACAAGGCGATGTATCTGTTCGCGTATAACAACGTCAAGACGGCTTATTCGAAGGACGGATATTTCAGCGACGCCGGAGCGAAGACCACGCTCAAGGCGCTAGCCTCGTTCAACCCGGCGGTCAAGCCCGACGCCATCGACCTCGCGCAGACCTATACCAACGAGTTCGTGAAGAAGGCGCACGCGAAATACGGCAAGAACAAGTAGCGCACGATGGCCGTTGCGGCACTTGCGCTCGAGGACATCACCGTCACGTTCGTCTCCCAGGACGGCGGTCGCTACACCGCGCTGCGCAACACGACGCTGCGCATTGCTCCCGGCGAGTTCGTGTCCGTAGTCGGACCGACCGGTTGCGGCAAGTCGACGCTGCTGAACGTCGCGGTAGGACTGCTGCAGCCGTCGGCTGGCCGCATCCGGGTGTTCGACGAGCCGCTCGCAGGGCTCAACCGGAAGGCAGGCTACCTGTTCCAGACCGAAGCGCTGATGCCGTGGCGCACGGCGCTGCAGAACGTCACCGCGGGACTCGAGTTCAGAAAGACTGATTCCTCGCAAGCGGCGCGGCAAGCCGAGAACTGGCTGCAGCGCGTCGGGCTCGGCGGCTTCGGCGAGCGCTATCCGCACCAGCTCTCGGGCGGCATGCGCAAGCGCGTCGCGCTGGCGCAGACGCTGATCCTCGATCCGCAGATCATCCTGATGGACGAGCCGTTCTCCGCGCTCGACATCCAGACCCGGCAACTGATGGAGAACGAGCTGCTCGAGCTGTGGTCGGCTAACCGGAAATCGGTGGTTTTCATCACCCACGACCTCGAGGAGGCGATCTCGCTCTCGGACCGGGTGGTTGTGCTGTCGGCGGGCCCCGAGGCGCACCCGATCGGCGAGTTCGACATCGACCTGCCGCGTCCCCGCGACGTGGCGGAGATTCGCCTCGCGCCGCGCTTCATCGAGCTCCATACCTTGATCTGGCGCGCGATGAAAAACGAGGTTCTCAAGAGCTATGCCCGGCAGCAGAAGCAATAGGGCGCTGCGCTTCTGGCAGGTGGCGCTGTTCCTCGCTTTCCTCGCCTTCTGGCACGTCGCCACCAGCCCGACGCTGCTGCCTCCGTTCTACTTCGACAACCCGCACAAGGCGGCGTTTTTCTTCGGCGAGCCGCTCAAGGTGCTGGCGCGCACCTGGGACTGGTTCTCCTCAGGCACGATCTACCCTCATCTCTGGGTGACCCTTCTCGAGACGGTGCTCGCCTTCGTCATCGGTACCATGCTCGGGCTCGGCATGGGATTGTGGCTCGCGCTCAGCCCGGTCGCCTCGGCGCTGCTCGACCCGTACATCAAGGCGCTCAACTCGATGCCGCGCGTGATCCTAGCGCCGATCTTCGGAGTATGGTTCGGGCTCGACATCGCGTCGAAGGTCGCGCTCGGCGTCACGCTGGTGTTTTTCATCGTGTTCTTCAATGTCTACCAGGGCGTGCGGGAAGTGAGCTACACGGTGCTCGCCAATGCCCGCATTCTCGGCGCGAGCGAGCGTCAGCTCCTGCGGCATGTCTACCTGCCGAGCGCCATGAGCTGGGTCTTCGCCAGCCTGCACAACTCCGTCGGCCTCGCTTTTGTCGGCGCGGTGGTCGGCGAATATCTCGGCTCTTCGCGCGGCGTGGGCTACCTCATCCTGCAGGCGGAAGGCACCTTCGACATCAACTCGGTGTTTGCCGGGATCCTGGTCCTGACCGCATTCGCCCTGCTGCTCGACTGGGTGGTGTCGCTCGCCGAACGCCGCTTGCTGGCCTGGCAGCCGCGCGGCGGGGAGACCGAGAAGATGTGATGCGCTAGATCGAGAGCAGCTTTTCGTAGTCCTCGGGGGTGTTGTAAATCTGCCCCGAAATCCGCGCCCACAGGGCATCGCCCAGCGCCATGATGGCGACGGCGACGCGATGCTTTGCCAGGATGGCCGATTGCAGGCGTCTGGCGGTATCCCGGGTTGGGGGCCCGTAGGCCTGGAGGCGCGGCGGTAGCCGCAGCGCGATCATCGAGCCGTGCATTGCGGCCGGCGCATCGAGCGGCGTTTGCCAGGCTTCGGCGATTCTGGAAGCCGCCCTCACGATAAGGTCATGGTTGTAGGCCCGCACTCGGGCCGCTCCGAGCCGATCGAAAAAACGCAGTGCGTCGACGACCGCGAGCCAGGCTGAAAAATCCCGCGTTCCGGTCCAGTCGAATTCCGCCGTGAACCCCTCCCCGTAATGGTGCGAAATCGCGAGCGGATGCAACTCGCGCTTTGAATCTTCGCGGCACCAGAGGAACGCGCAGCTGCGCGGAGCAAACAGCCACTTGTGGCAGTTCCCCACGTACCAGTCGGCGCCGAGCGCCGGCACGTCGAGCTCGAGCTGGCCCGGGCCGTGTGCGCCATCGATGAGCACTTGCGCTCCCCGGGCGCGCGCCAGAGCCGCCAGCTCTGCGACCGGGAATATCAGCCCCGTTGGTGACGAGATGTGGTCGAGGACGATAAGCCGCGTGCGGCCGGTAACGCATGCGCTGAATGCGGCGACCAGACCGCTTTCCCCGGTGACCGGCAGGGAGACGTCGGCTTCGACAGGCCGTGCGCCGGTCCGATCGCAGACATAGCGGATCGCCTGGCGCACGGCGCCATAGGTGTGCGTCGTGGCGAGGATCTCGTCGCGCGCACCGAATTCGAGAGCGCGCAGCACGGCGTTCACACCGGCGGTCGCATTGTCGACAAACACGACGTCGTCCGGCTTTGCCTGGATGAACTGGGCCAGCCGCCCGGCGGCATCACGCAGCGCGCCCGGTAGAATTTCGCGCAAGAACAGGTCCGGATTTGCCTCCATGCGCTGGCGCCAGCGCTCGGCCGCTTCGAGGACGACGCGTGGCGCCGCGCCGAACGACCCGTGGTTGAGGAAGGTCACGCCGGACTCGAGCAGAAACTCCCGCTTCGCAGCCGCGCCGAAGTCGATCATTCCGCGCTCCATTTTGTCGCAAAT
>Ga0209266_1001199_pt1:12500-17615 | contig 17615 bp, 13 predicted proteins | sample GraSoiAngelo_132_FD_185889 | JGI IMG/M metagenome (GOLD analysis project Ga0209266, IMG submission 185889) | Grasslands soil microbial communities from the Angelo Coastal Reserve, California, USA - 14_0929_02_40cm (SPAdes) (version 2) | ecosystem: Environmental > Terrestrial > Soil >...
GGTGAGCGAAGCGAACCTCCTGAACTGAAACATCTCAGTAGGGAGAGGAACAGAAATCAACCGAGATTCCGAGAGTAGTGGCGAGCGAAATCGGAACAGCTTCTGCGATTTAGCCGTGTCTCTAGCCAAACGGTCTGGAAAGTCCGGCCATAGCGGGTGATAGCCCCGTAGGCGAAAGGGATGCGGTGGAACTAGGCGCAGGTCAAGTAGGGCGGGACACGTGGAATCCTGTCCGAAGATGGGGGGACCATCCTCCAAGGCTAAATACTCGTTGTCGACCGATAGTGAACCAGTACCGTGAGGGAAAGGCGAAAAGAACCCCGGGAGGGGAGTGAAATAGATCCTGAAACCGCATGCATACAGACAGTGGGAGCCCGCAAGGGTGACCGCGTACCTTTTGTATAATGGGTCAGCGACTTACGTTCAGTAGCAAGCTTAACCATCTAGGGAAGGCGCAGCGAAAGCGAGTCCGAACAGGGCGCTTCAGTTGCTGGACGTAGACCCGAAACCAGATGATCTACCCATGGCCAGGCTGAAGGTTGGGTAACACCAGCTGGAGGGCCGAACGAACCACTGTTGCAAAAGTGCGTCGATGAGCCGTGGGTAGGGGTGAAAGGCCAAACAAATCTGGAAATAGCTGGTTCTCCCCGAAAACTATTGAGGTAGTGCCTCGTGATACACCGTCGGGGGTAGAGCACTGTTATGGCTAGGGGGGCATGGCGCCTTACCAAACCATGGCAAACTCCGAATACCGACGAGTGAATTCACGGGAGACAGTGCACCGGGTGCTAACGTCCGGACACGAGAGGGAAACAACCCAGACCGCCAGCTAAGGCCCCCAAGCGATAGCTAAGTGGGAAACGAGGTGGGAAGGCATAAACAGTCAGGAGGTTGGCTTAGAAGCAGCCACCCTTTAAAGAAAGCGTAATAGCTCACTGATCGAGTCGTCCTGCGCGGAAGATTTAACGGGGCTCAAGCTATCTGCCGAAGCTGCGGATCCGTGCGCAAGCACGTGATGGTAGGGGAGCGTTCCGTACGCCTGCGAAGGAGGATCGTGAGGTCCTCTGGAGGCATCGGAAGTGCGACTGCTGACATGAGTAGCGTTAATGCGGGTGAAAAGCCCGCACGCCGTAAGCCCAAGGTTTCCTGCGCCACGTTCATCGGCGCAGGGTGAGTCGGCCCCTAAGGCGAGGCCGAAAGGCGTAGCTGATGGAAAACAGGTCAATATTCCTGTACCTCGCCGTGATGCGATGTGGGGACGGAGAAAGTTATGCAGGCCGGGTGTTGGTTGTCCCGGCTTAAGCGAGTAGGCGTGCCGCGTAGGCAAATCCGCGCGGCTTAGCCGAGACGCGACGACGACTGCCCTTCGGGGCGGGAAGCTGCAGATACTCTGCTCCCAGGAAAAGCCACTAAGCTCCAGTCATGGCGGGACCGTACCGCAAACCGACACTGGTGGGCGAGATGAATATTCTCAGGCGCTTGAGAGAACTCGGGAGAAGGAACTCGGCAAATTGACACCGTAACTTCGGAAGAAGGTGTGCCCCTAGTAGGTGAAGGCGTACAGCCGGAGCCCAATGGGGTCGCAGAGAATCGGTGGCTGCGACTGTTTATTAAAAACACAGCACTCTGCCAACACGAAAGTGGATGTATAGGGTGTGACGCCTGCCCGGTGCTGGAAGGTTAAGTGATGGGGTGCAAGCTCCTGATCGAAGCCCCAGTAAACGGCGGCCGTAACTATAACGGTCCTAAGGTAGCGAAATTCCTTGTCGGGTAAGTTCCGACCTGCACGAATGGCGTAACGCTGGCCACACTGTCTCCTCCCGAGACTCAGCGAAGTTGAAATGGTTGTGATGATGCAATCTACCCGCGGCTAGACGGAAAGACCCCGTGCACCTTTACTGTAACTTTGCATTGGACTGTGAACCGATCTGTGTAGGATAGCTGGGAGGCTTTGAAGCGGTGGCGCTAGCCATCGTGGAGCCGTCAGTGAAATACCAGCCTGATCTGTTCGCGGCTCTAACCTAGGCTCGTCAACCGGGCCGGGGACCGTGCATGGTAGGCAGTTTGACTGGGGCGGTCTCCTCCCAAAGAGTAACGGAGGAGTACGAAGGTACGCTTAGCACGGTCGGAAATCGTGCCTCAATGTGCATTGGCACAAGCGTGCTTGACTGCGAGACTGACAAGTCGAGCAGGTGCGAAAGCAGGTCAAAGTGATCCGGTGGTTCTGTATGGAAGGGCCATCGCTCAACGGATAAAAGGTACGCCGGGGATAACAGGCTGATCTCCCCCAAGAGTTCATATCGACGGGGAGGTTTGGCACCTCGATGTCGGCTCATCACATCCTGGGGCTGTAGCCGGTCCCAAGGGTATGGCTGTTCGCCATTTAAAGTGGTACGTGAGCTGGGTTTAAAACGTCGTGAGACAGTTTGGTCCCTATCTACCGTGGGCGCTGGAAGTTTGAGAGGGGCTACTCCTAGTACGAGAGGACCGGAGTGGACGCACCCCTGGTGTACCGGTTGTCACGCCAGTGGCATCGCCGGGTAGCTATGTGCGGAAGAGATAACCGCTGAAAGCATCTAAGCGGGAAACTTGCCTCGAGATGAGACTTCCCGGGGGCTTGACCCCCCTGAAGGGTCGTCCTAGACCAGGACGTTGATAGGCGGGATGTGCAAGGGCCGTAAGGCCTTGAGCTAACCCGTACTAATTGCCCGTGCGGCTTGACCCTATAACCGTGAGCATCACGGTTGCAGATCGCTTGGCGCGATCTCTGCCCAGAGAACCTTCACTTCTTCATTCTTCTTCTATCTGGCGGCCACAGCAGCCTGGACCCACGCCTTCCCATCCCGAACAGAACCGTGAAACGGGTTTGCGCCGATGATAGTGTGCATTGCGCACGCGAAAGTAGGTTACCGCCAGGCCTTACACCGAAACCCCGGGCTCGAAAGAGTGCCGGGGTTTTTTATTGGCGGCCGTTGTCCTGAGCCTGCCTGCAACGCTCGCGCCGCTGGACAAGGGGAAATGCGCGAGTCGCATCCAAACGGCGGCGAGCGGGGGCGTCTACCGCCCGCGCAATCCGCGCGCGTCTACGCCGACTGGGTTGAGGAGAACGTCCTCGAGCCCGTGGCGCACCGGCAGTACGTGTTTACCGTGCCGCGGCTGCTGCGCTACCGCTCGAAGATGCCGGCGTCGGCGGCTGAGGCTACTGGCGGGCGCGGTTCTTGGCCGCGCTCGCGTCGGCGGTGATCTCGAATCGATCGACGATCTGCCCGTTGATGTTCTTGAAGTAGCCATGCGCCTTGGTGGGATCGCCGTCGATATTGAAGACGATGAACAGGGCACCGAACGTCGCCCCCTGGGTGGCGGTGTAGATCTTGGCCCACGCTCCTTTGCAGCCGTAAGGGAACGTGGCCGGAAGGCAACGCGTTTGGTCCCGCACGCTGTGCCCGCCGAGGCCCGAGACGAAGGCAAAGGATCTGCCGGGACTTCCCGTGGCGATGCAGAGCGCGTTGGGGTCGGCACACGACGCATCAACGGCTAGATCTTTCATGCTAGTCAGCGTGCGGGTCCGCTGATAGCTGTGCTCATGGGCCGTGGCGATGATGGCGCCGAGGTCCTTGCAGGCCTCGTAGACTCTCCACCCCATCTCGTCGTCCTTCTCCCCGACCTGCATGGCTTGCTGGTTTTTGTGCCAGCTGCAGATTTTCCAGATGTGACCGTCGGTCGCCAACTGGCGCTGAATATACGGGGCGTAGACCCTGTCCCCCGCGCGCACGCCGCCCTCGCCGACGAAGACTAGCCTGAGCCCGCGGTACGTCACGGAGTACATCTGATCGTCGAGGTCGGGATCGTCCGGTCTGACGCCGAGGCGGGCCATGCGGGCCTTCAGGAACTTGGCGTAGCATCCGTTGCGATCCCAGCAACGCTCCCGCCAGCTGTCGGTGTCGTGGTTTCCGACCGAGGCGAAGTACGGGAAGTCGGGTCCAAGAATGCTGTCGATCGTCCCGAAGAACCCACGCGCGTTCTCGGCATAGTCGAAGTCGCCCTGGTGCAGGACCAGATCGGCTCGTTCGGACTTGATGAGCTCGAGGACCCGTCGGAAATCGGCGCCGTTTCCGCTGTCGCCGATGAAGGCGACCCTCAGGCCCGGGTCCGTGGGAATCGGGCCGGGCGCTCCCTGTGCGTGCCCGTGCGCGGGTCCCAGGGCGAGGGCCAGGAGGGTCGCCAGAATTCGGCCGACGACGAGACGGTCTCTACTCATAGCGGAGGGCCTCGATCGGGTCGAGGCGGGCCGCCTTCCTCGCCGGGTAGAACCCGAAGAAGACGCCAACCGCGGCCGAACGCGGCGAATGAACCGGATTATCCCTTTTACGGACTGACGTACAAGTCGCGAGGACCTGCAGGCGGACGTTGATGTCTCGTGCCGCGATGCCAGCAACGTCGAGCAGCGCAAGCACGTTCGGGTCAAAGGATGGACCGCGGCGGGCCAGAAGCTTGTTCTGAAAATCGTTCCAGCCAATGAGCGCGACGTCACGCTTCGGCGTGTCCCGACGCGCTGCTTCGGTCATCCCATCCCCCCTCGTCCTTTCCACCGATCCCTGAACGGACTCCGCGGAAAGTCTGAGAACCTATCGTACCAGTTCATGCCGACGCCCGATTGTGTCGGGGTGACCAAAATGCGATACGTCCCCCTTCTCAGGGGGAAACCAGCGGTATAGAAAAATATATCCGTACCGACATGTAGGTACGTCATTTCATTGAGCCAACTGCAATACCTTCCCGAGGGCGAAATCAGGCTTTTCAGGAATTGATTGTGGCCACCTTGTAGTTGAACTTGTATTCATCCGGCGCTGGTCCGGGGCCAACAATTGGAGGGGCGACCGGTGGGCATGAGAGTTGGAATCTTCGGCGCAGGCTACGCGGGACTGGTCACGGCGGTGGGTCTCGCGGAGGTGGGCCACACGGTCACGGCGATCGACAAAGATCCCGACATCGTGGCCCGCCTTTCGGACGGAACGCCGACTATCTATGAGCCCGGACTGCAGGAATTGCTGACCGCCAACCTGGAGGCCGGCAAGCTCAGGTTCAGCACTCGGGCCGAGGACGCCATGTCCGCGT
>Ga0209266_1001202_pt1 | contig 17586 bp, 20 predicted proteins | sample GraSoiAngelo_132_FD_185889 | JGI IMG/M metagenome (GOLD analysis project Ga0209266, IMG submission 185889) | Grasslands soil microbial communities from the Angelo Coastal Reserve, California, USA - 14_0929_02_40cm (SPAdes) (version 2) | ecosystem: Environmental > Terrestrial > Soil > Grasslands ...
CGGCGTCTCGCCCGACGGGACGCTGGTCGAGTTGATCGAGCTCCGCGACCATCCCTGGTTCGTCGCGAGCCAGTTCCACCCCGAGCTCAAGTCGCGCCCGATGGAGTGCCACCCGCTCTTCAAGGGCTTCCTCAAGGCGGCCCTCGAGAGCCGCGCCCGCCGGCGCGAGGCGCCGCTGCTCGGCGGCCTGAAGGTGGTGAAGCGCTAGTGGCGCGCGGCGTCCGCGTCGGGGCGGTCACCGTCGGCGGCGGCGCGCCGCTCGCGCTGATCGCCGGGCCCTGCGTCATCGAGTCGCGCGACGCGGCCCTCCGCCACGCCGAGCGCGTGCGCGACCTGGCCGCGCGCGCGGGCCTGCCGGTCGTCTACAAGTCGTCCTTCGACAAGGCGAACCGCACCTCGCTCGGGGGCTTCCGGGGCGTCGGCCTGGAGGAGGGGCTCCGCATCCTCGCCGAGGTGCGGCGCGAGACGGGGCTGCCGGTGCTGACCGACGTGCACGAGAAGGAGCAGGTGGCCGCGGTCGCGGCCGTCGTCGACGTGCTCCAGACGCCGGCCTTCCTCTGCCGGCAGACCGACTTCATCGTCGCGGTCGCCGCCGCGGGGAAGCCGGTGAATCTGAAGAAGGGACAGTTCCTCTCGCCCGGCGAGATGGAGCGGGTGGTGGAGAAGGCGCGCTCGACGGGCAACCAGGACCTGCTCGTGACCGAGAGGGGCTTCGCGTTCGGGTACAACAACCTGGTCGCCGACCTGCGCTCGCTCCCGATCCTGGCCGCGACCGGCTGCCCGGTCGTGTTCGACGCGACGCACAGCGTGCAGCAGCCGGGCGGGCTCGGCACGGCATCGGGCGGGGAGCGCAGGTTCGTCGCGCCGCTCGCGCGCGCCGCGGTCGCGGCCGGCGCCGACGCGATCTTCATGGAGGTGCACGAGGACCCGAGCCGCGCGCTCTCCGACGGGGCGACCAGCGTCCCCCTCGCCGACCTGCCCGCGCTGCTGCGCGACCTGGTCGCCATCGACCGTGCGCTCGGGGAGGGCGCGCGCCTCCGATGACGGGGCGGCTCGCGCGCGCACGGCGCGTGCTCGACGTCGAGCGGCGGGCGCTGGCCGCGCTCGGCGAACGGCTCGACTGGCGCCTCGCGCGCGCCATCGACCTCCTGCTCGCCTGCCGCGGGCGGGTGATCGTCACCGGCGTCGGCAAGTCCGGCATCGTGTGCCGGAAGATCGCGGCCACGCTCACCTCGACCGGCACGCCCGCCTTCTTCCTGCACGCCGGCGAGGGCAGCCACGGCGACCTCGGCACGCTCGTGCGCGGCGACGTGCTGCTCGCGGTCTCGAACAGCGGCGAGAGCGCCGAGGTGCTGAGCCTCCTGCCGGTGGCGCGTCGCCTCGGCCTCCCGCTCGTCGCCATCTGCGGCCACCCCCACTCGACCCTGGCGCGCAGCGCGGACGTCGTCCTCGACGTGAGCGTGCCGGAGGAGGCCTGCCCGCTCGGCCTGGCGCCCACGGCGAGCACGACCGCGACCATGGCACTCGGCGACGCGCTCGCCATCGCGCTCCTCGAGGAGCGCGGCTTCTCGGCCGAGGACTTCGCTCTCCTCCATCCCGGCGGTGCGCTCGGCCGCCGCCTGCTGCGCGTCGAGGAGATCATGCACCGCGGGGGCGAGGTGCCGCTCGTGCCCGAACGCGCGGCGCTCAAGGACACGCTGGTCGAGATCACCTCCAAACGTCTCGGCGTGACGGGGGTGGTGAACGGCGTCGGCGAGCTGGTCGGGGTCATCACCGACGGCGACCTCCGGCGCGGGCTCGAGCGGGCCGTCGATCTGGGGCGGCTCACGGCGCGCGACCTGATGACGACCGCGCCCAAGACGATCGGCGGCGGCGCGCTGGCGGCCGAGGCCGTCGCGCTGATGGAGCGGCACGCGATCACCTCCCTCTTCATCCTGGCCGAGGGCGGCCGCCGGCCGGCGGGGGTGATCCATCTCCACGACATGCTCCGCGCCGGCGTCGTCTGATCCGCGTGCCCGGAGGCTGATGGCCCGACGCTCGCTATGGCGCCGGCTGCGTCGCGCGACCCGCGGCCCGCGCAACGCGGCGCTCGCGCGCGCGATCGGCGGGTTCGGCCGCGCGCTGGGCGCGCTCCCCATGCCGGCCGCGCTCGCCGCCGGCCGCGGCCTCGGCATGGCGGCGCACGCGCTGCTCGCCACGCCGCGCCGGCTCGCCGTCGCCCACATGGGGCTGGCCTTCCCGGAGCTCCACCTCGCGACGCGCCGGCGCCTGGTGCGCGAGACCTTCCGCCACGCCGGGCAGGCGTTCGCCGAGCTGTCGCTGTTCGAGAAGGTCCTCCGCCGGCCCGACTACATCCGCCTCGAGGGTGTCGAGGCGCTCGACGCGGCGCTCGTCCGGGGGCGGGGCGCCATCGCGGTCACGGGGCACGTCGGCAACTGGGAGCTCCTCGCGGCGTGGGCGGCGGCCATCGGCTACCCGATCACGGTGGTCGTGCGGCGCGTGAACGACCTCCGTTTCCACTCGCTCATCATCCGCTTCCGGGCGGCGGCCGGGGTCGAGGTCCTGGTGCGAGACGATCCGCGCTTCGTCGCCGCGGTGGGCGAGGCGCTCCGTCGAAACCGCGTCGTCGCCATGCTGATCGACCAGGACACGCGCGGCCCCGGGGTCTTCGTCCCCTTCTTCGGCCGCCCCGCGCACACGCCGCCCGGCGCGGCGCTCCTCGCGCTGCGCGCGCGCGTTCCCGTGGTGTCCGTCTTCATGGAGCGCCGCCCCGAGGGCGGGCATCTCGTGCGGGTGTCCCCCGTCCCGGCCGAGCTGCCGCGCGGGCGGGACGGCGTGCGCGAGCTCACCGCGCGCCTCACCGCGGCGATCGAGGCGCAGATCCGCCGCAGCCCCGCCGAGTGGGTGTGGTGGCACGAGCGCTGGCGCAAGCAGCCGTCCGCGTCGGCGACGCGACGTTCGGCCGCGACCGCCGCGCGAGCGCTCTCCTGAGCGGCGTTCGCCTTTACTCTTCCCGAGTCGCGTGCTAGCTCTGCCCCGAGCTCGAACGGCCATGAGAAGGAAAGGGGTGCGCGCCACGCTGCTCATCGTGGTGGGCGCCGCCCTCGGGGGCATCGGATACCTGGTCTCCCGCAACGTGGTCGCTCATCGGGCGAACCCGCTCGAGGAGCTCGGCCGCGACTTCCTGCCCCAGGTCGCGCAGCGCATCCAGAATTTTCGCCGGGTGAAGGTGGAGCACGGGCGGATGATGTGGGAGATCACGGCGCGGGACGCGCAGTTCTTCGAGCAGGAGGACCAGATCGTCGTCCTCGAGCCGCGGGTGACGTTCTTCATGAAGGAGGAGGGCCGCCAGGCGCATTTGAGGGGCAGCGAGGGCCGCATCACGCTCGAAGGCCACGAGATGCGCGCGGTCACGCTGCGCGGTCGCGTGGCTGTCCAGCTCGACGACATGGAGCTCGAGACCGAGGAGGCGACCTACGATCGGGCGCACGACCTGATCACGGCGCCGGGCGACGTGACCATCCACGGGCGCACACTCGACGTGCGCGGGCACGGCATGGAGATCCAGGTGGGCCCGCAGCACGTGCGCCTGCTGGCGGACGTACACACCAGGGTGCATGGCAATGCGCGGCCGTCGTGAGGGGTCGCGGCGGCGGGCGGGCGGGGGCGTGGCCGCCGTCGTCTTGACCGCGCTCGCGAGTGCAGCGGCGGCGGAGCCGGCGCGCGAGCCCGCCAAGGGGGGGGCGCTGTTCGACGCGGGGTCGCTCGGCAGCAAGAAGGAGCCCATCGTCATCACGGCCGACACGCTCGAGTACGACTACAAGAGCAACGTCGTCGTCTATCGCGGCGACGTGGTCGCGGCGCAGGGTGACACCAAGGTGCGGAGCGACACGCTCACCGTCACCCTCGCGGCGCAGAAGAACGACGCGCCGGCCGACGCGACGGACAAGGGCCGCCAGCGCCTGCAGGAGGTCGTCGCGGCGGGCAACGTGCGCATCGACAACGCCACGCGCTGGGCGACCGGCGGCCACGCGGTGTTCGAGCAGGGCACGCGCACGCTCGTGCTGACCGAGAACCCTGTCCTGCACGACGGCGCGAACGAGGTGTCGGGCGACCGGGTCACGGTGTACCTGGACGAGAACCGGAGCGTGGTCGAGAGCGGGCGGCGGCGGGTCAAGGCGACGGTGTTCCCGAACCAGGGCGGCGACCTCGCCGGCCCGAACGCCGCGCCCCCCAAGGACGACGCCTCGGCGCTCCAGGCCGTCGCCGGCGGCGACCGGGACGGGGCGCCGTGAGCGCGGAGCACAACGGCCACGGCCACGCGCTCCTACGCGCCGAGCGCCTGACCAAGTCGTACGCGGGGCGGCGGGTGGTGAACGACGTGTCAATCGAGGTGCACGCCGGCGAGGTGGTCGGCCTCCTCGGCCCCAACGGCGCCGGCAAGACCACCACCTTCTACATGATCGTCGGCCTCACGCGGCCCGACGCCGGCGAGGTCCACCTGAACGGCGAGGACCTGACGCGCCTCCCGATGTACGAGCGCGCGCGGCGCGGCATCTCCTACCTGCCCCAGGAGCCCTCGGTCTTCCGCAAGCTCACGGTCGAGCAGAACCTGCTCGCCATCCTGGAGACTCTCGACCTGAGCCCGGCGGCGCGCGCCGAGCGCCTGCAGCAGCTCCTCGACGAGCTCGGCATCGCACGGCTGGCAAAGAACAAGGCGCTCTCCCTGTCCGGCGGCGAGCGGCGGCGCGTCGAGATCACCCGCGCGCTTGTCATCTCGCCTGCGTTCATGCTCCTCGACGAGCCTTTCGCGGGCATCGATCCGATCGCGGTGGTTGACATTCAGGGCATCGTGGACCAGTTAAAGAAGCGAGGCATTGGGGTTCTCATCACTGATCACAACGTGCGCGAAACCCTCGGGATCTGTGACCGCGCCTACATCCTGAACGACGGCGCCGTCCTCGAGGAGGGCGCGCCAGCGCGGATCGCGGCGAGCCCGCTCGCGCGCGAGATCTACCTGGGCGAGAAGTTCCGACTGTAGCATTCGCGAAGCAGCCGATGGCGCAAGACGCCCGCATCGTCCTCCAGCAGCGCCTCTCGCAGCAGCTGGTGATGACGCCGCAGCTCCGGCAGGCCATCAAGATCCTCCAGGTCTCCCGCGCCGAGCTGGAGACGCTGGTCGACCAGGAGCTGACCGAGAACCCCCTCCTCGAGGAGAACCTCGACGAGAAGCTCGACGCGGCCTCCGAGGTGCCCACCGTCGACGGACAGAACGGCGCCGAGGAGTGGCAGGCCGACGCCGACAAGCCCGAGAGCGAGGCGGCCACCAGCGTGGGCGAGATCGACTGGAAGGAGTACGCCGAGAACTACAGCAACGACATCCACGGCTCGATCGGGCACAGCGGCGGTGCCGACGACGACGATCGGCGCGCCGCGCTCGAGAACGTGTTGGTGAAGCGGACGCTCCTCCCCGACCATCTGATGTGGCAGCTGCGCCTATCCGACCTCTCCGACCGGGAGAAGGAGGTGGGCGCGCTCATCATCGGGAGTCTCGACAAGGACGGCTACCTGCCGCTCCAGCTCGAGGAGGTCGCCTTCCTGGCCGACACCTGGCCCGACGTCGCGATCGTGGAGCGGGTGCTCGGCCGCATCCAGGAGTTCGACCCATCCGGCGTGGCCGCCCGCGGCCTGGCCGACTGCCTGCTCATCCAGCTCCGGCAGCTCGGCGTGGCCGATGACGCGCTCCCCGTGCGCATCGTGCGCGACTACCTGCCCATGCTCGAGAGCCGCCGCTTCGACCGGCTGGCGCGCGAGCTGGGCGCCACCATCGAGCAGATCGCCGAGGCGACCAAGGTGATCTCGGTGCTCGAGCCCAAGCCCGGGCGCGATTTCGGCGACTCCGACACGCGCTACGTCACGCCGGACGTCCACGTCCACAAGGTGGGCGACGAGTACGTGGTGACGTTGAACGAGGAGGGACTGCCGCGGCTGCGCGTCTCGCACTTCTACCGCCGCATGCTCGGGGAGAACGGCTCGCCCGAAGCGCGCGGCTACATCCAGGAGAAGATGCGGGCCGCCGCCTGGCTCATCAAGTCGATCCACCAGCGGCAGCGCACGCTCTACATGGTCACCTCGAGCATCGTGAAGTTCCAGCGCGACTTCCTCGAGGGCGGCGTCGCCTTCCTGCGCCCGCTCGTGCTGAAGGACGTCGCCAACGACATCGGCATGCACGAGTCGACCGTGAGCCGCGCCACCGCGGGCAAGTACGTGCACACGCCGCAGGGGACCTTCGAGCTCAAGTACTTCTTCACCTCGAGCCTGCGCGGGGGGCAGGGCTCCGAGGTGTCGGCGGAGAGCGTCAAGGAGAAGATCCGGATCATCATCGCCAAGGAGGACGCCCGCAAACCGCTCTCGGACCAGTACATCGCCGAGCTCCTCGGCAAGGAGGAGATCGACATCGCCCGCCGGACGGTTGCCAAGTACCGCGAGCTGATGGGCATCCTGCCCTCGTCGAAACGGAAGCAAGTTTACTGATAGACTCCGCCGGCGATGCCGCCCGCGCCTTCCCGGCCGAAGAGGAGCCGTTTCCGAGAGCGCCAGGACGGGGCCATGCAGATCACGGTCACCTTCCGGCACGTCGACCCGACCCCGCCCCTCAAGGCCTACGCCGAGGAGAAGCTCCAGCGGGTCCGGAAGTACCTCCACCGCCCGGTCGACGCGCACGTGATCCTCTCCGTGGCGAAGGAGCGGCACGTCGCCGAGATCACGCTCAAGGCCGACCACGTCACCATGTTCGCCGAGGAGAAGCTCCAGCGGGTCCGGAAGTACCTCCACCGCCCGGTCGATGCGCACGTGATCCTCTCCGTGTCGAAGGAGCGGCACGTCGCGGAGATCACGCTCAAGGCCGACCACGTGACCATGTTCGCCGAGGAGGAGACCCACGACCTCTACGCGGCGATCGACCTCGCCATCGACAAGCTCGAGCACCAGGCGCAGAAGCTCCACGAGAAGCGCCGCCGCCACAAAGGCGCCGCGGCGGCGCGCGGCGTGTCGGAGGTGACGACCTCGGTGCTGGCCGCGGACCGGCGGCGGCCCGGCGGCGCGCCCGAGGTGATCCGTACCCAGCGCGTGCCGGCCAAGCCGCTCGCGATCGAGGAGGCCGTCGAGCAGCTCGCCGTGTCGGGCGACGAGTTCCTCGTCTTCACCAACGCGTCGAACCAGCGCCTCGCCGTCCTCTACCGCCGGCGGGACGGTAACTTCGGCCTGATCGAGCCGCAGGGGCGCTAGCTAGGGCGCGGAGCACGGACGCATGAAGATCACCGACATCCTGAGCGAGGACCTGGTGCTCCCCGCTCTCGCCGGGCGCTCGAAGGACGACGTCATCGAGGAGCTGGCCCGGGCGGTGGCGGAGCGGCACCGGGACGAGGTCGACTTCGCCAAGCTCGTCCAGGCGCTCGAGGATCGCGAGAAGCTGAACAGCACGGCGCTGGGCGAGGGGGTCGCCATTCCGCACGGCAAGCTCCCGGGCCTGCGGCGCGTGATCGCCGCCTTCGGGCGCAGCCCGGGCGGCGTCGACTTCAGCTCGCTCGACGGCAAGCCGACGCATCTCTTCTTCCTGCTCGTGGCCCCGGAGGACTGCGCCGGCGCGCACCTGAAGGCCCTGGCGCGCATCTCGCGGCTCTTGAAGGACGAGTCGTTCCGCCAGCGGCTGATGCGCGCGACGACGGCCGCCGACCTCTACCGCACCATCCGCGAGGAGGACGAGAAGTATTGACGGTGCGGGTGCGTGAGCTGCTCGAGGAGGCAGGTGCGGCGCTCCGCCTGCGGCTCGTCTCCGGTGCTCGCGGCCTCGAGCGCGCGATCGCGCTGCCGCGCCTCCAGCAGCCCGGCCTGGCCCTCGCCGGCTATCTGCCCCAGCTCCATCCCGACCGCGTCCAGGTGCTCGGCAACAGCGAGACCTCCTACGTGGCTACGCTCGAGCCCGCGCGGGCGTGCGCCGCGGTCGCCGCGGTGGCGACGGCGGGGGTGGCGTGCTTCGTAGTGACCAACGACACCGCGCCGCCCGCGGTGTTGACCGAGCCGGCCGAGGCGGCGGGCGTGGCCGTGCTCGGCTCGGCGCTGCGCACCGCGGATTTCATCCGCAGCACGACCGCCTGGCTCGAGGAGCGCATGGCGCCGGAGGTGAGTCTCCACGGCGACCTGGTCGAGATACACGGCCTCGGCGTCCTCATCCTCGGCAAGAGCGGGATCGGGAAGAGCGAGGCGGCGCTCGATCTGGTCGTGCGCGGGCACCGCCTGGTCGCCGACGACGTGGTGCTGGCGCGCCGCATCTCGCCGACCGTCGTGCGCGGGCGTGCCGCGCGGCTCCTCGAGTACCACATGGAGATCCGCGGCCTCGGGGTGATCGACATCGCAGGGCTCTTCGGCACGCTCGCGACGCTGGAGGAGCGCCAGATCGACCTGGTGGTCGAGCTGGTCGAGTGGCCCGGCGGCGCCGACCGCCTCGCGCTGGTCGAGGGATGCTATCCGCTCCTCGAGATCGAGCTGCCGCTGGTGCGCGTTCCGGTGCGCCCGGGCCGCAGCATGGCGATGCTGATCGAGACCGCGGCGCGCAACCACCTCCTCCGCAGCCGCGGCCGGCACGGCGCGCTCGACTTCGCCGAACGCATCGACGAGGAGATCGCCAGCCGCCGCCGGCGCCGCGCCGGGGAACCGGAGTGAGCGTGTGACCGAGGGGCTGCGCCTGGCCGTGGTGACCGGCCTCTCCGGCTCGGGCAAGAGCAGCGCCATCAAGGTGCTCGAGGACCTGGGGTTCTACTGCATCGACAACCTGCCGGTGGCGCTCATCCCCCGCTTCGTCGAGCTGCGGCAGAGCTCGGGCGAGGAGGTGCGGCGCGTGGCGCTCGGCCTCGACGCGCGCGACCGGCACTTCCTCGACGAGTTCCCGCGCGTCTTCGAGGAGCTGCGTGGGCGCGGCGTCGCGCTCGAGGTGCTCTACCTCGATGCGAGCGACGATGTGCTGGTGCACCGCTTCAGCGAGACGCGCCGGCCGCATCCCGCCGCCGGGGGCGGCGGACTCGCCGACGCCATCCGGCGCGAGCGCGAGAAGCTGCGGCCGCTGCGCGAGGTCGCTGACCGCGTCCTCGACACCAGCGCGCTCACCGTGCACGAGCTGCGCAGCGCGCTGCGCGACCTCGTCGACCACCCCGAGGCGGGCACGATGACGATCGCGCTCGTGTCGTTCGGCTACAAGTACGGCCTCCCGACCGACGCGGACCTGGCGCTCGACTGCCGCTTCCTCCCCAACCCCTTCTTCGTCGAGGAGCTGCGCACCAAGACGGGCGCCGATCCGGCGGTCGCCGACTGGGTGCTGCGCCGCGAGGAGGCCGCGGAATTCCTCCGCCACGTCCTCGACCTCCTCGACTTCACCCTGCCGCGCTATCAGCGCGAGGGGAAGAGCTATCTCACCATCGCGCTCGGCTGCACGGGCGGCCGCCATCGCTCGATCGTGTTGGTCGATGAGCTGAGCCGCCGGCTCGCGGCGCGGGGCCACCGCGTGCTCGTCCGCCACCGGGACGCCGAGCGCTGATTGCTTGCCCGAGCCGGGCTGCCGGAGTAAGCATTGCATGATGGTCGGAATCGTCGTGGTCGGGCATGGGCGGTTGGCGGAGGAGATGGTGCAGACGCTCGAGGGCGTGCTCGGCCCGCTCGAGGGCCTGGCGAGCGTGGCCGCCGCCTTCAGCGACCCGCCCGACGCGATCCGCGAGCGCATCGCGAGCGCGGTGCGCGGGGTCGATCGCGGGGACGGCGCGCTCATCGTCACCGACATGCTGGGCGACACGCCGACCAACCTGAGCCTCGCGGTCGCGCGCGAGACCGGCGCCGAGGTGGTGGCCGGGGTCAACATGCCGATCCTCGTCAAGCTCGCGACCGCGCGCGGCCAGATGGACGCCCGCAGCCTGGCGTGCTTCATCCAGCGCTACGGGCAGGACCACATCTTCTGGGCGACCGCGCCGCGCGGCGACGCCCGCGCGCGCCACGCAGACGCCGATGGGCGCCGCGACCACTGACGAGCACCGCGCCAGCCTGGAGATCCGCAACCGCCTCGGGCTGCACGCGCGCGCGGCCGCGCTCCTCGTGCAGACCGCCAGCCGCTTCGACGCCGAGGTGACGATCGCCAAGGACGGGCAGGTGGTGAACGGGCGCAGCATCATGGGCGTCATGATGCTCGCCGCCGAGCAGGGGAGCCGCATCGACGTGGCGACCAGCGGACCCCAGGCCACCGAGGCGCTGGCCGCCATCCGCGAGCTGGTCGCCGCGTGCTTCAACGAGCCCGAGTAGCCCGCCCGTCGCGCTGGGTTGCTCCGCCGGACGGGCATCGGATATACCCGCGAGCCGTGTTGAGGAACTACGTCTTCACGTCGGAATCGGTCAACGAGGGCCATCCCGACAAGGTCTGCGACCAGATCTCGGACGCCGTCCTCGACGCGTTCCTCGCCGAGGACCCGGACAGCCGGGTCGCCTGCGAGGCGCTCATCAAGACGGGGCTCGTGGTCATCGCCGGCGAGATCACGAGCCAGGCGCGGGTCGAGTTCGGCGAGATCGCGAGGAAGGTGATCCGCGACATCGGCTACACGAGCGCCGAGAGCGGCTTCAACTGCGACAGCTGCGCCATCGTGACGGCCATCGAGCGGCAGTCGCTCGACATCTCGCAGGGCGTCACGGAGGGCGAGGGGCTCTTCAAGGAGCAGGGCGCCGGCGACCAGGGGATGATGTTCGGCTACGCCTGCGACGAGACCCGGGAGTACATGCCCTTCGCCATCTACACCGCGCACCGCATCGGGCAGCGGCTCGGCGAGGCGCGGCGCTCGGGGCTGCTCCCCTTCCTCCGGCCCGACGGCAAGTGCCAGGTGACGGTCGAGTACCGCGACGGGCAGGCGGTGCGGGCCGACACGGTGGTCGTCTCGACGCAGCACGCCCCCGAGGTCTCCTACGGCGCGCTCAAGGAGGCGATCGTCGAGGAGGTGGTGAAGAAGGTCATCCCGTCCGAGTTCCTCGACGGGTCGACCGTCTACTACATCAACCCGACCGGCCGCTTCGTCGAGGGCGGGCCCAAGGGTGACTGCGGCCTCACCGGGCGGAAGATCATCGTCGACACGTACGGCGGTTACGGGCGGCACGGGGGCGGCGCCTTCAGCGGCAAGGACCCCTCGAAGGTCGACCGGAGCGCCGCCTACATGGCGCGCCACATCGCCAAGAACATCGTCGCCGCCGAGCTCGCCGGCCGCTGCGAGGTCCAGCTCGCCTACGCGATCGGGGTCGCCGATCCGGTCTCCGTGCTGGTCGACACCTTCGGCACCGGCGCCGTGCCCGACGAGAAGATCGCGACGATCGTCCGCGAGGTGTTCGACTTGAAGCCCGCGGCCATCATCCGCGCGCTCGGGCTGAAGCGCCCCATCTACCAGCGCACCGCCTCCTACGGCCACTTCGGGCGCGTCCCCGACGGGCCGTACTTCACCTGGGAGCGCACCGACCGCATCGGCGACCTGCGCTCCGCCGCCGGGCTCGGGCGGGCCGCGGGACGCTGAACGGGAAGGACTCATGAAGACGACCGCGAAGCTCAAGTCCGTCGCACCGGCGCGCGCGGCGCGCCCGCGCTTCAAGGTGAAGGACCTGGCGCTCGCCGAGCTCGGCCGCAGGGAGATCCGCCTGGCCGAGCAGGAGATGCCCGGCCTAATGGCGCTGCGCGCGAAGCACGCGTCTGTGAAGGCGCTCCGCGGCGCGCGCATCACGGGCTCGCTCCACATGACGGTGCAGACCGCGGTGCTGATCGAGACGCTCATGGATCTGGGCGCGGAGGTGCGCTGGGCCTCGTGCAACATCTTCAGCACGCAGGACCCGGCCGCCGCGGCGGTCGTGGTCGGGCGGGACGGCACCCCCGCCAAGCTGCGCGGTACGGCCGTCTTCGCCTGGAAGGGCGAGACGCTCGAGGAGTACTGGTGGTGCACCAACGAGGCGCTCGTGTGGCCCGACGGCGCCGGCCCCGATCTCATCGTCGACGACGGCGGCGACGCCACGCTCCTCGTGCACAAGGGAGTCGAGTTCGAGAAGGCCGGCAGGGTGCCCGCCTTCAACCCCGCCAAGGATCCCGAGGAGTGGGGCGTCGTCCTGGCGCTCCTCCGCCGCCTCCAGAAGGACGCGCCGGGGCAGTGGAAGCGCGTCGCCCGCTCCATCCGCGGCGTGAGCGAGGAGACCACGACCGGCGTGCACCGCCTTTACCAGATGGCGAAGGAGGGCACGCTTCTCTTCCCTGCCATCAACGTCAACGACTCGGTCACCAAGAGCAAGTTCGACAACATCTACGGCTGCCGCCACTCGCTGATCGACGGACTCAATCGCGCCACCGACGTCATGCTGGGCGGCAAGGTGGCGGTGGTGTGCGGCTTCGGCGAGGTGGGCAAGGGCTCGGCCGAGGCGCTCCGCGGCCAGGGGTGCCGCGTGATCGTGACCGAGATCGACCCCATCTGCGCGCTGCAGGCAGCCATGCAGGGCTACGAGGTCGCGACCGTCGAGGACCACGTGGAGACGGCCGACATCTTCGTCACCGCCACCGGCGACTTCCACGTCATCACCGCCGCGCACATGGCGCGCATGAAGGACAAGGCGATCGTCGGCAACATCGGCCACTTCGACCACGAGATCGACATGGCGGGCCTGGCCAGGCTGCCGGGCGTGAAGCGCGTCAACATCAAGCCCCAATACGACGAGTGGGTGTTCCCCGACGGGCACTCGGTGCTGGTGCTGGCCGAGGGCCGGCTGCTCAACCTCGGCTGCGCGACGGGTCACCCCTCGTTCGTGATGAGCGCGTCCTTCACCAACCAGGTACTGGCTCAGCTCGAGCTGTGGCGGAATGCCGCCGGGTACGGGAAGGCGGTGCACATGCTCCCCAAGCAGCTCGACGAGGAGGTGGCGCGCCTGCATCTCGAGAAGCTCGGCGTGAAGCTCACGAAGCTCACGCCGGAGCAGGCGGCGTACATCGGCGTCGCCCCCGAGGGGCCGTACAAGCCGGAGCACTACCGGTACTAGTCCTAGGAGGCCGTGACGGCCTACACGAAGCTCGCCGCCACCGAGTCGGCGAAGCGGAAGCCGCGCGCGGTCAGGCGCACGCGGCCGCCGCTCACCTCGACGAGCCCGTCGGCGATCAGGCGCTCGAGGTGCGGGAAGGCGGCATCGAGCGCCACGCCGAAGCGGCGCCAGAACCGCTCGAGATCGACGCCGGCCGCCTGCCGGAGCCCGGTGAAGCAGAACTCGCCGCGCGCCTGGGCCGGGCTGAGCCGCTCCTCGGTCGCAACCGCCGTCCCGCGTTCGCGCACGGCCGCGACGTAGCGCTCGGGAAGGCGCTCGTTCGTCCAGCGCCGCCCGGGCGCGGGCTCGGCGCTGAAGGAGTGCGCCCCGGCGCCGAGGCCGAGGTAGTCCGAGCCGTCCCAGTAGCTCGTGTTGTGGCGCGAGGCGAAGCCGGGACGAGCGAAGCTCGAGACCTCGTAGCGCGCGTAGTCGGCGGCCGCGAGCCGCCCGAGCGCCGCCTCGGCCATCGCGGCCTCGCCGTCCTCCTCGACCGCGCGGAGCCGGCCACTCGCGCGCCAGGCATGGAAGGGGGTGCCCGGCTCGTAGGTGAGGGTGTAGGCCGAGACGTGCTCGGGTCCGAGGGCGAGCGCGGCCTCGAGATCGTCCTCCCACTCGGCAAGCGTCTGTCCCGGCACGGCGAAGATCAGGTCGAGGCTCAGGTTCGCGAAGCCGGTGGCCCGCGCCGCCGCTGCCGCGGCGCGGACGTCGGCCGCGCCGTGGTCGCGGCCGAGCGTGCGCAGATGCTCGGCGTGGAAGGACTGCGCGCCCAGCGAGAGGCGGTTCACGCCCGCGGCGCGGTAGCCCGCCAGGCGCTCGCGCGTGACGGTACCCGGGTTCGCCTCGAGCGTCACCTCGGCGCTGCCGGCGATGCCGAAGGTGTGCGCGACCGCGTCGAGGACGGTCGCGATGGCCGCGGGCGAGAGGAGCGACGGCGTCCCGCCGCCCAGGTAGACGGTCTTCGCGCACCGCCCCCGCCACGGCGCGCCCCGGGCCCACGCACGCAGCTCCGCGACCACGGCCTCCACGTACGAGCGCTCGGGCGGCTCGGCGCTCGGGTACACGTTGAAGTCGCAGTACGGGCAGACGTGCCGGCACCACGGCACGTGCACGTAGAGCGCGAAGGGCTCCGCCGTCATGCGAGCGCGCCCAGCGCCCGCTCGAGCTCGAGCACCGAGCCGATCGACAGGTCGGCCCCGGGCACGGGCGGGCCGCCGTCGGCGATGTACACGGTCCGCATGCCGAGCTGGCGCGCCGCGCGCAGGTTGACGGCCCGGTCCTCGACCAGGATGCAGTCGCGCCCGAGCGCGTGCATATCCGCGAGCACCATCTGATATGCCTGCACGTAGGGCTTGGGGACGAAGGCGAGGCGCTCGAGGCCGTAGACGCGGAAGAAGAGCGGGCGCACCCCGAGGCAGTCGAGGACGCCGCGCGCGTGCGCCGCCGAGCCGTTGGTCACCGCCACCTTGAGGAGCGGGATGCGGCCGAGCATCGCGCCGAGCGGCGGGTCCGGCGCGAGCAGCTCGCCCAGCTCGATCGCGTGCACGAAGCGCAGGTAGTCGTGGGGGTCGATGCCGCGGCGGTGCATGAGCCCGTGGAGCGTCGTCCCGTAGTCGCTCCACAGCCGCCGGCGGATGTCGTCCACCTGGGCGGCGTCGATGCCGACCCGCTCGATCAGGTAGCGGTTGATGAGCGTGTCGACCCGCTCGACGACGCCGCGCGAGGGCGGGTAGAGCGTGTTGTCGACGTCGAGGAGGAGGAGGCTCCGGGGCATCCGGGTCAGCGATACCGCCGCAGCAGCGCGATCACGACGCCGCGGATCTCCACGTCGGCGGCGCGTGCGACGATGGGAGCGAGCTTCTCGTTGGCGGGCACGAGGCGGACGCGCCCGCGCTCGCGGTGGAGCTTCTTGACGGTCGCCTCGCCGCGCACGAGCGCGACCACGGTGGCGCCGTTCTCGGCGTCGGGGCGCGACGCGACCACGATCAGGTCGCCGTCGAGGATGCCGTCGCGGACCATCGAGTCGCCGCATACGCGCAGCGCGAAGGTCTCGCCGCGACCGAGCAGCTCCTCGGGCAGGGTCACGGTCTCGGGTACCTCCACCGGCTCGATGGGCGTGCCCGCGGCCACCCGCCCGAGGAGCGGGACCGCGACCGCCGCGCCGACGGCCGGCACCTCGGTCAGCTCGAGCGCGCGGCTGTGGTTCGCCAGGCGCCGGATGCGCCCCTTTCGCTCGAGGTTGGTGAGGTGCTTGTGCACGGTCGCCAGCGAGCCGAGCGCGAATTGCCGCCCGATCTCGTCGAGCGTGGGCGCGTAGCCGTGCTCCGCGATGTAGGCGCGCAGGAAGTCGAGCAGCTCCTTCTGTCGCTTGGTGAGCATCCGCAGCCCCTCCGCGGGCGTGCACCATAAGCGAAGAAGAGGCGAAAGACAAACTCTTCCGCTTCCAAGCATTGCGACGGCCGGACGCGGGCGGCAGAACCGCGCTGAGTGTCTGGGCGAGGGGGTGCTCCATGCGGATGGTCGGGATGGTTCTCGTGTTGGCAATCGGCAGCGCGCCCATCGTCGTGCTTGCGGACGGACCCGGCGGCGGCCGGCGCGTCACCCGCTGCTGCCTCGAGCTCGAGCTGCCGGGCGTTCCGCCGGGCCCCGTGTGCACGCAGGTGCACGGGCGCCACGGCCTGCGTCCTCGGCTCGCGTGCCGGCTGCTGGGCGGGCGACCCATCGGGCGGGGCGACTGCAGCCCGGCGGCCTGCCAGGTGCCGCCCGCGTGAGCGCCCTCGTGGCGGTCACGCCGGGTGCGGGATCGCCCCCGACCGCGCGTTTGCGGGGCTGCGATGCGGCCGTTATGCTCGGTGGCGTGCGGCTCATGCTGGCGTGCCGCCTGGCGCTCGCGGCGGTCGCGGCCGGGCTCGCGGCGCCGGCCGCATGGAGTGACGAGGGCGCGCCCGAGCGGGTCATCCGCTACGAGCGGGACACGCTCACCGTGCACGTCACGAGCATGCCGGTGACCGAGGTCCTCGACGAGCTCGGCCGGCAGAGCGGCGCGAAGATCCAGGGCCAGATGCGCGACCCGCGCGTGCTGAGTGTCGAGTTCGAGGCGGTGCCGCTCGCCGACGCGCTCCATCGGCTCCTCGGGGATCAGAACTTCGCGCTCGTGTACGGGAATGAGGGGCAGCTCAAGTCGGTGCGCTTGCTCGGCGGCCCGCAGGCCGTCCCCGCCGCACCCGCGACGGCGGCCGCCTCGCCCGCGAACCAGCCGGCGGCGCCGGCGAGCGTGATGGACGCCCTCGCGAACCACCCGCCCATCCCGGTCACCGGGCGCCTGGGCGACGTCATCGGCGGCCACGACGCCACCCTCCTCCAGCTCGCCGACCTGGGGGTCCACCACGCGGACGCGACGGTGCGCGCTCAGGCGGCGCGCGCCTTCATTGCCGCCGTCGACACCGATCCGACGCTCCGCGCCAGCGTCCTGACACAGCTCAACGCGATGGACGAGGGGACGCTCAGCAACCTCCTCCGCAACGCGGCCGGTGCGCACGCCGAGGAGGTGGCAATGCAGATCCTGGCCAACGCACGCGCCACCGAGATCCGCAGCAAGGCGTCGGCAGTACTGCAGCGGCTGCGGGCCGGGGGCTAGGGGGCCGCCTCCTAGGGGGATCGCTCCGGGCGCTGGTGGTGTGCGCGCTGGTAGCGCACCACGGCGGCGTGGTGGGCGGCGAGCGTGGTCGAGAACTCGTGGCTCCCGTCGCCGCGGGCGACGAAGTAGAGATAGTCGACGGGGGCGGGGTCGAGGGCCGCTTCGAGTGCGTCCTTGCCGGGGTTGGCGATCGGCGTGGGGGGGAGGCCGCTGATCGTGTAGGTGTTGTACGGCGTCGGGCGGGCGAGGTCGGCACGCGTGATGGTGCGGCTCGCGTCCGCGCGGCCGTAGAGGACCGTGGGGTCGGACTGGAGCGGCATGCCGCGGTGGAGGCGGTTCAGGAACACCGCCGCCACCAGGCGACGCTCCTCGGGGCGCGCCGTCTCCTCCTCGACGAGCGAGGCCAGGGTCACGGCCTGCTCCTCGGTGAGGCCCTGCGCGCCGGCGCGCCGCGCGAGCGACGGGCCGAAGATCTCGCGGAAACGGTGCACCATGGTGCGCAGGATGCGCTCCTGGGGCGTGGCGAGCGGGAACTGGTAGGTGTCGGGGAAGAGGTAGCCTTCCGCGCCCGCGGGCGGCAGGTCTTCCGAGGCGAGGAAGGTCGGATCCTCGAGCAGGCAGAGGAAGCTCTCCTCCGCCCCGAAGCCGCTCGCGGCTAGGAGCTGGACCACCTGCCGGACCGTGAGGCCCTCGGCCACGGTGAGCTGGTGGACGGGGTCGGGGGGACCCGTCAGGCGCGCGAGCAGCTCTAGCGGCGAGAGCGGGGTCGTGATCCAGTACTCGCCCCAGTGCACCGCGCGGTCCTGCCGCGTGAGGCGCGCCCAGAC
>Ga0209266_1001205_pt1 | contig 17580 bp, 12 predicted proteins | sample GraSoiAngelo_132_FD_185889 | JGI IMG/M metagenome (GOLD analysis project Ga0209266, IMG submission 185889) | Grasslands soil microbial communities from the Angelo Coastal Reserve, California, USA - 14_0929_02_40cm (SPAdes) (version 2) | ecosystem: Environmental > Terrestrial > Soil > Grasslands ...
GGGCGGGCGACGATCGTCTGCCTCGGTGCGGGCGAGATCCGGCTCCGGCGCTTCCTCGCGATCGCCCGGACGTGATCGTCCTTCGCGGCGAGGGCGCCGCGACAATCCTCCGGCTCGAGGACGGGACCGAGCTAAACGGGCCGCCCGAAGCGGCCCTACCCCGCCTGCCCCCACGCGCCCCGTCCGCCGCCCGTCCCACGTTGGGCGGTCGCATAGTGCCATAGAAGAGTATAGCGCAAGTGCAATATCCTGTTATTTGAAGCAGTCTTGCTGGCGCTGCTTCCAGTGTAGCCGTGGGTTCGGCCAAATGTTGCAATGTGATGCAACGCAGGAAGCGACCTTATGGAACAGGACGGCGCTCGCCGGTCGCGACCGCGATCTTTCCGCCGATATCGTCGTGGGCACCAGCCTTGCATAGGAGGTTCGCCGATCAGCAAGGAATCCTGCGCTACGCGCGGGTATTTCACCGTGGCAGCCAGCAGGCTGTGACGGACGGGGAGGGGTCTGCGCGCCTTTTCCCCTCGACGCGAGCGGTGGACGGGGGCCGAGAACACGGGAGTGAGGAGGTGAGCGATGGGTAGGTGCGGGGCGTGGTGGCGGTCTTGGTTGACGTTGGTTCTGCTTCTCGGCCCGGTGCGGACGTCGCTCGCGCTGCAGCTGACAGGCGGGCCGTACCTCCAGCAGCTGACCGGGACGTCCGCCACGGTCGCGTGGGACACGGACATCTCGGCCGGCTGCTCGCTCGAAATCGAACCGGTCGGCGGCGTTACGACCACGATCGGGGGGGCGGCGGCCAAGCACTGCGAGTTTCCCCTGCAGAGCCTCACACCCGAGACGACCTACCGGTACGTCGCGAAGGGCAACGGCGTCGCGCTCGCAACCGCACAGCTCTCGACGCTTCCCCAGATCCAGACGGTCTTCATCATCCTGATGGAGAATCACAGCTGGTCGGCCGTGAAGTCCGCGCCGTACATCGCGCACCTCGCGGCAACGGGGGCGCATGCCGAGAACTACAGGACGCCCATCCATCCGAGCGAGCCGAACTACGTCATCCTGGAGGCCGGCACGAACTGCCCGCCGCTCGCCGACGGCACCGCGGGCCACTGCTTCACGACGGACGGGGACCCGACGGGCTCGAACCACACGGCCTCGCCGTTCCACCTCGTGCGCTACCTCGAGGAAGCGGGCATCTCGTGGAAGGCGTACCAGGAGGGCATCTCGGGCTCGAATTGCCCGCTGACGCGCGGCAATGGCTACGCGCCGAAGCACGTCGGCACGATCTTCTTCGACGACGTGACGGGCGCGAGCAACCCCTCGGACCCACACTGCATCGAGCACTTCCGACCCTACGACGAATTGGCCAGCGATCTCGCGGCCAACACGGTCGCGCGCTACAACTTCATCACGCCCAACCTCTGTCACGACATGCACGACTGCTCCGTGACGGTCGGCGATACCTGGCTCTCGCAGGAGGTCCCCCACATCCTGGGATCCGCGGCCTACCAGAACCATGGCCTTCTGATCCTGACGTGGGACGAGGACTCAGGTACCCCCATCGGCATGATCCTGCAGTCGTCCGCCGTGAAGCCCGGCTACTCCAACACCATCGCGTACGCGCATCCCTCGACGGTCCGAACATTGCAGGAGATCTTCGGCGTCGTTCCACCGCAATTTCCGTGGCTCGGCGACGCCGCGACCGCGACGGACCTGAGCGATCTATTCGCGGGCGGCAACATACCCGTCACGACGACCACGACCCGTCCCGCCAGCACCACCACGACCCGTCCGTCCACGACGACTACCAGCACGACACGCCCTCCGACCACCACGACCACGAGCCGGCCGTCCGTGACGAGCACGACGAGGCCCGCGACGACGACGACGACGACCACGACCGTGGTGCCGTTCCCCACGACGACGAGCACGACGCCTCCCCCCGAGACGTCGCTCGTCAACGGCGGCTTCGAGCAGGGCCAGACGGGCTGGGTCGGGTGGACGTCCCCGCAGAATGCGGGCGAGGCTGTCCTGACGACGGTCGGGCCCTGTGCCGGCCTGAACGGGCTTCACATGTTCGATTCGGCCACGCGCACGCGCTCCGTCTTTCAGGACGTCGCCGTGGAAGCCGGGCAGCCCATCGCGCTCCGGTTCCTGGCGAGGGCGCGGAATCTCGGCACCGAGCAGGCGCGCGCGGTCCTCGAGTGGCACGACGGGGCAGGGGCTCTCGGTGTGACGGTCCTCACGCTGCCCGCCGAGACCTATGGCTGCACGCCCTTCGCCCTGGACGCCCGCGCGCCGGCTGGCGCGACGAGCGTCCGCGTGTCCCTAGGGCTGGGTCCCGTGACCGACGGCGTCCCCCACAACGACGCCGAGGTGTGGTACGACGAGGTGGCCCTCGCTCCGCACCTGATCAGCACGACGACCACCAGCGTCCCTTCGACCACGACAACCACCCTGCCACGGCCAACTTCCTGCCTCGGCGGCACGGGGCCGCTCTCGATCGAGGTCGGCACTCACACGAGCCGGGTCACCTTCGGCGAAGACACCCTGAAGCCCGGTCTGCGCATCGACGCCCGCGGCGCCACCTTCCTCGCGAGCATGAGCAACCTGTATCCCCTCGTCCTCGATCGCGGGAGCAGATTCTTCATGCTTCCCGACCGCCAGGAGCCGCCCAACGTGTGCGTCGCGGGGGGGACTTTCGTCGGGCAGTTCCCGCGCAGCGAGACGTGGGCCCAGTCGAAGGCGCATTCCGGGGCGGGGATCGAGTTCTGGCCCGGCGCGCTCACGATCGAGGGCGCCCGCATCGACAACGTCCACGACGGCATCCGCCCGCTGGATGGCAACAACTGGACGATCCGCGGTGCGGACCTCTCCTACATCCGAGACGACTGCGTCGAGAACGACCACATGCGCAGCGGCACCATCACGGACTCCCTCTTCGACGGCTGTTATGTCTTCGTGAGCACCCGCCCCTCCTCCACGATCCTCAGCGAGGGCTGGGACGGGACGAACGAGGTCGTCAGGGTCGAGAACTCGCTCGTCCACATGCAGCCGATGCCCGGGCCGGTAACGGGGACCCTCGATCCAGGCTGGGGCACCACCTGGAAGTGGCACACCGGGACGCCGAGCAAGTCGCCGCGGCTCTCCCTCCACGGCAACATCTTCCGCTACGATCAGGTCGGCGGCTCGGGGGCGGCGAGTATGGAGCTCCCGCCGGGGAAGCTCCTCGACTGTTCGGACAATGTCGTCGTGTGGCTCGGACCTGGGGAGTTCCCGGCCCGCCTGCCGAGCTGCTTCAAGGTCACGAAGGATCCCGCGGTGTGGGACAAGGCGGTAGCGGCCTGGAAGGCGACGCATCCCTGAGCGCCATGTGACACGGCTACTCCACGTTGCCTTCGTCGTGCTCGATTCGTCGTACTGGATCGGCTCGCCAGCGACGGCAGTCAGCGGTCAGGACGGCGTGTCGTCGCGCTTCCAGGTGGCGAACAGGCTGCCGTCGCGGTCGGACCAGGCGTAGGAGGCCCGACCGCCGAACGCCTTCTTCAGCTCGTTCACCACCCGATGCGCGAGCTTCTGCGACGTGGTGATGACCTCGATCCCGGCGGCGTCGCCCTCGATCGAGACGATACGCCGCTCGGGCTGTGTGAAGCCCGCGCGCGGCCACGTTCTCGATGCGCCGCCGGATCGCGTCCGCATGGGCAGACAGACGAGCCGCCTTTCTCGGGCCAGGGTGACATAACGTCCGCCCATGAAGACGTAAACCACTGTGCGACTCTTCGTCATGGCGGCTCCTTCCGAATGGTTGTGGTGACCGCCGTCCTACCATGGACGGCGGAAGGAGCCGCCGCTCCTTCTTCAGCCCGTCAGTTCAACAGGCGCCGGGACATCCCCTATGCCGGTGACAACCTCGATTTGGCTGCGGAAGCCGATGTGGCAGGGTCTCGCAATCTGGCGTTGGCGCAGTTTCCGCAGGCCTGCAAGATTGCCTTGCGCGTAGTCGTCGAGCAGGAGAGACGAACGGGGGTCTGCCCGCCGGGCGTCGGTGGAGGCGTAACCTCCTCGTTGAGATATTGCGGGCGCGGACACGGACGGTCTGGCCGTAGTGTGCGGCCCGGGCCGGTCGTGTTCTTCGCCTCGGACCTCTCGCGCGTGGTGACCGGGCAGCGCTCGACGTCGCGCCGCCCACTTCTTCCACCATGAACGCGTCCTTCTCGGGACGTGTACCCTCCCGATACCCTCGGGATGCTTTGTGCGCGACGGCGTGAGCTACGGCTCACAGCACATGAAAGCGCGACCACCGCCAGTCGCCCGAAGGAGGCGGCTGACGCGGGAGAGAAGTCCGCCGACCTGGTACGTCATCTGGACCGTGATGGCGCCCGCTTCCGACGGCATCGTCGCGCCGCGCACGCGCAGCGCGAGCACGTACATCCCCCGATGCGCCCGCCGCACCACGACGGTCGCCGGTGGATCGGCGCTCCGTCCGACGAATGCGCGCCGCCCCCGCGGTGCCAGGCCCGTGGGCAGATGAACGCTCGCGATCGTCGTTTCGGCAGCGGTCAGGCGCACGATCGCGGGCGTCCCTGCGAAGTCAGGGGACTGGGAGCGGCCGGGCTCGAGGACGGCACGCAGGTGCACCGCCCGCCTCGTGATGATGCCGGAAAGCGCTCTGCTCAGCGTCGGGTCCGCGAACTGGTCGAGGTCGGGCGCAGGTGTTGCCTGACAGGTCAGCCGAATGATCGTCGGCGCGCCTCCGAGCGGCGGCGGGAGGGTACCGCTGCCGACCACGCCGACCAGCGTGAACCAGCCGCGCCCAGTGAGCGGCGCGCCCTCGACGATGACATCGCCCGCCGCCGCGAGCCCGGTGGTGAGTGTCGTCCGCACGTTGGCCGCGACGCCGTCCACGGTGAAGGCGAGGGGAATGCTCTCAGCCGCGAGGTCGCCGCTCGCCTGCATCTGCATCTCGAAGGTGGCCGGGAAGGCAAGCGTGCCCGCGATCCCGCTACCGCCGAAAGCGCGGGCCGGGACGGAGCCCGCCTCGAACGTCGCCGCGCTCGCCCCGGTGTCGTAGGTGATCTCCAGCGCGTCGATGGCCCGGGCGGGAACGGCGGCCGCCCAAAGGGCGAGCGCCGGGGCGTCCACCACGATCGGATCGAAGGTGCAGGAGCTCGGGTCGATCGGTTCGATGTGGGCCCCTGCCGCACGAGCTGCGAACACGACCCCGAGTACGAGGAAGCCACAGCGGCTCTTCGCCGTCATCGCTGGTTTCCCGCAAGCGGGAGCTGTGTCACGTCGCACTCCGCGCCCGGCGCGGCACCGGGGATCGGATCGAAGTACGCGCCGGCGAGCGCGCAGGCCTCGTCATCCGGCGTCGTCCCCGCTACGACATTGGCAAGGACGCAGGCCCCGGTGAACCGGCGGTCCGGATATGCGGCGTCGGTCGGCGGGCACTCGGGAGAGCTCGAGCCCGTCGCGTGACACGGCTTCGCCGGACCGTCGCCTCCCGCGGCGGGCGGCGTCCCCGGGGCTTGCCCCGGTATCTCCTCGCAGCCGAGCCGCGGTGTGATCGTGACCCCGTTATCGGTCCAGCACGCGTAGTGCAGCGCCTCGCCGACGTGCAAGAGCTGCGGCGGCGTGAAGGTGACTGCGCCCGGATCCGTGTAGTCGGAGGACGCGAAGAGGTGGATCCGGCCCGGGTCGAAGGGATTGTCGGGCCCATCGGGCGGGTTGTGCGGAAGGCCGTCGGGCCCGATCAGATCGACTCCGAGAAAGCGACCGCGCTTGTGCATGTGTCCGGTCACGACGAGAACGCAGGCATCCCCGCTCGGGGGCGGCGCCCCTTCCGCGGTGATGCCCGGTTCCCATGCGTCGCGCAGCGGCGCCTCGCCCGGCCGCGCGGCGTTGAGCGCGGCGGTGGACGTCTCGGACGACACGACGAGCCCGGGTGGGACCCGGAGGCCGAGCTCCGCCGTGGTCTCGAAGATCGGCAAGGCTACGCGGCGCACGTCCTCCGGCCGGGCCCGGTGCAGGACAACTCGCGTCGAGCCGCGGCGCGTCCCAGACGTGCCGTTCACCCAGTTTGCATCGAAGAGGAGCCCGATGCCGTCGGGCGTCCCGCCCGGCACCGCGGGGACAGGCGCCAGCCGCAGGACCAGGCCAGGCGGCAAGGCACCCCGGCTCCGCGCGGCGGCGCCGCTGGCGATGAGCTGGCGTCGGTCCCGATCGGCCGGACCGAGATCGAGGCAGGCACGGCTCGCGACAATCCGGCCCGCGTCCCGGGAGAATTCGTCCAAGTGCTCGCCCGCGTAGAGGTAGACGAGAAAGTGGCGGACGCCAAAACTGCCTCCGGCACCGCGGTTCGTGATCTCGAACGACGCCAGATCGAACGGCACCTGGGTCGGCACGCGGACGAAGAAGCAGACCTCCGGGCTGCCTCCTGGGCGAACCGTGAAGCGGGGGAAGCGGAGCTTCAGAGTCTGGGGCTCACGGCCTCCGGCCGGGCCCGCCAAGAGAAGCACCCCGGTGACGATCCACATCCAGGCATGTGAAGGACGGCCTGACGAGCGCGAGGAACGCGGCGGCCGCACGTGCCGGAACCTCGCGCCGCGGCGGAGGAACAGGGCAGCGGGGTAGCACGCGCGCCCGCTCATTAGGACAATCCTCTGAAGGAGCACCAGCTCGCCATCGAGTCATGCAGAGCGAGTCGGTTCCCGTTCCCGCTCCCCGAATCGCCGCCCGCCCGCGGCGGCGGGCGGCCTCGCCGATGCAGGCGGCAAGCGCGGCACTCTCGGCCGCGAGCGCGCCGCGAGCGCGGAGAAGCTCCGGCGGACCTCGCCCTCGGAACAGGCGGCGCCCGTCGGCAAACTCGTACTCGGCGCGCGCCACGTTGTGGCGGGCGCCCGCGCTGCAGACCCCGCGCTCCCCTCCCACCTCGAGTACTGCGCGAGCACGACGCCGCGGTCGAGCTGTGCCTCGCCCGGTCCGGTATGGCGGGCGAGCTCACTGGAGAGGATCGGGGTTCGTCGGCGCGAGACGCGCCTGTGCGAGCCGCTCGCGCGCCGCCTCGAGCTCCGCGCCCGCGGCGCGCACATGCCGGGCTTGACGCCCGAGCGCGCGTGAGGGTGTCACCGAGGCCGAGCGGCTTGGCGGCGCTGCCCGCAGGCCGAGGCCTATTCCGAGCGCAGCTGCCAGCCCGCGCACGGCCTTGGTCCTCTCCATCGCCTCCTTCGGGTAGCACGCCAGGCGAGGAGCGCAAAAAACCGGCCGCGCGACCACCTCCTCACCGCACGATGCGCAGGCCCGGGCGCAGGCGGGGCGTTGGGTTCTCCTTGCTCGCGAACCTCGCGCCGTCGGGGTTCTGGTTCATGATGGCGAACGAGTAGATTCCCGGCCCGCTCTGGAAGGCCCGGGTCAGGTTCAGATGAACGACCTCCCCGTCCGCCACCGCCCGCATCTTAGCCACCACCTCGTCCGGCTGCGGCGCGAGTGAAGGATCGTCGGCCGCGTCGAGCACCCCGTCCCCGTTGGTGTCCACCTCCGCGAAGGTGAGCCCGGGGCCTTTCCCGCTGTTCGGGTCCACGTCGGGGTTGCCCGTGCCCTCGACCCAGCCGGTCGCCGGAATGCGGTACACCTTGCCCCCGTCCGGCGACTTGCCCACCACGTGCAACACGAGGACCGCCTTGCGCACGCGCGGGATGGCCGAGAGGTCGAACTTCAGGTAGGCGACGCTCCGGGGCGCGCTGTCGACCTTGAGCGTGGGCGCCCCCCCGTGGTTCTTCCGGCCCTTCCGCAGCTCCTCGATGTAGGTGTCGGCCACGGGGAGCCGCTGGCTCGCCAGGCACTGGGCGCGGCTCTCCGAGGTCCCGACCGCGGCTGCGAACCCTGCGGCGCAGGCGGGAACGAGGCGGCCCCGGTTGGCCGCGCGCTCCGCCCGCCGGGCGAGCACGTCGAGTCGGTGGGCCGCAATGGTCATCTGCTGGCCGGTGCGGTTCGGGTTGCCGGTCCGCGCCGCCCGATCCACGATCCTGGCGGCCTGGGTGAGCGCGCGCGACACGAACGCCGGCAGCGTCTGGCCTGTGCAGCCATCGACCAGGCGCGCGGCGTCGATGGCCGCCTTCACCGCGTCGGGGGTTACCACCTCGTGGTGACAGCCGTCGGCCTGGCAGGTGTCGACCGTGCACGGCCTGGTATCGTCACAGTAGGCATCTCCCCGGCACTTGGGCGACGGCGCGTCCTTCATGAGCGTCACGGAGTCGGGCACCGTGCCGTCCACGCGGACCATCTGCGCGACGAGCGTGTGTCCGTCCACCGCCACGCGTGCGAAGTTATGCGCCGACTCGGAGTACGCCGTGAAGTAGCTCGTCCCCGCCGGGTAGAGCTGCTGCCCGCCGCCACCCGTTGTGATGTAGACGGTGCCCTGCCCCGGCGCGACGACCTGGTTGGCGAGCAGGGGAAAGGTGCGTTCGTAGTCGTGATCGTGGCCCATCAGCACGAGATCGACCGAGTAGCGGTCGAAGAGCGACACCACGTTCGCCTGGAGGAGGAGATTGCTGCCGTGCCTGCTGTTCGAGTAGATGGTGTGATGGAAGGCGACGAACTTCCAGAACGCGTCGCTCGCAGCGAGATCCTGGTCGAGGAAGGTGTACTGGGGGCTGGCGGGGTCGGTGCTCTCGTTGCTGTTGAGCACCACGAAGTGTGCGTTGCCGTAGTCGAACGAGTAGTAGTTCTCGCTGCCGGCCGGATTGTTGGCGGGGGTGTAGAAGGCATCCCGCCACGGCTGGCCGATCGCGGTCTCCCAGTCGTGGTTGCCGAGGCACGGCCAGAACATCAGCGAGCGGATCAGATCCCTGTAGGGCGCGAAGAACTTCGGATCGAAGTCCACCGCGGCGCCGGTGTCGTAAATCATGTCGCCGGTGTGCAGGAGAAAGTCGACCGGGGTCGCGACCATGCGGTCGCGCACGGCGAACTGGGACGAGGTGGCGCTTCCCGAATCGCCGACCGCGATGAAGGCGAAGGAGGTGGTGCTCGGGTCGTCCGTGCGGAAGACCGATTCGGCGGCGAGCGCGGTCCCGTCGGCGCTCGGGGTGTAGCCGTACTGTGCCCCGGGGAGAAGCCCGTCGACCGGGATGGCGCAGACGGTGTCCGTACCCCCCGCGATGAGCGTCGTGGCGCCGTCCGCGAGCGGGTGGATCGTGAGGGCGCAGGCGGCGGGCGCGTCGGTGTTCCACACGATGGTGACCGAGTGGGTGGTGAGGAGCTGGAGGTAGGGGCCACGCGTCAGGGTTGCGGCCGCGGCGGGCGTCGCCGCCCCGAGGAGCGCACAGAGCATGCGCGAGAGGAGCGTCGTGGGTCTCATGCGCCGGATCGGGATGGCGGGGGGTCGCGCTCGCGCACCCTTGCGTCCACGCCGGGCCGATGCAACCCGGATGCCGGCCGCGAAGCACGACATCTCGGGCGCATCGGGTCGGTCCTGTGGCAACTTGCCCTGGCGCTTGCACCGCTGCCGGGGCACTCGGTCTCAGTTCGCGTGGACGTCGGCGTCGGCTCCCCGCGTGCCGGCTAGGGCCGGCGGAACCTCTCTACTGCCCGGTGATCTCCTGTTGGCGTGCGTGTGGGACCTGGCCTGCCGCAGACGGGGCGCCTTCCTACGGACAGGAGGTCGCCGCGCGGTGCTGCGCTCAGGGCGCGACCGTTATGAACATCTGTGGGCCGCCCGCTCGTTACGGAGCCACCGGCGGCGTGGTAGACGCGCTCAGGACGGGATTGGGGCGGATACCCCCTTTGAAGGGCTTATCTTCCCTTTGCAGCGCTGCCTGCCGGCGATGGCGATCGGGTGCCCCAAGGCGGCAGCTGTCGCCGAATGTCACGTGCGGTGCGCGGCTGCGCGCACCCAGGCCATCTGGGCAGCCGGGTTCGAGCGTCACGTGGCCGAGGTGAATTCATGTTGCGAGAAGGCGGGTGCGGACTCCAAGGAGTGCGACAACGCAACGCACGGCGTTCTCTCACCATCCCCCGTGTCGGCTACCGCCGCGAGAGGGCGCGGTGCTGGCGGGGAGGGCGGACTACTTCTCTTGGCAAGCCCTGCGGGCCCGGCGGAAGAATGCCCGGGCGCAGCGTATGTGGGATTATTCGGCGCAAGCTCGACATGACTCTCATGCGGTAACGGACGCCAAAGCGGCTTCGCAGTACGTTGCGTGGCCAGCTTTTGCTGCTCGTGCGTCCGTGCATGATCGGGCGGATGCGTGGCAGGCTCGCGCGCGCCTCCCGTTTCCGGTGCGTGCGGTCGGCACCGTGCCGCGAAACGCCGCCGTCGAGGCGCGGCGGCGACCTCACCACCGAGAGCCCGCCGCCTCGATTGGTTGCGGGACGCCAGGCCGGGTCAACGTCCATGGTCCCGCCGCGGCGCCGCGAGCCCGCTAGCTAACCGTACCAAGGCGCCGCCGGGCGGGAGAGGCCCCGCCGCGCCGGGCGCGACGTAGGGCGCGGCGTCCGAAAGCAACCGGGAAGGATCGGCTTCACGAAGCCTTCACAGAGCTTCTGCTATCGGTGGCCTCGTGGCCTTCGAAGTGCACCTTGGAGCCGGGGCGCTGGGTGCGCCGCCAAAATCTGCTTGCGCGCTCCCTGGCTACCATGCAAGTGCAACAAGAGACAGAGAGAATAGTGTGACACCTGCGCCAAAGTCCCCCGCAGCGGCATTGCGCTCGACCGGCTCTGCGGCTTTGGGAAATTCACTGACGGGCCGCTTCCTCACGGCCCTCTTCGCCGCCTATCACGAGGAGCGTGTGCGCTACGTGGTGCTGCGCAACTACGAGCGATGGCCCGAGCATTTCGGCAACGACATCGACTTGATCGTGCACCTGAACGACGTGCCGTTGAGCCACGCGATCATCCGGCGCATCGCGGATGAGTTCGGCCTTTGCTGGACCGCCACCCGGCGGCGAACCGGGCATATTCTCTACTATCTGCTCCCGACGCCCGTCGACGGGGTGGAGGGCGGGATCCTGCTCGATTTCCGTACGGACCTCATCCATCGCCGCTTCACCTATCTTCCTGGCCCACTCGTGCTCGATTCGCGCCGACTCGGGGGTCTGTTCTACGTGCCGTCCCCGGCGGTCGAGAGCCTCGAAATCCTGTTGCACTGCCTACTCGACGCAAGAAAGGTGCGGCCATCGTACCGGGACCGCCTCCGCGAGCTCGACGCCGGAAGCACGAACGAATTCCGCGAGGCGGCCGAGCGTGCCGTGGGGCCCGAACTGGCACGCTGCCTGGCGCACACCCTGACGCGCGGTGAGCCGGAGGCTGCGCTCAGGCTTCGCCGTCGTGTAGCCTTGGCGTGCGCGCGGCACCACCCCGCAACGCTCCCCGTGTGGCTCCGTGCCCGCACGGGGGCGGCCTGGGACCGCCTGCGGGCGTGGTTCCGCCCGCCGGGTCACCTTGTCGCCCTCGTCGGCCCGCCTGGTTTCGGCAAGCCGACGCTGTCACGAGAGTTATGCCGCCGCTTCGCCCCCACGCGTATCAGGACCTCGACCGCCGACCTCGAGGAGCCGGCGCCGCCCGTTGCGCCCCGCTGGCGGGCCGAGGACCACCACGAGGATCCGGCCCTCCAAGGTGAGGCGAAGCCAATAAGGGACGGGGCCGGCTGCCAGCGCCTGTGCGGCCTCGGGCGCAACCTGGCTGCCAGCTTGCTCCGCTACCTCGTGCAGGTGCGCCCCCGCTTGGTCCGGGGCGAGGTCGTGATCCTCGAGGGCTACTTCGAGGATGTGGACACCTCCCTCCGTTCCCTGGTGCGCCGGTCCTACGTGGAGGCGCTATTGATGCGCCTCATCCCGGAACCTACGCGGATCTCTTGTCCGAGGCGTCGAGCTGGCGCCGATGGCCGCCGGGAATCAGGCGGTGTCGGTCGCCAGGAAGCACCCGCGGACGGGGACCTCCCGACGATCGTCGACCGGATGACAGAGCAGGTGGTGCGCCTCTACACGCTGCAGCGTGCGCCAGGGCGGATTTGAAGCACAGTGAATAGACGACACTCGAAGCACACTACGCATCATCGGTTGAGATCACCAACTTGACTGCTCTACACTGAGAATATGCAGCGCCCCCGTCGTCACTTCATGAGGCGGACGCTCCGAGTGAGCGGGAGCGTGGCACCGCTTCTACTGGTGCTTGCGGCGTGTGCGGCCCAGCGGCCGGTTCTGTATCCCAACTCCAAACTTGAAGAGGCGGGCCCCGCGGCCTCCCAAGCCGACATCGAGGGGCGATAGGGTTGCCGCGAGGGGAGCCATGCGGCTACTGGTGGTCGAAGACGATCCGGGGCTCCTCGAGGCGCTCGACGACGGGCTCGCGGCGCGCGGGTTCGCCGTCGATCGCGCGGGCAGCGCCGAGCATGCCCTCGAGCTGCTGCGGTTGAATCCCTGCGATCTCATCGTGCTCGACCTCGGCCTGCCGGCCATGGACGGCCTGTCGGTCCTGAGGATGCTGCGGGAGAAGAATGACGCGGTCCCCGTCCTGATCCTCACCGCACGCGGCGAGGTGACGGACCGGGTCGCCGGCCTCAATGCGGGCGCGGATGACTACGTCCAGAAGCCATTCGCCTTCCCCGAGCTGGTGGCTCGCATCCATGCGCTGCTGCGCCGTAGCGGGCCGGTGGCGTCCTCGGTCCTACGCGTGGGCGACATCGAGCTCGACCCGGGCCGCTTCGAGGTCCGCCGGCGAGGGGTGTCCATCTCGCTCACGGCCAAGGAGTTCGCCATCCTCGAGTACTTCATGCGGCACGCGGGGGAGCTCGTGACGCGCACCATGATCCTCGAGCATTGCTGGGACGAGAGCTACGATGGACTCTCGAACCTCGTCGACGTGCATGTGAGCCGGCTGCGCCGCAAGCTCGACGTGCCCGGAGGCACCCTGCTGCTCCACAGCATTCGCGGGGCCGGCTTCATCCTGGACGAGCGGGCGCGGTGAGGTTCCCCCGCAGCCTCCGCTGGCAGCTCATGCTCGCCTTCACGGGCATCGTGGCGCTGGTCGTGCTGGCGGCCGCACTTGGCATGGCGATGCTCATCGAGCATGCCGTGTGGGCGCCGCTCGACGCCGCGCTCCAGGAGGAAGCCGAGACACTGACCCAGCTTCGCGCCATCGGCCGCGTCGACTTCCTCGGGGCGGTTGCCCGCGAGGCCGGGGACCACGAGCTCGGGGCCGGGAAGTTCATCCGGGTGACGGCCCCCGATGGCCACACCCTCGCCGAGTCCGGAACCATGCCGCTAGCTGTGGCCGCATTGGCGCGGGCGGGCGTGCCGGCCCCGCCGGCGGCCACCATCGCTGCGGAGAAAGGACCCTATCGCGTCGTCTGGTACGCGGCGGCCGACGGTAGCTGGGCCGAAATCGGCGTGCGCGTCGGGCGGCACGTGCGCACACTGGAGCGAGCGCGTCTGGCGATCGCCGGCGCCGCCGCAGTCCTGCTCGCTGCGCTGATGCTCCTCGCCTGGGAGATTCCGACCCACGCCACCGCCGAGCTCGACCGTCTCGCGGCCGAGCTAGAGACGGTCGAGGCGGGCTCCCTCGACCGCCGGCTGGCGCCGCGTCGCACCAGCGAGGTGGACCGGCTCGCCGCCGTGCTGAACCGCTTGCTCGCCCGTCTCGAGGCGGCGGTCGGCCACCTGCGGCGCTTCACCGCGGACGCGGCCCACGAGCTGCGCACGCCCATCGCCGCGCTCCGCGCTCACCTCGATGTCGCGCTTGCGCGCGAGCGCTCCGCCGAGGCGTACCGCGCAGGGCTGCTCGACGCGCTCGAGCAGACCGAGCGGCTGGAGCGCCTGGCGGCGGACCTGCTCACGCTGAGCGCGGTCGAGGCCGGAGTGGGTACTGAAGCGCGCCGGGAGATGGTTCGCCTCGACGCCCTCGCGCGCGAGGTGGCTGAGTTCCTCGAGCCCGTTGCACAGGAGCAAGGCCGACACTTCGCCTGTCGCGTCGAACGCCCGGTGACCGTCCGCGGCACTCCCGACCTGTTGAAGCGCCTGGTGCTGAACCTGGTCGACAACGCCTTTCGCCACACGCCGCCCACCGCCGCGGTCGAGCTCTCCGTGCGCGCCGAAGACGGGGCGGCGACCATCGAAGTGCGCGATGCAGGCCCGGGCGTTCCGGCCGCAGACCTCCCGGAGGTCTTCGAGCGCTTCCGTCGAGGCCCGGGACCCACGGCGGGGACCGGCCTCGGCCTGGCGTTGTGCCGCGAGATCACCACGCGGCATGGGGGGCAGATCGCACTCGAGAGCGCACCCGCGGCCGGGACGACCGTCACAGTGACCCTCCCGCTCGCGGCGGCCGAGCCACAGGTCTAAGGGAGGGCGTGGCCCGCTCGGCGTCCCCTTCGCGCTCCCTTGCGGCGGTGGCGCTTCACGTCACATTTCACGGGCGTGTCGTTCAGCCATAGCCACCCCGACCTCTTGAAGCGCGTCGTCTTGAACCTCGTGCGTCGCGGCGGACACCGCGGAGAGTGCCGAGACGGCCCTCAAGCTCTTCCCGGTCGCACCGCGTCCTCTGAGGGGAAAGCTAGAGCCCCGGGTGCCGCGCCTGCCACGCCGCCACGGCGTCGTCCCAGACTCTCCGATCGGTCGTGACGCTGAGACACGGCTTCCCGGTCGTCGGATCGCGCCCGAGATCACCGGGGAACGGGCCGTCACCCAGCCAGACCAGCCGGTTGTTGGCGCAGCTCACGATATGCGCCGAGGAGGGGATGCCGAACGTGGAGCGGCTGCGGACCACGACGAACACGTTGTCGTGCAGCGCGAGCTGCACGGATTGGCCGGACCACTTGAACAGCGCGCCGTGCGCCGGCGGCGTTTCCCGCGGATATGGATGCTTGGTCGTCTCGAGGCGGAAGAGGGAGTTGCGGATGGTGAGGACCTTCCCGCGCCCGTCCTGCCCCGCATTCGGGCGGGAGCTGATCCCCACGTAGGAGCCATCTGAGAGCACGTCATCCACCGCGCCACCGAGGCATTCGTGATCGTCGATGGCGTCGTCGAAGATGTGGCTGAGGTGGACGCTGCGGACCACAAAGCCGTCTGCAGGCGAGCGCACCCGGATGCCGTCCTCCACGTTGTCGATACGCAGATCTTCGACGGTGGGGCGAGGAGCCTTCACCTCGAGGCCTGCCGTGTTGCAGCAATCGCTGTGCATGTAGGTCCAGCTCGCGTCCCGCGGGTAAGTGCCCCGCACGGTTCCACCACCGATGCAGAGGTCGGTGCCGCCAGCCAGATACAGGGGTGTGACGCCGGGCCTGCTCACGAACGTCGCGCTCTGGGCATCGACGATCGTATGGGGCGCGAGGCTGGCCGCGCGGTAGCCACGCGCGTAGGTGCCGGTCAGGTTGACGACCGGCCCGGAACGGCCGGCGCAGGGGGTCGCCACCGGCGGTGCGGGATACGCCTCGTCGCACGCAGCGCGACACTGGGGGACGAGCGACCGCCGGCACTCTCGGCGTCGCATGCCGGTCTGCTCGACGCAGCGGCGGATGGCGGGTTGACACACGCGCCGGCACCCGAGCAGTGCCCCGGCTCCGGCGGGGGAGAGAGCGACCAAGGAGAACGAGATTGCAAGGAACACGCGCCTCGACGCTGGCCAGGGTAGCTGGGACCGGGAGCGGCGTGGCCACGAGCGCAACCCGTAGGTGCGGCGTGCGTGCGCCAAGCGTACTCGCTGGAGAAGCGCCTGTGGCACAGTCACCTGACGCCGCTCGGCCCAATTGATTCATCTACGCGGCGCTCGCCACCAGCTGCGGCAGCAGACGAACTCGGCCTCCCTCCGCCGTCCCTGGTCTACCATCTCCACCCGCCCCCCCGGGAACATCAGTATCGCAAACGAGGCGTCGCTCCGCATGGCAACCGCCTGAACGCCGCACGGAATTGCTCGCCGCGTACTTCGGCTCACGCCCTGGGCCGATCGATGCCGAGCTTCTGTATCCGCGATTGAAGCGTGGTGCGCTTGAGACCCAGGCGGGTAGCGGCCCCCTGCGGACCTCCGAGCACCCAGTTGCTCTCGTGCAGCGCGCGGAGAATCGCCTCGCGCTCCGTCGCCTCGAGCGTGGGAGCGCCGCCAGACGGCGCGACGTGAGCGATGTGTACCGGAAGGCCGAGGAGCGGTCGGGAAGGCATGCGGCCAGCACAGGGTGCCGCAGTCTCGATATTCTCCACGTCGCCGGAGCCGTCGTTCTCGGCGTGCGCGACTTCGTGACGTTTGACGCGCGGCAGGGGAAGCTCGCTCGGAAGGCTCGACTGCGGGTGCTTCCCGCGACCGCGTAATCACCGTCGGCCCACGGCAGCGGGACGAACCGCGCCCCGGCGCGATGTCGGGTTCCGGGGCGGGGCAGAAGATGGGGTGAAGCGGCTGGCCTCCAATGCGCATCGCCTCGCGCCGCGCGTCGGAGCTGGCCGCGCAGCCGGTAGGCAGAGCGGGCGCCTGACGGCGCCCGCTCTGCCCCCAGGTGCGGCGCTCGAGCGTTGGTACAGCGTCGCCCTGAGCGCGCCGCCGGCCCGCAACCGATGCCATTATTGCATGCCGCAAGCTACACAGATATCGCGGCGCCCTCGGACAATGCTGTGAGGCGGCTCCGAGCTCGCCACGGCGGAGCTGCAATGCCTGCGTGTTTCGCAATTGTTTGACGAAGTTTTCGCAGCCAAGTTTTCCGAGAATAGCGCATGAACAGTGCCTTACGGAGGACTACGTCACATGTTACAAGAACCGTAAGCGTCTGCTCGGCTTGATACTCAATAGACGCCCGTTTCCGCAGCGGTTATTCCAACGCACCCGCGATCAGCTCCAGCAGTTCGACCTGCCACATCGGCTTCCGCAGACAAATGGAGGTGCTCACTGGCATACGCCTTGCTTTTACTCATGCGCGCGCCTGGGAGGCAGTGTGTGATGAGACCAGTCTCAATCGATCGCGATTCGCACAATCGGCGGGGATCCCCGCGCTTGACGGCGGCGGTCGTGCTCGCCGCGCTGCTCGCGGCGGCTCCGTGCGGGGCCACGCTCCTCACCCGCGGACCGTACCTGCAGCTCATGACGACCGGCTCGGTCACCGTCGTCTGGAACACGGATACCGCCGCCCTCTGCGCGCTCGCGATCCGGCCAGTGGACGGCGTCGCCACGGTCCTCACGGGGAGTGTCGGAACGGTCTGCGCGCTCGCGGCCGGTGGCCTGCTGGCCGGGGCACAGTACGCCTACACTCCCCTCGCCGATGGCGTTCCCCTCCGCGCGGAATCCGTGTTCCAGGCCGACGATCCGAACATGCCGTACGACCTGCTCGTGCTCGGGGACTCGGGCTGCGGGTTGCCGACACAGCTCGCGGTCCGTGACCGCATGCTGGCCACCCCGGTCGACATCATGATCCATACGGGGGATATGATCTACGAGGACGGGGCCGCGGCAGACTTCAATCCCCAGTTCTTCGTGCCGTATCAGGACTTCCTCCGCGAGCTGGTCTTCTGGCCCACGCTCGGCAACCACGACGTCCTCACCGCCGGTGGGCAGCCCTGGCGGGACGCCTTCTACACACCGGCCAACAACGCTGCCGGCAGCGAGAACTACTACTCCTTCAAC
>Ga0209266_1001206_pt1 | contig 17571 bp, 19 predicted proteins | sample GraSoiAngelo_132_FD_185889 | JGI IMG/M metagenome (GOLD analysis project Ga0209266, IMG submission 185889) | Grasslands soil microbial communities from the Angelo Coastal Reserve, California, USA - 14_0929_02_40cm (SPAdes) (version 2) | ecosystem: Environmental > Terrestrial > Soil > Grasslands ...
TAGTCCGACATCCAGCGCCCCAGCTCGAGCAGCGGCGGCGAGATCGCCGGCTCATCGTCCGGGGCCGCGATGATCGGTTTTACGTCGATCCCTGCTGACGGCAGATGGCTGACGGCTTCTGTTACGATCCCGACAACATTGCGCCGTCGTAACGGGACCACGACCCGCGCACCGGGCGCGACGCGGGCCGCCAGCGGGTCGGGGACTTCGTAGATGTAGGAGCGGCTTACCGGAACGGGGAGGACGACCGCGGCATAGGTCATCGCCGCCGCACACCAAGCCCCGGCTCGGTCGGCAGCCGAATCTGGCCTCGCTCGATGGTCGCGCCCGTGAACGGATCGTCCACCGTGAGCGCCGCGCCGTCCAGGTCGGCGGCATCGACGAGCGGCGTGAAATGCGCGGCCGCGGTGATGCCGAGCGAAGTCTCGATCATGCAGCCCACCATGACGAGCATGCCGTGGGCGCGGGCGGTAGCGATCATGCGCAGCGCTTCCCGCAGCGATCCGCACTTGGCGAGCTTGATGTTGATCCCGTCCACTCGGGCCGCGAGCCGCGGGATGTCGGCGGCGACGAGGCAGCTTTCGTCCACCACGACCGGCAGATGGTGCTTGGACGCCACGCGCCGCACCTCGAGCAGGCCGTCCAGATCATCAGGCGCGAGCGGCTGCTCCAGAAACTCGACGCCGTGCTCTTTCAAGACCGGGATCATCTGCTTGGCCCGTGCCACGGTCCAGCCCGCGTTGGCATCCACGCGCAGGGGCTTCCGCGTCGTCTCACGCACGATGCGGAGAATCTCTTCGTCGCGGTCGGTGCCGAGTTTCACTTTCAGAATGGGGTAGTCCTCGGCTTCACGCACTTTGGCCCGCATCTTGTCCGCCGAATCGAGCCCGATCGTGAAGGAGGACAGGGGCGCACGCTGGGGATCGAGTCCCCACAGCCTCCACAACGGCTGCCGCAGCTTCTTCCCAACGAGGTCATGCAGCGCGGCCGAGAGCGCAGCGCGGGCCGCCCAGTTCTTCGGCAGCGCGTGCTCCCAGCGATCCTCCGCGGCTTCAAGGTCGAACGGATCGCGCGGCAGGTGCGCGCTGAGCCGCTCGAAGCCGGCGAGCACCGTTTCGAGCGTCTCGCCATAGAACGAGGATGGATCGGCTTCGCCCCACCCCTCTTGCCCGTCCTCGTCGACGAGCCGGACCCAGGCGCGCTTGTACCCGTTCGTCGAACCGCGGGCGATGGCAAACGGATGGCGCGTGGTGATGGAGCACTGCTCGACGAGCAGCTTCACAGCCAGCGATTCTTCTTCAGCCACCACATGATGACGCCGGAGGTCACCGCCATCACGACGAGCGCGCCGTAGAAGCCGTACGGGTTATGGGTGAAGGGCATCTGGCTGAAGTTCATGCCGAAGATTCCCGCGATGACGATCAACGGCAGCGCGATCGTGGCCACGATCGAGAGCTGCTTCATCACGGTGTTCAGGCGGTTCGACGTCTGCGACAGATATGTCTCGAGGACGCCGGCCAACAGGTCGCGCACGGTGTCCATCGACTCGACGATGCGAATCGTGTGGTCGTAGACGTCGCGATAGTACAGCTGCGTTTCGGGACGAATGAAACCGCACGGCCGGTTGGTGAGGATGTTGAGCACTTCGCGCAGCGGGCCGACGTGGCGGCGCAGCGAAAACGCCGCCCGCTTCGCCTTGAAGATCTCATGAATCAGCCCGGGGTCGAACCGCTCGAAGAGGCGTTCTTCCAATCCGTCCACCATCGTGTTGAGCTCTTCGACCATCGGGAAATAGGCGTCCACCGACTGGTCGATGATGTTGTGCATCACCATCTCGACCCCGCGCGCGAGCAGCTCGGGATTGCGCACCAGGCGCTCGCGGACGATGGCACAGCTCTTCGATGGCAAGGCGTGCACCGTCACCAGGAAATTCTTTCCCAGGAAGAAATACAGGTTCGACGTGGCGAGATCGTACGGCTCGGGCGTGCCTTCGTCGAAGCGGATGACCGCCATCACGACGAAGACGTAGCGCTCGTACTCCTCGAACTTGACCCGCGTCCCCGGCGAGAGGGTGTCCTCGATGGACAGCGGGTGGAACGCGAACACTTTTTCGAGCAGCGCGAGCTGGTGCATGTTGGCGCTGTCGATGTCCACCCACAGCTCGCCTTCCCCTGCCTGCAGGATTTCGCGAATGCGCGTGGGCGAGATGTCCTGCTCGAGCGTGCCATCGGGCCGCCGGTAGATGCTGGCCGGCCAGTTCTTCGATGCCTGGGGCTGCTGCGCCGGTACGGTGGTGGCGGTCACGTCCTCAAGATAGCGCCCGCACGAATGCCACGACACCGGCCGCGAGCAGATCGAGTCGATAGCCGCCCTCCAGCACACCAACGACGGGCCGCGTGCCCATCCGCTCGCGCAGCGCCTCGGTCCACTGGACGATGTCGTCGGGCTCGAGCGTGAACTCGCCGAGCGGATCGCCCGCGAGCGAGTCGAAGCCCGCGGACACGAGGAGGATGTCCGGACTCCATTGCGCCAGCGCCGCGTCCACACCGGCGAGGAAGTCGCGCACGTAGACGGCGCGCGGCAGCCCGCCCGGCCGTGGGACGTTGAACACGTTCCCGACGCCGCGCTCGTCCGCGGCCCCGGTTCCCGGATACCACGGATACTGGTGCATGGAGACGAAGCGGATGGACGGGTCGTGCTCGACCAGTGCCTGTGTGCCGTTGCCGTGATGCACGTCCCAATCCACGATCAGGACGCGCGCGCACCCTAGCGCCTGCGCGTGCCGGGCGGCGAGCACCACGTTGTTGAGAAAGCAGAATCCCATCGCGCGAGCGGCGAGCGCGTGGTGTCCGGGGGGACGCGTGATGCCGAAGGCGCGGCCAGTCTGCAGGCCCTGTGCGACGGCCGCGAGCGCGACACCTGCCGACGCCAGCACGCTCTCGAGGCTCCGCGGGCCGAGAAACGTGTCGGCATCGAGCGAGCCGCCGCCGCGCGCAGCCATCGCATCGAGCAGATCGAGGTATTCCGGGGAATGCGCCCGTTCCATGGCCGCGCGGGTCGCGGGCGGCGCCTCGATCCACGAGACGAGCGGCGCGACCTCCGGCCGGCGGAGCGCTTCGAGCACCGCTTCGAATCGTTGGGGCCGTTCGGGATGTCCGGCGCCGGCGTAGTGATGCCGGCAGGCCGGATTCCAAACGACCGGGACGGACACCTATTCTTTGCGGTGCGTATGCAGCAGATCGCGCAGCGATTCGATTTCGCGTTTCATCTCTTTGCGCGCATCCACGAGCTCCGCCATCGCGCGCCGGAACCAGAACCACCCGACGACGGCAAGCAGCGCGACACCGGCAAACACGGCGGCCCACACGATCTGGTCGATCATCAGCAACAGCACGGCGTTCAGCAGCAGAAAGCCGACCGCGAAAATCGTGACGGCCCGGGTGAACGCGTACGTGCTCATCGCACCGGTTGCCGCCGGCCGGGCAGCACGATGAAGGGAGCGTTGGGAACCGCGCCCAGGGCGCCCAGCGTGATCGACTCGTCGAGGATGGGCGCGCCGCGGAACTTCACGACGTACGCCGCTTCGCCGGCCGTCGTCTTCAGCGCCGCGCGCAGCGCCTCGTGTTTCAGCTGGGCGACGGTGGTGTTGGCGTCGACCTGGAGCGGGACCTGCTCCCATGCGGACGTTACCATCACGCGCACAGCATAGCGCTCGCCAACGCCGGCCCCCGCGGTCAAGCGACCTCCACGGGCGACGCGAGCGGCAGCGTGGAGAAGAATCGGTCCAGCGCCTGGTCGAAGAACAGCGTCGAGGCGCGGACGCGCGTGACGCCGTGGTCCTTGTCTTCCCAGGCGCCGATCACCACTTCTTCGCCGCCCTGCCCGCGCAGGGTCACGAAGTTCGGTCCCGACTTCTCCAGGAATGCCGCCGAGTTGGGGACACGCTCGGCGAAGAACTGTTGCGCGCGCGCTACCACCTCGGCGGGCGACAGCGAGACGGTGGTCGTGTGGATCATGGAGTCCGTAGAATCGTGATGCCGGTCGGTTGCCGGGGGATGGGGATGCTGGCCACGCGGGCCCGGGTCGTGAGATCGATGACGTCCACCGCGCCCGGATCGATCCCGACGCTCTCCTGCGAGATGAATGCCCAGCGGCCGTCGGGCGAGTACGCCACACCGTGCGGCAGCGGCTTCGTGGTCGGGATCTTGGCGACTTCGGTCAGAGTCTGGGCGTCCACAAGCGACACGCTCTGCGCCTTCTTGTTCGTGACGATGATCCACCGGCCGTCGGCCGACGGCTCGACATTGTAGGCGCCGGTCCCGACCGGGATCTCCTTGACGAGCTCGAGGGATCCGGCATCGAGCACCTGCAACGTGTTGCCGTGATTGCACGCGACGTACAACCGGCGGTCGTCCGGAGAGACCGACACGAACGTGGGCATGCAGTCGTGTTGCGGCGGACCTGAAGAGGTTGCGTGCATGGGCATCGAGGTGGGCGACATCCCATCGCCGGTCTTATGCCGGCGCCGGATCCTGAAGCTCTGCCGATCGATCTCCAGAATTTCGTCCGAATTCATGCATGACACATATACCATCGTGCCCGCGTGGTTCGCCTTCACGCCGTGCGGCATGTCGCAGGCCGGCAGATTCGTGAGGGGGGTCATCGATGCGGTCTGCACGATCGTCACGACGTTGACGCGCGGGTGATCGCCGTGAAAATCGGAATTGGCCACGAACGCCAGCGCGCCGTCGGGCGTCAGGCCGATGGTCGTGGGGAACATCTCCACCTGCGCCCGACCCAGCAGCGTGTCGGTTCCGACGCTCATCTTCCATAACGATCCGTAGGGCGTGCCGTGGGCGATCGTCACATACCACGCGGACCCGTCGGGGGCGACCGCGACGTTGTGCGGGCCATCGATATCCACGGGCATGATGCCGACGGGAACGACCTTTGCCACCGCCAGTGCCGACCCGTCCCACGTCAGCTGCGTGACGATGTCGCCCGATTCGCTGGCGACCAGAATCCGGTAGCCGGACGGGGGAGACGACGCGGCGAGGCCGGCCACGACGGCGAGTGCGACGCTGAGGCGCATTGGAAAAAGATAGCGCGTTGCGTTTCGGCAGTCACGCGTCCACGTCGGCAAGAATCCGCTGCAGCACTTCGACCTCGACCGGCTTGGTGAGATGATGATTGAACCCCGACTCGGCTGACCGGCCGCCGTGCTGTTCCTGTCCCCACCCCGTGAGCGCGACCAGCACGACGTTGCGTGCCCATGGCTGTTCGCGCATCTGTTTCGCCAGATCGTAGCCGTTCATTTTCGGCAAGCCGATGTCCAGAATGGCGACGTCGGGACGGAACTCAGGGGCGGTGGCGAGCGCGCTCTCACCGTCGTGCGCGGTCTTGACCTCGTGCCCCAGTATGTGCAACAACATGGCGAGACTCTCCGCGGAGTCCTGGTTGTCGTCGACGACCAGAATGCGGCAATGCTTCTCGGGAGCGGCCTGCGCGGCCGGGCGCGGCTCGGCTGCGAGCGGTCGGAGTGCCTGCAGCGCCGGGAGGCGGATCGTGAATTGACTCCCCGTGCCGAGTCCGCCGCTGTACGCCGATACGGAGCCGCCATGCAGCTTGACGAGCCGGTCGACGAGGGAGAGGCCGACCCCGAGCCCGCCCTGTGCCCGTTCGAGCGAGGGTCCGGCTTGCGTGAACATGTCGAAGATCCGCGGGAGGATGTCGGGGGCGATGCCGATGCCGGAGTCCTTCACGCGGATCACCGCCTCGTCTCCCTCGCGCTCGGCCGACAACCAGATCTGTCCGCCCGGGTCCGTGTACTTGGCGGCGTTGTCCAGCAGATTCGTGATCGTCTGTGTCAATCGCGTCGGGTCGCCCTCGACGTAGAGCGGTTCGCGGGGAGGCGTGACACGCAGCTGATGGCGGGCGCGCTCGATCAGCGTACCGCTCGACTCGACCGCCGCTGTGAGCACGTCCGCGATATCCACGCGCCCGCGCCGCAGCTCGATCGTGCCGCGCGTGATCTGCGCGACATCGAGCAAATCGTCCACCAACCGCGTCATGCGCTCGGTTTGGCGGTCGATGATGCTGGTCGCCCAGTGCAGCTCCTCGGGGCTCGGCGTGCGCGCGCGGAGAATGTTGACGGCGTGGCGGATCGGGCCGAGCGGGTTTCTCAGCTCGTGGGCGAGCAACGCGAGGAATTCGTTCTTGCGGGTATCCGCTTCCTCGAGCGCGCGCTGGGCGCGCTTCTGTAACGAGATGTCCCGCGCCACCTTGGACGCTCCCACGAGCGCGCCGGCGTCGTTCCGGATGGGGGAAATCGTCAGCGAGATCTCGATCAGCCGGCCGTCCTTGGCCAGTCGGACCGTCTCGAACTGGTGGACCCGCTCGCCCCGCCGCAACCGTGAGAGGATCATCTCCGCTTCGTTCGTCCGATCGGGGGGGATGAGCATCGTGATCGGCTTGCCGATGGCCTCCTTGGCGGTATAGCCGAACAACCGCTCCGCGCCCTCGTTCCAGGACGTAATAATGCCTTCCAGCGTCTTACTGATGATTGCGTCATCGGAAGAGGCAACGATCGCGGCCAGCAACGCCTGCGGTGTGAGATCCGTCTGGGACAACGACTGCGGGTGTGAAGGGATCTGAGACTCCGATGCCGGGTCGCCTTGAACTACGCGACCCGGCTGAGCGACTGTCAAGGCTTCTCCGGCCAATGCTTGTCGGGACGCGCCGGCGGCGGCTGATCGGCGTGCAATCGGTCGGCCCGGATATCGGCGTAAATGAAGTTCTCCGGGGCCACGGGGGCATCCGCGAGCCGGCGCAGCATCGCCAGCTGACCCACGTGTGTCATCGTATCGGCGAACGGCCCCTGTAACAACTGTTCGGTCGATATCGAGCATTTAGCGTTGCTCGCGAGCAAGGTGCCTACTGCCTCGACCAGTTCGTGGAAGCGCTCGACCTCAGCCATGAATGAGGGCAACGGTTCCGGCTTCACGGGATACGATCCGCCCTGGAAGAGCGTGCGCACGTATCCCATCAGCGAGGTCATGTGACGGATCAGCTCGACGGGCGTGCGGACCCGGTTGCCGGCACTGAAAGCCGGGTAGTGTGCCGGGGCGTCGCGCAGTGCTTTCTGGGTGCGATAGGCGATCGCGGCCAGAAAATGGCGCAGCAGCTCACGGTCACGGTCCACGTCGAGAATTATGCTAGCGCCGGAACATGAAGAACACCGCCCCGCACATGCACAGGGCAGCCCACAGATAGTTGAGCCGCACCGGTTCCTTCATATAGAGGGCCGCAAACGGGACGAAGACGCTGAGCGTGATGACTTCCTGCAGGATTTTGAGCTGGCCGAGCTGCAGCTGCGTATGGCCGATGCGGTTCGCCGGCACCTGGAGCAGATACTCGAACAGCGCGATCCCCCAGCTCACCAATGCGGCGATGATCCAGGGCCGGTGGCTCAGATGCCGCAGGTGTGCGTACCAGGCGAAGGTCATGAAGATGTTGGACAGGACGAGCAGAACGACCGTCTTGGCGATTACCGGCATGCCGTATTCCCGTAGGAGTCGGTCTTATTGTAGCACGCGCAGCAGTTCGCGCGCGGCGCGCCGCCCGCTCGACAATGCGCCCGCCACGGTCCCGATCTCGGCGCCGTTCGTCGCTTCGCCGGCGAAGAACAGCGTCCCTTCGACCGGGCGGGCGAGGGCACGGGGGGCGCCGTTGCCACCCACGCCGATGTAGCTGTAGGCGCCGCGCGCGAACGGATCGGCGCGCCAGTCGTGACTGGCCGACGCGTCGAGCAGCTCCTCGAGCTCGCGGCGCGGGACGGCAAAGACTTCGGACAGCGCCACCAGACTGCGCTCCAGCCGCGACGGCGCCTCCTCCGCGAGCAGCTGCTCGGCGGTCACGGCGCCTACATAGCCGACGAGCACTGGCGAGCGCACCGGCAGCGAGGTCCACCACACCGGCACCTCGGCGCCGGGCGCGTGCAGAAAGTTCAGCCCCACCCCCCGGTCGTTCAAGACGGACTTCGCGCGCCGCTCCTTCAGGAATTCCGGCTTCTCCCAGAAGGCTTCCCGGAAGCGCAACACGATCTTGAATACCTGTCCCATCTCGAGCCCCGCCAGTGCGCGTTGTTTGGCGGGGAGCGCCGGATCGAACCGCACCACTCCCGCCTTCAGGACGCCGAGCGGCAGCGTGATCAGCGCGGTACGGGCCGTCAACGTCGGCAGCGGGCCACGGTCGCCGCCGCGACACGCGACGCTGACGGCCCCGCGTTTCCACTGCACCGATTCCGCGACGGTGCTGAGCCGCACTTCGGTGCGGTCGGGATCCAACCCATCCCGCAGCCATTTCATCAGGGCGTCGCCGCCGTTCGCGATCCGGAACTGCTGGCCTCCGACCTCGTCTTCCTCATCCCCGCCCCCGTCGGCTTCGACGGCGAGCGACTGCGCACTCAACCGGTCGGGGTGCGCGGCGTAAAACCCTTGCACGAAGTCGCGAAGCATCCCACGGCGTGCCGCCGGGACCCGTGCCGAGTCGAGATACTCGCTTACCGGGAAATCCTTGCCCCGGCCGGCGAGCCGACGTGCGAGATCATGGTTCATGCGATCGACGAGCTCCCAAAAATCACTCATCGGCTTGAACCGGCCGGCCGTGGCGGTCTCGTGCGTGCCGGGGAGCTCCAGCACCGCCAGCCCCGCCGCCTGCGCGAGGGGAAGCGTTTCGGCTCCCTCGCCGTGAATGAACTCGGCGCCGAGCTCGAGCGGAACGGGGGAACGCGGATCGTGCAGCGTGAGAATCCGACCGCCGACGCGCGGCCGCGCCTCGATGACGCTGACGCGCAGACCGGCGTGAGAAAGATCTCGGGCCGCCGCAAGTCCGGCGGCACCGGCGCCGAGGATCAGGACATCGACGCGTTTACGATCTCGTGGCACGCCGGGAATCTACAACAGCGCGCGCAGGGCGTTCTCCACTTCGGAGTTCGGCACTGCGCGCGCGCCCAGGTCCCGCGCGGCGCGGAGCCCCGCGGCGTCCACATGCGATCCGAACGCCAACACGGGAATGCCGCGCGCCACGAGGTCGATGATGCGTGCGGATCCGTCCGCTCTGCCCAGCTCGATCACGGCCAGCTCGAATGGTTCTTCACGAACGGGCTCGCCCCCGCCAGTCCGAACTACTTCCTGCAGCTTGCCGCGAAAGAACAGGTCGCGGCATTCCACGAGCACACGTTTAGCCATCGATTGGCTGGACCTCTACAGTCGCTTGCGTAACGGTGGACCGCCGCCACAGATCGCGCAGCGACGCGTGTTTGGGGAGCACCAGCACGGCGTCCCCGTGTGGCGCGTCGGAGAGACCGTGCAGGGTGAGAAACGCGGGAGGCTTCACGCCGGCGACCGCCGCGCGATACCGCCTGCCATGCCAGGAGAAATCGCCGCTCCCTTCGAGAAACACATCGTCATCAACCTTGAAGACGCCCTCCGCGATCCGCGCGCCCGACCGATAGAACACCGGATCGAACGTCTTTCCTTCGTGTCGTGCGAAGTTCTGCTCCGCTGCCCAGTCATACGCCTCCAACGCGTCGACATGAGCGCGGAACTCGATATGATGGCGCAGCTCGTGGGTCAGCGTGTCCCATGCTTCAGCGCGCCAATCGAAATCGGGGCGTTGGCGGGCAAGCGCCCGGAACGAGCCGTAAAACAGCACGATACGAGAGTGCAAGTCCGTGCCGTCGCCGGTCCAGGTGAGCGGAATACACTCCCCGAGTGTGTACACGTCGCGGTGCAAGGGATCGGGAACCGTTTTGGGACTGACGTCGATCTCGGCGACGCCGCTCTCGAACTGCGCAGGGATGTCGTGTTGCAGGCGGCGAATGAGAGCCTGAAAGTCCTCGAAGGTCACCCCGCCAGCTTCTGCGTGAGGTACTCGACGAGCTTCCCCGTGGCGACGCGGTCCTGCTTGAGCGTATCGCGATCGCGCACGGTCACCGTTTGATCCTGCGTGGACTGCCCGTCGATCGTGATCCCGTACGGAGTGCCCGCTTCATCCTGGCGGCGGTAGCGGCGGCCGATCGATCCGCCGTCGTCGTAGAAGACGTTGAAGTGGCGGCGGAGGTCGTCATGAATGCGATGGGCCAGCTCGGGCATGCCGTCCTTGTTCACGAGCGGGAACACGGCTGCCTTGAGCGGGGCCAGGGAGGGCTTGAGCTTGAGCACCACACGCGGTTCGCCGCCCTCAGCCGCCTCCTCACCGCGCACCTCTTCCTCTCTATAGGCGTCGCACAGCACCACCAAGGTCGTGCGGTCGGCCCCAGCCGAGGTCTCGACCACGTAGGGAATGAACCGCTCGTTGGTCTTCGGATCGAGGTACTCGAGCTTCTTCCCCGCGTGCTTCTGGTGGTTCGACAGATCGAAGTCGGTCCGGTTGTGAATGCCCTCGAATTCCTGCCAGCCGAACGGGAATTCATACTGGATGTCGTAGGCGTCCGCGGCATAGTGCGCGAGCTCATCCTTGCCGTGCTGATGCCAGCGCAGCTTCTCTGGCCGAATCCCGAGTCCTTCCACCCACTTCATCCGTTCCGTGCGCCAGGTCTCGAACCATTCGTTCTCGGTGCCGGGTTTCACGAAAAACTGCATCTCCATCTGTTCGAACTCGCGAGTCCGAAAGATGAAGTTGCCGGGCGTGATCTCGTTGCGGAACGCCTTGCCGATCTGCGCAATTCCAAAGGGGATCTTTTGGCGCGAGGACTGCTGCACGTTCAGGTAATTGACATAGATCCCCTGCGCCGTCTCGGGCCGCAGGTAGACAACGGCGGCTTGATCCTCGACCGGCCCCATGAACGTCTTGAACATCAGATTGAACTGCCGCGGCGCGGTGAGCGTGCCTTTGCTGCCGCACACGGGGCACTGGGCGTCCGGCTGGCCGGGTGTGCCCTTGATCTTGGGATCGTCGGCCCGAAAGCGGTTCTTGCACTGCTTGCAATCCACGAGCGGATCGGTGAACCCGGACAGATGCCCCGATGCCTCCCAGACCTTGGGATGCATCAGGATCGCGGCGTCGAGGCCCTCGATGTCGTGGCGTTCATGCACCATCGACCGCCACCAGCGCTCCTTGATGTTCTTCTTGAGCTCGACGCCGAGCGGTCCGTAATCCCACACGGAGCCAAGGCCGCCATAGATCTCGGAGGACTGAAATACGAAGCCGCGCCGTTTTGCCAGCGACACGAGCTTCTCCATCGTTTTGTCTGCAGTTGTGGGAGGCATAAGGGCCGGAAGTTACAAACGCAGCGCCTCACGCGCGACCTGCTCGGCCATTTGGGCAAGCGCCGGGGCGTCCAGTAGGCGCCCATCACCATCACCCCCGACGGCGTGGACGCCGATCAGCCCCTCGACCCGGCCGGCGACGACAGCAACCTTCTTCTTGGCGACCTGTGCCCGCCGCACCACTTCTCCGGGCGCCTTTCCAACGAGCGACGTCTTGTCGAAAACCCCTTCGGCGGTGATGACGAGATCGGCCTTGGCCAGTGCCGCGTCGAACCCGGCGCGCTCCAGCACCCAGTCCGCTCCCCGCGTCAGCTCTGCTTTCGCGAAAAATGCGAGTCCAGCGCCGAGCCCGCCGGCGGCGCCACCCATCGACTGCGTCCCGAGCTCGGGCCGGCCCGCCTGGGTCCACAGCTCGGCGAGGCGAGTGAGCCCCGCCTCGAGCAACGGAATCTCCTCTGGGCGAGCCCCTTTCTGCGGCCCGAAGACCGGGGCGGCACCGTCGGGACCAAGCAGCGGCGTGGCCACGTCCGCGAGCGCGACGACACGGGCGCCGAGACCCCAGCCCGACCTGAAGGACGCGAGATCGAGCAGCGAGCCGCCGCCGTCGGGGAGCTGCTCGCCTGCCGCATTCTCGAATGTCCAACCGAAGCCGCGCGCGGCGCCTGTTCCACCGTCCACCGTCGCGGTGCCGCCGAGGCCGACGACGATCGTCCTGGCACCGCGGTCGGCAGCGGTCCAGATCAGCTCGCCCACGCCGCGCGTCGTGGTGCGCATCGGATCGCGGTCTTCCGGCTCGACGAGTGCGAGCCCGCACGCCGACGCGCTCTCGATGATCGCGGTCTCTCCGTCGATCCAGCCCAATTCCGCCGAGACCGACTCGCCGATCGGGCCTGTCACCGGCAGCCGCTCGCGCAGCGCGCCGGCCGGCAGCACCACATCGAGCAGACCGTTGCCGCCGTCGGCGACCGGGCATTCGAGCACCAGCGCGCCAGGCACCGCGCGCCGCACACCGATCGCGATCGCTTCGGCGACCTGCCGTGGGCCGAGTGTGCCTTTGAAGGCGGCGGGAGCGACGAGGATAACGGGCATGGGAAAAGAATAACAGAGGCCGAGAGGCTGAGCGGCTGAGGGGCTATGAGGAACGAGGGACTACAAACGAGAAACCCCCTGAGTTTCCCCAGGGGGTGATCGCCTGCCGCACACCGTGCGCCCTAGAACCCGATGTGAGCTAAGCGAACTCCTTCTCGCAAATCGGGCGGGCGCTCCATTCACTCTGGCAGCCGGGCAATCTCATTGCTGAGACCCCTTGGCTTTGCGCCCCGCCGTCGCCGGCGGTTTGCCCTTTTCGAGAGTTCCGTCTATTCCGAAAGCAAAAACAATGCCCAGTTGTAACCACTGTCACATCAATGACGAGTCATACGACCTAGGGAAACTCCTGTACTGTATTCTGCACTGAATACTGCAAAACACAGCACAGAACTACGTCGATAGAAGACGCCAAGACGCTAAGACGCCTGAGCGGTCGACAGCGATCAGCTCGCAGTCGCTGCTGTCGAAAGCTTTCGAAGGAGACCATAAACCGTCCGCGCGCACTCGTCACGCGCGGCTATCAGCTCCTCCAAGTCCATCGGCTGAAGGAGCCCGAGGTGCTGAACAAGATCGATGATCGCTTCCACTTCGTGCAGCGATCCGCGAGCCATATCGGCGAACCGTCGGAACTCCTTCGAGCCTTTCCGCGTGATGCCTTCGGCAAGATTCAACGCGATGCTATTGGAGGCACGCCGCCATTGGTCAGCGAGGTCATGCTCGACCGCCGGCAGTCGCTTGATGAGGGGACGCGATAGCGCGGCAACGCGCAGCGCGTGTTGATAGGCTTTCAAGTCTCGAAAGAGCATGTCCGAGGATACCAATGCGACGTGGCGGGGCGATAACCGAAACAACGCAGGCAGGAGCTTTTCTGACCGCTAACCACGGTTCACCACTCAGGCGTCTTGGCGTCTTGGCGCCTTCTATCGACGGGGTGCTCTGTCGTCAGACCTCTATGATCTGATCCCTGCGTGTTCCAACGCTAACGTAGCGCACCGGCGCTCCGGCCAAGTCTTGTAGTCGATCCACATATGCCCGGGCCGCCGGCGGCAAGTCCGCCAATCGTCGCACCGCCGTGAGCGGCCTCTGCCAGCCCGGCACCTTTTCATAAATCGGCTCGACTCTCCCAATCGTCTCCACGTCCGCCGGCATGCTATCGATGACCTGTCCGTCGAGTCGATAGCCCACGCCCACCGGTATCTCCGCGAACGTATCCAAGACGTCCAGTTTCGTTACCGCCAGCCCCGTCAGTCCGTTCACCCTCACGGCGTACCTGACCACGACGGCATCAAACCATCCACAGCGACGCGGCCTTCCCGTCGTCGCGCCGAATTCGCCTCCCAACTCGCGAATCCGCTCCGCCACGACCGGCTCCGCTTCGGTCGGCAGCGGTCCATTGCCGACGCGGGTCGTGTACGCCTTCACGACGCCGAGGACCGCATCGATCGCCGTTGGGCCGATGCCCACGCCGACCGCGGCGCCGCCCGCCGTCGTGTTGGATGACGTGACATAGGGATAGGTGCCGTGATCGACATCGAGCAGCGCTCCCTGGGCTCCTTCGAGCAGCACCGACTCGCCGCGCGCCAAAGCTTCCCAGACCACTCGGCCCGAGTCCACAGCCAGGGGTAAGAGCCGGGGGGCCAAACGCGCGAGCAGCTCGACGTGCTGTTCGGGGCTCGCCCGCTCCACGCTCCCGGCGCCCCGGTCCCCGAGCAGTGCCAGCATCTGATTCGCCGCGTCCACGCGCGCGCGCACCAGCTCCTGGGCACGGGTGAGATTACGGAGGTCGCCGACGCGGATCCCGCGCCGTCCGTACTTGTCCTCGTACGTCGGACCGATCCCCCGCCCCGTCGTCCCGATCTTTTCCTGTTTCTCCCGCGCACGATCCAAGAGCTTGTGATACGGCAGCGTGAGATGCGCGCGGTCTGAGACGTGCAGCTTGTGCTCGGTGCGTACGCCTCTGCCCTCCAGCGCATCCAGCTCGGCGAACATCTGCTCCGGATCGAGCACCACGCCGTTGCCGACGACGCACACGGCGCCCTGGAGAATCCCCGACGGGATCTGGTGCAGGACGAACGACTTGCCTTCTCCCGTGTCGACCGTGTGCCCGGCATTGGCGCCGCCCTGATAGCGCACCACGAGATCGGCACGCTCGGCCAGGACGTCGACGATTTTGCCCTTGCCTTCATCACCCCATTGGGCGCCTACCACTACAACACACTGGGTCTTGGGTCCGAACACTCGAGATGTCCTCGCTGGCAACAAAAAGGGCCCCGGTGGGGGCCCGTGCACTGCACTATCCTCTGCGGGAAGCTATTGGACTCGTAGTACGCGCGCCAGCCCTGCGGCGACAATGGCGGCCCCATCGAGACGAACGCGGACCGCCGTGTCCTCGGGACGATGAATGATCCGCATCGTGCGGGCGTTGCCCTTCATTATCGAGACGCACTCACCGCTGACGCGTGCCAGGGCGATGCCATCGACCACGACGGGCAGCCAGCGCCATTGCCGAGCGTCGAGCGCTTCGGCCACCGCGCGTCCGATGGGACCGGGCCGATGCAGAAACGCGGTGGGCCGGCCGACGTCGTCCAGGCCGTCGAGATTGATCACCGCCGAATCCGCTAGCAACTCGGCGCGATCTGCGGCCAACGCACGCGCGCCGACCAGACCAAACTCCTCCGCATCGGGAAAGATCACGCCGATCGCCGCCGCGGGCCCCAGCTGATCGATCGTCATGAAGACGGCGACGAGCGCAGTGGCATTGTCGACGGCACCAGGCGAATTGTCGTTCACGCGGTTCTGAGACGCGATGACGACTGCGACGGCGAGGAGCATGATCGCCGGCAGCTTCACGAAGAACACTGTGATCAGACCAAGCACCAGCGCCGCAAACCCAATCAATCGAATCGCCATCGAGATCGGCTGGCCTTTGGAGTCGTAGTGCGCGACGAGCCAGATGGACGGTCGGACGGTCGGACGGCCGGACGGCCGTGCGGCGATGAGATTGACGCCACGAACCTGCGACGGTGTGCCGAAGAGTACGCGGGCAGGTCGGCCCATGAACTGGTGCTCGTCTACCACAAACCCGCGCGCCGCGAGCTCGCGCTTCAGAACCTCACGAGCCTTTTGATGATTGGCAGTACCCACGAGCCGGGGAACGGCGAGCTCGCGGAACAGCAGCGTGTAGTCAGTCACCGCGCACGAGCGCGCTCACGCGCTCGCGGTCGGCGGGCGAGATCGGCGCGAGCGGCGCCCGCACCGGCCCACCGTACAGCCCCACGGCGTCCATCGCGGCCTTCACGCCCGCCGGCCCGAGCTTGCCGACGATTTCCTTGTCGAGCGGCGTGATCCGCTCCTGCAGCGCAGCCGCGGCGGCACGATCCCCTCGCTCGAATTCCCGCACGAGCTGCACGCACAGGCCCGGCGCAAAGCACGCGACGCCGACGATACCGCCCTGGCATCGGAGCTCCAGCGCCGTGAGGAGGAGGGACGCTCCGCCGACCAGCACCGCCCACTGCGGGACTGCCTCGCGATAGGCGGCGACGTTCTTCGGATCGCCCGACGAGTCTTTCACGCCGATAATCCGCTCGTGATTCGCCAGCTGCTGCAGCAGAACCGGCGCGAGGGACAGATGTGTGTACTTGGGGATGTTGTAGAGGAGGACGGGCACGGGACTCGCGTCCGCCACGGCGCGGAAGTGCGTCGCCAGCGTCTCGAGCGTCGCCCCGGCGGAGAAGTAGGACGGCGCACGCACGAGCACGACGTCGGCACCGGCGGCGGCGGCGGCCTTGGACAACGCAATCGTTTGTCGCGTCGACTCGGCACCCGTCCCGGCGATGAGCAGCTTGCCGTCACGCAGCTCTTCGCGCGCGAGCTCCACCAGCTTTTGCTGCTCGTCGGGGTCGAGCAGGGGCGCCTCACCGGTGGACCCGGATACGACCACGCCCGCGACGCCGTGGGCGAGCAACTGGGCGATGTTCTGCCGGAACTGGCCGGGCGCGACGTCGCCCGTCCTCGCGTCGAACGGCGTCGTGACCGGGGGAAGGATTCCCGCGAGCGTCTGCTTCCGATCAGTCACTTTGGTAGCATGCTCGACAAGTCGTCGGTCAAGCCTGCGGGCTTGTCGGATGCGGATGCAGCCGACGCGGCGGCCGGCGCCGGTGCGACACGCGAGCGCCGGCGCAGCGTCTTCATCTGGCGCTGGAATTCGGAGGGGTTGGACGAAGCGGCGAGCGCGGTCTCGGCCGTCACGATGTCGTTGGCCACCAGGTCCATGAGGTGCTGATCGAACGTCTGCATGCCGTACTTCTCGCGCGAGTCCCCGATGTAGTCAGGCAGCTCGGAGGTCCGCTCCTGGTCTTTGATCATGTCTCGAGCGATCTCGGTACACATCATGATTTCAAGCGCCGCCGCGCGACCGTGCCCGTCGGCCCGTGGCAGCAGCCGCTGCGACACGACCGCATGCAGCGCTTCCGACAGACGCACGCGCGCGATCGCCTGCTCCTCCGGCGGGAACATCGAGACGATCCGGCTCACCGTCGTGACGACGTCAGGCGTATGCAGCGTGGAGACGAGGAGGTGGCCCGTCTCGGCGGCCTTCATCGCGGTATCGATGGTTTCCGAATCACGCATCTCGCCGATCAGGATCACGTCGGGATCCTGGCGCAGCGCCGCGCGCAGCCCGGTGCGGAAGTCGTCGGTATCCACGCCGATCTCGCGCTGCGTCACCGAGCAGTTGATGTCGCGGTGCAGGAATTCGATCGGGTTCTCGAGCGTGAGGACGTGCCGATGCTGGTTCTGGTTGATGTGATTGATGATCGCCGCCATCGTCGAGCTCTTGCCCGAGCCGGTCACCCCGGTCACAAGGATCATCCCGCGCTCGGCGTTTGCCACTTCGGCGAGCACGGCCGGTAACTTCAGCGACTCGAACGTGGGGACGTCGAACGGGATGACGCGCATCACGATCATGAAGGACGAGCGCTGCCGCAGGATGTTGACCCGGAAGCGGCCGATCCCGGGCATACCCCACGAGCAGTCGTAGTCGCGGAGCTTGTCGATGCGCCCCCGGTCTTCGTCGTTGGCGATGAGTCGCTGGGCGATCGCCTTGGTCTGATCGGGCGTCAGCCGCTGCTTCGTGAGCGGCACCAGCCTCCCGTTGATCCGGGCGCGGAACACGTCGCCCGCCTTGATGTGCAGGTCGGACGCCCCGCGATCC
>Ga0209266_1001208_pt1 | contig 17567 bp, 16 predicted proteins | sample GraSoiAngelo_132_FD_185889 | JGI IMG/M metagenome (GOLD analysis project Ga0209266, IMG submission 185889) | Grasslands soil microbial communities from the Angelo Coastal Reserve, California, USA - 14_0929_02_40cm (SPAdes) (version 2) | ecosystem: Environmental > Terrestrial > Soil > Grasslands ...
CGCGGGCGCGCGCGGCCTGGACTGCATCGAACGCGACTGCGCTGGGATCGGAGCCGGGTCGATGTGCGACGACCTCGACCTGTGCCCGCTGCCCCCAGAGCTGCAGCTGCTCGATCGCGGCGGCGCGATAGGTGTCGGCGGCCGCCAGCAGCGGGCGCCGGCCTTCCCGCTGCAGCAAGGACGCCAGCTTTCCAATGGTGGTCGTCTTCCCCGAGCCGTTGACGCCGACGACGAGCAGCACCGCCGGCGATCCGTCCAGGTTGAGGGCACGCAGCCTCGAGTCCATCTGCTTCTGCAGCGCGGCCTTCAGATAGATCAGCGCCTGGTCGGGTGAGCGCAGGTGCGCACCCGCCGCCTCGCGACGCAGCCCCTGGATCACTCGCTCGGTTAGGGGAACGCCCACGTCGGCGGCGATCAAGGCGGCTTCGACGTCATCCCAGAACGCGGCATCGAGCGCGGGCCGGCCGAAGACTTCCTTGAGGTCGGCGACGTAGGCCTGCCGGCCGGATTCGAGACTCTTCGAGAAGCGTTTCCAGAAGCCCTGTTTTTCGGTCGTCTCCGGCTCAGCCGGCATCACCCGTCAGCCTACGCAGTGCGCTCAGCCACCGGGACGAGGGCGTCCTGCTGGAGGCGGACGGACACGATGCGCGAGATGCCGTGCTCCGCGAGGGTTACCCCATAGAGCACCTCGGCCTGCGCCATCGTTGAGTGGTTGTGAGTCACAATCAGAAATTGCTGATCGACGGCAAGGCGTTTCAGCACGCGGTTGAAGCGGACCACGTTGGCGTCGTCCAGGGCGGCATCCACCTCGTCCAGGACGTAGAACGGGCTGGGGTTGACGGCCTGCAGGGCGAACAGAAACGCCAGCGCGGTCAGGGCTCGCTCGCCGCCGGACAGAAGCGTGAGTGGCTGCAACCGTTTGCCCGGCGTCTGCGCCAGGATTTCGACGCCGTCGTCGAGCGGGTTGCCGTCCGGCTGGGTTTCGAGCCGCAGGGTGGCGCGCCCGCCCTCGAACAATTCTCCGAAGAATTCCTGAAAGTTCACGGCCACCGCCTGGAAGACGGTGCGGAACCGGCTGTCGATCTCGGCCTCGAGCCGTTCACGCAGCGCGCCCAGCTGGGCGGACGCCGCCTCCAGGTCTGCCAATTGGCCGGCGAGCCCCTCGCAGCGTTCGCGAACCTGCGCGTACTCGTCGGGCGCCAGAAGGTTGACCGCGCCCATCGCGTCGAGGCGACGCTGCAGCCTCGATACCTCGCGTTCGGTCTTCTGCCAGTCGACCTCCTCGATGGCGTCCTCCCCGTCGTCGACCAGCTGGCCACCATCGCGCAGCGCGCTGGCGCAGCGCTCCACTTCGATCTGCGCCGCCTCGCGCTCGCCGGCGGCCGCGGCACAGGCGTCGTCGGCGTGGGCCAGCTCGACCTGCAGCGCGACGTTGGCCTGCTCGTCCTCCCGCAGCTGCGCCTCGAGCGCCGTGAGCGAGGCGCCATCGGGCAGCTGGGCGGCCTCCAATGACGAAAGCTCGGCCAGCAGCGTCTCGGCCTGCTCGAGCCAGCGGCGGCGCTCCTCATTGATGATGGCCGGCTGCACGGCGAGGTCGTCTTCGGCGGCGCGCCGTTGGCTCAACTCGCTGCCATGGGAATGGAGCACCTGCCGAGCTCGCTCGAGCTGACGGCTCAAATCATCGGACCGCTGGCGTGCGAGCGCCGCCCGAAGTTCCGCCTCCTGGCGCCGCCCCACCTGCGTGGACGTGGTTGCTGACGCCTCGTGAATCCGTTGCTCCGCCTGCGCCAGGTCGCTCGCGACGGCGGTCTCCGACTCGGCAACCGTCCCCTGCCGGCCGCGGGCCGCGACCTGTAACTGCTCGGCCTGCTCGACCAATCCGCCGATGCGAGCGAGCTGCTGCCGGAGTTGCGCTTCCTGGTGTGTTTCGCGCTGAACCGCTTCGCCCGCCGCGGCCAGAGCCCCGGCCGCCCGGGCCGCCGCCGTCCGCAGCGCGTCCATCCTGGCGAGGATGGTCTGCCGCTCGCGGGCGAGGGACGCCCGCGTCGCTGCCTGGTGCTCGACCTCCTCCGCCGCGAGAAGCGCAGCCTGACGTTCTCCGTCCAGCGCATCCTCGGCATCGCGGATCCTGGCCTGGACCTCGAGCAGCGCGTCGGCCGCTTTTCCGCCGCGATAGGAAACGGCGGTGATGATCTCACCGGCCGGCGTCACCGCCCGCAGCTCGGGATGCTCGGCGACGGCGCGTGTGCCCGCCGTTCGATCGGCCACCAGCACCGCACCGCGGAGCAGTTGCGCGATCAGGCGGGCGACGTGGCCCGGGGCCCGCACGAGGTCGACGACCGCCGTAAGGCCGTCGGGTACCGCGAGCGGCCGGGCCAAATTTTCGGCATACAGCAGCGTCTCGCGGGCGTCCTCGGCGCCGGCCAGTGCCGTCGCACCGCTCTCGAAGCCCTGCCGATCACGCGCCACCCAGCTGTGCAGCCATCCTTCCAGCGCGGCTTCGACGGCGGCCCGGTGAACCGGATCAACCTCGATCAGCTCGAGCAACCGCTCCCAGTTGTCACCGCGCTTGACCGGCCCACGCCGATGGGCGTGGTCGAGCAAGGTCCGCAGCGCGACGAGTTCGGCCTCGACGGCCTTGAGGCGAGCCTCGTGCTCCACGACCGCCTTCCGGGCCAGCTCGAGGCCGTCGTCGGCTTCGCCAACACCTGCCTCGATGATCGATGCCATGGCGTCGACCTCGCGTAGCTCGCGATCCGTGGTCTCAACGTTGCCGCGTCGCCGCTCGAGCTCGTCGGTCAGCGTGCTCTGCCGGAGCGACCATGCCTCCAGCTGCGTGCGCACCTGCTGCTGTTGTTCACCGAGAAACTGCAGCCGGCCTTCCAGCTGGCGAAGCTCGGCGTCGACCGCGACGCGTTCGCGCTGAAGTTCCTGGCGGAGCTGCTGCCCGGCGGCGCGCTCCGCCTCGACCACGGCTTGCGCTTCCCGAGCGATACGCTCGCCATCCCTCGCGGTCTGCAGCGCCGAATCCGCCGCCTCGAGCTCAACCCGGGCGGCCTCCACGGCGCGGGCCAGTTCATCAACCACGCGGCTACCGGCCTGTTCCGAGGCCATCAATTGCGCCAGCTCTCGCTGCAGCGATTCATGGGCCTGGACCGCCGCCGCGTTCCGCTCCTGGGCGATCCGCGCCTGATGCTGACTCTCTGCCAGCCGAAGGCGAACATCGGCCACGGCCTCCTGATGATGCCAACGCGCCTCGCGGGCGGACAGAAGCACTGACCGGTGCTCGGCATAGCGCGGCTCGAACTCGCTGACCGCCTGGGCCATCGCAGCGCGTTTGTTCTCAGCCGTTTGCACCCGGGCCTGGGCGCGGCGCAACTGGACCATCGCTTTCCGCCAGGCATCCCGTGCCAGGCTGCCCTGCAACGCCTTCAGGGCATCCGCCACTTTCTGATATTCCTCCGCCGCCACTGCCTGCACGCGCAGCTCCTCAGCCCGCGGACTGAGCTCATTGAGGATGTCGCGGGCCCGGCGCATGTCGCGGTCTGCCTCGGCCAGCCGGTTCAACGCCTCCTGACGCTGGTCGCGAAGCCGGCGCACGCCGGCGGCCTCCTCGATGAGCTCGCGGCGCAGAGCCGGCGCCGCCTGGATCACGAAATCGATGTCGTTTTGCGCGGTGACGGCGTAGCCATCCTGGCGCAGCCCGGTGCTGGCCAGCAGGGCATCGATGTCTTTCAACCGGGCGCGCGTGCCGTTGATCAGGTACTCGCTCTCACCCGAACGGAAGAGGCGCCGAGCAACTTCGATTTCCGTGAACTCGACGTTGAGTCGCTGGTCCGCGTTGTCGATGGTCAGGGTCACCTCGGACATGCCCACCGCGGCTTTCCCCGGCCCGCCAGAGTAGATGACGTCTTCCATTCGATGCCCACGCAGTCCGCGCGCGTTGCGCTCCCCCAGCGCCCAGCGGATGGCATCGACCAGGTTTGACTTGCCGCTGCCATTCGGACCGACGATGGCCGTGATGCCACGACTGAATGGCAGCTCCGTTCGGCGGGCAAAGGTCTTAAACCCTTGCAACCGAAGCGCCTTCAAGTGCACGGGCTAAATGAAGAAAGACATGGCAGGGCTCTCGCGCCCTTCAGTGACGTAAGCATGGACCACGGCGCGGGTCACCCGTGTATTAGAGCACGTCCCCGTTGCCCAAGGCAACGGGCTCATCACGCCGCATAGACGATCACTTCCGTTGCCTTGACGCCGATCCAGACCTGGTCGCCGCGGTCGAGTCCCAGTTCCCGCACCGCCGCGGGCGTGACCTCGGCAACGATGGATGGCAATCCCTGCAGCCGAACGCGAACCCGGTCTCCCTGCAGGTCGATGTCGGTGGCCCGCCCCTTCCAGACGTTTCGCGGTGTCCCATCCGGACGCGCGCGATAGAGGGCGACGGTTCGGGGATGGACGACGGCGAACACATCGCCATCCGTCACGCCGACGGCGGTCAACGAGCCGCCGCCAGTGATCGTGATGACGTCGTGTCGTGCCGTTCCTCGAAAGAGGTTGACGCCCACCAGGTCCGCGACGTAGCGCGAGCGAGGTCGCTGGGTGACCTCCGCCGGCGATCCGGTTTGCAGCACCCGCCCCTGCTCGAGCACGATGAGACGGTCCGCCATCGCCATCGCCTCCACCGGGTCGTGCGTCACCAGCAGCCGCACCCCACGGAACGACTCCAGGTGCTGTCGCAGCTCTCGGCGTAGCTCGACCCGGGTGCTGACATCCAGTGCCGCCATCGGTTCGTCGAGGAGCAGAAGCGCCGGGTCGGTCGCCAGCGCCCGGACCAGCGCAACGCGCTGCGCCTGGCCACCCGACAACGAGCCGGGTTTTCGATTGGCCTCCGGGCCGAGGCCAACGCGGTCCAACCACGAGAGGGCCCTGGCAGTGGCGGCCGCCCGCCCGACCCCGCGTGACCGGAGTCCGAATGCCACGTTCTCCAGCACCGACAGGTGCGGGAACAGCAAGTAGTCCTGGAAGACCATCCCGATCGGTCGTTGCTCCACGGGGAGGCGGATCGCGATCGCCGGCTCGTCCAGCACGAGGCCGTCGAGAGCAATGTGCCCGGCATCAATCGGTAGGAGACCGGCAAGAGCGCGCAGCACTGACGTCTTACCGGCGCCGTTCGGCCCCAGCAGCGCGACGAGCTCGCCTGGCGCGATGGTCAGGTCGACGTCCAGGTCGAAGCTTCCCACCGTTGCCCGGATCTGCGCCTGAAGGCTCACGAGGCTCCCAGCCAGCGGTCACGCAGCCCGACGAGAACAGCGAGCGAGACCACCAGCAAAACGAGGCTGAGTACGATCGCCGATTCCGGGCTGGTCTCCAGTGCCAGGTAGACCGCCAGGGGCATGGTCTGCGTGCGCCCCGGAAAGTTGCCGGCAAATGTGATGGTGGCGCCGAACTCGCCCAGCGCCCGCGCCCAGCAGAGGATAGCCCCCGCCACCAGCGACGGCCGCACCAGGGGCAGGGTCACGCGCCAGAGCACGGTCCAGCGGCGGGCACCCAGTGTTCTCGCCGCATCTTCGAACCGCGTATCCATCGAACGCAGGCCGGCTTCGACGGTGATGACGAGGAACGGCATCGCGACGAAGGTCTCGGCCAGGATGGCGCCGGCCGTAGTGAACGGCAGGTGAATCCCAAAGACATCCGCTAACCAGCCGCCGAGCAGGCCTCCGCGCCCGAAGGCCAGCAGGAGCGCGACCCCGCCGACGACCGGTGGCAGGACCATGGGCAGAACCGTCAGGGCGCGGCAAATGGCGCGACCCGGGAAGGCAACCCGCGCGTAGATCCAGGCGAGGGGAACGCCTAGCAGGAGCGCGATCGCGGTCGCCGAAAGCGAGGCGATCAGCGACAGGCGGAGGGCCGTCAGCGCTTCGGATGAGGTGAGGAGCTCCCGGGCGGATCCCCAGGGCGTCCGAACCAGGAGGCCGAGCAACGGCAGGACGAAGAAGGCGACTCCGGCGCCGGCCAGGATGAGGAACGGGACGGGCGCCGCGGCCGGGCCACGGCGGTCAGGGGGCGGCAAAGCCATCTCCGGCCAGAATGTGCTGGCCATCGGCCAGCACGTAACTGATGAAGGTCCCGGCCAGGACGGCGTCCTGCGAGTCCTTCAAGAGCGCCATCGGATAGTCGGCGGTGACGTTGAAGCGCGCTGGAATGTCGATCCCCTGCACCGCCGCCCCGGACGCTTTCACGTCGGTGACGTAGACGATCCCGGCATCGGCTTCCCCGAGTGCGACCTTGCTGACAACCGCCTTGACGTCGGCCTCCTGGCTTGCGGGCGTGACCGTGACGCCCGCGGCGCGCAGGGATTGGATCGCGTACCGCCCACAGGGGACCGCCGGGGCGCAGAGGAGGACGACCAGCCCGGCTCGGCTCAGGTCGGCGAGCCCGCCGATGTGTTTGGGATTGCCGGCGGCCACCACGATCTGGAGTCGGTTGCGAGCGAAGATCGACGGCGAGCCGGATACCAGACCGGCATTGACGAGCCTCTGCATAGTCGGCTGGTCTGCTGACGCGAAGACATCGCCGATCGCACCTTGCTCGATTTGCGCCGCCAGGGTAGACGAGCCGGCAAATGTGACGTGAACGACTGCTCCCGGATGGGCATTCTCGAAGTTCGCCCCGATCCGGGTAAAGGCATGGGTGAGAGATGACGCCGCGAACACCGTGATCGAACCCCCGACGGTGGACGCCGCCGGAGCCGCGCATGCGCTCTGGCCGGCGCCGAGGAGCATCGCGATCAGCCCTACGGCGACCCTCGACGGCATTCGGCGCCTAGCGTCTTGGAAGCTCGACGATCACGTTCGTCGCCTTCACCACCGCGACGGCCCGCACCCCCGGGGCGAGGGCCAGCTCGTCGGCCGCCTCACGCGTGATCAGGGCCACGAGGCGATGCGGTCCGGCCTGGATCTCGACCTGGGCGGCGACCCGATCCTTGACCACCCGCGTGACGATGCCGGGGAAATGGTTACGGGCCGAGCGTCCGACCGTCGTTTCCGGTTTCTGCTCCGGCGACGCAGCCATGAATCTGGCCAGCTGCCGGCCCTCGACGACGCGCTGTCCGCCCGATGTCCTGACGGTCGCCAACCGTCCGCTGTCCGCCAGCCGGCGCACGCTGTCGACACTGATCCCGAGCAGCGCCGCCACCTCGCCGATCTTGTAGGTCGCCATGTGTCGTGCTCACAAACTCTAGCATTTGCGGCATTCACGGCCATAAATCCTTTTGATTTCGGTACTTTCGGCGGCATGTCTTTCCGCCTAGAATCCTCAGATGGGCGACGAGGAGGTCCGCAGCCTGCGAGTCGAGAACGCCGAGTTGCGCCGCCTGCTGAGCAAACACCAGTGGAGTGGACTGACCCCGATCAAATCCACCGGGGCATGTCCGGAGTGTTCAGGTTCGAAGCCCCCTGACAGCCGTGGTCATCGACCCGGCTGCGCGCTGGCCGCCGCCCTGGCAGCAGAGCCAGACTGACTTCTAGTTAGCCGGCGAGCGCTTCGCCTCGTGAGCAGCGACAGCTTCCAGCACTTCATCGCTGGCCGGTGGATGGTCGAGCGCGCCCAGGGTCGCTAACGCTTCGCGCGCCGCCACCTGCTCCGCCGCGCGCTTCGTCCGCCCCGTGCCGGTTCCATGAATCCCGTCGCCAAAGCTCACCATCGCCGTGTACTCGCGGCGATGACCCGGGCCGGAGGCGCCGACGATCTCGTACTGCGGGGTCGTCAGGAATCGCTCCTGCGTGACTTCCTGCAGCCGGCCTTTGTAGTTGTCATCCGGCCACGCCTGCACATCGATCAGGCTGCGGCTGAACAGGCGGTAGGCGGCGCGGTAGCCCTGGTCGAGAAAGATCGCCCCGATGACGGCCTCGAACGTGTTCGCCAGGATCGACTGCAACGAGCGGGCGCCGGTCTTATGCGCCCCCTTTCCCAACAAGAGATAGTCGCCCAGGCTGAGCCGCGAGGCCAGACGCGCCAGGCTCTTGGTGTTGACCACCGAGGCGCGCAACCGGGTGAGCTCGCCCTCGTCCGAGGTCTGGTAAGTGTGGTAGAGGTGTTCAGCCGCGATCAGCTCGAGCACGGCGTCACCCAGGTATTCGAGCCGCTCGTTATCGGCGGATCCGCTTTCCGGGTGCTCGTTGTTGTAGGAGCGATGCGTCAGCGCCTGCCGCAGCAGGGTGACGTCGTGAAATCGAACACGGAGCGTCCGCTGGAGTTTTTGTAAAGGCTCGTCGGCCTGAGCGAGCTTCGGCTCAGGTGGCGATGCCGAGCTTTTCTTGGACGTAGTCCCAGGCGGCTCCGACGGTCTGAATCTTTTCAGCGTCCTCGTCAGGTATCTCCATCCCGTATTCTTCCTCGAACGCCATGATCAGTTCGACCAGGTCGAGGGAATCCGCATTCAGGTCGTCGACGAACGAGGCATCGGGCGTGATTTGCGCGGGCTCGACCCCGAGCTGTTCGGCGATGATGCCCTTGAACTTCTCGTAACTACTCCGGTCCATCCGATTCCCCTTTTGGCTTGTGCGAGTGCGGTCAAATTCTAGACGAAGCCGCCGGTCAGGTCCCGCGTGAAATGGTGCTAGATGGGAAGGCCGCCGTCAATGCCCAAAACCTGACCGGTGATGTAGGAGGCCTCCGGCGAAGCCAGGAAGACGATCGCCGGGGCCACGTCGTCCGGGGTCCCGATCCGCGGGATGGCTGCCGCCTGCCGGGCGCGCTCGAGCAGCTCGGCCGGTAGGGTGCTGGTGAGCTCGGTCGTGATGAAGCCAGGCGCGACGGCATTGACGGTGATGTTCCGGGAGCCGACCTCCTTGGCCAGCGCCTTGGTCAGGCCGATCAGTCCCGCCTTCGAGGCGCTGTAGTTCGCCTGGCCGGCGTTGCCCACGACGCCGGCCAGCGACGAGACATTGACGATGCGGCCGTATTTCTGCTTGAGCATCGGTCGCAGCGCGGCCTTGCTCGCCAGGAACGCCGCCTTCAGGTTGGTCTGCAGCACGACATCCCAGTCCGCCTCGCTCATGCGCATCACCAGGGTGTCGCGGGTCAGCCCGGCGTTATTGACGAGAATGTCGAGCCGGCCGAACTCCTTGACTGTGGCCTCGACTGCCACGGCGGGCGCGCCGGAGTCGGCAAAATCGGCCTGCATCGCCATGGCATGCCCGCCGGCACGCGAAACCTCCTCGACAAAGCTGTCCGCCTCGGCCTTGCGGCTCCGATAGGTGATCGCGACTTTCACACCGGCCGCGGCGAACAGGGCGGCCGCGGCGCGACCGATGCCCCGACTGCCCCCCGTGACGAGGGCCACCTGGTCGGCAAAGCGCTCAGCGGGCATGCGCGGCCTTGAGGTATGCGGTCATGCTGGGCACGTCCTCGATATTGTGGACTACCGCGCCCGGCACAATCTTCTTGACCAGCCCGGTCAGCGTCCGCCGCGGGCCAACCTCGATGAAGGTGTCGACGCCGAGCTGCTGCAAGCGCTGGATCGACTGGGTCCAGCGGACTGGTCCGGTCAGCTGCCCGACCATCAGCCGGCGGACCTCGACCGGATCCTGGTGGACCTGTGCATCGGCATTGAAGACCTGGGGCCGGCGAAGCGGTCGGAGCGGGATTTTTTCCCAGGCGGCGGCAAACACCCGAGCCGCCCCGGCCATCAGCGGCGAATGGAACGCCCCGCTCACCGGCAGCCGCACCAGGCGCTTGGCCCCCGCGGCTTGCAACTGCGGGCTCACAGCGTTCAGACCCGCCTCGCTCCCGGAGATCACCACCTGGCCGGGCGCGTTGTAGTTGGCGACGACGACCCGGGCCCCGCTGGCGGCGCAGACCTGCTCCACGGTGCCATCGGGAAGCCCGAGCACGGCGATCATTCCGCTGGCCGGCGGGGCCGCCGCCGACATCGCCGCGCCGCGCGCCCGGACGGCGGCCAGCGCATCCAGCGGGTCCAGGGCCGCACCCGCCACCAGGCCGGCAAACTCGCCCATGCTGTGGCCGGCCAGGGCCCCCGGTTCAATTCCGTTCGCTGTCAGCTGCCGTAGTAGGGCCAGAGAGTGAAAGAGGATGGCCGGCTGGGCGTTCTCCGTTGCCTGCAGCTCAGCCTCCGGCCCATCGACTATCAACCGGCCGAGCGGCATCGCGAGACGGGCCTCGGCCTGCCTGAGAAATTCGGCCGAACCCGGGTCCCCTTCCAGCAGGTCACGGGCCATTCCGACGAATTGGGCGCCCTGGCCTGGGAACAGGAAGGCGACGGTGATCGGCTTGGGACCTAGTCGGTCTTGATGACTTCGCGCCCGTCGTAGTAGCCGCAGTTACGACAGATCGCGTGCGGCCGCTTCGGCTGGTGGCACTGCGAGCACTCGACCAGCTGCGTGCGCTTTATCGCCAGGTGGGCGCGCCGCTCGCCCTGGCGGGCATGGGCATATCGCGTCTTTGGGAGAGCCATGAGCAGCCCATTATAAGGGCGCCGCGGCTAGCGCCCGCTGATGACCTCGACTTCTTTGACCGGCTTTGCCGTGGCGGGCCGAAGCGATTCGACGCCTTTCTTCACCGTGGCGATCGTCCGCATCAGCTGACCCTCGAGCGACTGCATGACGTCCCAGGCGTAGCGGTCGGCGGCCCGGCGGGTCTCCTCGGCTTTCGCCGCAGCCTCACGCAGCATCGCCTCCGCCTGCTTCTCGGCCCGCCTCACCAGCTCGTGCTGCCCGATCATGGTCTGGGCCCGCTCGCCCGCCTTGCTCACCGTGCGGGCAGCCTCGGACTGGGCTTCGGACAGCAACCGCTGCTGCTCCTGGAGTGTCCAGCGAGCCTGCTTGATTTCGTCGGGCAGGCTGAGTCGCAGGTCGTCGATGCAGGCCAGCGCCTCTTCCTGGTCGATGACGACGGTTCGGGTGAGCGGGATCTGCCGGCTGTGCGCGATCAGGTACTCGAGGCGGTCGACGGCTTCATGAATGTTCATGCTTGTGCTCCCTTGATGTGAGACGTTGCTTGAGCGGTTCGACGACGCTGGCTGGGACGAATTCCGAAATATCTCCACCGAATTCGGCGAGCTCTTTGATGAGGCTGGAGCTGAGAAATAAATGGCGCAGGCTGGTGGGGATGAACACGGTAGTGACCTCCGGCTCCAGGCGGCGGTTCATCAGGGCCATCTGGAACTCGCTCTCGAAGTCCGACACGGCGCGGAGGCCACGAACGATCACCCGGGCACCGACCTGCCGGGCAAAGCCGATCGTCAGCCCGTCAAAGGTGCTGACCTCGACCGCTGGCCGTTCGCCGAGGCTGTCGCGGATCATGCGAACCCGCTCCTCCGTGGTGAAGAGCGGCTGCTTGCTGGGATTTTCGAGGACCGCGATCACCACCCGATCGAAGATGCGCGCGGCGCGATCGACGATGTCGAGGTGGCCGTGCGTCACGGGGTCGAAGCTTCCGGGGTAGAGCGCGGTGATCATGCGTACCTGAGGAACGTCAGCCGGGTGGTTCCATAGTCGCGCTCCCGCACCTGAGCCAACCGCCGGAGCGCGGGCAAGAGTTGACGGCGATGATGCTCCACCACCACCAGCGCCTGGTCGCGCAGGGGCCCGCGGTCCAGCGCTTGCAGCGCCAGGTCGAGCGCGCCGGCGTCGCGATAGGGTGGGTCGACCAGCAGAAGGTTGTAGGTCTTGAGGTCGCTTACGTGCGCCCTCAGCCAGTCGATGGCATCGGCACTGGCAACGTCGCCCTGGGGGGCGAAGCCGGTAGCGGCCAAATTCTCGGCGACGATGTTAGCACAGGATCGGTCACGTTCCACGAATGTCGCCGACGCGGCGCCGCGAGATAGCGCCTCAATCCCGAGGGTGCCGGCCCCGGCGAACAGGTCCAGCACCCGCGCACCGCGTATGCTGTCGCCGATGATGTTGAACAACGCTTCTCGGACGAGTGAGGTGGTGGGACGCGTTACTCGACCGGTTGGCGTCTTGAGCACCCGACCTCGACTCGCTCCGGCGGTCACGCGTGTGCCCGACATCCGATGAGTAAAGCAGGCGAGCCCGCTTCGACGGGTCTCGCCGGTAAAGGAGCGGCAGCATAGTCGTCGTCGACGCGGTGCTCGGCATCATCCTAGTGCTCGTTCTGCCCATCGCGACCGGCCTCACGGTCGGTTGGCTCCTCTCCCGACTGCGACTGCGACCGCCGCCACGGGTGTCGCCTCCCGCCGGCTCGACCCCGGCTAATCCAGCGCGAACACCCGACGATACGCCGAAAGCTGGCGGCGGAGCGCCGGCTCGCCGGCCAAAGTCGGGTCGCGGTCCAAGAGGCGGACGGCCTCGCCCTGGGCGTCGCTGATCAGCGCAACATCGAGCAAGTTGGCCATCTTGAACTCGTTGCCATGCTGCTGAACCCCGTGAAGATCACCCATTCCACGGTTTTGGAGGTCGATCTCGGCCAGGTCGAATCCGCTACGGTGCGTGACCACGGCCGTCAATCGTCGCATCGTCTCAGGGTCGTCGACGTCGGTTAACAGCAGGCAAATCGACTCGTGCGGGCCACGACCGATCCGGCCGCGAAACTGATGGAGCTGAGCCAAGCCAAAACGATCAGCGCCCTCGATCATCATGACCGTGGCGTTCGGGATGTCGATGCCGACTTCCACCACCGACGTCGAGACCAGGATGGCGACCTCCCCTCGTTGGAAGCGGGCCATGACATCCTCTTTCTCGGCAGTCTTCATCCGCCCATGCAGGAGGGCGATGCGCGGGGCGAGGTCCGGGAAGACCTCGCGCTGCAACTTCTCCACCTCCTGGGTCGCAGACCGAACGCCGAGTTTGTCGGATTCCTGGATCAGTGGGCAGATGACGAACACCTGCCGACCGGCATGCACCTGCTCGCGGATGAAGTTGTATGCGTCCGTGCGCTCATCGGGCGGGACCAGCCGGGTCGTCACCGGTAGGCGACCGGGGGGCATCTCGTTCAGTACCGAGATATCGAGATCCCCAAAGAGCGTTAGGCCAAGGGTGCGAGGAATCGGGGTCGCGGTCATCGAGAGAAAGTGCGGCCATAGCTCGCTCTGACGGACCGATAGCCGCTGGTGGACGCCGAATCGGTGCTGCTCGTCGACCACCGCGAACCCCAGGTCCTTGAATTTCACGTCCTCCTCGATCAGTGCGTGCGTCCCGAGCAGGACGTGGACTGCACCGCTGGCGACCGACGCAAGCAACGACCTTCGAGCCGCCGTCGGGGTGCTACCGAGCAGGAGCCCGACGACGACGCCAAACGGTCGGAGCAGCGACTCGATGACCTCGGCGTGTTGCCGGGCGAGGATCTCCGTTGGCGCCAGCAACATCGACTGGAAGCCGGCCTTGGCCACGTGATGCATCGCCATCGCTGCCACGACCGTTTTCCCCGAGCCCACGTCACCCTCCAGCAAACGGTTCATCGGCTCGGCTTTCATCATGTCCTGGAAGACTTGCCACGCCGCCTTGCGCTGAGCATTCGTGAGCTTGAACGGAAGGGCGGCGACGAAGGCTCGAGCCACCTGCTCATCGAAGGCGATGGCGTGGGCGGGATGAGCTTTGCGCGCGCGCTTGGCCAGCTGATTCGCGAGCTGGTTGAGGAAGATTTCCTCGAACTCAAAGCGGTCGCGGGCTCGCTCGAGGGCTTCCATCGACTCCGGAAAGTGGACCTGCTTGACGGCGGCCGCCCGCGGCATGAAGCCGCGGCGCGCCAGGATTTCACCGGGTAGCACCTCGTCGAGCTGGTCGGCCAGCCAGAGGAGCGGCCGGATTTTGGGACGGAGCCAGCGCGAAGTCAGGCCTCTGGTCTCCGGGTAAATCGGCACGATCCGCGCCGCGTGACTCGGGTCGCTCGAGACCTTCTCATACTCCGGGTTCTTCATCACCAGGCCGCCGTTGAGGTCGACCTCACCCGCCAGGAAAATCTGATCTCCCGCATGCAGGTAATTGGCGATGTACGGCTGGTTGAACCAAACCACATTCAGCTGACCGGAATCGTCGGAAACCGTGGCCCGAGCGATCTGCATATGCTTCCGCGCCGTGCGCTGCCGCTGGATCTGGTACACGCGCGCCCGGACGGTGGTTCGCATCCCCGGCCGGACCCAGGCGATGGGCGTCACGTTCGCAAAGTCCTGGTGTTTTCGGGGGAAGTAGAGCAGGAGATCGCGGACCGACCTGACGCCCACCCGTTCGAGCTTTCCCCCGTAGGCCGTGTTGATCCCGGTGATGGCCGTCACCGGGTCGTCGAGCGACAGCCGTGGCACGCTCAGGCGATCAGGTAGGTGAATCCGATCACGCCGGGACCGGTGTAGGTGCCGATCACGGCCCCGGTCTCTGTCAGGGGGATGTCGAGCCCGGGGTAGCTGCCCGCCACGCGCTCCCGCAGCCGCTCGGCGTCGGCGAGCGCGGCCCCGTGGAGGACCGCGAGGTTGCTCAGCCGGCCGTCCCGGCGCAACAGCTCCACGAGCCGGTCGATCGCCTGCACCCGGCCCCTCGCCCGACCCAGTGGGGCGACTTCGCCATCCTGGAGCGTGATCAGCGGCTTGAAATTCAAGAGCGAGCCGAGCAGCGCGCGCGCCCGGCCGATCCGGCCGCCCCGTTCAAGGTAGGTCAAGGTATCGATCGCGGCCAGCACGCGCGCCTTGGGGACGAGCGATTTGATTCGGTCAGCCACCGCGGCCCGCCCGGCCCCGGTCTGCGCCAGCTTGGCGCCCTCCAGGGCCAGAAAGCCCAGGGCCATGGAGGCCGTCAGCGAATCGATGACCTCGATGTGCTCCGCATCGACCGACTTGGCGGCCATCTCAGCGGCCCCGTACGTCCCGGAAACCTTGCTGGAGATCGTTACCGCCACCACCTCGTCGCCGGCCTTGCGATGGTGTCGAAACACCTCCTCGAATTCCCCCACCGGCGGTTGCGAGGTTTTGGGCAGCTGCGGCGAGGTCTTCAGCCTGGCGAAGAAATCATCGCCGGTCAGGTCCACGTGGTCCTTGAAGACCTGGTCCCCGAAGCGAACGTTGAGCGGCACAACGGTGATGCCGGCGGCCTGCTGTTGATCCTCGTTGAGGTCCGCGGTGGAATCAGTAACGATCCGGACCACCACAGGAGTATAGTCACCGGTCCGCCCCCATCACGAGCGGGCAACAGGCCCGTTTTCGTTAGGTTGTGCGCAGGCCGGCCCTGATAAACCTATAGATGCTGTGGTGCTCCCAGGCAGCCTCAACTCGCGCCTGAACCAGGCGCTGATCCTCTCCGGGTTCATCGGCTTTCAGGTAATGGATTCGCTCACCACCCACCTCGGGCTCGCGTTGCAGCACGCCGAGCTCAACCACCTCATGGCGCCCGTGATCGCCACCCAGGGGGAGCTCGTCGCCTACGCGATCAAGGGAACGGCGGTCGCCGTGCTGCTCGCCATCCTGATGCTGCTGTACCGGCGAAAGCCGCGGGTCTGGCACGCGTATGAGGTCGCCGCCTGGCTGACCGCCGCGGCCGTGGTATCCAACGTCGTGCAGCTGCTTTAACTAGCCAGCGTCTACTCGACGGCGACCACGTAGGGGTATAGCGCTTGCTCACCGGACTGCAACTCGATCGACGCTTTTGGAAACTGTCTGGCGATCGCCGTGCAGAGGGCTTCCCGCTCGGTTTCGGGAGCGTCGGCGCCGGCGTAGATGGTGATGGTGTCCACGTTGCCGGCATCGATACGTTTGAGGACTGACTGGACGACGGTTTCGGGTGACGCGCCGGCGGCCACGATGCGGTCGTTGAGCAACCCGATGACGTCGTTTTCGGCGATCTTCACGCCGTCTACCTCAGTGGCCCGGACCGCTCGCGTGACTTCGATGGTTTGGACCTGGCCGAGGGCATGTGACATCGCATTGGCGTTGGCCTCGAGGTTGGCGCTGAAGTCGAAGGCGAACAAGGCCGCAATGCCCTGCGGCAGGCTGCGCGAGGGCACAACCCGCACCCGCTTCTTGCTGAGCTCAGCAACCTGCTGCGCGGTCATGGTCACGTTGCCGTTGTTGGGCAGCAGAAGGACATCGTTGGAGGGCACCGACTCGACCGCGGCCAGGATGTCCTCCGTCGATGGGTTCATGGATTGTCCGCCGCTCACGACCGAATCGACGCCGAGGCTTTCGAGGATACGGCGGAAGCCATCGCCGCTGGCCACGGCCACCACCGCGAGATGCTTCGTGCTGGCCGGACGGCGGACGCTCTCACCCTGCAAGCGGTGATGCTGCGATGACATGTCATCGACCTTGAGACGGGTGAGCCGCCCGACACTACTCGCGTAGCCGATCACGACGGCCGGCTCGTGGGTGTGCACATGGACCTTGATCGCGGAGTCGTCGCCGACGACCAGCGCTGAATCCCCCTGCCGCTGGATTTCGTTCCGGACATCATCAACCGGCAGCTTCTCGCCGTTGATGATGAACTCGGTGCAGTAACCCCAACCCTCAGACGGGGCTTGCACCTGCTTCGGTCGCGCGTGTTGCGTTGCCGGCCGCTCGAATGTGGCCAGCCCCTCCCCCAGCATGCGCTTGAGAAAGCCCTCGAGAATCAGCTGCAGCCCGAATCCACCGGCATCGATGACGCCCGCCTGCTTGAGGATAGGCAGCTGCTCGGGCGTTCGTTCGACCGCCGTCGCCGCCGCCTCGCAGGCGGCCCGCACCACCTCGGTCAGGTCGTTGGTCTGCGCGGCTTTGGCCTCAGCTCCGGCCGCGGCCTCACGTGCCACCGTCAGCATGGTGCCTTCGGTCGGCCTGATCACGGCCCGATAGGCGACGTCGGCGCCCTCGCGGAAAGCCCGGGCCAGCCCCCTCGCATCGACCGAGGCGCGCGAACCGATGCCGACACTGAAGCCGCGGAAAATCTGGGACAGGATCACCCCGGAGTTGCCGCGCGCCCCCATCAGCGCGCCGTGCGAGGCGCGCCTGGCCATGGCGGAGAGATCGGGCTCATCGAGTCCACGAATGTCCTCGACGGCGGATTGCAACGTCAAGAGCATGTTGGTCCCGGTATCGCCATCCGGAACGGGGAAGACATTGAGCGCGTCCACCTCATCGCGGTTGATCGTGAGCCAGGCCAGCGAGCCCAGCAGGGCCTCCTTGAACAGCTGGCCGTCGCACTCGGTGATGGGCATGGTCGGGGCGCCGGTCAGGATGGTCGTATCAGCTGCTGCCGCTGATGTGGATGCCCTGGACGTTGACGTTGACCTCGACCACGGGCAAACCCAGGGTGCGCTCGACCGAATAGCGGACGGCGTTCGAGAGGTTGTGCGCGACTTCAGAGACCCGCGTGCCGTACTCGACGATGACATAGAGCGAGACGGCGATGCCGTCCTCCCGGACCTCGACCTCGACGCCACGATGCAGCTTGTCGCGGTGCAGCCGCTCGGCGAGGCCGTCGCGCAGCCCGCGGGCGGCCATCGCGACCACGCCATAGCATCCGGCGGCCGCGTGGCCGGCGACGGTGGCGACGACGTGGCGCGACACTTCGATCCGCCCGAGGTCTCTGGCCTGGATCAGCGTCCTCGGCGGCTTCCCGGTGCGCAGCGGG
>Ga0209266_1001214_pt1 | contig 17511 bp, 17 predicted proteins | sample GraSoiAngelo_132_FD_185889 | JGI IMG/M metagenome (GOLD analysis project Ga0209266, IMG submission 185889) | Grasslands soil microbial communities from the Angelo Coastal Reserve, California, USA - 14_0929_02_40cm (SPAdes) (version 2) | ecosystem: Environmental > Terrestrial > Soil > Grasslands ...
GATGCGCACCAGCTCGAAGGCGGGCCCGGCCGCAGTCGTCGTCTCCCCCACCACCCATATCTGGTGGCTGTTGGTCGGCATGACGGCGCGGTCCTGGTTGTCGAGGTAGAAGTAGCCGCCGCCCGAAAAGTCGCTGAACACACCGCCGCCCCCGGCCGAGCGCGGCGGGAGCGGGAAGACGGCGAGCAGGTCGAGCGTCGCGGGGTCGAACATCGCGAGCCGCGGCCCCTCGATGCCGACGCAGATGGTGACGATCCGGCCGGCGGAGTCGAAGGTGAGGGACCCGCACTCGGCGTTCTGCTGCGTCGAGAGGACCTCGGGCCTCCGGCCGAGCGGCCCGCCGCCCACGTAGGTGTCGGTCTGGTAGGCGTCGTCGTGGACGTTGCTGCGGCCGTTGGGCGCCATGAACGGGTCCTGCGGGACGGCGGGTGCGGACACCCGGCGCGGTCTGGCGGCGCGGCCGACGAAGGTGGGCACGGGCGCGGCGAAGGGGTCGTTCGGGATGGGCGTGGCGCCGGCGGCGGCGGCGAGCGCGAGCGCGCCCGCGAATGCGAGAGGGCGCATCGCGAGGGTTATCCTGTGAGCGAGCGTGGTGTCCGTTCAATCCCTTGGAGGCGTGATATCGCGCGCAGGAATCGAGTACGTGCGCCGTCCGTGCTATGCGGGGTCGTGTTCCGCCTCGCGCGGCCCTCGGCGGTCGAGCTCCGGCGCTGGCTCGCCGCGCTGGAGTCGCTGCCGGCGCCCGGCCCACCGGAGCCGGGCGGCGTCGTGGACCGGAATCGCATCGTGCTGGGGCGGGGCGCCGAGGCCTTCCGCCGGGCGCGCGAGGCGCTCGGCCGCTGGGAGATGTTCCGCCTCGGCTGGGTCGAGGTCCATCCCCCGGGCGCGCCGATACTGGTCGGCACGACGGTCGTGGTGCTGGCGCACGCCTTCGCCCTCTGGTCGGCGAACCCCTGCCGCATCGTCGCGCTCGTCGAGGAGGGCGGGCCGATCGAGCGCGCCGGGTTCGTCTACCGCACGCTCCCCGGACACGCAGTCCAGGGCGAGGAGCGGTTCGCGGTCGCCTGGGACCACGGCGACGACGCGGTCGCGTACGAAGTGGTCGCACAGTCCCGGCCCGCGCACCCGCTCGTGCGCGCGGCCCTCCCGCTCGCGCGTCTCGTCCAGCGCCGCTTCGCGCGCGATTCGCAGCGCGCCATGGCGCGCGCCGTTCTCGAGCCGGCGGCAGCCCCATGAGCCCGAGTGGGTCGACGCCGGGGCGGCCCTTTCCTCGGACGCGCGACCGTCCTACGCTCGCGTGCCGTGCGCTTCGGGACCTACCACGTCTTCCAGTGCCCGCCGGGGCAGGAAGCCGCGCGCGTGGTCGCCGGGGAGCTCGAGCGTGCCGAGTTCGCCGAGGCGCTCGGCTTCGACGAGGTCTGGGTGCCGGAGCAGCACTTCTCCCCGTACTGCCTCGCGGGCGACGCGCTCCTCCTCGCCGGGCACCTCGCCGCGCGCACGCGCCGCGTCCGCATCGGGACGGCGGTCGTCAACCTGACCTTCACCCATCCGCTGCGCTTCGCCGAGCGCGTGGCGCTCCTCGATCATGCGACCGGGGGCCGCGTCGACGTGGGCGTCGGGCGCGGCTACCAGTTCCCGCAGTACGGCGTCTTCGGCGTCCCGATCGACGAGACACGCGCCATCTTCGACGAGGCGCTCGACGTCGTGCTGCGCGCCTGGGCCGGCGAGGAGTTCACGTACACGGGCCGCTACTTCACGATCCCCAACGTTCGCATCTGGCCGGCGCCGCTGCGTCCGCCGGGCGAGGTGCTCCTCCACGCCGTGAACAGCCCCGAGAGCTTGGCGCGCGCCATCGCGCGCGGGCTCCCGGCGCTGATGGCGCGTCCGCTCAGCCCCTTCGCCGAGCAGGTGGAGGAGTTCGCCCGCTACCGCGCCGCGCTCGCCGCCGCGGGCGTCGACGCCGCGCCCGTGCTCGCGCGCGCGACCGTCCTCAAGTACGCTTTCCTCGCACCCACCCGCGCCGAGGCGCGCACGCTGGCGCGCGAGGCGCTCGAATGGGACCTCGCCATCCTCCAGCACCTGACCACACCCACCACCACGGAGATGCCGCGCGGCTACGAGCTCTACGAGCGGCGGGGCGGGCGATTGCCGGAGTACGCCTACGACGGCTGGCTCGAGCACGTGCTCCTCTTCGACGACCCGGACGGGTGCGCCGAGAAGATCGCGCGGCTGCGCGACGCCGGGATCGAGCGGCTGCTCCTGTGGATGGGACCGGGTGGCGTGCGCCACGACCTCCTCGTCCGCTCGATGCGGCTCTTCGCCGAGGCGGTGATGCCGCACTTTCGTTAGGGGATGCGCCGGCCGCTCTGACGCGCCGTGCTGAGTCCCCGCCGGCTGCGCGCTGGACCGTCGCGGGCCGGCAGCAACCCAACGCCGGCCTGACACTCTCCGTCTCCCGCACCGCGGCGCCCGAGCTTTGGGGCACCGCTCGGCTTTGACGCGCGGGCCTGTTAGCGGAACCCCCGCCTCACGCTCGGGGCGAGCAGCACCAGGATCATCAGGAGCGCGCCGGCGGGGACACCGGCCATGTTCGGCTTCAGAATCTCCCCACCCACGCCGTAGGGCCGGACCATCCAGAACGCCGTGCCCGTCACCGCGAAGCTCCCCGCCACCAGCGCCAGGTTCAGCACCAGCGCGAGACCCCAGCCCCACTCGCGGCGGGCGAGGAGCCCGACGATCGCGAGCGCCGCGCCGACGAACGGGACGAACGTGCATAGCACGTCGGAGCGAACCATCGACGCGTGCTCGTACAGGAACGCGAAGCGCGGGTCGTGATGGCGCAGCACGTACGAGACGCCTGCCGTGTCGCACACGAGCGCCAACCAGGCCACGCCGAGCCACACGGCGAACGCCGGGGTGATGCTGAGCTGAGAGCGTTTCATGGGCTCGGGCCTCCGTCAGCGCGAGGATCCGGGCTTCTCCTGGCACTTGCAAGCCGCCGCCGCACTCCCGACGGGCGCGGCCATCGGGGCCTGCGCCAGGCGGTACGACCGGGCCGCCGCTGGTTCATGAGAACCAAACTGGTGGATGTCCCCCATTCGCCACCACCACCGGCTCGTGCGCCTGCCATTGCGCAGCGACATCCGGGGCCCGGCGCGGAACTTGCTTCTCGCTGTGCGGCGGGACCATGAGAGACCCGGGTACTCCTGCAGGGACCGTGCGTGGCGAGCAGACGGTCACCTGGACGACCGAGAGCCTCGCCCGCCAGCGCGCCCTGCGCGCCGCGGTGCTGATCGACGCCATCCGCTGCCTGGTGGGCGCGGCCGGCACGCGGGGGGGGCGCGCGCAGCAGTCGGCGCTGCGCTGGATCCTGAGCCGCGACGACAGGGCGCCCTTCTCGTTCCACAACGTGTGCGAGGCGCTCGACCTCGACCCCGTGCGCCTGCGCCGCTCGCTCCTCGAGCCCGCCCTCGTACCGCGCATCGTGCTCGAGGGCGAAGGCCTCGGGGCGCCGTCGGGGCGACTGCCGCTGCGCCATCCGCGTCGTGATCGCGCGCACCACATCGTCCTCGTCGGGGGGCGTGCATCATGATCGCCGACCGCGAGACCTTCGCCGACCTGACGGTCCACCTGAAGCGCGCCTCGGACGCGCTCTTGAACACCGTGCGCTACATGACCCTCCTCGGGCACGTCGAAGGCGACGAGCGCTGCCCCGCGCCGCTCGACCAGCTCGTGACCATGGCGGTCGAGCTGGCCACCATGGAGCGCATCCTGCGCGCGCTCATGGACGCGAACGACGAGGAGATCGCGCGAAGGCTCCCCTCGTCTCGCTCCTGAACCCCTCCCGCCGGCGGAGACGGGGGCGGCCGCACCCGTTTCCGCCTCCTCCTCCTTCGCGGCCGTACGCCGGCGTCAGCGGTTGGGGGGTGTGATCGCGTACTTCTTCATGCGGTAGCGGAGGACCTCCCGGCTGACGCCGAGGCGGCGAGCGGCTTCGGAGACGTTCCAGCCGTTCGCCTCGAGCGCCTGGCGCATGAGCCGGCGCTCGACCTCCTCGAGGGTGCCGGGTCCGGGGGTGCCGGCGGGGATGGTATCCTGCGCGTGGGCGGGGAGATGGGACTCGAGGCCCAAGTGCCACGCCTCCAGGGTGTCGGCCTCGACCAGGAGCATGGCGCGCTCGATCACGTGCGCCAGCTCGCGCACGTTGCCGATCCAGGGGAAGCCCGCGAGCGCGGCGACCGCCTCCGGGCCGAGTCGCTTCGAGCGGCGGTCGTACTTGCGGGCGTAGAGGTTGATGAAGTGCTCGGCGAGCCAGTGGATGTCGTCCCCGCGCTCGCGCAGCGGCGGCAGGGTGAGGGTGAGGACCTTCAGGCGGTAGAGGAGGTCCAGGCGGAAGCGGCCCTGGTTTGCGAGCTGCTGGAGGTCGCGGTTGGTCGCCGCGATGATGCGCACGTCGGTGCGCACGTCGGCGAGGCCGCCCACGCGGCGGATCTTCTTCTCCTCGATGGTGCGGAGAAGCTTCCCCTGCGCCTCGTGGTCGAGCTCGCCGATCTCGTCCAGGAAGAGCGTCCCGCCCGCGGCCACCTCGACCAGGCCGCGCTTGGCCGCGCGGGCGTCGGTGAAGGCGCCGCGCTCGTAGCCGAACAGCTCCGCCTCGATCAGGTTCCGCGGCAGCGTGGTGCAGTCGAGGGCGATGAACGCCTCGCGCGCCAGCGTGCTGCGCGCGTGGAGGATGCGCGCGACGAGGTCCTTCCCCGTCCCCGTCTCGCCCTGGAGGAGCACGGTCGGCTGCTCGCCCGCCGCGAGCCCCTCGAAGCGCGCCGCTCGCTCGATGAACTCGTGCACCGGCCGCATGGCCGGGCTCTCGCCGAGGAGGACGAGCTCGTCCGGCCCGCCCATCTCGCGCCGCTGGAGGAACTCCAGGCGCTCGCGCGCCCGCACCTCGCCGAGGGCGCGCGACACGACCAGCTCGAGCTCCTCCAGATCCATCGGCTTCTGCACGTAGTCGAGCGCGCCCGCCTTCATCGCGCGCACGGCCGTCTCGACCGAGCCGTACGCGGTCATCATGATGACCGGGAGGGCGGGGTCGAGGGTCTTGATCTCGCGCAGCGTCTCGAGCCCGTCCACCTCGCCCAGGCGGAGGTCGAGGAGGACGAGGTGTGGGCGCGCGGTGCGCAGCGCCTCCACCGCCGCCGCGTGCGAGGTCGCCACCTCGCAGGCGTGGCCGCGCCCGCCCAGGAAGCGCCCGAGCGCGCGCGCGTGGATCTCCTCGTCGTCGACGATCAGGATGGTCGACACGCGCGGGTGCTCCCCTCGGCGACCGGCAGACTGATCTCGACCGCCGTTCCCGCGCCCTCGTTGCTGGTGACGGTGATGGCGCCGTCGTGCGCGGTGACGATCTTCTGGGCGAGCGCCAGCCCGAGCCCGGTGCCCGATTTCTTGCCGGTGGCGAAGAGCGTGAAGAGCTTCCCCAGCCGCTCCTGCGGGATGCCCTTGCCCTCGTCTTCGACGCGGATGCAGGCGAGGGGAGCATGGTCCGGGCGGCGGACGAGCGAGATGATCCGGATGGTGGCACCCGCCGGCGAGGCGTCCATGGCGTTGCCGAGGAGCACGCTCACCACCTGCTCCATCTTGTTGCGGTCGAGGCTCACGGGGGCGAGCGCAGGCGCGAGGGTCAGGTCGAGCCGGAGCCTCCGCTGCGTGAGCTGCGGTCGCGCCAGGTCCGCGCAGCGCTCGACCAGGTCGTTCACGCTCTCGGGCGTGCGCTCGAGCGTGACCGGGCTCGAGAAGCGGAGGAGGTCGCCGACCCAGCTCTCGAGGCGGTCGGTCGCGGTCACGATGTCGCGGAAGCTCGCGCGGCGCGGGTCCTCGGCCGGCAGGTCGAGCATCTCGGCCTGGGCGGTGGTGCGGATCGAGGCCAGCGGGTTCCGGATGTTGTGCGCCACGTAGGCCGCCATCTCGCCGACCATGGCGAAGCGCTCGGCCGCCAGCAAGCGGCGCTGGTTCTCGGCCAGCGAGGCGGCCATCGAGTTGATGGACCGGGCGAGGGCGCCGAACTCGTCGCGCCCGGCGACCGGCACGCGGTGCTCGAGGTCCCCGGTCGAGATCACGCCCGTCGCCCGGCCGATGGCCTGCAGGGGGCGTACGAGCCAGACGCGGATGGCCGCGAAGTAGGCCATCATGCCGGCCAGCACGAGGCCGACGATGGCGACCACGAGGCCGGTGGAGAGGCGTGTAACGAAACGGGCGTGGCCGTGGAGGGCGTTCATCTGGGCGCGATAAAATCTCTTCAGACGCCCGGCTGCATCCGGTACGGACGAGGGTGGGGCCGCACGCTCGCCTGCGCGCCGTCCCCCGCGACGTGAAGGCAACCCCAGCGCGCTGCCTAGTGACTCGATCAGGTCTGCTTCCTCCAGCGTCTGAGCATGGTGACGAAGTGCGAGGAAGGACCGGACTGTGCGTGAATGAATGGGTTGCCTTGCGGTTGCTTCGCCGGGGGCCCGGGGCACGGGCACTTCGAGGGTGCGCTCCAGGCGCAAGTTCTGCTCTTGGATCACGGTGAGGTCGTCGGCGAGGAGCTGCCAGCTCTGGACCGCCCAGAAGGTGCCCACTGCGGTGAGGAACGCCACCTGCATGGCGCCCAGGAACATCAGTGTGAGCTTGGAACGCAGTGTCATCGGCCGAAGCGCCGTGCGCCGAGCACGTGGTCGCTACTGCATCGTATTCCAAGCACGACGGTGAGCTTCGCGAGATCTGCCATCATGCGAGTTCGCCGAACTCGGCAATCGGGTTGCAGACTGCGTCATGCACGGCTCGCGCGAGTGTCTCGCCGTCACTGAAATCTCTCGACTCGACATCCCTCCCGATGTGAACCGCCACGGCAAGTGGCGGCATCGTCAGCACGCGGGCCAGAAGATGGTGTGGCAACGTGATGTCATCCGTCCAGTAGGCTCGTCGCTGGCTGTACCGTATCGTGACCGGCACGATGGCAGTCTCGAGGCGGCATGCCAGATCGAAGAAGCCAGGATGAAACGGCCCGGGGAAGCGCTCTCTCGTCGTCGTGCCTTCCGGAAAGACCACGACGCTCAGCTTGCCTACGTGACGCATCAATCGTCGAGCAGCGTGTGCGCGTGCGTATGGGTCCGCGCGGTTGACGAAGACGGTCCCGACAGCCTTCGCCGCAGCACCGACCAACGGCCATGTCGCAACGTCGGCGCGGCTCATGAAGCTGGTTCCCAAGACGCCCGAGAGGACGGGAATATCCAGATAGCTGCGATGGTTCGAGACGTAGATTCGCGGGGTGGTGGACGGCGCCCCATGCACGCGAACGTCGAGGCAGAGCCATCGCCAGCTACGACGGCTCCACTGCTGGAGGACGCGGACGGCGCGCTGGGCCGATCGCCCGCGCAATAGCGCCGACAGGTGATAGAGCCAGAGCTCGCATGTTGCGCTCGTCACGAGAACGCCGGCGGACAGATACGGTGCCGCAGCGCGGCCGAGCGGCCCCAGGCCGTGCAAGGGCGCGGAAGGGTGCGAGGGGTTGCGAGGCGGATCGTCACCCTCGAGCGGCGCAGGATCAGGCGCCGCTGGCATGGTCGAAGGCCGGGAAGCGAACGAGCGCGGTGCCTATCAGCGCTGGAATGAAGAGCAGAGGGCACACGAGCATGACCGGGGAGATCGGGCGTTGCAGGAGCGGGTAGGTGACCAGAATCGCGATCGGCAAGCACGAGCCGAGAGCGGCTCCGAGAACGAGCAGGAGCGGTGCGGCCGGCCGAACACCGTTGATGAGGGCGAGCACGACGGACCCAACGCCCAGCAGGACCGCGTTGGCCGTGAAGAAGTACACCGTGTACAGCAGTGGGAGGAAGAGCGAAGTCTGAGAAGACAGCGAGGAGAGCGCCGTCCCGAGACCCGCGCACGGTAGATACAGCGCAGCGTAGGGGAGCGCCCCATGGCGCAGGAGGCCGCTGGAGCTGGGGTAGGTGAGAGCAAACAGAGTGATGGAGGGTGGCAGCGCCGACAGACTCAGGAAGAAGAGAGGGCTGAACGTGTAGGGGGAGTACTGGTCGGGTCCCGTGATGAGGGCGAGGCCCAAGCTGAGGCACATTGCGAACAGGGCGCGCGCTTCGGGAGCGCCAGGGCGGCGCACGAGGGTCACGGCCCCTCCGCATACCATCACGAGACCGACCCCGAGCAGGGGCGCGAAGAGATCGAGGAAATCCGCCATGCGGAAGGCGCGCACCTCGAGAGCCAGCCGAAAGATATCGCTTCCCCCGCGGAACGTGTACGTGATCGGCCTGCCGACGTCAGCGGCGCTCACATAGGCGTTGATCTCGCGCCCCCCGCTGACAGGGTGGCCGTCGACTGCGATCACCCGCGTCCATTGTGCGCGCCGACGCTCCGGAGGTATCCAGTCGCTGCGTCCGATCGACACGACGATGCCGTTCTCCAGTACGAGGAATCCCGGGAAGGGTCGATTGATCCAGGCGAGCGCATTCGCGAGACACAAGCCGAAGATCGCCAGTGCGACCAGCACCGTGACGGCAAGCCAGGGCTCGCGTCTCATGGCCGGGCGCAACTGGGAGCACGTGGCCCGCCGCAGGCAGGGCTGGAACGCCGATGCCACGCCGTTGCCGGTGGCTCCTCGGCAATCGCGATGAGCCCGCCGTCGAGCCCGCAGGGCCACGCAAGATTGGTGCTGGTGGGAGCCACGCTCGCCGGCGCTCTCACCGGGCTGGCGGTCGCGCCGGGCGGTGTCGGACCACTCGCGTGGGTCGCGCTGGTCCCACTGCTCGCGGTCCTCCGTGCTGCGACACGCAGGCTCGCGATGGTCGGCGCCATCGTGTACGCGACCGTGGGTGGTCTCGTTGGAGTGTCGCCCTGGCTCTCTCGTGCGACTGCGGCGTACTTTGCCCTCAGCGCGTGGCGCGCGGTGGCATACATACTCCCGTCGGTTGCAGCCGTGTCGGCTGCCCATGGAGCCCTTCTCGGCGCGCTGCTCCTGGCGCGCCCGCGCGGACTCGGAGCGTGGGCTGTCCTCTGGTACGGTGCCACGTGGGCGTGCTGGGAGGCGGTGCGCACGTTCGTCTTTCCCTACTACCCCGCCGCCGTTCTCGGGCTCTCGCAGTGGGATGCTCTGCCCATCCTGCAGATAGCGAGCGCTTGCGGCATCGCCGGCGTGACATTCGTGATCGTGACCGCGAACGCCGGTCTGGCCGCGCTCGTCGAGCACTCTACCGTAAACCTCGGCAGCCGTGCGAGGGCGGCGGCCACGAGCGTCGTGCTGGCCATCGCCGCGCTCGGCTGGGGATACTTGAGGCTAAGCGCTGCAGGCACCGAGGGGCAGCCCGCGGGCGCCGCGATCGTGGCGGTCGACATCGGCGCCATGCAGCCCGCCCCGAGTGCGCTCGACCAGTACCTCGCCGCCTCCTCGACCCGGGCAACCGCCAGACCCGCCCTGATCATCTGGCCCGAAAGCGCTCTCACGACCGACATCGAGCACGATCGAGTCGCCTGGGCGAAGCTGAGCGGGTTCGTCGCGTCGACGGGGACGCCGCTTCTTGCCGGGGGGCCTGGCGCCCGCCGTACGTCCGGGCGACTCGCACGATTCAACTCGGCGCACCTGCTCCAGCCGGGTCATGGCTTGCAGAGCTACCACAAGCGGTCCCTGGTCCCATTCGCCGAGCGGTGGCCGTCGATCCTGAGCAGCCCGCCACCTGACCTGGTCAGCTTGGAGCCAGGTCGCGAAACCCCCGTCTTCCATGTTGGAGACCTCTCCTTCGGCGTGTTGATCTGCTTCGAGATCGCGGATTCCCGAGGCGCCCGTACGCTTGCTCGCCGGGGTGCGGGTTTCATCGTGAACCCGACGAACGACGCCTGGTTCTACCGCTCGAGCGCGCCGCATCTCCCTTGGGCGGTGTCGCGCGCGGTTGAAACGGGACTCCCCGTGGTCCGCGCCGCCAACGCGGGTGTGAGCGCGGTCTTTGATCGGTTCGGCCGTAAGGTGGCGGCAGGCCCGTCCGCTGGGCTTCCCTCCGTCCTCGCCGTCTCGCTGCCCGCTGCGGCGCCGACCCTCTACTCCCGCACGGGAGATTGGTTCTTGGTGCTCTGTCTCGCCTGGGTGGTGACGGGGGTAGGGGGGGTCCGGGTTCGGAGGGTCACCGGTCCGCACGGCGGCTACCGCAGGAGGCACTCCTCGGCGAACGCATCGAGGCCGGTCAACGCCGAGCCCACCTGACCGACCGACATACGGCTCAGCTGGATCGCCATCGGCTGCGAGGACGGCATCCACGCGCTGAAAGGTGACCACGGTCTGGTCCAGCGCCGCCAGCCCGGCGCCCTGAGGACCACCTGCAGCGCGTCGTTCCGCCCACACAGCATCACGCCGAGACCGTGCGGGATGGGGGACACCGCAAGCCTGCCGACCTTGTTGCCATAATAGTTCGAGCCGTTGACGAAGAAGTCCCCAATGAACAGGTCGACCTTCTTGACGGCTCGCAGCGGCGGGTATGTGGGTTGCAGCGCGCCGAGGATGTTCGACGGGATGCTGCTCGACGGGATGCTGCGCACGGTGACGCCCACGGCGAAGGACCTCAGCGGCGTGAAGATTCCCGGGCAGGTGGGCATGTTCTTCTGCATCGTGCCGAAGGCCGAGAAGTCCACGGGCACCCAGATCGCCCCCCGCGTGTCCATCGTGGCCAGCGCACCCTGCTCCAACTCACCGATTGCCAGCGCCCCCGCGTTGGTCGAAGGCGGGAGAGCGACCAGGTGGCGCGGGTCAATGTGCGCGGTCGTGCGCCGGCGAGTCTTCACCACGATCTCGGTCGGGCCAGCGAGCGGCCGGCCGAAGATCTCGCGGGTGTCGGGGAAGGTGAAGTAGAGGGTCGCGGGGCTCACCGCACTCACCGGCATCGGCGCCAGCGTGATCCGCGGGCCGAAGAGGGACGCGAACGTGACGGTCACCGTGTTGCCGCCCGGCTCGGTCGAGAAGGGGCCCGAGTCCACCATCTCTTGGTCGGAGAGGAAGATCCCGACCTCGTGACCGGGATGGACGAAGGGGGCACTGACGGCACCGATCTTCGCGTGGTAATAGCGGAGCTGTGAAGGACAGTGGCGCCACTTTGCGGCCGGCGCGGGAGTCGCGCTGCTCAGCAGCCCGGTCAGGAGCGCGAGCGCTAACGGCGTCCGCACGCTCGCCCTGGTCTCGTGCGACGGTCGGAGCAGTGTCGTTCCTTCCGGATCTGTTCGAGGCGCGTTCGGACTGTAGGGTTGGATCGATTTGCGTGTCAACGGGGGGAATAGGGCAGATGCCATCCCAGCTGGGACACCTCGCTCCTGGTTGGGACAGCATCACGCGCACGTCCGGCGGCGCCGCGGCGCGTCAGCAGCGCGTCCCCGACTTCCCTTGATCGCGCGCGCTGGTGTAACCATGACGAGGGGATGGCGACCTCGCGCGGCGCGCGGGCTCGACGGGCCCTGGCGACGGCCGGGCTGCTCGTCCTCGTCGCCCCGGCCGGGCGGGCCGCAGCGCAGACGGGCGACTTCCTCTGCGACTCGCGGCAGTCGACCCCCGACACCTGCGTGATCGCCAGGAACTTCCCCATCCCCGACGGCAGCGTGCTCACCTTCACGGCGCCGAACGTGCGCGTGCGAAGGACGCTCACCACCGTGTTCACGGCGCGCTGCGCCGCCGGTCCGCCCGCCCCGTGCGCCTCCGACGCCCAGTGCGCCGCGCCCGCACGCTGCCTCCGTACCGCGCGGCTGACCATGCAGGTGGCCAGGCGCCTCACCCTCGATTCGTCGGCGAAGATCACGGCGCGCGGGCGGGCGGTGCCGGGCGACACGATCGGACCCGACGGGGGCGCGATCACGCTCAGCGCCCTCGACGTGAGCCTGGGCGGTACGGTCGGCGTCTCGGCCGAGGGGACGACGGGTGTCCCAGCGGGCCACGCGGGCGCGATCGTGATCGACGCGGACGGGACGGTGACCCTGGCCTCGACGGCGCGGCTCGACGCCTCCACGTCCCGCGGCGGCTGCGGCGGCACGATAGCCATCGGCAGCGGCGCGAAGACGCCCGCCACCCTCTCGGCCGGAGGGCTGCTCAGCGTCGCAGGCGCCACGCTCGGCGGGACGATCGACCTCGTCGCCCGCGACCAGCTCACGCTGATCGGCACGCTCGAGGCCTCGAACACCAACGGCGATGTGCCCTCGCGGCCGCCGTGTGCCGGCGGCGCGGGCGGCGGGGCGATCCGGCTCGGCGCGGCGAGCGTCGCGTTCGATGGCTCCGCGCGTGCGCGTGGCAGGGAGGCGGCCGGGGGTGTGGTCCGCCTCGAAGGAGTGCGGGCGGTGACGCTCGACTCGCCGCGCCGCGCCGCGGCCATCAGCGTGACCGGCGGCGACGTGAACGCCGTCACCCCGGGCGGCAGCGTCTTCCTCTCCGCGAGCGCGGGCGACATCCTCGTGCGACCTCGGCACGGCGAGCTGCATCGGCGGCACCACCGTCACCTGCGCCGGGGCGCCATCGCGGCCGACGGGCTCTCGACCGGCTTCGGTTCCGACGCGGGCTTCTTCTCCCTCGTCGCCACGGGCGCGATGCGGTGCGTGGCCGACGGCACGCCCTGCGTGAGCGGGGCCGACTGCGCGCCGGGCGACACGTGCGTCGAGAGCGGCGGCGCGGTGACGGTGCAGGCGCAACTCTCTGCGGCCGGCGGCGCGGGTCTCGGTGCGGGCTGCTTCGCCTGCGAGGTGCGCGGTACGGGCGCGGTCACGGTGAGCGCCGAGGTCGACGTGAGCGGCGGCAGGCAGGGAGGCCTGGGCGGCGAGGTGGCGCTCACCGGCGGGGGCGGCCTGACCGTCGGTCCGGCGCCGGTCACCGCCGACGGGTTCTACGGGGGGGTCATTACCCTGACCGCCGGCTCCCGGGTCGGCGGCGCGCGCGACGTGCGCGCCGCCCTCCGAGTAGTGAACGGCACGCAGATTCGGGCCTCCGCGCTCCGGGGCGACGGCTTCGGCGGCAGCGTGCAGCTCGAGGGCTGCGACGTCACGCTCGAGCCGCGCACGGTGCTGAGCGTCGACGGCGGGAGCCGGGGGCACGCGGGGCATCTGACCGTCGTCGCGCGCGAGCGGCTCGCGGTCCAGTCGCTCGCCACCCTCTCGGCGCTGCCCGACGGCGCGAGCTCGCTCACCTGCCGCGTCGGCGAGACCGTCGCGCCCGATGCCGTCCTGCGGCCGGCATTCACGTCGGTGACGGACCCGACGCTCTCCCCGTGCCCCGCGAGCGCCAACGGCCAGATCGAGCCGCTCGCGGACTGCGACGGCCACGGCACGTGGCCGGGGTCGGGCGCGGCGTGCGTGCCGCCGGGGAACCCGGTCTTGACCCTCGCGACGGGGCGGGGGTAAGCGGAACCGGGAAGGCGCCGTGCCCTGCTCGCGCTGCGGTGAAGAGACCAGCGGACGGGACCACCTGTCGGTGGAGGACTGCCTCAATTTCCTGCGCCTCAGCCTGACGCAGCTCAACGTCTACGTGGCGCGCGCCGAGCTCGAAGCCGAAGCGGCGCGGCGGCGCGCCGAAGCGCTCATGGCGCTCCTCCAGCAGATCGCCGACGTCGCCCGGCCCGAGGTCGACCCCACCGCGCTGCCCGCGCTGGTGCGCCGCATCCGGAAGCTCGCGATGGGTCTCGCGCGCGGGAAGCCGAGCGTCGTCTGAGGCGCCGCGATGGCCGTGGTGCGCGAGGCCGCCGGGCAGGCGACGCCCGCCTTCAATCGACGTCCCACACGACCTACGTGCCCGCCGCGAAGTAGTCGGCGCGCTTGGCCGCCATCGCTTGGAGAGGGCGAGGCAATGCACGGAAGCAGAGGCTCGCGCCGGCGGCGCCCCTCCGCCCCGACCGCGGCGCTGGCTCGCTACCGCGTCGAGTCGGGCTGCAGCGCCGGCGGCACGTCTTCGCCGGCCTGCCCGCCGAGCAGCGCCGAGAAGTCCGGCTTCTTCTTCTTGCCCGCGGTGGCCTGGGGGCCGCCCATCGCGCACTGCCCCTCGAAGATCGCGCCCTCGTGCACCACGAGCCGCGGGCTCGAGATGTTGCCGACCACTTTGGCCGTGGCGTGCAGCTCGAGCAGCGAGCGCGCCGCGATGTCGCCCGTGACCTGCCCGTGCACGACCACCGAGGCGCCGTTGATCTTCGCCTTCAGCAGGGCGCTCTCGCCGATGGTGAGGGTGTCCTCGGAGTTGATCTCGCCCTCCACCTGGCCCTCGATGCGCACCGCGCCCTCGAAGGCGAGCTTCCCGTTCACCCGGCTCCCCTTGCCGAGGAACGCGCTCGTCCCCGGCGTCTCCTGGGGCTGGGTCTTCTCCCGTTCGAACATCTTCACCTCCTGGGGCGCCGGAGTCTCGGGCGCCGGTGCCGCGACGGCCGCGGGGCGCCTGCCCCGCTGCTCCTGCTCACGATCCCGCCCGAAAAGCGCCATGGCTTCTGCCGGTATATCGGCGTGACCGGCCGATTGCTTGAGACCCCCCCTCAGGCCCCGCGAAAGGCCGGGATCACCTCCTCGGCGAAGGCCTGGATCTCGTCCTCGAAGAAGGGCATGAAGAGCATGAAGATGAAGTGCGTGACGCCGGCTCGTGCATAGCGCTCGACCGTGTCCAGACACTCCTGTTTCTGGCCAATCATGGTCTGGCCGCGCGCCTGCTCCGGCGTCGTCCGCCGCATGGACGCCATCACCTGGCACACGAACTGCTCCCGCTCCGGGGCGGCCCGGTAGCAGAGGGGGAGGAGGACGGTCTTCTCGATCTTCGCCGGGTCGCGGCCGACGCGCTCGCCGTGGCGCGCGATCACCTCGATCAGCGCCCGCATCTCGTCGGGGCTCGCGCCGGCGTTCCACATGTCGGCGTACCGGGCGACGATGCGGAGGAGGACTTTCTTCCCCGTGCCACCGATCATGAAGGGCGGGTGGGGCCGCTGGACGGGCTTGGGGACGCCGATGGCGTCCGTCACCGTGTAGTGCTTGCCGCGGAGCGTGGTGCGCGGCTCGGTCAGCATGCCGCGGATGATCTGGAGCGCCTCCTCGAGGGCTTCGAGACGGCCGCGCACGGTCTTGAAGTCGATGCCGAAGTCGCGGTGCTCGCGCTCGAACCACCCCGCGCCGAGGCCGAGGTTCAGGCGCCCCCCGCTCACGTGGTCCAGGGTTGCCGCCATCTTGGCGGTGACGCACGGATGGCGGTAGGTGTTGCCGCTCACCATCGTGCCGATGCGCGCCCGGCGGGTCGCCTGCGCGAGCGCCGCGAGCGTCGTCCAGCTCTCGAGGCATGGGCCCTCGGGGTCGACGAAGATCGGGTAGAAGTGGTCGAAGTTCCAGAGCGAGTCGTAGCCCCAGGCGTCGGCCTTCTGCCACAGGGCGAGGAGCTCGGCCCACGCGAGGCTCTGCTGCCCGGTCTGGATGCCGAAGCGGATCGGATGGGTGCCCATGCGGCCTCATACACCGACTCGACCGCCAGCGGGAACCGCTGGAGAATGCCCCGCTGACCTGATGTGGGTGCGGTCCGAGGCGGAGCGCTTCGTCACGCCCGAGCTGATCCGCATGGCGACCTTCACCGCGACGGCGGCGGAGCTGGCGGGCACGGCGTGAGGGCCGCGGCTTGACTCGCCGTGTAGGCTCGGCGATGGAGGAGACGATGCCCGCCGATCCCGCCTACCGCGCCGCCGACCCCGACGACTTCGCGGCCATGATCGAGCCCGGCCGCTACGCGCGCCGGTCCTCGGACTTCGAGGAGATCATCGCGCGCACCGAGGAACACTTCTGGAACCCGGAGGACGCGGACTACGTCGATTTCGCGACCCCGTTTGCCACCGACGAGGAGACGATCGTCCCCACCTGGTTCGTCCTCGAGAGCAACACCGCGGTCTGGGACCGCCTGGACGAGGGCCAGCGCATCAAGCTCACCAACGAGAGCGCGCGCTGGAGCCTCTCGAACATCCTGCACGGCGAGCAGGGCGCGCTCAGCCTCTCGGCGAGCCTGTGCGACATCTTCCTTGACCCGGGCGCGCAGGAGTACGCCGCCAACCAGGCACGCGAGGAGGCGCGCCACGTGCACGCCTTCACGAAGTACGTGGACGCGCGCTTCGGGGGCGCCGTCCTCCCGGTCGGCGACACCGTGGGGCGGCTCCTCGGCGAGCTGGTCGCCACGCCCGTCGTCTACAGGAAGATCATCGGCATGCAGATGCTCGTGGAGGGTGTGGCGATGGGCGCCTTCACGACCCTCTACAAGATCGCCCAAGACCCGCTGCTCCGCCGCGTCTGTCAGCTGGTCATGACCGACGAGGCCTTCCACCACAAGTTCGGCAAGATCTGGGCCCACGCCACCATCCCGCAGCTCGAGGGGGCCGAGCGGGACGCGGTCGAGGACTGGGCGCTCGAGTGCTTCAACACGCTCCTCTTCAACCTGGTGAACCCCGAGCAGAAGCGGCTCATCTACCCGCAGTTCGGGCTCGACTGGCAATGGGTGCGCGACGCCGTCCTGGAGGCGCGCACGGACGCCCACCGGCGCGCCCTGATGCAGCGCTCGAGCAACGTCTTCCGCACGCTCATCAAGACGCTGCTCAAGGCGGGCATCGTCACGGAGCGGACGCGCGCGGCGTACGCCGTGTGGGTCGACCTCGACGAGCTCGCCGCGGAGGGCGACCGGATGGTCGGCGACGAGGTGGCGGAGGAGGGGATCAGGTCGCTCAAGGCGATCAACGCGGGGAAGCGGAAGGTCGTGCGCCGGCTCGGGGCGTGAAGCGCCTCATTTCACCCTCTGCGCGACGACGAGATGCTGCGCCCCGGTGGCTCGCAACCCGGGCATGCCTCTGTCCGCCAACCACTGCAGAGCCTGGTGCAGCTTCGCGCCGGTGGCGTCTGACAGCAACGTGTAGCCCTCAAGCGAGAAGGGTCCGAACCCCAGCGTCAAGCTCTTGATCCTGCGCAATCCCGCAGCAGCCAGAAGCCCGTCCAGCTGCCGCCGAGAATACAACCGCGGGCGAACGGACGGCGCCGAAGCCGTCCTCAGGCCGAGCGCCGCAAGCACGCACCTGAGCGCCTTGCGCGACAACGAGAATAGCGGCGCGAGCCGGGGGTCGAGCAAGTTGATCAGCCGCAGGCGATTCTCCGACGAGATCACGAGGTGTCCGCCTCGATCGAGAACGCGACCGATCTCCGCGAGGGCGATCCCGGGCGAGTGGAGCCACGGCAGCACCCCCAGCGCGACGACGAGAGAAAAGACGCGGCTGTGAAAATCAAGCCGGTGAACATCGTCACCGCTGGCAGTGACCCGGTTCCGGACGTCGGCCTCACGCACCCGCGAGCGCGTCCACGCAAGCAGCGTGTCCACGGTGTCGACCGTGTCGACGACCAGGCCGCGGGTGGCGAGCTCGGCGGTGACGGATCCCGCGCCACAACCAATTTCCAGCACGCGAGCGCCCCGTGGCACGTGAAGATCGTCGATGAGCTCCAACGCCACGGACCGGCGAAGCCGCTGGA
>Ga0209266_1001220_pt1 | contig 17413 bp, 10 predicted proteins | sample GraSoiAngelo_132_FD_185889 | JGI IMG/M metagenome (GOLD analysis project Ga0209266, IMG submission 185889) | Grasslands soil microbial communities from the Angelo Coastal Reserve, California, USA - 14_0929_02_40cm (SPAdes) (version 2) | ecosystem: Environmental > Terrestrial > Soil > Grasslands ...
GCACCAGCACGTCGAGCCCCAGCTCTTCCTGGAGCTTGAGCGTCCGCGTGATCTGCTCGGCGATGAACGCGTCGTATTCCGCCGGCGTGAGCTTGCCGTCGTGCAGCTTCTTGCGGGCGTTACGCACCTCGGTCGTCTGCGGGAACGAGCCGATCGTGGTCGTCGGGAACAGCGGCAGCCGCAGCTGCTTCTTCCGCCGCGCGGCGTGTGGCGACGTGCGGCGCATGTCGTGTTCGGTGACACCCCGGGCGCGCTGCTTCACCGCGGGATTGTGAATGCGCCGCGAAGTGCGTCTTCCCCCGAGCGCGCGCGTGTTGGCGTCGAGCTGCGCCGTCACGCTGTCCCGCCCTTCCCGCAGGGCCCGCGTGAGCGTCGCCACCTCAGCGAGCTTCTGTTTCGCGAAGGCGAGCCACCCCTTCAATTCGCTGTCGAGGCGCGTTTCTGAATCGAGGTCGATCGGCACGTGTAACAGCGAGCACGACGGCGCCACCCACAATTGGGCCGCGCCGGCGCGCTCCAGAGCGTCCTCGAGCTGGCGCAGCACCGCCGAGAGATCCGCCTTCCAGATGTTCCGTCCATCGATCACGCCGAGCGACAACACCTTCCCTTCGCGCCCGCCCCCCGCCGGCCATGCCTGGAGCAACGCCTCGAAGCGTCCCGCTGCGCGGACGACGTCGACGTGCAGCCCCGCGACCGGCAGCTCGAGGGCGGTCGGCAGGTTGTCGTCGAGCCCCGCGAAATACGTGGCGACGAGGATCTTCAGCTTCGGCACCCGCTCCGCCAAGAATCGATAAGCGCGCACGAACGCGGCGCGCTCGGCGGGCGTGCGGTCGAGCGCGAGGCACGGCTCGTCGAGCTGAACCCAGGTGGCGCCGGCGGCGGCGAGGCGCGACAGGACCTCCGCGTACACCGGCAGCAGCGCGTCCAGCAGCGCGAGGCGGTCGAACCGCGCCGTGCGCGCCTTGCCCAGGAGCAGGAACGTCACCGGTCCGATGAGCACCGGCTTGGTGTGGATGCCCAGCGCCTTGGCCTCGTGGAACTCGTCCACCGGCTTCGAGGACGACAGTCGAAACGACTGTCCCGGCTCGAATTCGGGCACGAGGTAGTGATAGTTCGTGTCGAACCACTTCGTCATTTCCATCGCCGTGACGTCCCGCCCGCCCGACTGGACGCCGCGCGCCATCGCGAAGTACGTGTCGATGTCCACCGGACCGCCCGCCCAGCCGTAGCGCCTCGGCACGGCGCCCACCAGCGTGCACGTGTCGAGCACCCGGTCGTAATACGAGAAGTCGTTCGACGGGATGAGATCGATGCCGGCGTCCTGCTGCAGCCGCCAGTGGCGGGCGCGCAGCTCGGCAGCGGTCTTGAGGAGGTCCGGCAAGGAGACCTTGCCGCCCCAGTAGCCTTCGGTGGCGCGCTTCAGCTCACGCGCGGCCCCGAGGTGCGGAAACCCGAGAGTGTGGGCGATGGGCATAGGGTGTGAAATCTACCTACGCCCGCGGTCGGAGGTAACGCGCCCGCGCCGGGTGGGCCCGGCGTCAGGGTTTGTGCGGGTTGCGCGGCTTCCGTTGGCCGGGTGGGACCCAGTCGGGAATGCGCCCGGGCGGCGTGCCGCCCGCGGCGCGCGCCAGGCCTGCAGCCGCCTGCTCCGGTGTGGCTCCGCGAGCCACGCCCGCCTGGACCTGGCCGGGCAACCCGAGCAAGTCGCTCGGGGACCGGCCGGCGCTGATCATTCCCTGCACCAGCTCGAGCGCTTGCTTCGGAGGCACGCCGAGCGCCGCCAACGTGGCGGCCACGCGGAGCGTGAGCGCGGGATCTTGCGGCGGCTGGCTCACCCGCACCAAGTCGCTCACCTGACGCGGACTGATCCCCGCGTTGAGCGCGTCGGCCCCTCCCTCCACGACATCCCCGCTCGGTGCGGCGACGCCCCCTGCACGCACCGCCTCCCGCGCCTCACCGAGGCGTCCGGCCAAGGTGCGCACCGCCGCGATCACGCGATCAGCCGGTACGCCCTTCGCCGCACCCTCGATCGCCTTCTGCACCAGGGGATCGACCGGCAGGCCGCGGGCCGCAGCATCCGCCGCGATGCCCCGGACGGCCCGCTGCACCTCCGGCGAGACACGCCCGTCGAGTTGCGCCCGAACGTCCTGGGCGCTGAGCGCACCTGTGAGGGTCGAGCCCAGAACGAGGGTAAGGGCCAGGCCGATGGTCCTCACAGGTGCGCTCCTTGCGCGGTCACTGCGACCACGCTGTTACGACGGCCGAAGCCGTCGTCCACCGCAGGCGCGGCCGGATCCACGACCCAGCGGGCCCCGTCCACGACGAACGCGTATTGATGCTGGCCGACGGGGAGGGCGAGGGTGGTGGTCCACACGCCGCTCGTCCCGGCGGGGACGAGGGGCGCGGCGCTCCGGTCCCACTGATTGAACGTGCCCGCGACCGCGACGCGTCGCGCCCCGGGCGCGTACAACACGAACCGCACGAAGACTGAATCGCGCATACCGCCGCGTGCCTCGGTGCCGGGCCCCGGGCCTGACGCGGGGCGCCCGACCAGCAGCAGCGCCAGCCCCGCCGCCGCCGCGAGGGCGCCAGCCCACACAGTCCACGGGCGCACGCGCAGCCGCAGCTCGACCTCTCGCGGCGTGTTGAGCCACCGCCAGGCGCGATTTCTGGGCGAAGCGGCGTGGCTACGGACGGCGGCCATCACGCGCTCCTCGAGCGCCGGCGACAGCGCAACCGGCGCGCGGTCCGCCGCGCCCACGAGGCGCAACGCTTCCTCACCCTCGGCTTGGAGCTCGCGCGGCAGCTCGGCGAGTGACACCTCGCCGTCGAGCAGCCGCTTCACCAGGGGATGATAGCCCGTCGTCATAGATGCTCCTTCATCAGCTCCCGCAGCCGGTCGTACGCGCGATGCATCCGCATCTTGAGCGAGGCCACCGTCGCGCCCGTGACCCCTGCGATCTCTTCGTACGCCAATCCTTCCATGTGCTTCAGCACGAAGACCTCGCGCTGCTCCGGGGTCAGGTGCTGCAGCGCCCGCTCCAATGCTTGGGCGCGCTCCACTTGCTCGTACGCGCCGTCCGGCCGGTCGGACGACGCAAACATTTCGTCCGTCGAATCGAGCGGCCGTTCCTGTCGCTGCCGGCGTCGCCGCTCCGCGTAGCAGCGGTTCCGCAGAATAAGGAACAGCCACCCCGCAAACTTGTCCGGCTCGCGGCAGTCCGCCAGCCGATCGAATGCCCGCACCAGCGCATCCTGCACCGCATCCTCGGCCACGTCCCGTGAGCCGAGCATGCGCGAGGCGTAGCGTGCGTAGCGATCGCGGTAACGCCGCACCAGGACGGCATAGCGTTCCACGTCGCCCGCCAGCACCGCCCGCACGACCTCCGCGTCCGTCGCCTCGCCCTCGAGACCCAACAGAACCCCCACCGCCGGAAGTGATGCAGGGGATGGTAGGGCACCGGGGTGTCGCGGGCAACCAGTCCCAGCCTAAAGAGTCGCAACCGGCAACTTTGGTAACGCCCTGCCCCGTGGTCACTTGCGCCCGTGCGCGTTACCTGGCCCCGGTTTCGACCCTCTTCATGAGGTGAAGCCCTACGAACGCCCAGCCTGCCTCCCAGGCAGGGCGCCGACATCACGATGATCGAGGAGGTTGGATGATCAACAAGCTACTCGGGCTGGCGGTGACGCTGGCGCTGCCGACGGTGCTGGCGGCGCAGACACCGCAGATCCCCAACGACAACGCGTCCGATCAAGGGAAAGCCATGGTCGCGTTGCATTCGCAAGGTGCCGCGCACCGCGCGACGCACCGCCGCGGCGACGTGGTGGCGGTCCCACACACGCGCAACCCCAACGCGGCGACGCCCGCTATTCGGGCCACGCCTGCCGTTCCCGGGCATGGGGTCGCCCCCACCGTACCCGCCAAGCGCGCCACGCCGGCGGTGCCGGCGCACAAGGGCGGTCAGTCGGGCAGTCACCGACCCTAGCGGTCGCGAGCTCACTCGCTTCAATTAATACCGTAGGGGCGCAGTCCGCTGCGCCCCTACTTGTTTTTCCCCGCCGTTTCCGTCCCTCGCGGCGCGGGCTAGCTTTGCACCGTGAAGCGAAGGATCATCGCGCTGCTGGTGGCGGCGAGTACGCCCGCCGCGCCGGCAGCCGCCCAGGTCGACGGGTCCGTCGGCGTGGGCGCGGGTACCGTGCGCTATCCTGGAGGAACGAGCTTCGGCTCGGCCATCCTCTCACCCGGTGTCCGGTACACTAGTGACGTGCTGGTCGCGGATCTTTCCAGCTCGATCGCCTCGCTCCCCGGTGGGAAATGGGTTGGCCTGGGCTTGATGGATCTGTCGGCGGTCACCGCACCGTCCGCCGGTGGAGGCCAGCTCGGCGTCGAAACGATCTTTGCGGGCACCACGGTCACGGGCGTCGGCCCGACCGCAGCGGCGCACGCGGTCGGAGAGCTGCGCTGGTCCGGAACTACCTGGGGAGCCGGGGTGGGTGCCGGTCCGTCCACCGGGTTGATTTCGGGTGCGCCGCCCGTGACGGCTCTCCACACGCGCGCGCGCCTGTGGTGGCGGCCCAACAGCGGCCTGACATCGACGACCGTCCAAGTGAGCGTCGAGCCGACTCACTTTCCCGATGGCTGGTTCACCGACGCGAGTGCGGGCGCCACCTTCGAGCGCGGCCGGGCGGTGGTCTCGCTCTGGACGCTGGCACGTCTCTCCTCCACGTACCCCTCGACCGTGGCGGGCAGCGCTTCCCTGCAGGTATTCGTGAGACCACGGGTAGCTCTGGAGCTCGGGGGCGGGAGCTCGCTGAGCGAGCCCTACCAGGGGCTCCCCCGCGCTGGCTTCGTCACGCTCGGCGTCCGATTCCGCCACTCGCCGCGGGCACCGCCCCCAACCGCTGCCCCGCAATGGGCCCCCCTCGTACCGGAACCGCGTGGTGACAGCCTGGTCGTGCGGTTCCGGATGCCCGACGCCCGCTCGGTCGCCATCGCGGGCGACTGGAACGCGTGGCAACCGGTCCAGCTGCGCCTCTTGGGCGAGGATGTCTGGGAGGGCACGCTGGTGCTCCGACGCGGCTTGTACCACTTCAACCTGCAGGTCGATCGGTCGGACTGGGTCGTGCCCAACGGGGTCGCGACGGTTCCCGACGGACTGGGTGGGATGGTCGCGTTACTAGTCGTACCGTAAAGGCTAGACGCACAGACGCGTAGACCCACAGGGGGGGATTGCTTGACGGCGGTTGCGTCGGCCCCTAGTGTCGGGGCGGCGTGCTGGGCATCTGTCTCCCTCCGCGAGGTGCACTATGGGCAAGATCAATTGGGGTCGCGTGGTGCTGGGCGGGCTGCTGGCGGGGGTGGTGCTGAACATCGTCGATTGGCTCACGTACGGCGTGTGGCTGAAGGCGGACATGGCCGCCGCGATGCAGGCGCTCGGCAAGCAACCGGGCGCGCTGGACAGCGCGATTCCGTTGTGGGTGGCGCTCGATTTCGTGTCCGGGATCGGCCTGCTGTGGGTGTACGCGGCGATCCGGCCGCGGTTCGGCGCGGGCGTGAAAACGGCGGTGATCGCGGGACTCGCGGTCTGGTTCTTCGTCGGGCTGCTGCACGCGATCGGCGAATCACCGATGGGGTTCATGCCGGAGCGACTCATGGTGATCGGCACGTGCGTGGCGTTGGTCGCGCTTCCCGTCGCGACTGTTGGGGGGGCGTACGTCTATAAGGAAATGTAGAGACGAGAAGGGAGGGGCGCCGCGTGCTGCGCCCCTCCGCATTCACGAGCCGCCCAGTGTCGCTACGGCGTGCAATCCGTGTCGAGACCTCGCGCACTGCACTCCGCGTTCGGCACCGGCATCGCGACCGGCACGCTCCCGCCAGACACTTGCGGCGGAATGGTATTCAGCAACCCGAACCGGCGAGCGTCTATCCAGCGGGTGCCCTGCTCCCACAAGAGCGAGTACCGACGGTTGTACAAGAGCTCCGTGATGAACGCGGGATCGGCGCTCGCGACGGTCAGCGTCGTGGGGGCGAGTTTTCCCACATTGACACGGACCTGGTCGAGGTCGCTCAATGCCGTGGTCTTGATGCCGGCAAACCACTGCGCCTCGGCGTCCAGGAGCACCAGCTCCTCGTTCCGGATGATCGGGATTGGGTGTCTGGGGTCGTCCTTTCCCGCGGTGAAGTACATCGTGAACTTCAGTGTGCCCAGGATGGGAATGCCGCCTAGGCGCCCCGTGTCTAGCGCTACCGCGATCTTGTCCAGCACGCGCTGATCGCGGGGGCTGCCCACGGTGGGTTGGGTCTGCGCATTGAAGACGTTGGAATCAAGCGCATAGAACGTGACGCCGTTGAGCGGTTCGGAGAGACCGTTCGAGACGTCACCAGCCGCGTTCGAGAAGTCGTAATACGCACCTTGCGCGAAGGCTAATGCCGTGGTGGCGCTCCTGTTGAGGAAAGAGCTGTCGAGGTCCGCCAGCGCTCGGGTGTAGCAGGGAACCCCGCAGCCCGCGGCAGTCGCCCGCAGGATCGCCGCTTTCGCTGCGAGCGCCCGGTTGAGGAGCTTGAAAGACCCCGGCGTGTCGAACCCCGCAAAGCCGGGCGGGAGCGGGAACGGAAACGCCACGCTGCCCGCAGCCGCCGTGCGAAGGTCCGCGCGCGCGCTGTCGAGGAGATCGAGGATGTAGCGGTACACACTGTCCCTCGACACAAAGGGTGCCGGCGCGGCGTTCACTGGCCGGTCCACATCGATCGGGGCACCGAGCGAATCGCGCGTCAGGATCACGTACATGAAGGCAAGCGCCTTCATGGTGTTCGCCATGCCTCGCGATGCCGCCTTCTCCCCCGCGGACAGATCCCCATTGGCATTGATGCCGTTCAGGTAAATGTTGATGGTCCGGATGTTCGAGTAGCGATCCGCCCACTGACTCCCGCCGAAGCCGCCTCCCTGAAGCGGCCCGTAGAAAGGCTCCTGGTAGTCCGGCTGGTTGTTGCCGGACAGGTTAATGCCCTCGCGTCCCATGGAGCCAAGACGCCAGATGTAGGTCTGCATCCCGAACCGCGCCCCCCCGAAGATCCCAATGGCGGTGGCCGACAGACGCTCACGTGTCGGGTTCGCGAGCAAGGAATCGAGGAGCGGCTGATTCGTGTTCGTCACATTGAAGAAGTCCGAGCACGCCGCGCCCGCGAGTAACGCGCCCAGTGCGGCGGTTACCGTGGCCAGCCTGCGCACTTGCAGTGAGGTGGTCATGGTCAGAACCCCGCCGTGATCGAGAAGAAGAAGCTCCGCGTCGGAGGATACGGGCCGAGGTCGATGTTGCGCACGATCGCCTGCTGGCCGTAGTTCGAGACCTCCGGGTCATAGCCGAAGTAGTTGGTAAAGAGCAGCAGGTTGCGTCCGGTGACACTGACGCGCGCGTTGCGCGCGCCCAACCAGGCGACCCACCGCGGTGGCAGGTCGAGCGCGATGCTCGCCTCGCGCAGCTTGAGGAATGTCGTGGACTGAATGAACGCACCGGCCGTACCGTATGTATTGCAGGCGTTGTAGCGCCCCTGGCCCACCGGTGTCGCCTGATCGGGGGCGAGCCCGTTGCAGTCGTATAGCGATAGGGTCTGGTTCTGCGCCACGCCGCCCGCCTGCCAATCGAACAGCATCGACAGCGTGAGGCGCTTGTAAGTCACGTCATTCGAGAAGGACATCCGGAACTTCGGGTTAGTCTGGCCGAAATAGCGCGTAATGAACGAACAATTGTCCGGGGTCGGCGTGCAGCTTCCCGGCACCGTGTCGGTTCCGATAATCTGCGTGATTGGCTTGTCCTTCTGGATGAAGAACTCGCCATACGCAAGCCCAAACCCGGCGTTGGCGGGGCGGAAGCCACACACAGTGGCATTGGGTTGACACACGTCGGGGATGGGAAGCTCCTGCACCCGATTCTTGAGGGACGTGAAGGTCGTGCGGAACACCCAGTTCAGGTTCTTCTGATGGATGGGCGTCACGCCGGCGGCGATCTCGATCCCCTCATTCCACAGGACGCCCCCGTTGAGAATCCGCGTCGCGAATCCAGTCGACGGTGCGGGCGTGCTCTGGAGGAGCAGGTCGTAGGTGTGCCGTGTGTAAGCGGTCACTTCGATCGTGGCGCGACCGTTCCACAGTTGTGCATCCACTCCCGCTTCGAACTCCTTGATGCGCTCCGGCCGGATTTCCGAAGCACCGGCGACGCTGCCGCTGGAGCCGCCGATGAGCGTGCCGATGTTCCCTCCGATGACGGTGTTGTTGAGAACCGTGAACTTCTGTCCGAAGAGCGCCTGATTCCCCGTCTCTCCATAGGCGCCGCGCAGCTTCACCTCGCTCCCCTCGCCGAGCAGGTTGGGGAAGCGGAATGACGCGGCCGCCTTGGGGTACAGGAAGTAGTGGCCGATGTCGCCGTTGGCGCTCGAGCGCTCCGCCCGGAAGCCGACGGAGAGCAGCAGCCGCTCCCGCATCGTCAAAAACTCTTCCTGGCCGTAGAAGGCGAGGGTTCGTTCCTTGGCTGTGAGCTCGAACGGCTGCCCCAGCACCGATCCTTGATCGATGTTCGACTGCCCGGGGAGCAATCCCTGCGCCACGACACGCGAGCGCTCGATCTCACGGTCTTCGACCTGCACCCCTGCCGAAGTCGTCGCCTTGAACCCTCCACCCGCGGGCGAATACGCCTCGATCGCGTTCAGGTTCCAGTTCCACTGGCGGCTGCTGGCGTTGGAGAGCGAAGCCACGCCCGGCGTGGAGCTTGTTGCCTCGAAGAACAGCTCCGGCGGCCCGAAGACGTTGCTGGTTTGCGTGAAGAAGTCGATGCCCGCGGACCCGACGAGTTTCAAGTTGTGACGCTCGGTTTGCGCCGCCTGAAGCGTGAGCGTGCTGGCGCCCGTGAAACGGGTCACCACCTCGTCGTTCTTTCCGAGCGCAATCGTCTGTAAGGGATTCGAGCTGAGGTAGCTGATCCCTGGCTGCGGCCACCCCCCGCTCGTCGGCAAGATGCTCACGAAACCCGGGACATAGGCGATGGCATAGGTGACACTGGCGCCGTTGTTGTCGTTGTTCGTGAAGCCCTTGTCGGTCTGATTTCGGGTGAAGGCGGTGCTCAAGCTGAGCTGGAGCCGGTCGGAGAGCGCCTGGTCGACGTTGGCCCGTATGTTCTGGCGGTTGTTGAACGTGTTGTCGATGATCCCGCCGTCGTGCTTTGTGCCGGCTGCCAAGAAGTACCGCGTGTTCTCCGAGCCCCCGCTCACGTTGACGTCGGATTGGTAGGAGAGCGGTTTGTTCCCCGCGATCTCCTGCAGGTGGTCGTAGGTGGGCAACTCGCCGTTTACCTCGTATCCCTTAATGAAGGCCGTGTCCGCGGCGGTTGCGCCTGTGAAGTTGGCGTAGAGATCGAGCGCCTCCGCCTCGGTGAATGAGCGGGTGCCCGGTCCTCGCAGCAGGCTGAAGAAGCCCATGGTCTGAGTGACCGTCGCCCGTGCCTTCCCCGTCTTGCCGCGGTTGGTCTTGATGACAATCACGCCGTTCGCGGCCTTCGAGCCGTAGATCGACGCCGCCGCGGCTCCGCGCAACACTTCTATAGACTCGACGTCGTCCGGGTTCAAGTCGGCCAGGCGGTTGACCGGGTCATCCTGCAGCTCGCCGTTCCCGCGGTTCGCTGAGCTGGCCGTAACGGTGAAGAGTCCTGTAGGGAGCGCGACGTCGCTGTAGATGACCCCGTCGACCACGAAGAGGGGATCGGGGTTTCCGATCACCGTGTTGCTGCCGCGCAATTGGATCTGCGTCCCACCCCCCGGTGCACCCGAGTTCTGGCTGATAATCGCACCTGGAACGCGACCCGCGAGGGCACGGTCGAGGGCCGGTGACGGGACCCGCGAAACCTCCTCGCCGCTCACGTTGGTCGTCGCGATGGCGGCGTTGCGCCGCTCGACGCCCGTGGCCTGGCCGGTAACCACCACGGCCTCCAGGTTGAACACGTCGGGCTCGAGCACCACGTCGGCGGCGCTCTGATCGGCCGGCACGGACACCTCGCGCCGCTTGAAAGCGATCCGGCGGAACGCCAGCGTGACGGTGCCGGCCGGTGCCGGAATGGCGTAGCGACCGTCGGCATTCGTGACGGCCGCGAACGCGGTGCCGGTGACGGACACGGTGACGCCGGGGATCGGCTCGTTGGTCGCCGCCGACGTGACGCGGCCGGTGATTTGGCGCTGCTGCGCCGACACAGCGGCCACGCCGACGAGCGTCGCCAGGGCGAGCGTGAGTAGGGGAATACGCGTTACCACGAATACCTCCTCCGGAGGGCGCGACGGAAACGCTGAAAGCCGCACGAAGCACCCCATATGCTGCCGCGCGAACCGCGACCCCGCAAGACGGGATGACGCGGTCGGGGGATTGCGATAGAACATGCGCCGGGACGCATAAAAAACCGCCGAGCGCGGGGGCGTCTCGGCGGTCAGGAGGGGGGACCGTGCGGGGCCTACTTGCGTGCCTGCACCTCGAACAGGTTGATAGGCAGCGTCGAGAACACCGTGTCCTTCGGAATTCCGGCCGCCGGGCAACCCGTGGGCCGATCGATGATGATCTGGCTCAGCCGGCCGTAGCGCCGCATGTCGACCCAGCGGTGCCCCTCGTACAACAGCGAGTAGAGCCGCTCGTGCAGCAACGCGTTCACAAACGCCGCGTCGGTGCTCGCGATCGTCACCGTCGTGGGGGCCAAGTTCCCTGAGGTCTGCCGAATGAAGTTCAGGTCGCTGACGGCCTGCGCCTTGCTTCCCGTGGCCCCGAACCAGTTCGCCTCGGCACGGAGGAGGAATAGCTCCTCGTTCCGGATCAGCGGGATCGCGGAGTTCGGGGTCGGGTAGCGGATCCAAGCCAGCGCCGACTTGAGGCACGCGAGGGAAAACGTGTCCGGGACCGTGGCGGTCGCGCTCTTCCGATCCGTCACCTTCGCGAGGAAGCGCCGGTCGGGCAGGGTGCTGAGGTTCTGTACCTCCGCACTGTCCTTGACCATGCGATGGGCGAGCTGGATGGCAGACGCCGGATCCTGCGACAACCCGTTCGTGACATCCTGGTTTCCGGTGCTGTACGAATGGTATACGCCCATGTCGAGGGGGGCGGCCGGGTCGATGAACGATGCCGCAAGGTTTGTCAGCACCGTGTCCCAGCACGCGGTGCACGCTACGCCCGGCGCGGAGGGACTCGCACGGTATGCCTGTACCCGCGCCGCTAGCGCCCGGTTGACCTTGAGGAACGTGGCAGGCGTGTTGAAGCCCACGAACCCGGGGCCGGGATCGAAGGAGAATGCGGTCGCCGCTTGGAGTTCCGTCTTTGCCGAATCGAGCAACGACAGTACGTACTTATAGGCCGAATCGTTGGACACAAACGGTGCGAGCGGCTGGCTGACCGGCCGGTTCACGTCAACGGGGATCGAGTCTTGCGTATGCGAATTCAGAACCATCAGGAAGGCCACGGCTTGCATCGTGTGCACGAATCCCCGGACCGCCTCCTGCTGCCCGGTGGGGATCTGGGCCGACCCGATGACGTTCAGAATCGCGTAGCCGCTCTGGATCGCGCGGAATTCCGCCGCCCACTGCCCGCCGCCGAACGCGTCGTTGCTCGGATCGAGCGGTCCCGCCAGCAGCTCCGTCGTGAAGCGGGGATCGGCGGTGTCGAGGCGGTAGCTCTCACGTCCGAGGATCCCGTTATTGAGCACCCAGCGCGTGACGTCCACCCGCAGCGCCACCAAGACCCCCAGTGCGCACGCCTTCACCTGGTCGGCGGTCGCGTTAGGCCCGCAGGGTGGCGGGCTGTTCGGGTTGGCGATGTTGAAGTCGCAGGCCCCGACCGTCAGTGCGGCGGCCATGGTGAGGGCGATGGTCCACTTGGTATCGTGCGCGCGCATGGTCAGAACCCCACGTCGATCGAGAAGAAAAAGCTGCGGCTCGGCGGGAACGGCGCCACGTCGATGTTCCGCGCGATCGCCTGGTTGCCGAAGTTCGAGACCTCGGGGTCGAGCCCCTTGTACGACGTGAATCGCAACAGATTGCGGCCGCCGAACGAGATGCGCGCCGTCCGCATCCCGAAGTGCCGCGGGATGTCGGGCGGCAGATCGTAGCCCACGTTCAGCTCGCGCAGCTTCAGGTACGAGGCGTTCTGGATGTACACCTTGGTCTGAGGGTTCACGGGGTCCGCCCAAGCGGAAATCCGGGTGTTCCCGGCCGGGACCTGATCCGGGGAATTCCCGAAGGCGTCGAACAACAGCTGCGTAAGGTTGATGATGTCCCCTCCGTGTTTCCAATCCCACAGGAAACCGAAACTGAACCGTTTGTAGTTCAGGTCGCTCGAGAACGACATCTGAAAGTCGGGGTTCGCATCGCCGTCCACCCCATCCAATCCGACGATCTGGGTCGCGGACTTGCCCTTCTCGATCCGGAACGCGCCCAGCGATAGCCCGAACCCGGCTGTGTTGAACGCGGGAACGGGTAGTTCCAGGATCTTGCTGCGGTTCATGTAGAAGGTGGACCGCAGGACCCAGTTGACGTCGGGCGTCCGGACGGGCGACACCGCGAGCGCGGCCTCGATGCCGCGGTTGCGAAGCTTGCCGCCGTTGAAGATGCGCTGCCGATACCCCGTCGATGGCGCCACGGACTGGAGCAGCAGCAGATCGGTCACGTTCTTCTGATACAGCGTGACGCCCAGCGTGGCGAACTGGTTGCCGAAGGTCGCGTCGAACCCGCCCTCGATCTCGGTGTTCCGCTCGGGTGTGATTGAATCGAGCCCGAGCGTCAAGGCGCGGAACTGCCCAACCTGGCCGCCGAGCGCGCCCGTACTGTCGAGGATGAAGCGGACGCCGTACAGCGGCGGGTTACCGGTCTGGCCCCACGCGGCGCGCACCTTCAACTCGTCCAACCCGCCAATGGGTTGCACGAACCGGTAGGACGCGGCGGCTTTCGGGAACAGGTAGTACTTGCTGGGATCGCCGTTCACACTCGAGCGGTCGGCGCGGATCCCCGCGGTCAGGAGCAATCGCTGGCTCGCGGTCAGGAGCTCTTCTTGCGCGTACAGCCCCGCGTTTTTCACCGGCTGCTCCGCCTGGTTCGACGTGATGCTCGCCGCTTGGCTCACGTTCTGCAGCCCGAGCGCGATCGTTCGCCCGACGACGTTCGTCAGATTGAGATCGCGGTTCTCGTACTGGAAGCCCGCCGACGTCGTCGCCTGAAAGGCGTTCGAAGCCGGCGTGTAGGTGTGCACGACGCTGCCGACGAGGTTCAACCGGAGATCGGTCGCCTTCCCGAGCACGACGGTGCCCGGCTGACCGTCCTGCGGCTCAAACTGAAGATCGGCGGGCGACAGGACGTCGTTCCGCTGGCTGAAGAAATCCAGACCCCCGGTGAGGTTGAACACCAAATGCTGGGTCGACGTCGTCACCACATCCACTTTGGCGGTCGTCGTGCCCAAGATGCGCCACACGTCCTCAGCGTTCTTGAGCTCGGCGAAGGTCGCCAGCGGATTCGACGGCGCGAACGGATTTCTCGGGTACACCCCGTTCACCGACCGCAGATCCACGAAGCTCGGCGTCGTCGGATAGACGAGGTACGTGCTGGTCCCCGTGTTATCGTTGTTCGAGATGCCGCGATTCGACAGGCTGTGGATCGCGTTCAGGTTGACGCTGAGCTTGAACCGGCTGCCCAGGAGCTGGTCCAGGTTCGCCCGGATCGACTGCTTCTGGTAGTCGGTGTTCTGGGCGATCCCCCCGTCCTTCTTCACGAGACCCGACAGGAAATAGGTCGTCTGATCGTTCCCGCCGGTGACGGTGGCGTTGGTCTCGACGGTCAGTTGGTGCTCTCCGTAAAGCGCGCGCTCATTGTCGAAGACCGGGCACCCGCCGCCCGACAAGGTACAGAAACTTGCGGCGTTTGGTCCGAAAGCCGCCGTCGCTTCGGCGAGGCCACTGAAGCGACGGAAGCCGAGGGTGTTCGACAAGGCGGAAGTCCCGAAGCGCTGGGTGACGCTGAAGCGTGGCGCGCCCGGACGACCGCGCCGTGTGGTGATCACGAGTACGCCATTCGCCGCTTGCGACCCGTAGATCGCCGCCGCGGACGCGCCTTTCAACACTTCGATGCTCTGAATGTCGTTGGGGTTTAGATCGGCGATCCGGTTGACCGAGTTGTCCTGGTTGGACGCATTGCCCCCCGCCGCCGCCGCGGTGACGGCATTCATGTTGCTCGCGATCGCGTCGTTGGCGATCACCAGCCCGTCCACTACGATGAGCGGATCTACGCCGCCATTGATCGTGGTAACGCCGCGCAGGTTGATCTGGCCGCCGCCGCCCGGGGCGCCCGAGTTCATCTGGATCAGAGCGCCGGGGATCTTCCCCTGCAGCGCGCCCTCGATCGTCTGCACCGGCGCCCGGTTCAGCTGCTCGGTCGGCACCGTGGTGACGGCGTTGGCGAGATTCTGCTGCGACACACCGGTCGCCTGGCCCGTCACGACCACGGCCTCGAGGTTGAACACGTCCTGCTCGAGGCTCACGGTGGCGGTCGACGCGTCCGCCGCCACGGGGACCTGGCGACTGCGATACCCCACCTCCCGCACCAGCAGGGTGACCGCGCCCGGCGGCACCGAGAGCGAGAACTCTCCCCGGTCGTTCGTGACGGCGCCGATCGGCGTGCCGACCACCGTGACGCTGGCGCCGGCGATGGGAGCCGCCGTCGTCGCACTCACGACCTTCCCCATAATGGGACGCTGCTGAGCCGCGGCGCCGATGCCGACGGTGACACTCAGCACGAGCAAGATCAACCAGATGCGCTGTGCCACGGACCCTCCAGACCTGATGCTCAGTGGTAGCAGCTCTAGCCGCACGAAACCGCAAACGACCGCTATGTTGCGCGCGATTCCGGAGGTCCGCAAGGAGGGAGAAGAACCGGCTAGGGCGTCACTGAACCGCCCGCCCACCGCGGCGCACGCCTCCGCCGTCGCAATCGACGACTTGGGACCGAACTCGGGCTTCCCGTCGCGGGTCTCGCCCCACCGCTCCCGCGAGCAGGAGCGCACCGGGTGCGCTCATGGCTTCGTGCACCGCGTGGGTGGCGTGTCGCTCGCTCGAGTCCATCGCGCCCCTCTCGCCCGCGCCGGGAGGCGGGCTCTGGGCGCAGCATGCGGTCGCGACCGAGAGGGCGACGAGCACAGCCGTCGCTGCAGCTGCGAGCTTGGTCATGGGGATAGCTTAATGGTCACCATGTACGACGTCGCTGTCGTTGGCGCCGGCCCCGCGGGCGCGACCGCCGCGCTCACCCTCGCCCGACGCGGGCTCTCGGTCGCCCTGCTCGAGCGCGACGCGCTCCCCCGCTACAAGACATGCGGCGGCGGCCTCGTCGGCCGCGCGCTCGCGCTCCTGCCTCCGGAAGTGGAGCGGGTGCTCGAGCGACGCTGCGCGCAGGCCGACCTCCACCTACTCGACGCGAACCAGCACTACCGCGCCACGCGCGATCCGCCCTCTCCACCAATCATGGCGATGACCATGCGCGACCGGTTGGACCACGTGCTCGCTTCGGCCGCCGCGGCCGCCGGGGCGGCGCTCCGCGCGCCGTGCGCCGTGACCGGCGTGACGCTCGAGCCACGTCACGTCCGGCTCGACACCAACACGGGCCCCGTGACCGCGGCCTTTGTGATCGCGGCGGACGGCGCCACGGGTGAGGTGGCACGGCTCGCGGGGTGGGGCGACGGGCGGCACCTGATCCCCGCGCTCGAATACGAGGCGCGCGTCGACGACGCCACGCTCGACCGATTCGCGCGCGTGCCCCGCTTCGATGTGGGCACCGTTCCCTACGGGTACGCCTGGGTGTTTCCCAAGACGGCGCACCTCTCCGTGGGCGTGCTGACGACGCACCGGGGCGCGATCAACCTGCACGGCCAGCTCGAAGAGTACCTGCGGGTGATTGGGCTCGCGCCGCAATCGATGGAGCGCCACGGCTTCGTAATCCCGGTCCGCCCGCGCGCCGGGCCGCTCGCGCGCGAGCGAATGCTCCTAGTCGGAGACGCGGCGGGGTTCGCGGACCCGGTGACGGCGGAGGGGATCAGTTTCGCGGCGCGGAGCGGGAGGCTCGCAGCCAATGCGATCATCGCGAGCCAGCTCGACCCGCCGCGTGTGCGCGCCGGCTACCACTCGGCACTCCGGCCCATGCTCGCCGAGCTGCGCGTCGCCCGCACGCTCGCCCGCTTGCTGTACGATTATCCCCGCACGCGCCGCTGGATGTTCCGGCGGGTGGGTCAGCGGCTGGTCGAGGCCATCACCGACGTTTTCTTGGGTGCGCGCACGTACCGCGGATCGGTGGCCGGGCTCTTCGCCGCCCTCGTGCTCCGCCCCAGCACGCGCTCGTAGACGGCGAGCTCCGCTCGCGCGATCCGCGGCCAGGCGAACCGGGCCGCTTTGTCGACGCCGGCTCGTCCCATTGCCGCGCGGCGCTCCGGGTCGCCCAGCAGGGCGATCGTCGTGTCCGCCCACACCATCGGGTCGTCCTTCGGGATGATCACCGCCTCCTGGCCGCCGTCGATCACCGAGCGGAAGCCGAGGTTGTCCGAGACGATCATCGGCGTGCCGCACGCCATCGCCTCGAGCAGGGTGACGCCGAACGACGCGATCGTCGTCGGGCAGAGATACAGATCGGCCGAGCGGTAGTACGAGGGACGGTCGCCGAATACCTGTCCGACGAACCGCACGCTCGTGCCAAGGTTCCCCGCCCGGGCGCGCCGCTCGTAGTAGCGCCGCCACGGTCCGTCTCCCACCACCGTGAGCACCGCCCCCGGGAAGCGCGCCCGGATGCGCGGCATCGCGTCGAGCAGCGTGCCCAGTCCGTTGCGCGGCTCGATGCGACCGAGGAACAACAGCCGGGGGTGGTCGGTGAGCGCGTCGGTGGGGCGCCGGTCCTCACCGTTGGACCGGAAGAAGCTCGTATCCACGCCGTTCGGGATGATGTCCCAGTCGGCACGGAAGTAGCGCGCGTTCGCGTCCACCACCGGCTGGCTCACGGCGATCGTCGCAGCGTGACGGTCGAGAATCCGCTGTAGCGGTCTCCGGAAGACCCGGCAGCCGACCGAGCGGGCAAACCACGAGTGGAAGGTGGCGACCACCGGGATCCCGACGCGCCACGCGGCGAACGGTGCGGCCAAGCCGAGCGTCGGGGCGAGACCGCCGTGCACGTGCACGATGTCGTAGCGGCCGGCCCGGAACAGCGCTTCGAGGCGTCGCCGCAGTCGCCAGCCGGTGGTCACGCGTGATACGCCACCGTTCGAATAGATCACCCGGCTCGTCCCCACCCGACGCACGAAGGGGGCGTCCGGGTAGTCGCCCATGTTGGACGTGACCACAGTGGTCGGATGCCCCCAGCTGTTGAGCTGCAGGG
>Ga0209266_1001225_pt1 | contig 17376 bp, 14 predicted proteins | sample GraSoiAngelo_132_FD_185889 | JGI IMG/M metagenome (GOLD analysis project Ga0209266, IMG submission 185889) | Grasslands soil microbial communities from the Angelo Coastal Reserve, California, USA - 14_0929_02_40cm (SPAdes) (version 2) | ecosystem: Environmental > Terrestrial > Soil > Grasslands ...
ATAGATCGCCGCTGGTGAATCCGTCGAACTACGTGGAAAATACTGGCGAAGAGACTGGCGCCAGAAATTGGCAAACCCACGCCGCCCGGAAGGGAAAAGTACTTTTTCCATTGTGCCGAAGGAGCGGATGCGCTAGGCCGCTCCCGGCCGCGATAGAAGGGTCGAACAGCAAGCACGCTGTTGGTAATTTTCAATCCCCTCATTGCGCGCAGCGGCTCGGCGACGAAACACCCCTGGGCATCATCGTCATCAGAGGGGTAAAAAGGAGTAAGCGTAAGCACGTGCAGCCGTTTGCGCAGTGCCGGCACCGCCTCAACGAGCACGGGTGACGCTGCGCTCATGCCGCTGACGAAAGTCTCTTGCGTAATGTCAGGTCGAGAAATATCTCCTCCCACCGCCGGGTGATCAGGTCCCAATCAAAGCGCTCGGCGTGTTTACGTCCAGCTCGTCCGAGCTTCTTTCGCAGATCCGGAGATCGCAGCAGTTCTTGTAGGCGGGAATACAGTTCTTGGTCAGAACTGACCAGATATCCCGTTTCGCCCTCAATCACGGTTTCGGGTTGGTAATTCTTGCATGCTATGACTGGCAAGTCACAGGCGGCGGCCTCCAGAATGACCTTCGGTGAACCTTCCCAGCTTGAGGGAAACAAAAAAACATCGGCTTTCTGATACTCACGCAGCAAGTCGTCCGCCTTCAATAATCCCAAAAGCTGAACATTCGCGAGATGCTCATGCGCCACTCGACTGTTCAGTTCCGCTTCCATTGCCCCGGTGCCAGCGAGGATAAAATCGGCGTCGGGAAAGCGTGCCGCGGCATCGAGTAGAAGTTGTGGTCCTTTGAACGGCCGCAACGAGCCGACGAAGAGAACCTGAGGGCGGAGTTTCCGCGGAGGATGACAGGCTGGTTGAAAAAAATGGGTATCTACGCCTGTGGGCACGATTTCGCTCGACAGCCCGTATTCAGTTCTTAGGCTCTGCTGGACCGAAGGCGAGTTGCTGAATAAATAGTCACATCGCAGCACCGTTTGCTCCCAAAGACGCACAGCTTCCGGCGTGATCGTCCTTTCATTACGCAGGTCAGATTGGGATTCGATGGTTCCGATACTGATGCGATTATGCTTGAAGCTTCGCGGAAGCCGCATGTACCACTTGGTTGCCGGCGAAGACTTCAAGTAAAACAGAACGTCGTAATTTCCAAAAGCAAACTCGCGAAAAATGCGCGGCGTCTGCCCGTGCGAGGGTAGAGGAATCAGGCGTGTATTTGGCCGCTGCGCAATGATCGTGTCCGGTTCGCCAAGAACGAACACACTGACATGAAATTGCGCCGGATCCAACCGGCTGATGATCTCTCGCGCGTTGCCCATCTGCGCGTTTGGCAGGTCTTTATCGGCGAAGCTATCGACTAGAACGCGAACCGGAGTCATGTGCTTCCAAACTCTGCTGACATTAAACAGAAATTGCAGCCGGTGAGCCGGTGCATTCGAAATGGAGGTCGCGAAGCTGGGCGCGCAAGCGCTGCTCGGAATCACGCCCGCGCAACGAGTTCGTCAGATGGAGCCGAGCCTGATCAAACAATCGCCGGCGGGCAGCCTTTTCGGCGTACGGAGGCAAAGGATCGATCTCGCCTGGATCTTTCTCCAGGTCGAATAACTGTTCACACCCCGAGCCGAAGTCCATGACCCACTTGTACCGCTGTTCTCGGATTCCAACAATTCGCGGTCCGAGACGGCCACTGGCATGGAACGGATTTGTGCATCCGCTGATGCACTCGATGACTGCCTGACCTTCCCGATGCTCGTCGAGTGGATACTGGCTGCGTCCCACAAACCTGCTCGGAATTGCAATCCCGACTGTATCGAGGAGCGTTGGGGCAAGGTGCATCAAGCTGAAGACGCTTTTGTTGATGGCGTTATGGGTGCGCGTTGCAATTCCGCCAGGAACGCGTATGAGCAGCGGTACACGGATGAGTTCCTCCGTAATCTTCGACGGCGCATGAAAACGCCCGCCGTGCTCCAAGAATTCCTCTCCGTGATCGGCGGTGAGAGCCAGCACGCATTGATCCCACATCCCGAAACGGCGGATTGCATTCACCAGGGTACCGACTTGTTCGTCGGCCCAGCGAATTCCCGCTTCATAGAGTCGGATGATCTCTTCGCGATGGCGCTGTAGGCGGCCAACATCAATGTCACCGCGATTCCAGACTGAGTTCAGATATCGCGCCCGCGAATCGGTTAGGTCGTGATCGCCCATCAACTCCAGAGCTTGCCGCGGTGGATGGTATGGCGAATGCGGGTCCATCAAATGGAGCCACAAAAAGAATGGCTTTCCCGCAATTCCGGACAGCCATTCACAGGCGTGCTCGACAATTACCTGCGCGGATGGGCAGCGGCGCATTTCATCGAGCGAAAGCGCACGAGGTGAGGCGAGCTTTTGACAGTATTGAAAGTAAAGCTCATCGTACAACGCGCCAACAGACTTCACCTTGTGGCAGGCATTGGCGATGCGCCCATTCCAGCGTCTTCTGGTTGCAACGTCAGTGGATGCGGATGGTTCCGGAAGCGCGGAGTCCAGAAAATCGCGAAAAGTGTCGAATCCGGTATCGTGGCCGAAACGAGGAGAAAGATAAGGATTGCCGGCAAGGAAAGCCGCCGTGGCATAACCAGCTTCCTTGAGCGTAGAAGCGAGCGTGGTTTCACCCGGTGCCACTCCGATCACTTCTCGTCCCAATGCCAGCGGGGGCCTCGACGCCATGATTGCTGGAAACGAATAATATGTCGGGGTGCCGGCAGCGATCGCATTCGAAAATACAAAACTTTCGGCCGCGAGCGAGTCAAGAAATGGAGTAGTTGGCCACCCATATCCCAGAAAGCCCACGTGGTCAACTCGCAGGCAATCGATAGTAATTAGAATGAGCGAGCGCGGTACGATCATCTTCTTTAATGTGCTCCGTGCGCGGCCGATTTGGCCAATTCCTTTTGCTTGACGCTCACCGAGACAGAGCCGTGCGCTCCCTCAAAGCGTCCGCGATTCACAATATCGTACAAATCACTATCTGTGACATAGAGCAAATCCGGATGCTTCGCCTTCAGCGCAGAGAGAAGCTGATCCAGCGCCCGCAACGTGTGCCCGCGAAAATCCCTTAAGGAGGAATGAAAATTGATGGAATGTACCGAGATCACTGCGGGAATGCTGCGCGAGAAACAGTTTTCGGCAAGCTCAAGGTATTTTTCGGTGGACAACCCCCGCTGGGCGGGTTCGAAGTCGATCATGCGATGGAGATTCAGAATCTCCCATTCATCCATATAGGGCGGCAAGGGTGCGCCGCTCCCGTTTTGAGCCACGCGCACTCCGCATTGTGACCAAGCGGCATGGGTGTCGCTGTTGGCGCGATAACCAGGCGCACAAGCTGAAACAGGGGCGGTCGAGAATAATTTCTTAAAATATGCCGCGGCTTGGCGGATCAGACTTGCCTGAGTCTCAGCCTCCAAGAAGCCGGCGTGGCGCTTTTCCGGATTGCAGTATTCATATCCGACCCAGGGCATCCGCCAATAGATATACGGAGTCTCTGCCTTCCAACAAGTTCGTAGCAAGGTACTACGCTCGGCGTTTTCAGCCAGCGCGTGCTCCACCGCGGGACGGCAAAAGTGTGTTAACCCATGCAGCGCGGGAAAGAAAACTCCATCGGCTATGCCCTGCCTGTATGCCTGAAATAGGCCCGGCCGTTTCCAATGGCCCGGCAATCCCCGGGTGAGAGGCAATAACTGAAGCTCGCGGAATTTACCATCTGCCATCTTTGCAAAATTCAGATTGGCAAGAATGAAATTCATCACCAGGCAAGCAGGCCGGCCGGTCCCGTCGCGATGCCGTTTCAACAGATCGGAAATCGCGATTACATCTTTCGCGGTCTCCAGAGTATAGAAGTCATAAGGATTTTCGCCGAGCCGAATCCCGCTCGCGCGAAGCTGCTCGTGACCTTCGCGATCCCGCACACCCACGCGGCCCCAATCGTCACTCTGGATGAGAACGAGGGGCCGGGAAAAACATAGCCCCCGGACACCGGCATTCGCGCTGCGACGCCACAGCTTTTGAGTGAAATCAATCACGTGGGTAGAAACTCGCCGAGGCGATATCTCTCAGACGTATCCAAGATCTCGCAGCCTTTGCTCAATGACGCGCCGTTCGGCTTCATCCATCTGAGCGGCGTCGTCACGGCTGAACTCGCTGAGTGCGAAGATCAAGAATTCCTCGAGGCTGCTGAATCGCGTCCCGAAGCGCCGCTCGACGGCCTCACAAAGCTGTTCGGGTAACACGATAACTCGCGTTTCACATTGCATTGTGCTTCCCGCCGGACCTGATGTCATTGGATCCCAGTTCTGATTCTAACCAGCGAACATTGCAGAAATCCGTGCTCGGCCCACCTCAATAAGTGCGCGATCATCATCATCCATTCCAAACAGTAGAAGACTGGCAAGGAAAATCCCGTATCCAAGCACGAGAGCGAAAATAACGCTGGGCAGTACAGCAGAATGTCTAGCCACGGCTGCCATTCGTGCTACCCAAATCGTTGCTGCCGCTGCCAACCCAGGGCCGGCTAATTTGAAATAGCTGCGAGTGTAAGGAAATAAGCCCAGCCTCCTCCGAACAACTACAAGGCAATACAGATTAACAGCAGCGGTTCCTAAGGCGGAGACTACGGCCGCGGCCCTAACGCCGGCTACAGGAATCAGGCTCCAGTCTGCTAGTAAGAGCAATATGCCGAAAATTAATTGTCCGCGAATCATTTCCTTCTGGTGGCCTGACATGAGCAGCAGATACCCAACCGATCCCGTTCCGCAATTGACTGCCTGGCCCAGACAAAGGATTACCAGGAGCGGGCTCCCCGCCCGAAAATCCGCTCCGAAAAGGCCCATAAGCGGGCTCGACCAAATCATAAACAGAAGTATCAAAGGAATCGATAACCCGAGTATCCACTTTGTCAGCGTCTCAAAAAGATGCCCCAGCACTTTGTAATCGCCTTGGGCATGCAGATTCGCAATTGTCGGTCCAAAAATCGAATTCACCGATTGCAAGATGATCGCGAGTATGGCCGTCGCCGAACCGGCCACGGCATAAATGCCCACCGTACGAACGTCGAGATAATGTCCCAATAAGATTTTGTCGAATTGCGCCAGCAGGAACTCGAGTGAAGCCGCGGCAAACAAGGTCATCGAGAATCGAGTAACCTCTTGCTCGAGGGCTGGGCCGAGCGGGCGCCATGCACGCGCCTGTGGTGGTGTCAGCTTCCATGCAGATCTCGCAAGGAGTAGCAGCACTACGAACGCGGACGATACCTGCGCAATCAGGTATCCCCATAACCCGGTCCCGACTAGCAGCAACGCCAAGCTGAGGAGCATCGTGAGAGGGCTGCCAATGAAGTTGGTGATAACCGTCCGGCGCGCCACATCTTTGTAGCCGGCGAGAACTTGGCCAAGGAATGTCGTGAACGCCCCTGACAGCATGATCAGCGCGAACAGCACCATATATTTCGCCAAAGACGGAGTGTGATAAATACGTTGCGCGATCGAGTGACGCGCCAAGAACATACCCACTCCGCCAAGCAGATTGGTGATGAGGAGAATTTCCAAGCTTCGCCACAGCAGGGCCCGGAGCCGCTCACTGTCTGCTCTGGCGGTGTACACGGCCACGTAACGCGCCGCAGCCGACGGCAGTCCCAGAGCAGCAACCAGACCAATAGCTCCGACCGCCGTCATCCCGAGCGCATAAATGCCAAGAGCCTCGGCTCCCAGTGCGCGCGCCAGGTAAATCTTGAACGCATAGGCTGCGACCGATGTGAACATGGTGCCGGCAAAAAACACAGCGGACTGGCGAGAAATTTGCCCAATTTCGTGACGAAACTTTTGTGCTTCGGGGGCAGTCGCGGGTCGCGTCTCGATTATCGTTACAGACGACATTTGGAGAGTACCTGGGGCTGAGTTGCAATCGCAGGTTTCCGGTTCTCTGCTGAGACGAAGATTGGCCAACATACGAAAGCTTTCATTTTTCCACCAGGTCCCAACTCAAAGGCGTTCCTTGCTCAATATCTCGTGAGGCTCGTTTGCCGAGAACTTGTGGGAGATGGCGGGTGTGGAGTCCATGCGCAGGGCGGATAGACCGAATGTTTTGATCGCTGAGCAGTTGGCCTTGTTTCACATCCTGCACCACGAACAGCGAGCGGCGAAATACGCGGCTGCTCGCTTCCTGAATACCGCCGCCGAATTGAACTTTCCCGAGAGCCCGTTCGGCGGTGCGGACTTCGTCCACCATGGCCTTAAATTCCTGGGGCTCCAAAGAGAATTCGCTGTCGGGACCTTTGAGAGCGCGGGACAGCGTAATGTGCTTCTCAATAATGCAGGCGCCGAGCGCCACAGCAGCTACGGGGACCGCAATGCCCAGGGTGTGATCTGACAGGCCTGCGGGAACACCGAAGCGGCTCGCCAGTTCCGGAATAGTGCGCAGATTCATGTCATCGGGCGCAGCTGGATAAGCGCTCGTGCACTTGAGCAAGGCAATCTGAGTGGCGCCGGCTTCGCGCGCTGCCGCGACAGCTTCCTCAATCTCCTCAAGCGTAGCCATTCCTGTGGAAATGATCAGCGGTTTTCCGGTACGAGCTATTTTTTTAACCAACGGGATGTCTACCAATTCAAACGACGCAACCTTGTGCGCCGGGACGTTCATTTCTTCCAAAAAGTCGACTGCTGTTGGATCGAATGGTGTCGAAAACAGATCCAGCCCAAGGTCATTAGCCACCTGCTTCAATTTCGGCTGCCACTCCCAGGGCGTGTACGCCTCAGCGTAGAGTTCGTGCAGCGTCCGACCGTCCCAGATAGTGCCTCCATTGATGCGAAAGTATTCGCGATCGCTCGCGATGGTGATGGTGTCTGGCGTGTAGGTCTGCAGCTTGACGGCATCAGCGCCGGCGGCTTTCGCGGCATGAATAATTTTCACCGCCTGATCAAAGCTTTGGTTGTGATTGGCGGAAAGCTCGGCGACGATGTAGACGGGATGGCCGGAGCCGACACAGCGGTTCGCGATCTTGATCTCGTTGGTCACGGATGGTGATTTTCCAATCGGACAGACCGGATTAGCTCAAAAGCCTCTGCCGCCCGACATCCCACAACACTGCCCCAACGCGTGGCGGTAGCACGCAACGCCTCAGCCGATCGTGGATGCGGAAATTCCCGCGCTTCTGTGTCGTAGCATGCAAAGCTTGAGATCTTGGCGTCCAACGTCCTGGTGATGTCGATGAAGACATTAGGCCGGAAGCAGTGCTCTGGTCTCTGAAACGCCCAATCGGTGGAAGAGGGGACCTCGAAGGTGTATACCTCGCGCACGCACTGCCCGCTCATAGGACGGGTGGCAGTCAACACGGCTCGATGTACGACGCCATGGTCAATATTGAGGTCACCGGGATGATGGGTGTAGATGACCTCGGGTCGCACGCTTTCGACGAGTTGTTCAAACAGTTTGACAATTTCCAGCAGCGGAATTGTGTCCAGCCGATTGTCGGGAAGACCAAAAAGTGTGACCACCTTTACGCCCAGGCATTCGGCCGCCGCACGAGCCTGACGGTGTAAGCGGGAAAGTTGCTGCGGATCCGTTTGATCTCTGGACGACCCGCGCGATGTCACTCCCTCGCCTACGATTGCGAAGTGTATATCGTGGCCTTCTTGCGCGAGCCGCGCTATGGCGCCGCCACAGCCCAGAACTTCATCGTCGGGATGGGCAGCAACCACAAGAATTTTCATTTTTGTATCCGGTCGTTTTTTGCGAGCTGTGTGATGGTGACGTCAGCCACAATCCGACCGTCGTATAGTGCGGCGCGGCTGAATTCGAGCCGGAAGCCTTCATGATCCAAGAAAGCGCGGGGATATCCTTCGGCATCGAGCATGCGGATGAAGTCATACAAGTTTTTCAAAGAAGCAGATGTCCTGATTCTGCTTTCCTCCGGCGTTCTCCGCTTGAAGTTCGTAACGGCTCCTTCTTGAGGTACAGGCGCCATCTCCTCCAGGATGATTCGCTTCATCATGCTGCCGGCCAAACGTGTAGCGCGAATGTAAATCTCCTCAGCAGTTCCATCCAACGAGAGTGTCTCCTTCAGATACACAGACCCGGCATCGAACTGCTCAGTCATCCGCAACGCAGTGAGCTTGGTATCGCGATGACCCCGCGCGATGAGATTCTGGAGCGGACTACCTCCTCGCCCGTATGGTACGTCGGTCATATGAAAGCAGACGCATTCGAAATTATTGATTATGTCCGCCGGCACCCGCCAAGACCAATGCAACGAAAAAATATATCGTGGAGCAATACGTGAAACCGAGGAGGCTGAGAGTTGAGCTGGTTCTCCCATATAGCTCCATCTGCCATCCAGTTTGCTCAAGAGTTCGTCAAAAAGCCGCCGATTCCACGGCTTTGATCCCAAAACGAGGTAAGCCTTAGAGTCAAATTGATTGCCTGGATTTGAAGCGCCAGTCATTGCGGCTGATCCTGAGCCCTGATGCGGGTATAGTGCACTGTAGGTGCGCCTTTCACGTATGCCGCCTCACACCGTTTGAACCTTGCTCTTTCGAATGCACTTTCTGAGGCCGAATTCCCTGCCTTGATCCAGGCATGCAATTGCCGGACGTCGGTATCGACAAAAATCCTTTCAGAGGCGGTAGCAATCAACGAGCTTGCATAGCCCTTGCCGCGATACTTACGCGCGATGCTAACATCTATTTCCGCTTCGTAGTCGAGAGTGCGATCGAAGCGGATTTGTCCCAGTGGGACACCGTTGTTCTCTGCAATGAGGATGACGCAATTTTTGTCAGCAAGCTTTGCCTTAAACCAGCGATCATGATCCTGCCAGCAGATTGCATTGCCTTCGAATGAAGCGGTGCGTACGTCTGGATCATTAGCCCATTCCCACAGCAGCTCGCAATCTCCATCTTTCGCCCGTCTCAGGGTGAAACGTGTACCCCGCATAGCCGCGATGACACGTTCCGCTCCCCGCCCGTCAACCAGCCGCCGCGCTCGTTCAGACATGGAGCTGCGAGCCGTGGATGATAGCAACAGGGCTTTTACTTTTGCTGCCGCTTCATCAGGACGAAACCCGTGCCCACTGCCAAGGTGGATTGCTGCTCCGTCCTGCCCAAGTGCCTGGGCGATAGGGCGTTGATTCTCGGCGATATCAATAACAGCGGAGGGAAGGCCGAGGAGGCAAAGCTCCCAACAGGTCGAGCCTGCGGCAGAGACGGCGAAGTCGGCCCAAGACATCAGCTCGGGAATATTCGTGACGTTCCGGCACAGGCGTGTTAGACCATTCGAGCCTGCCGCCTCTTGTTCGAGCATTTCTCCATTTGGGTTCCCGGGTCCCACAACGACGATCAATTCGACCCCATCAATGTCAACCAGGCGCATGGCCCGCAGCACCGCAGAGGTGACGTTCTCCGGATCGCTCCCGCCCATGGTAACCAATATTTTCTTTGCTACGGGCGCAATCTCTCGCTTCCAGTCTCGCCACACCTTGAATTCTCGCCGCAGGAGGACATAATCCAGGCCCAGACAGAGACGCGTGTACTTCTTTCGCGAGGTGTAGAGACTCTCTTTGGCTGAAATGTTCTGATTGACCACCACGTCGACCGAATAGTGACCAGCATGATCGTAGTCATCAATAATCAGGAGCTGGAGTCCGGTGTCTTTCAGGAAGCGCTGATACGCAGAGTCAAAGTGATAGCCGTCGACTACAGCCCAGTCCGCCTGCAGTTCTTGTGCGAGGCTTGCCGTTTGCGCTGCGTCGTCCGCGCTGCCCGGCATCGCGTCTAATCGGGAGATCTGAGCCTGCTCTAGCCGCAATCTTTCATCAATTCCAGCGCTCGATTCCGCCATCGCAAACACAACGTCGCCGCCACGATCCTGCCAGGCCTGAGCAAGCGCAAGGCAGCGCATCACGTGTCCAGTGCCGATTTCGACATTGGCGTCAGCACGAATTAGAAGTTTCCGCGAATCCATCCGCTCAACTCGCGAAGGCGTGATGATATTTCCTCGCGCCGGAGAACAATTCCTGCAACCGAGCGCTTGTAACCGGTTGCCACAAATTACTTGAGACCTCAGGCTGGCGATAGCGCCTAATCAGTTGCGGAATTTCAGCAATCTCTACTGGCGATCGCAACACTTGCCCGACACCGAATCTCTCGAATTGCTCAATGTAGCCGTAGTGCGAATACTCAAGCCAGCCACACAGAAAAGACGGAATGCCGCGCACAGCACACTCGCTAGCGGCGGTCGAAAGCACAGTTATGCCTGCCCATGTTCTTTGCAGCAAATCTTCGGAGAGAGCGCCGCTCACAACCGTGGCGATCTGTTGCTGCTCAGCAGTGAGAATTCTATTTATCAGCCGCTGGCGTTCGCGCCGGCTCTCGAAGGGATGGAGCTTTACCACAAGCTTGCGGCCAGCTTTGAGCGCCAGATCTGCCAGGCGCGGCAAGAGATCGCGATAAAACTCGTCAGTTCTGGCTGAGGCGACTTCATAAGGCTCTGAGAAAAAAGTGATGAAGGGAGCGGAATCGCCATCCCGCCGCACACACGTCGGCGACCAATCTGCTGGCGCGCCGATTTCTACATTTACATTCGGCACTCCGCAAACTCTGACCAAGTAATCCTGTTCCATTTTGCCTTTCGCTAGGATCACGTCTGCATGGCTTCGTTTGAAGAGATGAGCGCCGTCTAAGGCGCCGTGGTGGCAGGCAATGGCTGGAATGCCGCGATTGCGGGCCAGGAGCACGGGGATGTGAGTATAAGGATTGCTGTCATCGGCGCACAGCACAGCTTTCACTGGCTCAGTTTCAAGTACACGGCGCCACGCATCGCGAATAGCAAGCCCCTGCCGCAAAAGTTTGGGAAATGAATCGAGGCATCTCAAATGCCTGAGCAGGGAGATTTCCGGAACGGATTCGAGCTCGGCGCGATAAATCTGCCACTTCTGTAACAGGTCCTCGTACTCACCTGAGGTGTCCCGGCCGTCTGTTGTGTAGGACGCAAGGTTCGCCACCGTCACGTTGGTGGAAGCATCTGCCAGCCAGCCGCTCCGTCGAGTTGCAACCAACAGAAAATCCAGTTCCGGAACAGTGCGAGCATAGGCAATCGCCATGCGAGAGACATTTATATAGGCGCTGGGCAGCAGAACCACTGGGTTGTGCGATGGCTGTCGGTTTGCGCTGAAGTGGCGGCGAAGCGAATAACAGCCGTCGTATTTATCCCAGAAGATTTCGGCGAGTTGAGCCAAAGGAAACTTCGCAGCTGCGCGGAGATAATGCAATCCGGATGACTTGGTGCAAGATCTCGATGAAAGCAGGTGAACCCGATCTCCGAGCAGGAAGCGCAAAACATCGGCATAAAACCCGGGCCGCGTGAGAAGAAGCTGGTCGTCGGTTCCGAGCTGGTCCGCAAAACGGCCAAGAGTTCCGAGTAGCTCAATCTCCTCGTGGAAGAACATCGCCGTCAACTCCCACCAGTCCAGGCCACAGCTATCAAGGAGTCGGCCGCAACCGCTTTGAAAAATCTCGCGAACGCGGCGGCACTCCTGCACGCCAATTCGCAGTGAATCTAGCGGGATCACCGGGCAACCGAATTGACGAGTCCAGTGCGTATAGGAATCACACCCTGCCTTTCCCAAGTCGATGACTTGGTCCCATCTTTGGTGAAACCAGCGGCCGCGAGCGGGAGAATCATCGGGATGGACGAGAAGTATCTTCACGTACCCGCCTTCAGCATTGCTTCGGCCAAGATCGGACGATCAAGCGTGTACCGCCTTCTGAAGAATGTGCGAATTCAGTTCCACAAGCCCAGGCTGCTGTTCCATGAGAGTCAAAACCTCTCGCCAGCCAAAATCGTCGCGATTTTCAAATCGAGCATAGATCGCGCGAATCAACTGCAAATCTGCTGCCGTGTCGAGCGTCCAACGACGCTTGCTGTGATCGTGTTGACCACGAACTGATACGAGCCGAAACAATTCCGGGTGTTCATAGATGTACGGAGTTACGTGTTCTCGTTCATAGGCCTCGCGCCCGGCACGCCACGTTCTCTCCAGGGTGGCGATGGTGAACACCTCGGCGTCGAGTCCTCTCGGATAAGTTCGTTCAAGCGCATTACTGGTGTAATCGGCGGAATGGCTTAGAAATGCCTGAATCGTTTCGTCTACTAATTCAGCATCGATGAGAGGGCAATCGGACGTGATGCGGACGATTGCCTCCGCTCCACACCATTGGGCTGCTTGCCAGTAGCGATCAAGAACGTCGTTTTCCGAGCCGCGAAAGCAGGCAACTTGAAGACGGTTACATTCGCGCACGATGGCGTCATCAGCCGGACGATCGGATGTTGCAACAATAATGCCATCAATCAGAGCGGCACGGCGCAGCCGGTGGACCACGCGAGCCAGCACAGGCTCGGTTCCCACGGTCATCAAGACTTTGCCAGGCAGGCGAGTGCTGCCCATGCGGGCCTGAATGGTGGCGGTGATTTTCATCTCTATACTTTGCCACCGACGAGATTGGATTGCCGACGTAGCAGGAACATCGTGTCGACATTTTCATTCTCCAAATAGCGGAGACGCTGTTCAGAGACGAGTTCCAGATCCGGAAATCGCTCGACATAAAGTTGAGCGTAGTCGGTCTTCCAGAGCAGGCTGTCATGTCCGCGATAGGAAACCTCGGTCATGCGCGGAGCGTAATACTCCGAACCCCAGACCCAAGTCTTGGCGCAGCGATGAATTTCCGCTAGAGCGACAGGCACATCCGTCGGCGCGATGTGAATCAGTACACCGCAGGTGAATACCAGATCGAAATTCTGGTCCGGATACGGGATCGCCAAAACAGATGCTTGCGTGAACTTTACATCCGGAACTCGCGATCTCGCGAGCTCTAACGCGTAACTTTGGATTTCTATCCCGTACAGATTCGTGAAACCCATTTCCTGCAGGACAAGCAGTTGATTCCCGACGTTGCAGCCAACTTCGAGGATGTGCGCGCACCTCGGTATACCCTCCAAGAAGCGCCGATTCAGTGCTCTTCGGGTGATCCCGTAATTTCGGTCGTACAGTGCATCGAGTTCTGCAGGGGCAAAAGTATTTCGGTCGGTATATTCCCTGCCGAAGCTGCCCGTCCACTCGCGTGTTTGGTCTGTTCCCTGCGCGGCTGTAACCAATCAACTCTCCTGTACTCGGCTATTTCGTAAAGTATTCGACGACCTTTGTTACACCTCGGACCACATCCTCCACATCCCTATCCCTCATCGCATGAAACATCGGCAAGCTGATGAGCCGCTCGTAAGCATCTTCGGCCACAGGAAACTCTCCGCCTTTGTAGCCAAAGCGATCGCGATAATACGGATGAAGATGAACCGGAATGTAATGAACGTTCACGCCGATGTTTTCCCCCCGGAGCGCCCGGAAAATTTCACCTCGGTTGGCCCTCAGTTTGCTCAAATCAAGACGGATGGGATACAGGTGCCAGGCGGGATTAACTTCCGCCCGCACCGCAGGGCACAGAATTGCGGGAATTTCGCCGAAGGCCGCCGTGTATCGCGCCGCGATCTCTCTTCTTCGCGCTAGATTGGCTTCGAGCTTTTTTAATTGCTGAAGGCCGAGGGCACAAGCAAGATCCGGGAGGCGGTAATTGAAGCCCAGCAGAACCATCTCATAATGCCACTGACTGGCGCTTTGGCGATGGCGCGCGTCGCTGCTGATTCCATGATTGCGGAAGCAGCGTAGAGTTTTCGCAAACTCGGCATTGTCGGTTGTGACCATGCCGCCTTCACCCGTAGTGATGTGCTTTACCGGGTGAAAGCTGAACACTGTCATATGCGAAAGGCTTCCAATTCGTCTGCCTCCGTACTCCGCGCCCAACGCGTGACAGGCGTCTTCGATTACGACTACGCCGTGGCGTTCGGCTAATTGCAACAGAGGATCTAAATCACAAGGGTGGCCGGCATAATCTACCGGGAGAATTGCGCGCGTGCGCGAGTTGATTCCAAAAGCCACCTGCTCGGGATCGAGGGTCAAAGTATCCGGAGAGACATCGGCGAATACGGGCGTGGCACCCTGATAGAGCACACAATTTGCCGTGGCCGCGAAAGTTAGCGGCGAAGTGATCGCTTCATCCCCGGGTCCCAGTCCTGCGGCGAAGGCAGCGCCGTGCAGGGCCGCGGTTCCGGAGCTGAAGCTGATCGCATGTTTGGCGCCTACCCACGCCGCGAACGCTTCTTCGAACTCATCTACCTTGGGTCCGGTGGTCAGCCAATCCGAGCGCAGCGTTTCCACAACCGCTTGGATGTCGTCTTCATCGATCGCCTGGCGGCCATAGGGCAGCAGCGTGTCGCGCACTGGCTCTCCGCCCTCCACGGCTAGCATTTCCCGGACAGGCGTGTTTGCGCTCATGCAGTTGCGCTCTGTGGCTGCAGGATCATTACTTTTTCTGACTCGGGTGAACCGCCACCGATCAATTCCTGAAGTTCCTCTCGAGTAAGCCAGTGCGGGTTGGAGTCACTGGTGTAGCGGAATCCATCGGGCAGCGGACGGGCATCGTGCCAGTTCTCCCTTCGCCACCAGGAGTGCGCCGGCTGGATTACAAACATGTCTTCAGTCTCTAGTGCGTGGCGTGCTTCGTCTTCTGAAACCAGTACCTCGTGCAGCTTTTCGCCGGCGCGGATTCCGATGTAGTCAATGTCACATCCAGGAGCAACCGCCTCGGCCATTTCGAGCAAGCTCATGCTGGGAATCTTGGGAACAAAAATTTCTCCTCCGTGCATGTTCTCGATGCAATTGACCACAAACCTGACACCGTGATCGAGCGTGAGCCAGAAGCGCGTCATCCGCGGATCGGTGATGGTAACTCTCCCGCGCTTGCGTTGTTCGAGAAATACGGGAATTACGCTGCCCCGGCTGCCAACTACATTGCCGTAGCGGGCGCAACTGAAGCGTGTATTCTGCTCGCCGGCGTAGGCGTTGGCCTGCACGAACATTTTTTCCGCGCAAAGTTTTGTTGCGCCATAAAGATTGATCGGGTTCACGGCTTTATCGGTGCTCAACGCCAGAATCCGCTGCACGCCCCGATTGATGGCTGCGTCGATCACGTTGCGCCCGCCGATGATGTTGGTCTGAATCGCCTCAAACGGATTGTATTCGCAGGCTGGCACCTGCTTGAGAGCTGCCGCATGAACAACCACGCTGACCCCGGAAAGCGCGCGCTCCAAACGCTGCGCATCGCGCACATCACCGATGAAATAGCGCAGCGTTGGGTCGTCGAATCCTGTCGTTCGCATATCGTGCTGTTTGAGTTCGTCCCGGCTAAAAACGATGAGCTTTTCCGGGTGACATTCGCGCAGCATCACCTCCACAAATTTCCTGCCGAATGAACCCGTACCTCCGGTGACGAGCACGACCTGCTCCGACCAGTTCATCATTGATCCTCGTTGGATTGAGCCGGATTATAGCGGAGATGCACGTCCCGCTTTGCACAGTTCAACCGCCACACTCATCATTGGAACCAGCCTGATTACGATCAGCGCTGTTTGGCTGCTGCTAAGATATGCGCGGCTATTGAGCAGGGAAATCTCTGCACTAATTTCTCTGTGCGAGGCCGCCCGTGAAGCTGGTCGGCGACCGGCGTTGGGGCGTTTAAGGTGCATGGATGGACGCTTCACAAATGATCCCGGGAAACGGCCAAGGTCTGCGCGAAGCTCCGCCCATATTGCCGATCGAACTAAGCCGCCCAGCGGCGCCAACCTACTACCCGCAACTTCAGGCGCAGGATTCGATGCTGCGCGAATATTTGCGCGTGCTCATCAAACGTAAGTGGGTAGTCATCAGCAGCGTACTCATAATTTTTGGCGTGGTCGCGACTGCGACCATGAGAACAACGCGAATTTACGAGGCCGCAGGCAGCATCGCCATTAATAAAACGGATCCAGCTCTGCTCAATCTGAAGGACAGCGCAAACGGCGCCATCGACTACGATCCCTCTGACTTGGATACCGAGGTCAGCATTCTGAGAAGCGACCTGCTGGCGCTTCAGGTCATCAAGCAACTCAATCTGGATAAGCGGCCAGAATTTGGCGGCAGCGGAGACACTCAGCCTTCTTCTCTGGAGTTGACCACTGACGCGCTCCAGCCTGACTCTGCCAGCACCTCGGAATTGCTGGCGGCGTTCAAGGGGAGCCTGCAAGTTTCGCTCAGGCCGAATACGCGCGTCATCGATATCCATTACCGCAGCGCCGATAAGGATTTGGCCGCGCATGTCGTAAATTCGCTGATTCACACCTATATCGAGCAGAACTTCAAAACGCGTTTCGAATCGACCATGCAGGCTTCGGACTGGCTTTCGAAGCAACTTATCGACTTGCAGATGAAGGTAGAGACCTCGCAGGAGAAGCTGGTCAAATACCAGAAGCAACATGAAATCCTCGGCATTGACGAAAAGCAGAACATCATTACTTCCAAGCTGGACGAACTGAATAAAGAGCTAACCACCGCTGAGTCAGGACGGATGGAGAAAGAATCTGTCTATCAACTAGTGCAGTCGGGTGACGCGGACACAGCGGCTGCGGCGGCCACCAGCGCGGACGCTCCCGCTCCCGGTGGAGCGACGATTTCTTCTTTACTGGAAAAGTTGCGTGAGCAGCAAGCCGACTTGAAGATTCAAGTCGCGCAGCTTAGCACTCAGTTCGGACCTTCCTACCCGAAGGTCGCGCAAATGAATAATCAAATGAAAGAGGTAGATGCGCAAATCCAGGTGGAGATGAAAAAGATCGTCTCTCGGGTGCGAAGCGACTACCTGACGGCTCTCCAGCGCGAGACCATGCTGCGTGCTGCGATGGACAAGCAGAAACAGGAAGCGAACAAGCTGAACGAGAGCGCCATAGAGTACAGCCTTCTGAAGCGCGACGTCGAGACCAACCGCACATTGTACGAAGGCCTGCTTGAAAAATTGAAGGAAGCCGGAGTTACTGCTGGATTGAGATCCAATAACATCCGGCCGGTAGATGAAGCTCGCGTGCCGATGTACCCGGCGGAACCGAACGTCCCGCGCAACCTTTCTTTTGCCCTTGCCCTCGGGCTTACAACCGGCATTGGTCTTGCATTCCTGCTCGAGGGCATCGATAACACCGTGCGCACGCCAGAGCAGGCACAGGCACTTTCTGGGCTGCCCTCGTTGGGCTTGATCCCACTCGGATCAAAGAACGGCGTCGAGGCGAGTGTCAGGCAGCGCCTTGCGGTGGCTTCCTCCAAGGAAGTTGTCGAACTAATTACCCAATCGCGCCCGCAATCGCAAATGGCTGAATCTTATCGCGCTCTGCGGACTTCTCT
>Ga0209266_1001226_pt1 | contig 17344 bp, 6 predicted proteins | sample GraSoiAngelo_132_FD_185889 | JGI IMG/M metagenome (GOLD analysis project Ga0209266, IMG submission 185889) | Grasslands soil microbial communities from the Angelo Coastal Reserve, California, USA - 14_0929_02_40cm (SPAdes) (version 2) | ecosystem: Environmental > Terrestrial > Soil > Grasslands ...
GTTCCTCCGTTCATGTCGTACATCATTCTCCGCGCCTCGGTGAATCTTGACAAGCCCAGCCTGGAAGGACGCGTAGCGGCGGACTATGGAAGGTGTAAATGAATTGAAGAAAGTGTTGAATAGGAGTATTCCCCTCCTCTGCGAGGAGGGGAATGCGCTTCACCCATACGTCACCGTAATTACGAAACGCAGTACTAAGAGACACTCTGCGTGCTTCAACCTGGTCCTCCCATGCCGGGAAGACCAGGTTGAAACTAGTTACGCTTGACAGGGTCGCTCCATGTTAGAACAGGAGCTTCAGCGCGAACTGGATCTGCCGCGAGGGCGTTGACGTATTGGTAATCTGGCCGGCCGACTCGCTATAGCTGTAGTTCGCGGGGTTGCCCTGGAAAACGATCCCATTCGGGTACGCGAAATTCGCGTGATTGAAAACATTGAACGCTTCCGCGCGGAACTGCAACGTCTTGCCCTCCCGGATGGGGATCCTCTTGAAGAAGGAGGTGTCGACGCTGAACAGGCCCGGGCCGCGGAGCGTACTGCGTCCTGCGTTCCCGAAGGTGCCGACAGTCGGCACCGTGAAGGCACGAGGATCAAACCAATGGTCCACTGTTCCTAAAATCACCGGCCCCTTAAAGTTGGGATTCAGGTTGGGTGTGTCGACGACCGCTCCGTCGCCGCTGCCGGTAGTATTGAAGCCGACCTGAGGCGAAAAGGGGAAGCCGCTCTGAGCGTTGAAGATCCCATTCCATTGCCAGCCTCCAATCAAACGGTTCACCCACCCGCTGGCGTCACTGCCAAAGCGCTGCCCGCTCCCGAACGGCAACTGATAGCTGAAGTTCGTGTTGAACTGGTGTTCGATGCTGTAGGCGGCGACGCCTTTGTTCAGGTTGCGATTGTAAGGATTGAACAGGTTCGGCGGCTCATTTTCGCCCGAAGGCGCCAGGATGGCGGAGTTCAGATCCAGCACCTTGCCCCAGCTGTAATTCGTTTTGAACGTCAGCCCGCGCGCGGCGCGCTTGGTCACCGACACATTCATCGCGTGATAGCTGGCGGTACCCTGACCGAACCACGCCTGGGTGTAGGACACGTACGGGTTTGGGCGCTGCTCGAGAGTGACTCCGTTGACGACTATTGGAGGCCTGGACGGTAAATACAAGGTTCCCTGCGGAACAATCGGCGCTTGACCGCCCGGCAGTTGATTGAGTCTGAAAACACCACCGCTTCGGCATCCCTGCGGGTTCTGGCACACTTCGGGCTGGGCCGTATTGGTGTCCGTGGTGAGATTGGTGTGGTAGGACTGACTGCCGACGTAGCCGACCGAAAGCATCAGGTCTTTGGCAAGCTGACGTTCCACCGTCAGGTCCCATATCTGGACAGTGGGCGTAAACATGTTCGGATCGAAACCGGTAGGCTGATAGATCGAGCAGGGTGCAGATATCCCTGGGCCGCACGTAGGCGGCAGCGCAATACCCTTCTTCAGCGGAAGGATCGGAAGGAATCCGTTCCCTATCAGCGGAATCAGCGACTCGCGCGCAGAGTACGGTGGATTGGGCTGGACCCGGATGCCGAGGTTATCCATCAGATCGTTGTGGATTCCAAAGGCGGCCCGCACCGACCAGGTTCCCCTGCCGCTCGGGTCCCAGGCCAGGCCCACCCGGGGCTGCAACAACAACCTGGCGTGGTTCTGATCGATGCAGGAATGGCCGATGCGCGGATTGGTCTCGATCACAAAGTTGGAGTCATACCAATAGTTCGAACACCGCCCTACGACCTCGTTCCACCCGTTGGTCATTTCGTGCCGCAACCCGAGACGCAAAGTGAAATTCGATCGCAGCTTCATATCATCCTGGATATACCAGGCGCCTTCCGTGGTGCGGAAGCCCAGCGTGCTCGGATCCCGCGTCACGATAGCGTTGTTCGGCTGATCCCGGAGAAATGCCAATATGGTCGGATAGGCGACGTTTCCCGCTGATGACAATGCCACTCCAGACTGGCCTTGTTGGATCTTCTGAAACCAACCTCCCATGCTCCAGGAGTGCTTACCTTTGAGGACGCGCAAGTCATCCGAGTAGGTGAAGTAATGCCGGATGCCTCGACTGGGGTTGTTGCCTGGCACGCCCGCGATCGCGGACGGGGCGGCGGCGCCGATCCCGCCTCCGATAACAAGGGTGCCGGGATTACCTCCCTCCAGAAACGCGATGTCCGCCGGCATTGGTATTGCGGGAGCGTTGACCAGCGTTGCGAACGTTCCGGCGTACCCGAAAGTCGCGACATTCACCATCCCCGCGGAGAAAACACGCGTTTCTTTCAAGCTCAGCGTTTGGGCGTGCATTTCCGTGGCATTGACAAAATTTGGGTCGCCCCCGCCGCCGCCTCCCCACGGCACTCTCCTGTAGCCACTGTCAGCGCTGAAGCTTGCCGAGAAGGAATCCATGCTGGAGATGATGTGATCAAAACGGGCGAGGCCAAAATTTTCCCCGAGCGCCTGCGGCGGATTCGAATAGGAGATCGCGCTTCCATCGGGACGGTCAGCGGTAGTGGGCACCGGCCAGAAGTATTTGGCATACTTGAGCATCGCCGGCTGAAGACCGGGAACCGGCGAACCCGCCGGCAAACCCAGAGGATTCCCCGGCCACAAAAGACCCTGGCGGGCAAAGGCGCCCGGCACAATCGAGGCGCTCGAACGCGCTAACCGCTCCTGGAACCCTTCATAGGTCCCGTACAGGAACATCTTGTCCTTCTTGATCGGGCCTCCCAGAGCGCCTCCAAATTGATTGCGTTTGAAGGGAGGAGTGCTAACGGTGTCATCGAAGAAGTTGCGCGAGTCCAACACACTGTTGCGCAGATACTCGAAGACGCTCCCGTGGACCTGGTTGGTTCCCGAGGCGGTCACAATGGTGATTTGTCCTCCCGCCCGTTTCCCACTCTCGGCGCCGTAGGTGTCCGTGAGAACGTTGAATTCCCGCACAGCCTCGACGCCGAGCAATTGCCGGCTCGCTCCATTTGGCGTGATGAACTGGCCCGTCGCGGCCCCGCCAACCCAGTCGACTCCGTTGATGGTATACCGGTTGGTTTCCGGCCGCTTCCCCGACACCGAGAACATGTTCCAGGCGCCGCTGTCGAGCGTGTTCGAAGTGGCGTTGGAAATGCCGACGTTGAGCGTGATCAGATTATCGAAGCTGCGCCCGTTCAGCGGCAATTCCTTCACCTGCTGCTCGGTGATCAACCCTGATGTCGAGGCCGTCGTCGTGTTCACCAGAGGCGCTTCCTCGCTCACCGTTACTTGCTCGGCCGGGGCTCCGACTTCCAGCGTCAGATCCACCACGGCTTGCTGCCCGATGGCAAGATTGATGCCGCTCCGGACCACCTGCTTGAAGCCCGGGATCATTGTGGTGACCTCGTATGCGCCCACCGGAAGCAACGGCACAGTGTAGGCGCCTTGCTCGCTGCTCACGACGGTCCGAGTCAGGCCGCTCTCGGTATGCTTGACCGTGATACTCACTCCCGGTACCAGTGCCCCCGAGGCATCCTTCACGGTCCCCAAAATGGTTGCCGTTGAAGTCTGAGCAAAACTTAGGCCGGTTCCCAATGCGATCAACGCAACAATCGCTGTTACGAATCTTGCAAACGGATGCTGACGGATACCCATCCTCCTTAGCATGATCTGCTCCTTTCGAATTCGATTTCTCTCTCTATCCGAAAATCAAATATGGCAGGCGTCTAGGGCCTTGGCTCCGGGCTCTCGTCCTGGCCGGGCTACTGCTTATAAAAAGGCGTCGCGCCAAGGGTCGGAATGAACACGAAGTGGACGAGAATCTGGTTGAACGGCATATTCGATATCCGAACTTAACTTGTTTCGCTTTTCTCTTGCGTGGTTTTATAAGTGGTAAAAGGGTTCCCGTATATCCGGTATGGGGGGTATTTCTGGTGGAAATTCGGGGTAAGAACGAGGAGCTTTATGCCCTAGAGGCTACGAAATTTCCCCTCTCCCGCTGGGAGAGGGCGGCGCGGCAGCCAGCGGGCTGGCGCGCCGGGTGAGGGTCGCGCGGAGCGAGAGCCCGCGCGAAGCGCAAGCGCGATAGCGCGCAGCCTCAAGAAATAGGGCGCAGCCTCAAAAGAAGTCTATTCGAATCTCGCCGCTCATTTTTGTGTCTCCTCCCCTTGCTTTAAGTCCGCCATGGCGGCCACAACTTCCGATCTGAACTTTTCTAAAGCCCCATTCGGGCTACTACCGGGACTCTTCTTTAGAAGTGCATCAATGCCGCTGAGAGCCGCGCTGACCTTTCCCTGACGAACGTACGCGTGGAGAAGCATCAACTCGGCCGCTTCAAAGTCCTTGTCCAGCAGAGCTGCGCGCGTGAAAGCCTGCTCTGCCTCTGCGTACTCGGAAAGTCTGTACCGTGCCCGCCCTAAGGCGTAATGCGCAACAGCCGATCCCGGCTCGACTCGAATTGCTTGTGAGAAGACCTCGGCTGCTCGTTTAAAATTGGTTTTCTCCAAATATATTTCACCGAGTTGTATTAATGGCGTCCCTTCGCGAGGATTCAGCTCGGATGCGCGAGTAAGTTCTTGCTCGGCGGCATCCAGCCGGTCGGTTTTTCGGTATTCCTGTGCAAGACCCAGATGCGCATTGTAGAAATCCGGGGCGAGTTTGATGGATTTTTCCAGCCGCTCGATGGCGCGCTGCGTGTTGTGGTCCTTAATTTCCCGCACAGCCTTTTCATATTCCCTGAGGGCCTGTTTCGGGATTTCGGCCTTCAGTTGGCGGACATCTACACTATGATTCCCGCCCAGAGCATTCGGGCCACGGCCGTGCACCGCGCTTCCGTTCAAAAAAATGAATACGTATGGTGTCCCTGGAGCATCGACTGGATAATTCACGTTTTCGAAGCCTTCCAAGCGAACGCGAATGTTGTAAGAGCCGTTAGGGACGTTGCGGAATTCAAAATTGCCGCGTGAATCCGTGAATGTCTGTCGATCGTTCTTGGCGCCGGAATGATCCAACAACACCTCCACCGGCCGCTTCAGGCCCCCCTCGGACACCACGATTTGTCCGCCAACGGCGGAGGTCGAAGCGGGCTCCGATCGCTGCGCCAAACCGAATGACGAGCAAGTCATCAGAATGAACGTGAAGCGGACAAGAATCCGTTTTAGCGACATACTTCGGTGTCCGGAACTATTTCGCTTTTCCTATTACGTGGGTTTATAAAGCGGCGAAGGGCTTCTGTATATCCCGTGTAGCGGGGATTCCTGGCTGAAAAACCGGGGAAGGACGATCGGCTCTATGCCGTAGTCACGTCAAGAGGGGTAGGTCAAGTTCGCCGTCTCCGAGCTTACTATCCCCTGTGGCTTTGGCTCCTCCAGCCTCGGCTCTCCCGGAGCAGAGGGAGAACCGAGACTGGGTCCGGCGTGAGTTAAGGAGCGGCAAAACTCACGCTAGTGCTTGACAGGGTCGCCCCACATTAAAACAGCAGCTTCAGCGCAAACTGGATTTGCCGCGAGGGCGTTGACGTAGCTGTAATGACGCTGCCTGAGGGGCTGTACTCGGCGCCCTGGAAAAGAACCTCATTCGGGTACGAGAAATTGGGGTGATTCAAAACATTGAACATCTCGGTCCGGAACTGCAAATTCAATCCCTCACTGATTCTCACCCTCTTCAACAACGAAGTGTCGACGTTGAATAGACCCGGCCCGCGGATCGATCCGCGGGCCACGTTCCCGAAGGTTCCTTGGAGCGGCAGCACGAAGGCTTTCGGATCGAACCACTGATCGGGTTTTCCCACAATCAGCTTCCCCTTAAAGTTGGGATTCCAGTTCGGTACTTCGGAAATACTGGGGTCGCCAGTACCCGTCGTATTCGAGCCAACCAGCGGCGTGAAGGGGAATCCACTTGCAACCCGGACGCTCGAATTCCATTGCCAGCCGCCGATGAGCTTGTCCACGACCCCAGTGGCGCCGCTTCCGAAGCGTTGCCCGTTTCCAAACGGCAACAGATAGCTGTAGTACCCATTGAACTGGTGGGCGAGGCTGTAGGATGAGAGCCCGCGATTCAGCTCCCTCCGATAATAGGGGCTAGGAAGAAGCGGTGGCTCGTTGCCAGCGGAAGGAGCGAGGACCGCGGAATTCAAATCCATCGCTTTACTCCAGGTGTAATTCGCTTTAAAAGCGGTCCCACGGCTGATGCGCTTCGTCAGAGAGACATCCATCGCATGGTAGCTCGCGGTGCCTTGATTGAACCATTGAGTGCCGCTACCGACGTTGGGGTTCGGGCGCGTCGCCGGCGGGTGGTACAAGGTCCCTTTGGCCACCAAGACCCTTTGACTGACGGGGACAGGGTTGCCATTCGTACCGGTGCCGCCGCTGATGCATCCCTGCGGGTCCTGGCATACGATCGGGTAGGCCGTATTGGTATCCAGAGTGAGCGGGGTGTGGTAGGACTGGCTCCCTACATAGCCCACGGAAAGCATGAGGTCTCTCCCAAGTCCGCGTTCGATCGTCAAGCTCCATTGCTGGCTGGTCGGTGTGCGCAGCACTGGATCGAAACCGCCGGGGCCGTAGATCCCGCAGGCTGGAGGTGGAGGCGCTCCTGCGGTGCCGCATGCGCGGGGAAGCGGGGCGTTCTTGTCAAGCGGGAAGAGAGAGAGCAGCGGACCGCTCAACAGCTCGCGCGCATTATACGGCGGATTGGAGTAGGCCCGGTTCCCGAGGTTGTCCTGGAGATCGTTGTGGATTCCAAAGCCGGCCCGCACTGCCCAGGTTCCCGTACCGGTCGGATCCCACGCGATGCCGACGCGGGGCTGAAACAGCAGTTTGGCGTGATTCTCCGTCAGGCACGAATGGCCCAGCAGCGGCTCGTTCGACATCACGAAGTTTTTGTCATACGACCAGTACTCACAGCGGTCCGCCACTTCATTCCACCCGTCGGTCATCTCGTGCCGCAACCCCAGGCGCAGGGTGAGATTCGAGCGCAGCTTCATTTCATCCTGGAAATACCAGGCCCCTTCGGTGGACCGGTATCCGATCGGAGCCGGATTCCGGATCAGGTTAAACTGGCTCGGGATATCCTGGAGAAATGTCAGCATCGTGTTATAGCTGACGCCTCCGGCCGAAAACTGAGCTGCCCCAAAATGGTTTTCGTGTATCCGCTGCACCCAAACGCCTGTGCTGAAGGAGTGCTTGCCTTTGGTGAAGCGCAGGTCATCGGCCAGGCTGTAGTATTCTCGACCACCAAAAAGGGGGTTGTTGCCGGGCGTCGGCGTGACCGACGATGGGGAGACCGTGGTCGCGCCGCCTCCGATGACAATCTGACCGGGATTGCCCCCGGGAAGAAATATCAGATTCGCAGGGATTGCCGCGCCGGTGCCGTTCGGCTTGGTGACCGAGGATGCAGTCGGACGAACCCACCCCAAGGTCGCGGAATTGACGACAGTGGGGGAGAAGACATGCGTTTCCTGCAGGCCGAACGTTTGGTTGCGCAGTGGAACGTACATGGTGTAATTCGTGTTTGGCTGCGGCTGATCCCTTTGCCCATCGCTAAAGGTGTAGTTTCCGAAGAGAGAGTCTTTGACGGACATGACGTAGTCCATGCGACCCATCACAAAATTTTCATGAATCTTCTGCACCCCACTGTTGTAATTGTAGGCCGTTCCGGTGGGCAGGCCGTTCGCACTCAGTAGCTCCGAACTGTTGGGCACCGGCCAGAACGCATTGGCAAAGGGCAGCATGCCCCGCTGCAGATTGGGAACCGGGACGAACGCGGCTCGGTCCGGACAGTTGGCTGCGACGTTACCAGGATAGGCGAGGTAGCACGGCAGAAGACCCTGGCGAGATTGCACATCCGGATAAATCGAGCGAGTGCTCTGAGCTAGCCGCTGCGTGAACCCTTCGTAGTTTCCAAACACGAACAGCTTGTCCGTCTTTAGGGGACCGCCGATGGTCCCTCCGAATTGATGCCGCTTGAACGGACCCTTGGTGTCCTCGAAGTAGTTCTTGGCATCCAGAGCGCTGTTGCGGTGATACTCGAAGAGGCTGCCATGCCATTGGTTCGTTCCAGACGAGGTCACAATGCTAACCTGCCCTCCGGCCCGTTTCCCATACTCAGCGCCGTAGGTGTGCTCGAGGACGTTGTATTCCCGCACCGCCTCGACCCCGAGCAACTGGGAACTGGCTCCGGAGGGCGTAATGAACTGGCTGGTCGCGTTCCCCCCGACCCAGTCGACGCCGTTGAGCAGAAACCGATTGGTTTCCTGCCGGTGGCCCGCCACCGAGAAAGCGGGAAACGCGCCACCTGTACCTCCGGCCATATTCGAAGTGTTGTTGACAACGCCGACGTTGAGAACCAGAAGCTGATCGAAGCTTCGCCCATTCAGCGGCAGCTCTTTGATCTGTTGCTCGTTGATCAATCCTGAAGTCGAGCTCAGCGTAGTGTTCACCAGCGGCGCTTCCTCCGTCACTGTGACTTGCTCGGCCGCGGCTCCGACTTCCAGCGTCAGGTTGATCACCGCTTGCTGGCCGACCGCGAGATTGATGCCGCTTCTCACCTGCTGCTTGAAGCCCGGCATTGCCGTGGTGATCTCATATGCACCGATAGGAAGCAACGGCACGTTGTAGTCGCCGGTCTCGCTGCTGATTGCGGCTCGCGTCTGGCCCGTCTCGGTATGCTTGACGGTGATACTGACTCCCGGCACCAACGCTCCCGTGGTGTCCTTTACCACACCCAAGATGGTTGCCGTTGCCGTGGAAGTCTGAGCAAAAACCAGGCACGTCGGCAATGCGATCAATACAACAATTGCTGTTGCGCATCTTCCAAACGAACGCAAACCCATACCCATTCCCCTCACCATGTTGCTCTCCTTTCGAATCGAACTTACGAACCCAAAAAAATTGGCCCTTGGCAGATCCAGCGGAGCGAGCACCTCCGGTGCTGGGGCGGCGGCGCTGGAGCGGGACGCGCCACCACCCCCACAGATCCAGCAGTACGAGCACCGGTTCCCTTCAGCCCGCCGTTAATTAAACGGAAAGCACGATCTGCCACTGAACGGCGGACGCCGATTCCAATCGCTCGGCCAACCCGAACGCCGGACAAGCTATGAGACTGAACGTCGGGTTAAACCACATTCTTCGATATCCGGGATTGCTTCGCTTTCCTGTTGCGAGGCTTTATATAGCGGCAACGCGTGCCTGTATATCCGGTGCGGGGGGTATTTCTTGCTGAAACTCGGGGGTTGACGATCGGCTTTTATGCCCCAAAAATGCACGTCAAGAGGGGTAGGTCAAGCGGCTTAGGTGCGGGTCTCAGATTCGAAATAGACCTGAGACCCTCACTCGGCGCGCGTCAGCGTTTCTTGGGGCTTCGCCCTATCGGGCTCGCGCTTCGCGCGGCGCGCGCCGACCTCTCCCAGAGGGAGAGGTATCAGAATTCGAGCCGCAGCGCGAACTGGATCTGGCGCTCGCGGTTTGCGGTTTCTCGAATGACCCCGGCCGAACCGGCAATCTCGCTGCCCGAGAAAACGATCAACTCGGGGTATCTGAAGTTCGCGTGATTGAGGACGTTGAAGGCCTCAACCCGGAACTGCATATTCAACTTCTCTTTCAAAGGAATCCGTTTGAACAACGACGTGTTCACGTTGAAGAAACCAGGTCCGCGAAGCGCACCGCGCGCCACGTTTCCGAAGGTCCCGGCCAGCGGCAAGGAGAACGCATTGGGATCAAAGTAGTGGCCCGTTTTCTTGAACTCGTCCACACCGAGAACGACCTTGCCTTTGAAGTCGGGATTCCAGCTGGCCACGTCGGGATTCCGGGCGTTCCCGTTGCCGGACCGGTTGGAGCCAACCAGAGGCTCAAAGGGGAAGCCGCTCTGCACGCTGACGATGCCATTCCATTGCCAGTTGCTGATCAGTTTCTCCACCCAGCCGGTGGCCCCACTGCCGAAAGCTTTTCCGGACCCAAACGGCAACTGATAGAGGAAGTTGGTGGTGAACTGGTGCTGTTGGCTGTAAGACGCAATGCCCTTGCTGAGCCTCAGATTGTACCGGCTCAGAACCGTCCCCGCCTCATTCTGGTGGCCGCCGGAGAGGAGGGCGGAATTCATGTCCAGCACTTTCGAAAAGGTGTAACTGGTTTTGAACGTCAATCCGGAGCGGGCGCGCTTGGTGAGCGAGACGGTCCCGCCGTGGTAGCTGCTGTTGCCCAAATACATCCAGGTTTGCGTGGAGCCGACAAAGGGGTTCGGGCGCGTTGCGCCTGCCGGGATGTAGTCTACTCCCTGGGGAACCGTGTTCCACTGAGAGGCCGGGAGGGTTCCTCCGGCGAGGCATCCCGTTGGATTTTGACACCTCACCGGTGGGATGTCATTCATATCCACTGCGGCCGGAAGGTGATAGGACTGGCTGCCCACATAACTCAATTCCAGCGCGAGTTCCTGCGTGATCCCCCGTTGCACTTCAAGGCTCCATTCCTGAGTAGTGGGAGTGTGCATGGCCGGATCGATACCACCGGGCGCGTAGATGGAACACTCCGGGGGCTGCAACGGCGACTCGGCGCTGCAACTGGGCGCGGGCGGCGTTTGGCTGGGAATCGGGCCGTTTCTCAGCATCGTTAGCACCGGTGTGTTCGTGATCACCAGCCGCCCGTTGAACGGTGCGTTGGAGTTCATCCGGTTGGCGAGATTATCCTGGAGGTCGTTGTGGATCCCAAAGCCGGCCCGCACCGCCCAACGTCCGGTGCCGGTCGGGTCCCACGCCAGGCCCACGCGCGGCTGCCAGAGCGCGATAGCATTGTTCTCAGTCAACGACGACCTGCCAACATACGGTTGGGTGAGGATGAATCCGGCCCGGTCATAGGTGTAATTGGCGGAGCGTCCGTTGACTTCATTCCACCCCGTGGTCATCTCGTCCCGCAGGCCCAGGCGCATCGTGAGATTCGTGCGGAGCTTGAATTCATCCTGGAAATACCAGGCCGCTTCCGTGGTGCGGAAGTTCAGCGGCGTTGGAGCTACGCCGGCCTGGAACTGTTGCGGACGATCCTGGAGCATGTCCAGCAAGGTGCGATAGGTGAGAGTGCCCGCGTTGTTCTGAACCGAGGAAAACACGCCTTGCTGGACCCACTGGAACCACGCGCCCATACTTAAGTTGTGACGCCCTTTCGTCAGGCGCAGGTCGTTGGACCCGGTGAAGTTCTGTCTAGAACTGTTGATGGGGTTCTGGCCGTTCGCCGACGTGAAGGTCGACGCCTGGGCCGTGGACGTTCCGCCTCCAATGATCAAGGCGCCCGGATTGCTTCTGTCTCCTCCCTTCAGAAAGAGCAGGCTATCAGGAAATGGCTCATCGGGAACTGCATCCTGGTTTGCCCACGCGCGGGACCATCCAAAGGTTGCGGTATTCACAACCGTGGGGGAGAAAATATGCGTTTCCTGCCCGCTGAGCGTATAGAGACCGTTGGCTTGCCTTTGGACCATAATCGGGTTCGTTTGCGGATCGGCCCGGTTCCCCCTGTCCGCGTTGAAACTGGTCGAGAAGGAATCCTGCATGGACAAGTTGTAGTCACCCCGGAGCAGGCCGAAATCTTCATTCACAGGCCGTGGCAGATTGCTGTAATTGTAGGCTTGGCCGGTGGGCAAGCCTTGAGGGTTAGGCAACTCGGGGCCATTGGGCGCCGGCCAGTACCGGAAAAACGGCAGGATGCCCGGCACCAGATTCGGGGCCAGGACATAGGCGCCACGGTTGGGGCAGGCCGTTGCTGTATTGGTCGGATAGGCAAGGTAGCAAGGAATCAAACCTTGACGGGCCTGCGCGCTGGGTACAATGGCGGTAGTGTCGTCGTTTAAGCGCTCCCGGAACCCTTCATAAGTTCCGAAGATGAACATTTTGTCCTTCACAATAGGGCCGCCCAGCGAGCCGCCAAACTGGTTCCGCTTGAACGGTGGCGCGCTTTCCGTGGCATTGAAGAACCTCCTGGCGTCTAAAACGTTGTTGCGGAGGTACTCGAAGGCGGCTCCGTGCCACTGGTTCGTTCCGGACGTGGTAACCACGGTGATCTGGCCGCCGGATCGTTTGCCATATTCGGCGCCATAGCTGTGGCCGAGGACGTTGTATTCCCGCACGGCGTCCACGCCAAGCAACTGGTCGCTCATCCCATTCGGCGCATTCGCAGTGCCCTGCGAGTTGGTGCCGACGTAGTCCATTCCGTTGATCGTCCACCGGTTGGTTTCCAGCCGCTTGCCCGCTATCGAAAACGACGGCCCGCCGGCGGCAGTATTCGATCGGTTATCATTGACGTTCGTGTTCAGCACCAGAAGGTCGTTGAAGCTGCGGCCATTCAACGGCATTTCCTTGATCTGTTGCTCGTTGATCAACCCGGAGACAGAACTGAGCGTCGTGTTCACGATCGGAGTCTCTTCCGTCACCGTGATTTTCTCGACGAGGTCTCCGACATCCAGCGTCAGATTGACCACCGCTTCCTGAGCCACGACCAGAGTGATGCCTCGCCGCACCTGCTGCTTGAAGCCGGGTTTTTCTGCGGTCACTTCATAGGAGCCCACCGGAAGGGACGGCATCGTGTAGCTACCTTCCTCGCTCGTCTGAGCCGTGCGCGTCAGCCCGGTCTCGGTGTGCTTTGCGGTAACAGCCGTTCCCGGGATCACGGCTCCAGTGCTGTCGCGCACGAAGCCGGAGATGGCCGCCGAGAAATTTTGTCCAAACACCAAGCCACCCGCCAATGTGATCACTCCAACTATCCCGATTAGCGTTGTTGACAGCTTGGTGAAACTTCTTTCTTTCCGATTCACCATAACTCTCCTCTCCTTGATTTGGGTTGCAGCTGATTTCGGATTTGGGTTGCAGCTGATTTCGCCCAAACCCTTCACCGCGTGAGTTAGGGATGTCCCCGACACACTGCGGCAAAATTTTTTGCCAGATGAACGTCAAGCGGACAACAGTCCGGTTAAACGACATCCTTCGATATTCGAGATTGCTCCCCTTTTCTATTGCGTGGTTTATAGAGCAGCAAAGGGTTGCCTGTATATCGGGTGTTGGGGGTATTTCTGGCTGAAATTCGGGGGAAAGACGATCAGCTTTATCCGTTCGACATCACGCCGGAAAGACTTTGCGGGAGTACTTTGGGGCTTCAGCCTGGTCCTCCCATGCAGGGAGAACCCGGCTGAAACAGGAGTGTGATTCCGAATCACCGTTGCATCGCGCCGGTATCGATGAGCGCATCACCGCCCATAGCGACGCTTGAGCCCATGCCGTTCACTTCCACTTCCCTAAAATTCCAGATTGAACCCAATCCGGACAAGCCGGCCGAGTAATATCGCGGACGGCCTTTTATAAGCCGCGCCAGACACCGTGCTATAGACCATGCTCTGAACCTGGTAGTAATCGCTCGAGTTCAGCGCATTGAACAAATCGATTCTGGGCTCCAGCCTTATCCGCTCGAAGGCGAGTCTCTTGCTCACGCTGAAATCGACCTGAGTGAGACGCGGGGTCAGCTCTGTGCCCGGCGCAATCAACGGCACGTTCAATGATGGCTGAATCATCCTCGGAATCACCAACGCTCCGACGGCGCAGCCGGCAGCGGCGGAGTTACCGGGACACGCCGTGTACAGGGTTCTTGGCGTGACCGTGAAGACAGTGCTTAAACCGTTCGGCTGGTTGAGAATACTGTCCAAAACGGTGCCGCCCCCTTGCAGCAGCGGCTGCAAAGGTGTCGTCAACAAGTTGTTCAAGTAATAGTATTCGGCATACCCAGGCAGCGCCTGAAGCGCGCCACTGAACTGAAGGCCCCACCACGGGAGCGGATATGTGCCCACCAGCTTGAACTGAGTGCGCCACGGAATGCCGTTTTTCGACTGATCGCAAAACTGCAAAAAATTGGGGTTTGTCTTTGCGGCGCTGCATGCGTTCGCAATCGACCGGTCCGTGGACGTGCCGCCGAAAAGTCTTCCGCCGCGAGGCAGTCTTGCGTTGAAGTTGAACTCGAATCCGTTGTACACGTTGCTCAAATTCGGATCGTTGGTATCGACATTAGCCACCGATTGTTGAACGTCTGTGGAAATCGGATCGTACATCGTGATCGCGCGGCCATCGATTGGACTGAACACCGTCACGGGTCTGTAGTTGGCATTGAAAACACTCGACGGTCCCGTCATCATCCCCGGCCGGAGCGTGTTGTTCCGCTCGAGAATGTTCTTGGCTACACTGTGAAACCATTCGGCCGTGACGGCAACTCCAGGAAACAATTCGTGCGTCACGCCAAGGTTGTAGGCAAGCGTATACGGAAGCTTGAACTTTGGATCCGGATTCGAGAGTGAGGCCTTGCCGAAATTCTTCGGCACTTGAGCGAAATTGATTTCGCATCCAGGTGTGAGATAGACACATCCGGGCTCGCCGTGAGCAATGTCATCATTGGCAAGATTGGTCCAGGCAGCGGTAGCCTGCACGTAACCCGCGTTTGCGGGATCATAGAGTTCTGCAATGTTTGTAGCGGCAGCGGCATCGAAGCGGTTAAAACCGAAGCGGATTGCCGTTTTTGCATTGCCGAACAAGTCATAGACCACGGCGGTCCGCGGCGACCATGTCCTCCAAATCGGCATGTGAATATCGCCAAACGCCGGAATATTGGCGAAGCGCCCTTGCTGCGCGGGCTGCCCGGAGACCTGCTCGCTGACGTACCCCCAGCGCAAGCCGTAAGTGATGGTGATCCGCCCCAAGGTCCAGGCATCTTGGGCGTAAATCGCCAACCCCGCGTTCAAGCGTTCCTTCCAGCGAGCCGGAGTCCCCAGCAATGTCACTGTCGCGGGCACGCCGTTCAGGTAATTTTGATAGAGGTCTGCGTTGGCCCAGGCCGTTCGGTTGAACGGTCCCCAGGAATTCTGAAAGCCAAATTTGACGTTGTGGCCGCCCCGCACGTATGACGCCGCTGCCTGGGCATTGTGCCGGTCCGGGTAGTTGCCGGACTCATATGTCCTCGCGTTGCTGGTGGTCCCGAGTATGGTGTCCAAATGGCGTGCGCCGGCGTACCATGCAGGACTGCCGTAAGGCTTTCTCACGCCTGGCTCATAGCGAATGTTAAATCGTTCGATGTTGCTCGAGTAGCCGCCTTCGATCAGGAGCCGGTTGCTAATGGTCGAGGTCCACTTGATGGTGCTGGTCTCATAGATCGGCGAATTCCAGAAGCCGCCAGCAGTTGCAGGGTCAGCGCCCGCCGTGACATCGTGATCGCGCGACTTGAACAGCCTGTCCATATACGCGGACAGTTTATTTCTCGGGCTCACTTGCCAGGTCAGACGCAGCAACACGCTGTTGATCGATTGATCATTGATGGCCTGTTGGCAGGCAACAACGGCGTCGCGGCAATCCGCGTACGTCCTCCCCGCCGGGATGTAGAATGAATTCGCAACCGGCTTATTGACCGTAAAAAAACGGCTCGAACCGAAGAACCACAGCTTGTCTTTGATGACCGGTCCGCCTAGCGTCACGTCGATGTCGCGGTAAGTGCCGATCTGGTCTACGGCTCGAACGCCATGCGAAGCCAGGGAGGGGGACAGGTTGTTGCTCTGCAAGCCGTTACTCTCAAAACCGGCAAACAGAGATCCATGGAAGCTGTTGCCGCCTTCTTTGGGCGCGACGTTCAACTTTAGCCCTCCAGTGGGCGAATCGGCCGCACCGCCGCCCGTTTGGTAAACCATCTGCTCGGCCCCGGCGTCATTCATATAGCTCTGGACGGCTCCATCGTTTTGAAGCCCGTTGATGATCATTCCATCCATCAGGACGGACGTCTGCGACGTGCCCGTCCCATGAACTTGGAAGTAGGTCTGCTGCATCGCGCGCGAACCGCCCACATCAGGCGCATCCATCTGAACTCCGACGACGAGCTGTCCCGCCGATTGGATGGTGTGAGCCGTAGGCACCGTGTCCAGTACCTCACGCGGAAGGACTTGGGCCTTGAAATTTGTCTGTGAGTCCACAACCGGCGACTCCGCTGCGACAGTAATGGACTCTTCAACGGCGCCTACCGTCATCTCGGCATTGATTGTCGCCGTAAAGTCGGAGGGCAGCTCAACCTCACGCATGACGGTCTTAAAACCGGGAAGAGTGAATGTCACACTGTAGTTGCCCGGACGCAGATCGATGATCTTGTATGTGCCGCGTTCATCCGTGACGGTTGAACGCGATTTCTCGATCAGCGCAGGACTGCTGGCTTCGACAGACACTCCTGGCAGAACCGCGCCACTCTGGTCCTTCACGACACCTGTGAACGTACTCTGCGCCAGAGTTTCCGGGACGAACGCGGTGAAATACAGCAATGATACGAAAACACCAATGCCAACAAGACCCGTCTTGGATTTCCTCATACTTTCTTCTCCCTCAAACGCACACACGGAACGTTTGTCCAGCAACGGCGGAGGTCGCAGCCGACTGCGATCGCTGGCCCACCCGACTGGACGAGCAAGTCATCAGAATGAACGTGAAGCTGACAAGAATCTGATTAAACAACATCCGAATACTTCGACATCCGAGATTGTTTCGCTTTTCTATTGCGTGGTTTTATAAAGTGGCAAGGGTGCCTGTATATCCGGTGTGGGGGGTATTTCTGGCTGAAATTGGGGGTAAGAACGATCAGCTTTGTGCGGACCGCTACAAGATACTTCTCGTTTCGTAATTTCGCGTTTCGTAATTATGGTGAGTCCTGGTTCGGCAGAGTCGAATTCCCCTCCCATATGGGGGAATTCTTTAGCGTAGTTTTCAAAAACGCAACGCCGCGACACTAGGCACGCTCGACAAGGTCGCTCATATCACAACAGGAGCTTCAGCGCGAACTGGATTTGCCGCGAGGGAAAGGCGGTGTTGTAATCTCGCCGACCGTTCGCTGTAACTCGTTCGCTGTAACTGTAGTTGGCGCTGTTGCGCCCAATTGGACCTTCCATAAAGGATTTCACGATGTGGCGCGCGAGCGCGCGCCACATCGGCTAAGGTGGGCGTTCCTCCGGTATGCCAATTGTCTGACGGTGTCTCACGACTACCTGGGTCATGCCCATCGAACGTCAAATGGAGGAATGCCAATATGGTCGGATAGGCGACGTTGCCCGCCGATCCCAGTGCCACTCCAGCCTGGTTCTTGTTGCGAGCGCTGATAACAAACCCCCAGGCTCCAGGAGTGCTTACCTTTGATGAAGCGCAGGTCATCGGCCTCCGTAAAGTAACGTCGCACACCTATATTGGGGTTGCTGCCGGGTATGCCCCCGACTGCAGACGGCGAGGCCGGGCTGATCCCAGCGCCAATGACAATGCCGCCGGGATTACCTCCCTCGAGAAACGCGATGTCGGCGGGCATCGGTACGGCGGGA
>Ga0209266_1001229_pt1 | contig 17331 bp, 15 predicted proteins | sample GraSoiAngelo_132_FD_185889 | JGI IMG/M metagenome (GOLD analysis project Ga0209266, IMG submission 185889) | Grasslands soil microbial communities from the Angelo Coastal Reserve, California, USA - 14_0929_02_40cm (SPAdes) (version 2) | ecosystem: Environmental > Terrestrial > Soil > Grasslands ...
AGATCTGGAACTGTTCAAAGAATTTCCGAACCGGTTCGAGCTTGGCGTTGGAGTGATCGACGTCAAGACTCATGAAATCGAAACACCGGAAATCGTGGCTGAGCGTCTTCGCAAAGCTCTGAAGTTCGTACCGGCCGAGCGTATCCATGTCCTTCCCGATTGCGGTTGCCTGCACCTGCCTCAGGAAGTCGCCTTCGCGAAACTAAAGACGATGGTCGAGGGAACAAAAATCCTCCGTAAAGAGCTCGGAGGATGATGTGGCGCGCAATCCGTTGCGAGAGTCTTTGCAGTCGCGAAGGTTCTGCCATGTCGTGGAGATTGTGGCCAGCCGTATTTCACGCGAAGCGCGGCTGCTGGAAGTCGCCTCCCAGTTGGCTACCACTCCCGGCGTCGTCGCCGGCAGCATCACGAGTTACGCAGGGGGCGCGCCCGGTCAGGACCCCCTGCGAGTAGGCACAGCCGCGCGCGCGCGTGGTCTGACTCCAAACATTCACGTCACCTGCGTCAGCAAAGACCGGCAGGAACTCCGCCATTACCTGGAAACCATCGCGGGACTGGGTCTTGAAAATGTTTTCGCGCTGACCGGCGATTACCCGAAGGGCGCGGACGCAGTTTTCGACCTGGATTCGGTGCAACTCATTACTCTGATGAACGAGCTCCGCCAGAAAGGCCTGCCCTTTTGGATTGCCGCGGCTGTTTCACCGTTCAAATACACAGAGCCGGATTGTGCTTACCAATATCTGAAGCTGGAAAAAAAATTTACGGCTGGCGCCGACTATGCGATTACACAGCTCGGCTTCGATGCCCGCAAGTTCCGAGAACTTCGCCGGTACCTCGATGAACGCAACATTCAAAAACCGGTGCTCGGGAACGTCTATGTTCTTGGCTTGAAGTCCGCGGAAAAGATGTCGAAAGACGATCCCCCCGGCTGCTGGGTTGCGCCCGAGCTTGTCGAGAAGATTCGGGACGAAGTCAAGGCGAAAGACAAGGGAGAAGCCGCGCGGCTCGAGCGCGCCGCGCGCATGATTGCGATCCTGCGCGGCCTCGGTTACGCAGGTGCGTACATCGGAGGAACCCATAATGCGGAACACCTCGGCTGGATTATCGAGCGCGGGCAAATTCTGGCGCCGCGATGGAAGGAGTTAGCCGAAGAATTCACGTATGCGCCCAAATCCGCCTTCTACATGTTCGAGCCCGCCACGGCTGCGTCCCGCAAATTGCGAGTCTCTGATCGCGCCGTGAATGCATTGTGGCACCTGCTGTCTCCAACTCAGGTTCCCAGTGGAAGCATCCTGGAAAAATGGGCTCGTGCGATGTTCACCTGGATCGATCGCCGGCCAAGGATGTCGCGTTTTCTGGAGCGTGCGGAGTTTGCTATCAAGTCACCAGCGTTCGGCTGCCAGAGATGCGGCAATTGTGTACTGCCGGACATGCAATACGTGTGTCCGCAAACATGTCCCAAGCAGCTCCGAAATGGTCCTTGCGGCGGGACGAACAACGGCCAGTGCGAAGTCATTCCCGAACGGTTCTGCATTTGGGTGCCGGTGTATGATCGCGCCAAACACGCAGGCGAAATTCCGCTGCTGAGGATTTATATTCCACCGCCGGATAGATCACTGAAAGGCACAAGCTCCTGGATCAACTATTTCCTTCAAAGAGACAGCCGTCCCGGGAGTACTCGAAACGTAGGTCCTCTCGCTCCGCCTTCAAGCCAAGAAGAATCCAAGCCGAACATGGCTGTGCAACTGTAGCGGCGCTCCGCGAAGCGCAAGCGCGACAGCGCGCAACCTCAAGAGGATGAGCGCCGGCAGACAGCAAGTTAGAGATGGTCGGCGGTGATAGACCGCCGCTACAATTCAAACGGAAAAAAAATTGGTTGAAAATGATTCTCATTTTCAACTATAGTGCGGCCTGAGGTTGGAGTGATTGTGATCCTTCGCATCGCCGTTTTCGTTATTCTCGCTCTCGGAATTGTTGCCGCGCCGGGTCTCGCCCAAGAAAGGCCCTACTTTGTTACCTACGACCATCACATGGAAGAACCGGGTAACCTGGAAGTCGCTACCAATCCGGTGATCGGACAGGCACGGGGTATCAACACGTTCATCGGTAATTGGACCGAATTCGAGTACGGAGCCAAAGGCTGGTGGACGTCGGAGTTCTATATCGACAGCCAGCACACGATGCATGATAACGCTCTGCTGACCGGCTTCCGGTTTGAGAACCGTTTTCGTTTGCTGCTTCGCGAACACCGCGTCAATCCGGTTCTCTATGTGGAGTACGAACACGTCAATGGGGCCGACAAGACCTTGAAAGAAGTTGTCGGCTTCGACGGTAAGGAAGATCACAGCGAACCCAACCGGGAAGCGCGCCTCGAACACGAAAGGGAGCTCGAAACCAAACTTATTTTGTCGAGCCAGATCAAAGGGTGGAATGTTTCGGAAAACCTCATCGGTGTGAAGAACATTCACGAAGGTGTTTGGGAGTTTGGATATGCCTTCGGTATCAGCCGCCCCCTAGCTCTGGCTGCGAGCGCGAATGCTTGCACATTCTGTCGCGAGAACTTCACTGCCGGCGTGGAGTTGTACGGCGGGTTGGGTGAGTGGGGCGATTTGACCTTTAAAGGAACGTCGCAATATGTCGCTCCGGTCCTGGCGTTGAATTTGCCGGGTGGAACCACGCTCCGCGTATCGCCCGGGTTCGGCTTGACCGATCAAAGTCACTCCACGCTGGTTCGTTTCGGCGTGTCACACGAATTTTCCGGTTTTGGACAGCAAGTCCGGAAAGTGTTGCGGAGAAATCGATGATGCGAAGACATGCGATTCAAATCATTCCGGTAATCATCCTGTTCATTACGGCCGTTTATGCGAAGAGCGGCGCCGAGCGGCCAACCGAGAATCCATTCCAGAACAACGAATCGGCCCGCGCGGCCGGACAGAAGCTCTTTGCGAGGCATTGCGCCGAGTGTCATGGTCCAACAGCCGAGGGAACAGAGCGCGCGCCGTCTCTTCGAGAGTTTGTGCGTTCTGCCGCTCCCCGCACGCTGCATACATTCATTAAGAACGGAAACCTCAGATCGGGCATGCCATCCTGGTCCCGGCTCCCCGATCCGCAACTCTGGCAACTTGTCACATACCTTCAGACGTTAGAACCCTGATTGGGTCTTGCTTTCAAAGTATTGCCTGCCCGAAGTGAAGATCAGTGTCGCTGGTAGACGAACTTCTGAAAGCGCTTCCCTTCGTAAGTCTCCGTAATGTAAACGTTGCCTTTGGAATCGGACGTAATGTTGTGGGCGCCATAGAATTGACCGGCCCAGTGTCCGCCACTGCCGAATTCACCTACCAGATCCAAAGATTCACGGCGAATGATCCGTATCACTTGATTCGTTCCATCCGGAACAATGAGGAAGCTCTGAGCGCGATCGGGGGAAAACGCGATATCCCACACGGATCCACTTCCAAGCGTCTCCTTCGCAAAAAACGCTTCTCTGACGAACGTGCCATCCTTCTTGAAAACCTGAATGCGATCGTTTGTCCGATCGCAAACGTAAACGAACCCGTCAGTGGAGATCCGGGCGGCATGCACAACGCGGAACTGTGGTGGCGGCGGGCCGGCCGGATCATACTGGCTGGGGCGGTCCTCATGCTGGACCGTACCATTGAACGGACCTGGAAGGCGCTCTCCTGCGTTCTGGAAGTACGAATCATCAGGCTTCCGTCCATACGCGCCCCAATGACGTTTGTACGCTCCGGTCTCAGGATCGAACACGATGACTCGATGATTCAGGTATCCATCGGCGACGTAGAGTTCGTGCGCCGTTTCATCGATGACCAAAGAGGCCGGACCGCCGAGATTCTCTGTGTCATTGCTTCCGCGGTTTCGTCCGCTGTGGCCAATTTGCATGAGGAATTTTCCGTCGTGAGTGAATTTAAGAATCTGATTGTCCTTCTCCCCCGCCCCGGCAAGCCAGACGTTGTTCTTCGAATCCACATAGATGCCGTGCTCCAGTTGTGGCCATTCATATCCTTTGCCGGGGCCGCCCCATGAAGACACAAGGGTTCCCTCTCGATCGAATTCAAGAACCGGCGGCGCTCCGCGGTAGGACGCGCGTATTTCATTAGGTTGAAGCGTGGAGGGACGATGAATGATCCAAACGTGATCCTGCGAATCGACAGCCACACCTGCAACTGCCCCAACAAGCCAGTGATTCGGTAGCGGCTTCGGCCAGAAAGGATCAACTTTGAAAGAAGGAATATTAGTGGTGTTCTGTGACATAAAAAGCGCGGCGGACAACAGCAAAGATATGCTGAGTTGATTCATCTCGACATTTTACGACGCTTACTGCGGCGCAAGAGAACCTATAAAATGTATTTCAAGCCGAACTGGATCAGCCGAGGAGCCACCGAGGTCCGGCTGACGACTCCGAAGTTTGCTGTCCCAAAATTCGTACCGGGATTAGCAAATTGCGGGTGATTGAGGGCATTGTAGAACTCCACGCGGAAAGCAAGTTGTGCGTTTTCCCGGAGGCCTACGACTGCAGTGGTTTTGCCGAAGGAAAAATCGGTATTGAATTGTCCCGGTCCGTTCATGATGCTTTGACCGGTGCTCCCGTAACCCGTCGACCCATCGGACCCAATCGCGGGCGTCTTGCAGATTGCCGGCTTGTTAATCCAGTTATACAAACGGGAGGCGGTAGAGCCCGAAGTTACCAGGTCTTTGTTTGTGGCGCCCGGGCAGAGTGTCACCGTCGCGGGTCCGGCGAAACCATAGACTGATCCCCCGCTGCGGTCGATCAGAGACATCGGTCCTCCGCTCTGCACAATAAGGATTCCGGAAATCGACCAGCCTCGCAGCAGATCGCCCGTAAGTCCGTTCGTCCGGAGGTTAGGCAAATCGTAGGTGAAGTTGGTGATCAAGCGGTGCGCGCGATCGAAACTCGTACGGGCCCAATCCAGATCGAGATTCCTCTGGTCGTTGTAGACAGTCGTATTGGCCAGGGCCTTGGAAAAAGTGTAGGCAACTTGAGACGTCAAGCCGTGAAAAACCTGCTGTCTGAATGTGGCCTGCATACTGTGATACCAGGAAGCGCCGAGGTACTGGTGCGCTAACAAGGCCGTAGGGCTCTCGCCAACGATAGGAACGCGCAAGTAGGCATTGGTGGAAGTATTCGTGGTCACGCAGCCCGATGATGGATCGACACCCAACGTGGCAAAGACCGCGGATGTTACCCCTAAAGCAGCGGGCGTTACCGGAAGCCCGCAATTGACCGGGTGGCCCGGAGTCGCCAGCAGCGGCTGGTTGAAGCCATAAAAGAGGAACAGATTGTTCGCGTACGATCCGACATAACCCAGGTCGAAACTGAAATTGCTAGAAATGGCGTACCGGACGTTCAGGTTCCATTGTTGTAGCTTAGGAAGGCGGAAGTTTGGTCCGGTGATCCGGTCACTCAAGTTTGAGGACGGCGTGCGAAGTGTAAACCCGAGAGTCGTGGGCGGGAATGGCGTTTCCAGTGTTGACACATTATTGCTTGCTCCCGAACGACCGATGAGTTGGGCCAGGGGCTGCATATTCGTCGAAGCCGTGCCTTGCGCATTTCCCCTATCGCTCGGAGGCTGGTAGAACCAACCGTAGCCGCCGCGTACAGCCATGCGGCTCTGGTTGCTTCCGGGTTGCCACGCAAAGCCGAAGCGAGGCGCGAAGCTGTCCCAAGGAGCTGCATTCTCGTAGTAACCCCTCTCGGGGCGCACAACCACGCCGGAAGGCGGCGGCCCGAAAGGTTGGCCCGTATAGGGGTTGATCCGGTTCGGGTTGTAGTCCGAAGGCACCGTCATCCCTGCATACGTGCCGGAAGCAGTCGGAATGGACACCGCCTGCAATAGTGACGGCCAAGCGTTGCCGAGGTCATGGGCGTCGCCAAAAGCAGAAGGCAGGTACTCCCAGCGCAGACCCAGATTCAGCGTGAGCCGCGGAGTGGCTCTTAGATCTTCCTCGACGAAAGCTGCAGTATGATAGAACCGCTGCGAAAGGAAGACCGCGCCCCGCGGTCCCATACCCTGGTTGGCTTCGATAGATTGAATATTGCTGAGCCCCTGAGGACTGCCATTTTGGGCTGCACTCATTCCCAGCAAGAAATCGGTGAAGCTCTGAAACGCAAGCCGCCCTCGAGCGAGGCCGATGTTGGAGTACTTAAAATGCTGCGTTAGCGCAAAGACCCCGGTACGAATAGTATGCTTGCCATGAGTCCAGGAAAGAGTATCCGACCAGGAATAAGTTGTGCTGCCGTTCAGCCAGTCGCTATAGACGTTTCCCGCCTGGAATCCTCCCAATGATCCCCGCACGGTTATGTCCGGCAAACCCGGATATAAAACATTAGCAGGGGTCATACCGACGGAAGTTACCGAGGCCAGACCAGGCACTGCGGGCTCGGAAAGGTTGTCCGTGTATGTGATCCGCGCTTCATTGGCCAAGTTAGGTTTAAAGACCGAACTGAGTTGCGTGCTGGTGATGTAGTTCGTATCGTCCAGTGTTACCGGGAACCCCGGTATGGGCGGTGTCTCGGGGGAACGCAGGAAGTCGGAAGAGTAGGCTCTTTGCGTGTACGCCTTAGCGTGATAGAACCGGCTTGTGAGTGTGTGTTTCCTGGAAATCACGTAGGAAATGTTTGCGAGCCCGTGGTCTTCGTCATACGTGGAAGGAATACTAAAGGAAGAATAGCCCAGGCCCGCATTCACTCCGCTGGAAAGAATCCTTTGCGGTGTTGGGATCAGATAGCCGCCGTCAGGCAGCTTCGATTGCAGCAGCTTCAGAGCCACAGGATTGATATTTGAGCCGTCACACGCTACCTGTACGCCGCCGGCAAACGTCAAGTACCTGGACTGCTGAGCCGCGGGCTTATTCGCCGGACAGAATTGCGACCCGATCGTGGTTGCAGAGCGATCGTTGGTGAGCGGAGGAAGAATAACGGTAGATAACGAAGCGGTAGGATCCAGGCCGTTCACCTGTCGTGTTCCCTGGTAGGAACCAAAAAAGAACAATTTGTCTCTCTTGATTGGTCCGCCGATTGTGCCGCCGAATTGGTTCTGCTTCAGGGTCGCACGGGGTTGGCCGGTCGCATTCCTGAAGAATGCATTGGCGTTGAAAATGTCGTTGCGCAAGAATTCCCACACATCACCGTGAAACTCGTTGTCACCGGTTCGGGTGACCAGATTGATATTAGGCACCCTCGTTCCATACCCGGCGTCGTATTGCGAGGTCTGAATTTTAAATTCTGAAATTGTATCGGGGTTAGGGACGGTGCTGGCGGAAGCTGCGCCGTCCACGGTAAATGTGCCTGTGGCGGTATTGCCATTCACATTCACGCTCTGGGAACCGGCTCCCAGCATCCCCGCATTGTTAACACTGGCCGTAGAGCCGGAAGACATCGATAGCACTTGCGTTAAATTGCGAGTGGTCAGTGGCACGGACGTAATGGTTTTGCTGTCCACCAGCGTACCGCTCGCCGACGTCGCGGTCTCGCTGAGCTGGCACTGGCAGGGAACCCGTTCTTCCGAGGCGCCCTCCTCGAGCTGAGCATCAAGGTCGGGTGCCTCCGAGACGTTTACGACCACAGACATCGCTCTGGAGGTTTTGAATCCAGGCGCAGAAAACTCCACCTCATATGTGCCGGGAGAAAGCAAGGAGAATCCGTAGAGACCGTTTGCGTCGGTCATTGTGGTTTGCGTCTGCCCGGTCGTTGGATTTACGAGCGTGACGGTGACAGCCGGAACGACTGCGCCCGCGGGATCAACGACGGTGCCACGTAAGGCACCCGTGGTTGCCGATTGCGCCCACAAACAAGAAGAAGCGCTGATGATAGCGGCGATCAGTAGGGCTCCGACTATAAGGAACCTCAGTCTCATTTGTGCGGCTCGAACCCGGCTTCTCGGAAGATCGCCTGTGCGTCAGGCGAAACAAGATATTCGAGAAGCGCCCTGGCGGCTACCGGATCGTTCGCATGCGTGGAGATGAACCCTACGATTGCAGTCGGCGTATAAATTTCGCGCGGCAGAACGCCGACGATCGTCATTTTCTCCTGGTCGGGAAGGATGTCACTGAGGTAAAGCAAGCCGATATCAATGTCGCCGCTGAAGAGACCCTTCTGTGTGGTACGCACGGAGCTCGCGCCACCTGTACCGGCCGGGTCAAAACACACGGAATTGCGGGAATAGGTTGTGTTATTGGCACAGACCCTGCTCTTAGCAGCGATCTGGTCGCCGATCCCGAGGTTCCGGATTGCTTCCGCAGGGCCCTGCCCGGCAGTCGCGAATTCGGGGTCCTCATATCCGATGGACTTCGCCGCCAGGAGCACTTTTTTCAGCGCCGCGGCGGTGGAAATGTCCGGTTTGGGCGCGCCCTTCGGAACGGCGACGGCCGTCTGATAGCTCGCCACCACAGTCATGCTGCTGGGAACGACAGTCCCCGAGGTAAGCGCTCCGGTGACAGGCGCCACCACTAACGACACATCCAGAGGCTCTCCGTGGGCAACCCGTTGCGTAGTGGTCCGGGCGCCGCCGTAAGTTACTTTTACCTTGTGGCCTGTTCTAGCCTGGAAGTTTGAAAGGATTTTCTCGACGGGTCTACGGGTTGGGTTCGGTGCGAGGAGACTGATCTCGCTCTGGCCCCGCGCACCGAGGCCACCAAACAATAGCGCGACGAAAACGGTTGAAAATAAATATTTCGCTGGTTTCAAGAGCTGCTTTCCTTTCCACGTCCGATGCATCAGTTGTCAATTTCACGCGGATTGTACAGTACTGCACCTCTGTGCCGCCAGCCTTGCGAGAGGAATGTGATTAGTTTGGAGCGGATGCTATCGACGCATGATCCGCGATGCGCCCATCGAAGAGATGGATTGTTCGATCGGTGTGACTGGCGTATCGCGGATCATGCGTCACCATGCAGATCGTGGCGCCCTGGCGGTTCAGTTCACGGAGCAGTTCCATCACGGCCTCTCCATTTCTAGAATCCAGGTTGCCCGTGGGCTCATCCGCAAGCAAAATGGCTGGCTCGCCGCACAGCGCTCGAGCGACGGCGACGCGCTGTTGCTGGCCGCCCGACAGTTGAGACGGATAGTGCTTCATCCGATGCGTCATCTGCACTTTTTCCGGCGATTCTTCGGTCATCCGGCCAGAGCGGATCGTCTTGCGAACGACGAAAATCACCGGCTATTGACACCGGTTTCCCTATCAGAACTCGAAGTTTCCCGTCAAGTCGGAACTCGCACTGTGCTGGGCAACACTTGCGGCAGATTTCTTTTTTTTAACCACGGAATCGCTTATCGTAAAAGCGCTGAGTTGTGTAGGCCGGATCCGCGTCGCGGATGCGGTCAATAATCGCTGAGGAGCGACGACAATGAACAGAATTCGGTTCGGCATATTACTTTGGGTGGTGCTATTGGTGGCTGTAGCTTTGGTTGCGGAAGCGCATCACGCAAGTGTGATGTTCGACAGCACAAAAGAAATCACGCTTGAAGGCACTGTGAAGGAGTTTCAATACACAAATCCGCACTCCTGGCTGCTGGTCGACGTCACCAACAAAGACGGTTCGGTGACGACGTGGGGCTTCGAGGCTGAGGGACCGAGCACACTCATGCAGCGGAAAATTCGTCCGAGTGATTTTCCATTCGGTACAAAAGTCACCATCACGGGCAATCCCATGAAAGACGGACGGCCCGGTGCTGCCTGGGTCAAAGCCGTCCGTGGAGACGGCAAGGTGTTTTACCCTCGCGGACAGGCTTCCCAACAGTCGCAATGAGGATTCAGCCATGACATGCCTTGGAAAATTCTGCGCGCTCCTGTTGATTCTGACAACCTCAAGCGCCGTTGCGGCCCAGGACCAGACCCAGGCCCAATGGCAACGCATGTTTGAGCTAGGGCTCAAGCATCGAACAGCATCGGACCTGTACACAGCACTGAAATCAGATGCTCACGGCGGCCAGCAATCGCCGCCGTTTGCTCAATTGCCGGATTGGTCGGGTCTGTGGTTGGCCTCTGGGGGCAGCTCGTTTTTCGATCGTGGACCGGGAGGAGTATCTCCGAAGCTGTCGCCTGCGGCCGCCGATGCTGTAAAAAAAGGCAGAGAACTCGAGGCTGCCGGCATCACGTACGACGAGAATCTCAGCGACTGTGGTCCTCCGGGCTTTCCTCGTTGGCTGATTATTCCTTTCCTGCGGGAGTTCATCGTCCGGCCGGAGCAGACCTGGTTGTCTTCCGAGACTGTCAACAATGTCCGGCGGATTTATACCGATGGTCGCGGTCACCCGCCCCCGGAGGATCGTTATCCCCTCTATTACGGCGACTCCCTTGGTTTCTGGGACGGCCAGAAGTTGGTCATCCACACCAATCAGCTCATGAAACGCTCTATGGGCCGGAACCAGCCCGAGCAGAGCGAGCAAATGGAGACAGTCGAGATCTGGGAGAAGATCGATCGGCGAACAATCGAAGCGAAAGTCTGGATCTATGACCCGGCAGTATACCTGGAGCCGTGGTATTTGACACGACGCTACATGCAGGTTGACAACCCCGACAAGAGCCTTCGAATGAATTACTGGCACTGCAGCGAAAATCCGAACAATCAGGTCTATAAGACTCCCGAAGGCGGCACACAGTATCGGGACTTCACCTTCACGAACAAAGAAAATCGCTGAACCTCAGGAGAGACCATGAAGAATTGGATTGCAGTATCGACAGTGGCCTTGGCTGCGGCTGCGGTGCTGGTGGCGCAGGCTCCGGCGGGCAAGGACCTTGGGTGGGCGTTTCCCACAGCAGCTATGGTCGTCAATAAGCCGCCGCTACACGAGAAGGAAGAGGGACAGTTGACGATCGACGGCAGCGGCAAAAACTACACCATGCCGCAGATTGAGGATCTGAACGCCCCGCCCGACTGGTTCTCGAGCGAGCATGCTCCAGCGCCGCGAGTCGTTACCGATGGCAGAGTGAACAAGGGATTTGCGTGCGGGTCGTGCCACCTCATGAACGGGCTCGGGCATCCTGAATCGGGCGACATCCAGGGCCTGACACCCGAGTACTTCATCCAGACGATGAAGGATTTCAAGAGCGGAAGAAGAAAAGATCCGATCCGAATGACGGCGATTGCCCAGGCAACCCCGGAGGAGGACATCGCCGCGGCAGCCGAATGGTTTGCGTCACTCAAAACGCCGGCGACGCCCTGGATCAAGGTGATCGAGCAGAACACCGTGCCGAAGACCTATCTCGGTCAGGGCCGCATGCGATTTATTGATCCCGACGACAAAACGACTGAGCCAATCGGCAATCGCATTATCATGCTGCCGATGGACGTCAAGAGAGCGCGACTGCGCGACCCCCGTCCTGGCGCGGGCTTCAACGCGTTGATGCCGGTTGGAAGCGTGGCTAAAGGCAAGGCCCTCGCCCAGACTGGCGGCAATGGTAAGACCGTCGAATGCGCCATCTGCCACGGAGAGGGTTTGAAGGGGTTGGGCAACGTTCCGCGTTTGGCCAATGTCCACCCGATCTATCTGGTGCGACAGCTTTACAATTTCCAGACGGGCGCCAACTCGAGCACCGACGCCGCGCTGATGAAACATGTCGTCGCAAAGCTCACCGACGAAGACATCGTCAACCTGGCGGCTTATGCAGCATCGCTTACGCGATAAAGGCAGGAATCTATTTAATAGGGAGGCAACGATGACTCGGCTTGTTCGCCATGCAGTCCATTCGATACTTGTGCTGTTCCTGGTGCCGGCGCTGGTTAGCGCCGAGGTCTCGCGTGTTGAGATCACTTCGCGCCGGGATGCAGCCGGAGGCCGCTCTTTTGGATCGGCCGGTATGTACGAACGTCTCGCGGGAAAAATTTATTTCCTGATCGATCCGGCCAACAAGCGAAACCAGGTGATCGCGGATCTCGGCAAAGCACCGAAGAACGGTGCTGGAAAGATCGAAATGTCGGCCGATCTGGTGATTTTCAAACCGCATGACGCAAGCAAGGGCAATGGAATCGCGCTGTTCGACATCGTGAACCGCGGGGGCACGGTCGCGTTGAACGTGTTTAGCGGACCTGTAACAACGACCGCCGAGGGTGAGGCCGGCGATGGATTTCTGCTCAGCCGTGGCTATACGATCGTGCAGGTCGGCTGGGAATTTGATGCCCGGCGTGAGGGTGCGATCCGGATCCACCTGCCGGCCGCGGTTGGCGTTAGCGGCCTGGTGCATGCCACCTTCATCCCGACGGATCGGAATGCCACGACAGTCGGGGATCTGGTGGGTTACACGCCGAGCGATCCCGCCTCGCCGCAAAACACGCTCCGCGTGCGCACCAGGTTGGGCGCCGCCTGGGTGACGATTCCGCGCGAAAAGTGGACGCTCTCGGGAAACACAGTGACATTGCAGGGCGGCTTCGAGCCGGGCCAGACGTATGAACTGGGCTATGTGGCTGTGAACCCGCCGGTAGCCGGTCTTGGATTCACCGCCGTGCGAGATGCGGCTGCGTGGGTCAAGTACGCTCCGGATGCGGTAGTTTCCGCCAAGTACACGTTTGCATTTGGGTCGTCACAAACGGGACGCTGGCTCCGCGATTTTCTTTATGAAGGCTTCAATACCGACGAGCGGAATCGTCAGGTCTTCGACGGCGTGATACCGCACTTGAGCGGTGCAGGCGGAGTGGTTCTCGATCAACGATGGTCGACGCCCACATCTTTGTTGATGGAATCGGCGACGCATTTTCCATTTTCAGATCGAAAACAACGCGATCCTGTTACCGGCATCGAAGAGGGCCTGCTGGAGAACCCGCGAGCCGCGGAGTATCAGCCGAAAATCTTCTACACCTACTCCGACACCGAATACTGGGAGCGAAGCGTTGCGCTGACGCATACCACGCCCGATGGGTCGAAAGACATCGTGCCGCCCGATAACGTGCGCCTCTATTACTTCGCCGGCGGGCCCCACAACATTGGAAGATTCCCGCCAGCTGCAGGCAACGGCGAGACTCCCGACAATCCGTTCGACTACAGGGTATCGATGCGGGCGCTGATCGTGGCCATGGAAAAATGGGTGCGCGACGGCGTGGCGCCGCCGCCGAGCCGCTATCCGCGTCTGCAGGACGGCACCCTCGTGCGCGCCGCTGATGTGGCATTCCCGGCGCTGCGCGGCGTCAGTTCGCCACGAAAAATTTCCACGGGCGTGCGGGGACCCAACCGTTTGCTGGCGCGAGACGGCGCAGGCGCGCCGTTGCCGCTGCTGGTCCCCCAAATGGATCGTGATGGCAATCCCCTTGGCGGTCTTCGCCTGCCGGACATCGCCGTGCCGCTTGCGACTTACACCGGTTGGAATTTCCGTAGTGCTGCGATCGGTGGAACCGAGCAGTTGTTCCCGCTGATCGGAGCCTATGTCCCATTAGCCGTGACGAAGACGGAACGCGAGCAGACCGGCGACCTGCGCCTCTCGATTCAGGAACGCTATCCGTCGCGCGAGCACTATCTGAAATTGGTCGAGGAAGCTGCGGCGCCGCTCGTGAAAGACGGCTACTTGCTGGCCGACGACGTGTCCAGGATCACCAAACGCGCTGGAGACCACTGGGATCTGCTGACGCGACGCTCGACAAACGCTAGAGCCGAAAAGTAGAATTCAGATTTTCATCGTTTATTCAGGCTCCAGCCAGCCGATAAGGGCTTTGCGCAAAAAGCAGCCTTGAGTTTTGTAGCGGCTTGTGACCGTGTGAACGAATTGGAATAGCGCATATTCCCCTCCTTGCATCACCGCAAGGAGGGGAATAACGCACCAGCGTAATTCATTCACGCCTTCATAGACCGCCGCTACTGTTGGACAGACCGCAACGGTCCCTATTTTTCACAAGCGCTCGCCCAAAACACCCAGTTACTTCCCCGTTTTCACAACATGCGTTTCAACCTGGGCGTGGGGTTAAACCAATTGGCTTCCCTCACAAATCGTGCTGGGCCACAATCCGGACAGGGAGGTCTCATGGAGAACTGCTTCGAAATGTATCGCACAATCGTGATGCCGGCGCATTGCGACCACTACGGACACATGAACGTCCGCCACTATGCGGCTTTTTTCGATGATGCCGGCTGGCAGATGCTGGCCCGCGCAGGCGTTTCACTGAGGGATCTCCGCGATCGTGGTCTCGGCAGCGTGGTGGCCACTCTGACCATCGACTTCCATCATGAGATCAAAGCCGGCGAATTAGCTCTCATCATGGGCTCCTTCACACGCGTCGGAAAGAAGAGCTTCGCGTACGATCTCAAATTGTACGAAGTCGATTCCATGACGCACTGCGCCACCCAGAAGACTGTTGAGGTCTGTTTCGACTTGGCAAAGCGGGCATCCGTCGCTCTCCCCGATGACATCCGCGACAAACTCGCGAAGCTGTTCGTCGGATGAATACCTTCTTTATTGACACGTTTTCCCGTGGAACATACGATTCGAAGGATTTTAAGGAGATCCCCATGCACTCAATCCTAATGTTGCTGTTGGCCGTCGTCCTTTTGGCACCGGCGGCCGCTGCGCAGAATCGGCCGGCGAAGACGCTGGACATTTATGTGATCGATGTCGAAGGGGGCAACTCCCAACTTTATGTGTCGCCCTCAGGGGAGTCCGTTCTCATCGATACCGGCAACGCCGGCGCGGCAGCGGTGCGCGACGCGGATCGGATCGCGGCCGCCACGAGGGATGCCGGCCTCAAACAGATCGATCACCTGATTACGACTCACTACCACGGAGACCATGTTGGCGGCCTTCTGGAAGTCGCGAAACGCATTCCCATTCAAGAGTTCATCGACCATGGACCCAATGTCCAGCCGGCCCCTGCGATCGATCCGATTCTCCAGCAGTACGCGGTGCTGAACGCGAAGGTGAAGCACAGAGTCGTGAAGCCCGGCGACAAGGTCGACGTAACTGGTCTGGGCTGGCAGATCGTTGCGGCCGGTGGACGGGTGCTCTCGAGCGCGCTCCCGGGCGCGGGCTCAGCTAATCCCTACTGTGCGAGTTTCAAACGGCATACCGTGAATCCAGTCTCAGGCCAGCCTGTTGGCAACACCGAGGACGAACAATCTGTCGGCAGCCACATCACGTTCGGCAAGTTCCGCGTGCTGTATTTGGGTGATTTCACATGGAACCAGGAGTTTGAGCTGAACTGTCCGAATAACCGCATTGGGACGGTCGACCTGTTCGTCGCTTCACGTCATGGGCAATCCAGTTCGAACTCTGAAGCCCTCGCGCACGCCATTCGGCCGAAGGTCATAATCACGAATAATGGGACGCGGAAAGGCGGACAACCTGATGCGATGAAAGTTCTTTTCAGCTCGCCGCGGCTGGAAGACCTCTGGCAGATCCATTTCTCGGAGCTCGGCGGACAGGAGTACACGGTGCCCGGAATCTTCATCGCCAATTCATTCGACCAGCAACTGGACGCGATGCCCGTGGCGCCGAAGCCGCTGCCGCAAGGGGCTCAGGTTCCACCACCGCCGGCGCATAACGGGGTTGCTTACTGGATCAAAGTGTCGGCCGGCGCGGATGGCACGTTCACCGTCACGAATGGCCGCAACGCGTTTTCCAAGACATACAAGTAGGTGATTATTTAGCTCGAGTCTTGATGCCTTCCGCAATCATCTGAGTCTTGTAGAGCGCACCGCGGCCGACGATATATAGCGTCTTCTTTTGGGGCCCGGCAAACCCAACGCTCTGAGGGGGTGTGCCGGAGGGAATAGTGCCCAGGTCTTGCCCCTGCGGACTGAATACCCGAATGCCTCGCACTGCTGCCACTGCCGCATATAGACGACCAGTGCTGTCGATCGCAAGCCCGTCGCCGCCGCTCATAGCGAACGTCCGGCCGTTTTTGACGCTGCCATCCGGCATCACGTCAAAAGCCATGATCCGATTTCCATTCGTGGCGTAAAGCGTCTTCTCATCCGGGCTGAGCTGAACGCCGTTCGGGGCTGTGACTTCTTCGGTCAGCTTCATCAGCTGTCCGTCGGGTCTTATATAAAAAAGCAGAGGCTTGCGGCCCGGCGGCGGTTGACGAAATGCAGCCTGAGCGTTTGGAATGGGATCGCTAAAATAAATGCCGTTGTTCTTTGCGATGACGAGATCGTTCGGGCGCACTAGGGGTTGTCCCTCGAACTTGTCGGCCAACACCTGGCGCGTCGGGGAGAGAACCCCAACCTTCGGGTCTCGCGATTGCGTCCCAATGAGACGACCCTTGTGATCATACCCGAGACCCACAGTGCGATTGGTATTTTCAAGATACGTCGAAATGTTGTCGTTCTTGTCGACTTTGATGAGCTTGTTGGCATCCTGCTCGGTGAACAGCACAGAACCGTCAGGCATCGAGATGACGCCTTCAGTTCCGTTAAACCCATCGCGCAGCAATACAACTTTTGTTCCACCTTTGATCACACCGGGGATGTCGGGAGCAATCACCTCTTTCAGGGCCGGTTCGGGAGTTTGTTGGTTCTGCGCCGGCGCCTGACCCAGGCCGGCAGCAGATACGATGAGGCTTAATGCCGCGACAATTACGATTGCGAATTTCATAGAACCTCCTGCCCGGACTAAAGTCTTGCCGAAACGCCGTAATTATAACAGGCTCAGTGCGAACGTTGCGGTGGACGAATCCGATCATCAGTAAATAGATCGGGGATTAACAATAAAGATCGAGCGGATGTTGAAACCGGCAATGGCGCCGGAAATGATAGGACCGGCCGCGCCACCGAACGTGCTTGTGCCGGAAAGCAGAGCAAAACCCGTTCCGCGATGCTCCCCCGGAATGACATGATGCGCAGCGCTCAACGCAAGCGTCAGTGTGCCCCCGGCCAAAAGCGCCAGAAGGACGCGCAAAATCGAAAACTGCTCGGTCGAATGGACGAAGACTATTGGAACGAGGACCAATATACTGAGGACAAGGCGTCCCGTGATCAATCGTCTCAGCGAAACGCGTGAGGCCAGTCCTCGGCTAGATCTTCATCAAACTTCCTAAGCTGTCTGTAAAAATTGGCGTCATTCAAAATCGTTTGATACAAAGGACCTGCCTCCTTCACTTTGGTCGGTAAAGGAGACAACAAACCCCCTCGAAAACCCTTTCAAGCTTTTTGACGGGGTTCCTCTTCTTTCTATCAATTTGTGCGATCGATCCGCCTCTATCCCATTAGAAATCGTGCCGATGCTCAGCGATGTTTTGGCCAAGTCCAAAATTTTTCGGCCGATTTCACAATTTTCTGCGCAATCTGAGATTTTTACTGTGAATTCTCACGAACTATCGACCACCTGAGCCGGTAGATTCTCACGATCATTCACCCACCTGATTCTCAGAATC
>Ga0209266_1001236_pt1 | contig 17245 bp, 17 predicted proteins | sample GraSoiAngelo_132_FD_185889 | JGI IMG/M metagenome (GOLD analysis project Ga0209266, IMG submission 185889) | Grasslands soil microbial communities from the Angelo Coastal Reserve, California, USA - 14_0929_02_40cm (SPAdes) (version 2) | ecosystem: Environmental > Terrestrial > Soil > Grasslands ...
CACGGCCCTCCTCTTCCTCGTGTTCGCGGGCTACGTGCGCGCCGCCGGCAGGACGCACCACGAGGAACCGGAGCTGGAGGGGCCGGCGGAGCTGCTCGCGCGCCTCGCGCCCGCCCGGCGCCGGGGTGTGGTCCTGGCCCTCGCGCTGATCGCCGGCGCCGCCATCGTGACCGCCGCGGAGCCGTTCGCGGAGAGCCTGATCGCGACCGGGCGCCAGTTCGGCATCGAGGAGTTCCTGCTCGTTCAGTGGCTGGCACCGCTCGTCTCCGAGTCGCCGGAGTTCGTGGTGGCGGTGCTGTTCGCGCTGCGCGGCTCGGCCGCGGCCAGCATCGGGACGCTCATCTCCTCGACCGTGAACCAGTGGACGTTGCTCGTGGGCGCGCTCCCGGCGGCCTTTGCGCTCTCGCACGGCGGCATCGTCCCCATGCACCTGGACGGGCGGCAGCGCGAGGAGATGTTCCTCACCTCGGCGCAGTCGGTGTTCGCGCTGGTGGTGATCGCGAACTTCACCTTCTCGCGCCTGGAGGCGGCGGTGCTGTTCGCGCTCTTCGTGCCGCAGCTCTTCCTGACCACGGCGGCGGCGCGCTGGACGCACGCCGGTCTCTACCTCGTTCTGGCCGTCGCCGTCGTGTGCCTGAGCCCGACGGCGCGCGCAGGGGTCCGGCAGCTCCTGCCGCTCGGGCGACGGCGCTCGTCGTAGCGGCCGACGCAGCCGCGTCCGACGGAAACGCATCGCGCCCGCGGGCGCGGAGCGCGCGCAACGATCGCTCGTCGAGCCGAATCCGAGGGAGAAGTCCGAGATTGGGGCGCGGCTTAGCGAGTGTCCGACTCGAGGAGCAGTGTGCGGAGGTCGTTCAGCACCAGCGCCGAGTCGAGGAGCCCGACGCTGTACACGTTCCGGACCCGGCCACGCCCGTCGAGCAGGAAGACCTTGAGCACGTGGCGGAAGAGGCCGGTCCACGTGCCGTCGTCGAAGCGGAGCTTCGCCACCGGCTGATCGAAGTCGGCGAGCAGCGGCCGCAGGTCCTCTTCGCTCCGGGTCGTCGTGAAGCGCCAGTCGCTCCGCGGCGCGTGGAACGAGCGTACGACCGCCATGCGCCCGGGCGTGTCGCGCTCGGGATCGAAGCTGATCGTGACGAGCGTGGCACGTCGCCCGAGCTCCGCGTCGGCGGCGACGGCGCGGTCGACCCGATCGAGGACGGCGAGGCTCAGCGGACAGCCCGTCGCCTCGATGCAGGTCGTGTAGACGAAGGCGACGACCGCGAGCCGGCCGTGCGTCACGGCGAAGAGGGTCGTGGACCGCCCGTCCGCGTCGAGGAGCGGGTGGTCCGTCACCGTGTTGATGGGGGGCAGCGAGTAGGAACCGGGCGCGGGCGGCGTGTACTCGGGGGCGAAGGCGCCGACCGCGTAGGTGTAGCGGGCCGCCGCGGGATCGACCGCGCCGAGACGCGGATCGCCGGCCGCCGCCGCTCCGACGAGCGCGAGCAGGGCGGCCGCGATGAGACGATGCCGCCGCACGGCGATCTCAGCGGAGACCGGCTCCGCGCGCCGCGTCGCCGGCGTAGATCTGGTTCTTGTAGAAGCGCTCCTGCCCGAAGAGCATGATGTGGGGGCGGCCGAGCCCCTCCTTCAGGAAGTCCACGGCGAAGAGCGGCGTCAGGCGCTTGCCGTCCCAGCCGTACGCCTTGAGGAACTGCTCGCCGTCCTTGCCCTTCTTGTCCCAGTTGCTGAGCAGCGAGGACGTGAAGTAGACGCGCTTCCCGTCCCAGGTCTCGGACACCATGTTCACCTGGGAGCCGATCCGCTGCGTGTGCACGAGGCGCGGGTGGTGCGGGTCGCTCACGTCGTAGACGCGGCACGACCCGTCCATGAAGGTATCGACGAAGAGGAAGCGGTCGTCGGCGGAGAGGCTCACGTCGACCGGGAGCGGCGTCTGCTTGGGGTCGGCGATGTCCGCGACCGCGGTCGCCTTGAACGCGCCGTCGTCCTGCTGCTCGACGAGCCAGATCTTGGAGGTGAGCGCGGTCGTGGTGAAGGCGTAGTTGTGGCGCGGCTGGAGAGCCCAGCGGATCTCGAGCGGCGCGCCGGGGACGGCGAGCGTCTGGATGGGCTTCCGGGCGTGGAAGTCCCAGACGACCATGGTGCTGCCGAAGTGCTTCATCGCCTCCGGGTCGGCCACGACCTTGCCGAATTCGGTCATGTAGTTGTTCCAGCCGGTGAAGGACGAGGTGAGCATGCGGTTGAGCCGGGGCTGCACGCGGGCGTCGTAGCCGTACTCTGCGTGCTCGGGCAGCCAGAGCGTCTGGATGAACTTGCCGTCGTTGTTGTACTCGACGAGCCCCGTCCTCCCGCCGCGCTCCTTGTCGTTGGAGAGGCCGGTGATCAGCATCCGGCCGGGCAGCGCGAAGAAGGTGTGCGGGCCGATCACGCCGCCACTCTCCTTCGCGAAGGAGTCGATCGTGCGGACGAGCTTCGGGTGCGCGGGATCGCCGGCCACGTCGAAGACCCAGATCATGCTGTCGTCGAGGCCGCCGGCCCAGAGGTGGCGGCGGTCCTCGCCGAAGCCGCCGTGATGCGCCTCGTGCCGGCCGCCGACCGACACCGTGGAGATCACCTTCCCGTAGCGGGCCGGGTCGGCCGGGTTGCCGCCGATCGTGACCAGCTTGTCGGACCCGTCGCCCACGCCGTCGATGCCGAGGGTCAGGACGTAGACGTAGTCCTCCTGCCCGGTGATCTTCGGCATGTACGGCGACATGCAGGTCTCGTCGCCGCGGACGCGGACCGGACTCAGCAGCAGCGCGGCCAGCGCTGCGCCCATGAGGCGGCGTCGTGTCACTGGTGAACCCTCCGTTGGACCCCCGGCAGCTAGCAGCCTCGCTCGGCGCTGTCGAGTAGGGGCCTCACGATCTGTTTCGCATGAAGGCCGACGGGGAACGCGGCCGGCGCTACACGAGCGCCTGTGCGGCGCGCAGGCGGGCGATCTCCGCCTCGCTGTAGCCGCACACGTCGCGCAGGACCTGGTCGGTGTCGGCACCGAGGCAGGGCGCCACCCGGCGCACCCGGCAGTCGCTCTCCGACATCCGCCATGGGACGCCGACGTGCTTGCGGGTGCCGACGACCGGGTGGGGCAGCTCGACGAAGAAGCCGCGCGCGGCGAGGTGCGGATCCTCCGCGAGGTCGCGGTTGGTGGCGGCGGTGAAGGCCGCGACGCCGGCGCCCTGGAGGGTCGCGGTCGCCTCCTCGGGAGAGCGCGCGCGGGTCCAGGCGGTCACGATCTCCTCCAGCGCGTCCTCGTGGCGCTTGCGTGCGGCGGCGGTGGCGTAGCGCGGGTCGCTCGCCAGCTCGGGACAACCGACCGCCGCCGCGAAGCGGGCCCAGGCCGCGTCGTCCTCGACGGCGAGTGCGACCCAGCGGTCCTCGCCGGCGGCGCGGAAGACCCCGTGCGGCGCCATGTGCGGGTCCCGGTTGCCGTCGCGCTCGGGCGCGGCGCCGTTCATCGTCCAGGCGGTGATCGCCTCGGCGAGCACGGCCATCGAGGTCTCCCACTGCGAGAGGTCGATGTACTGGCCCTGGCCGGTGCGCGCTCGGTGGACGAGCGCCGCCAGCACCGCCACCGCGCCGTGCAGCCCGCCGGTCGGATCGCCGTACGAGATGCCGACGTGCATGGGCGGGAAGCCGTGGTAGCCGGTCACCGAGGACATCCCCGAGAGGGGCACCTGCGCGGGCCCGTACGACACCTTGTCGGCGTCGGGGCCGGTCGCGCCGTAGCCGGAGAGCGCGATCATGACGAGATCGGCGCGGAGTGCGCGGAGCACGTCCCAGCCGAGGCCCATGCGCTCCATCACCCCTGCGGCGTAGTTCTCGACCACGACGTCGCTCGCGGCGCACAGGCGCTTGGCGGCCTCGATCGCCTCGGGCCGCTTCAGGTCGAGCACGATGCTCTTCTTCCCCTGGTTGTACTGGTTGAAGTAGCCGCTGCGGTCCGGGCTGGGCTCGAAGTCGGCGAAGGGCGGCAGGAGGCGCGTCACGCACGGGCGGGTCGCGGTCTCGACGCGGATGACCTCGGCGCCGAGGTGCGCGAGCTGGAGCGTGCAGAAGGGGCCCGCCCACACCCAGGTGAAGTCGGCGACGCGGATACCCGCGAGCGGCGCGCGGTCCGCCATCTATACCACCCCCTCGCGGGCGAGCGCGGCCGCGTCGAGGCCGATCTCGGCCAGCACCTGGGCGGTGTGCTGGCCGAGGCAGGGCGCGGGCGCGCGCAGGGTCCACGGCGTGGCGGAGAGCTTGCAGGGCGCGCCCGGCACGGTGACCGCGCCGGCCACGGGGTGCGCGATCGTGGCGAAGAAGCCGCGTGCCTGGAGGTGCGGCGAGGCGAGCAGGTCCCCCATGGTCGACACCGGCGCGAGCGGGACCCGTCGGAGCTGCGCCGCCTCGTAGAGCTCGTGCACCGACTGCTCGCGGCACCACTCCTGGAGGAAGACCTGGAGCGCGTCGAAGTTGGCGCCGCGCGAGAGGCGGTCGGCGAAGAGCTCCATCGACGCCCACTCCGGGTTGCTCATGATGTCGACCAGGCTCTTCCACTGGTGCTCCTCGACGCAGCACAGGAAGATCCACCCGTCGCGGCACTCCATGAAGCAGAGCGGCTGGATCGGCTTCGCGCCGAGGCGTGACGCCGTCAGCCGACAGTAGGGCCAGAACTCGAAGGTGAGCTCGAGGATCGCCGCCACGCACTCCTGCGTCGACACCTCGACGTGCTCGCCGCGTCCGGTGGCGAGGCGGGCGAAGAGGGCGCCGAGCGAGCCGACGGCCGCGTTGAGCCCCGCCTGGAAGCCGGACTGGTCGCCGAACGCCTTGAGCGGCGGGAGGTCGGGACGGCTGGGCTCGCCGTTCAAGGCCGCGACGCCGCCCGCGCTCCAGGTGACGACGTCGGGGCCGCGGTAGCCGGCATGTGGGCCGGAGAGGCCGAAGGGCGCGATCGAGGTCATCACCAGCCCCGGGCGGGCGGCCGCCAGGCGCTCGTAGTCGAGGCCGCGGCCCGCCATCTCGCTCGGGTGGACGTCGTGCACCAGGAGGTCCGCCCGCGCCATCAGGCGCTCGAGGACCTCGCGCCCGCGCGGCCGGGTGAGGTCGAGGGTGATGCCCCGCTTGTTGGCGTTGAGATAGAGGAATAGGCCGCTCTTCTCGGGGTGCGGGACGTTGCCCGGAAAGGGGCCGCGTGCGCGCGTCGCGTCCCCCCCTGCGGGCGGCTCGACCTTGACCACTTGCGCGCCCAGGTCCGCGAGCAGCTTCGCGGCGTAGGCCGCGGCCACGCCGCTCCCGACCTCGAGCACGCTGAGGTGGTCGAGGGCCGCGGACATGTCAGCCGCCGCTTGCGAGCCGCACCAGCTCGGCGACCGTCGCGGGCTCCTCGAGGACCGCCAGGCGCGCCATGAGCTCGGTGTGCGAGTGCTCCTCCACCGCCCAGTCCTCGAAGACGCGCCAGTCCCCGCCGACGCGCTCGAGCACGCGCACCCGCTTCTGGTCGTCGGTCACGCCGATCGCGGCGCGCTCGCTCGGGGTCATCGCGAAGAGCGCGTAGCCCGCGCGCTTGCTGGTGACGAAGTACACCCGGGCGTCTCCTACCAGGCTCGCCCCGGCACCGGCAACCGAGAGGGCCACGCCCTTCCGGGTTCACTTGATGCCGGCGATGCGCTAGGGATGCCAGGGCGGTGTGGCGGAGGTCCTCGCATGAACCTGAAGCCCGGCCTGTCCTTCCTGCGCGAGGTGGCGGCGGAGTGGCGCAAGGACAACGCGCTCAGCCTGGGCGCCGCGCTCGCCTTCTACACGCTCTTCTCGCTCGCGCCGCTCCTCGTCCTGGTCGTCGCGATCGTGGGCCTGGTCTTCGGTCGCGCCGCCGCGCAGGGCGAGATCGTGGCGCGCGTCGGGGGCGCCGTCGGGCCGGAGGCGGCGAAGGTGATCGAGGGCATGATCGCACGGGCCAGCGCGCCCACCTCGGGGGTGATCGCCACGGTCGCGAGCCTCGCCACCATGCTGTTCGGCGCGTCGGGGGTCTTCGGCCAGCTCCAGACCTCGCTCAACCAGATCTGGGGCGTGACCGGCGGCCCCCGCCGCGGGGTGCGTAGCCTCGTTCGCCGGCGGGTCACTTCCTTCAGCCTGATCCTCGGCATCGGCTTCCTCCTCTTCCTTTCGCTCGTCGTGTCGGCCGTGCTCGCCGCCGTGAAGCAGCTCCTGGCCGAGCATCTGCCCGTGCTCGGCGCGCTGCTCCCACCGCTCAACTTCCTGGTCTCCCTCCTGATGATCACCGCCCTCTTCGCCCTCATCTTCAAGGTGCTGCCCGACGCGCGCATGCACTGGCGGGACGTGTGGCTCGGCGCGGCGGTGACCGCGCTCCTCTTCACGGCGGGGAAGGGGCTGATCGCCCTCTATCTCGGTCGCACCGGCCGCGCCTCGGTCTACGGCGCCGCCGCGTCGCTCGTCGTCCTCCTCTTGTGGGTCTACTACTCGGCGCAGATCCTGCTCGTCGGCGCCGAGTTCACCGAGGTGTACTCGCGCCGCTACGGCTCACGCCGCGCGGAGGCCGGGAGTGGTTAGTGTGGTGTCCGCGCGGTGGCTTGTCGCGAGAGCGTCGAGCCGGGAGCCGAGGCGGGCGAGCGCAGCGACGACCGACGAGGCGTAGCCAAACACACGCGGCGCGTCCCGCGCCGCGGCCGCAGGAAAGAGGGAGGAGCGAGCACGCCCGCCGCAGGCCCCGGATCGACGGTCGCAGCAAAGCCACCGTGCGGAAACCACACTAGCGCTGCGCGCAGACGCCGAGCGTGCCGAAGCGGACGGCGCGCGAATAGGCGATGACGCGGAGCCCGTCTGGCCCGAACTCGCCGAGCGCCGCGTAGCCCTGGTCGGTGCTCAGGCTGCGCGACCAGTCCCACGTGGCGGCAAGCAGGCGCTCGCCGTGGACGCGCTGCCAGAGGAGCGTGTCGAGGGCGATCTCGGGCGCGCTCCGCCGGCGGGGGCGGTCGGGCGGCGCGGCGCCGAGGAGGCGGTCCTGATCGCCGTAGGTGCGGTTCAGGGTCTCGCCGAGCGGCTCGCGGCGCACCAGCCACCAGCCCGCCGCACAGGTCTCCTCGGCCGCGAAGGGCTGATCGTCGATCGTCCACTCCGGCCGGAGGAGGTAGCCGACGCCCTTGTGGACGGCCGGGTCGAGGCCGGCCTGCAGGCGCGCGGCCAGGCGAAGCATGGTGAGCGGCCCCTCGGGATCGCGCGGCAGGCGCAGCACGAGCATCTCGCCCGCGGCGCGCGCCCGTTCCAGGTCGGAGGGGCCGAAGGGCAGGCGCGCCACCGTCTTCTGCTCGGCCGGCGTCAGGACCGCGAGCGGATCGAAGCCGAGGGCGGCCGCGAGCTCGCGCGGCCCCAGCATCCCTCCCCCCAGCGCGCGTGTGGCGGCGTCCAGCCCGTGGATGTCACCCGGCCTCATCACCCGCCGAGCTGGTACATCTCGCGCCGCTCCGTGGAGCGTCCGAGGTCGAGGCGGTGGCCGGTCGGCTTGAAACGGACGGCGCGCATGAGGATGTCGGTGACCGCCTCGGGCCCCCCGCCGGCGCGCAGCGTGCCGCGGACGTCGAGCTCGTCGTCGTTCAAGAGGCAGAGGTGGAAGCGGCCGTCGGCCGTGAGTCGCATGCGGTTGCAGTCGGCGCAGTACGGCTCGCTCACCGGGCTGATGAAGCCGACCACGCCGCGCGCGCGCGGCAGGCGGTAGTTGCGTGCCTCGTCGGCGCGCTCGACCGACGGCACGGGTGCCAGCGCGCCCAGGACGTCCGCGATGCGCGCGCGCGTCTCCGTGTTCGGGACGAGCCGCCCGCGCGCCAGCGCCGCCACGGCACCGGTGCCGAGTGGCATCGTCTCGATGAAGCGCACGTGCCACGGCCGCTCGAGCGTGAGCGCCGCAAGGGGCACGACGTCCTCCTCGTTGAAGCCGCGCGCAACCACCACGTTCAGCTTGATGGGGCAGAGCCCCGCGGCCTCGGCCGCCTCGATCCCGGCCCAGATCTCGGCGAGCGTGCCCCGGCGCATGATGCGGGCGAGGCGGCGCGGATCGAGGCTGTCGAGGTGGATGTTCACGCGCCGCAGCCCGGCCGCAGCGAGCGGCGCCGCGAGCGCGGGCAGGCGCACGCCGTTGGTGGTCATGGTCAGGTCGCCGAGGCCCGGCAGGCGCGCCAGGCGCGCGACGATCTCGAGCAGGTCGGCGCGCAGCGTCGGCTCGCCGCCGGTCAGGCGGAGCTTCCGGAAGCCCACGGCGAGCGCGGCGCGGGCCACGGTCTCGATCTCGGCCGCGGTCAGGACGTCGGCGGGCGGGGCGAGCGCCGGGCCGTCGAGCGGCATGCAGTAGACGCAGCGGAGGTTGCAGTGGTCGATGAGGGAGATACGCAGGTAGTCGATCTCGCGGCCGAAGGCGTCGCGCGGCACGGGCGCATCTTCGGCCCGGCGCCGGGCCAAGTCAATTCGCACGCCCCGCTCTGGGTCAGCTCGGCCGCTCGGCGAGCCCGTGCGTCAGGGCGAAGAGCGCGCTCCGGTACGGCGAGTCGGGGAGCTCCGCGAGCGTGGCCAGCGCGGCGTCGGTGTGGGCGCGCGCCCGCTCCGCGACGGCGGTGAGGACGCCCGTAAGGCGGATGCGCGCGAGCCCGGCCTCGATGTCCGCGGCCACGAGGCGCTCGCTGGCGAAGAGACGGGCGAGCTCGCCGTCGCGCGCGAGGGCGAGCACGATCGGCAGGGACGGATTGCCGTCGCGCAGGTCGACGCCGCGCGGCTTGCCGGTGAGCGCGGGCTGGCCCTCGACGTCGAGCAGGTCGTCGCTCATCTGGAAGGCGAGGCCCAGGTGGCGGCCGCACGAGCCCATCGTGTCGACGAGCGCCGGCGGCGCGCCGGCCAGGTGCGCCGCCGTGCGCGCGCCCGCCGCGAACAGCGAGGCCGTCTTGCGCTCGACGATCTCGAGGTAGTCGGAAACGGTAACCGCCGGATTATGCCGGAAGCGCCCCTGCATGATCTCGCCCTCGGTCAGGCTGATGCACGCCTCGGCCGCCCAGCGGATGACCTCGGGCTCGAAGCCCGCGCAGAGCGCGAAGGCTCGGCTGAAGAGGAAGTCGCCCGTGACCAGTGTGTCGGCGACGCCGAAGGTGCTGGGGGCCGAGGGCCGGCCGCGGCGCGTCTCGCCCCGGTCGATGATGTCGTCGTGCAGGAGGGTGGCGGAGTGGATCAGCTCGAGCGCGACCGCCGCCAGGGTCGCATCGGCGCGCCGCAGAAGCGGCCGCTCGCCCGCCGAGGCGTGGTAGACGAGCAGGACGACGAGCGGGCGGACGCGCTTGCCGCCCGCCGCGACGAGGTGCGTGGCGATCGCGTGCAGACGGTCCTCGCGTGAGCGGAGCTCGGCGTCGAGCCGCGCCTCGATCCGGACGAGGTCCTCCTCGATGGCCGGCGGGAGGGGCGGGGTGGCGGCGGCCGCGGCGCTGTCGGCGAGGGTCTTCACGGCGGAGGCGAGGCGAATCAACGAGAACGGGCCCCCAAAGTCAAGGACGGGCGCGGAGTGCCCGGCGATCGCAGGCAACATTGCACTCGCGCGGGGCCGCGGCTAGTGTCCGGCGGGCATGGCGGAGCTCACGCCCGAGCGGGTGCGCGAGGCGCTTCGCACCGTCCTCTTCCCGAACTTTCGGCGCGACATCGTGACCCTCGGCATGGTGGGCGAGGACATCGCGATCGCGGGGGACACCGTGCGCCTGCACGTGCGCCCGGGGACCGACAAGCCCGAGGCGCTGCAGCAGCTGGCGCACGCGATCGACGCCGCGCTCCGCCGTCTTCCCGGCGTCGTGCACGTCGACGTGCACTTCGCGCGTGCCGAGGAGGGGAGGGGGCGCGATCCCTTCACCGAGCGCGCGGCGCTGCCCGGCGTGGCGCACATCGTCGCGGTGGCGAGCGCGAAGGGCGGGGTCGGCAAGTCGACCGTGGCCGTCAACCTGGCGCTCGGGCTGGCGGGCGAGGGACGCCGGCGCGTCGGGCTCGTCGATGCCGACGTCTACGGTCCGAGCCTGCCCATCATGCTGGGCACCGACGCACGCCCGCGCGTCACACCGGACAAGCGCATCCATCCCCTCGAGCGGTACGGGATCAAGCTCATGTCCATGGGCTTCTTCCTCGACGAGCAGTCGCCGGTCATCTGGCGCGGGCCGATCGTCATGGGCGTCGTGCGGCAGTTCCTGCGCGACGTGGAGTGGGGCGAGCTGGATTTCCTCGTCGTGGACCTCCCGCCGGGGACGGGCGACGCGCCGCTCACGCTGGTCCAGCAGGTGCCGGTCACGGGCGCGGTCATCGTGACCACGCCGCAGGACGTGGCGCTCCTCGACACGGGGCGGAGCATGGGGATGTTCCTGCAGGTGAACACACCCGTGCTGGGCGTGGTGGAGAACATGAGCGGCTACCTCTGCCCGCGCTGCGGGACGGAGGATCCGATCTTCGGCCGGGGCGGGGCCGAGGCGCTGGCGGCCCGCTTCGGCGTGCCCGTGCTGGCGCGTATCCCGCTCGTCGCCGCCCTGCGCGAGGGCGGCGATGCCGGGCGCCCGCTGGTCGCCGCCCAGCCGGAGCACCCGGTGAGCCGGCTCTTCGCCGCGCTCGCGGCGCGGGTGGCCGAGACGGTGGCACCGTCCGGCGCAGCTGCGGCCGCGCCCGCCTGAGAGGCCGAGCCGCCCTCGCGCCGGTTGTCTCGCCGCCGGGCCGCGGTCATGGTCCGCGCCAACCGACGCGACCTGCGAGGGCGGGGTGTCCTGGCAGAACCGAGCAGTGCGCGGTGGTGCGACCGGCCGACTGCTGCGTGCCGAACCCCGACGACCCGAGACGGAGTCGCAGCTCCTCGCCCAGGCGCGCGCGATCCATCCCGAGCGCGACTTCCCGCCCGACTTCCCGTCCCGCTTCCGAAAGAAATAGAGCACGCGCGTCGATCGGGCGATTTACAGGCCTCCCCCCGTTGAGTATATGGGGCGCGCCCGTGCACGGGCCGGCGGCGGCGCACGCGAGCGAAGCGTATGGGGAAGATCCGGATCGGCATCGTCGGGGTGGGCAACTGTGCGAGCAGCCTCCTCCAGGGCATCGAGTTCTATCGCGCCGCCGACGAGAAGACCGCGGACGCGCACGTGGGCCTCATGCACTTCGACGTGTGCGGCTACCGCCCGGGCGACATCGAAGTCGTGTGCGCCTTCGACGTCGACCAGCGCAAGGTGGGTCAGCCCCTCGACGTGGCCGCGCTCGCGCCGCCCAACAACACCCGCCCGCTTTACCCCAAGCTGCCGCGCTCGAGCGTGATCGTCGAGATGGGGCCGGTCCTCGACGGGGTGGCCGAGCACATGAGCGAGTACCCGCCCGAGGAGGCGTTCGTGGTGGCCGAGCGCCGGCCGGCGGACGTGGTCGAGGTGCTCGAGCGCAGCGGCGCCGAGATGGTGGTCAACTACCTCCCGGTCGGCAGCCAGGCGGCGACCGAGCACTACGCGCGCGCCTGCCTCGAGGCGGGGGTGTCGCTCGTGAACTGCATCCCGGTCTTCATCGCCTCGGATGCGGAATGGGCCGGCGAGTTCGAGCGCCGCGGTATCCCGATCGTGGGCGACGACGTCAAGTCGCAGCTCGGGGCCACCATCGTGCATCGCATGCTGGCCAGGCTGTTCGACGATCGCGGCGTCGTGCTCGACCGGACCTATCAGCTGAACACCGGCGGCAACACGGACTTCCTCAACATGCTGAACCGCGCCCGCACCGGCGCCAAGCGGCTCTCGAAGACCGAGGCGGTGCAGAGCGTGCTCCCGAGCCCGCTGCCGCGCACCCGCATCCACATCGGGCCGAGCGACTACGTCCCCTGGCAGCGCGACAACAAGGTCTGCTTCCTGCGCATGGAGGGCCGCGGCTTCGCCAACGCGCCGCTCGAGCTCGAGCTCCGGCTCTCGGTCGAGGACAGCCCCAACTCCGCCGGCTGCGTGATCGACGCCATCCGCTGCTGCCGCGTGGCGCGGGAGCGGAAGATCGGCGGCCCGCTGCTCAGCGTGGCCGCGTACCTGATGAAGCACCCTCCGCGTCAGCTGACCGACGATCTCGCCAGGGAGCGGGTCGAGGCCTTCCTGCGCGGAGAGGTCGAGCGCTAGGGGTGTCGCCGGCCTGCCGGCCGGGGACGGCCGTGGCCGCGACCCTCGTGATCGCGGCGACCGTGTGGCTGTCGCTGCGCGGCCTCGCCCGCGTGGTGGTCCCCGGCGTGACGCGAGACGCGTCCGCGCCGCTCGTCGGACCACGCGTGCGGGCCTGGTACCGCGGCGTGCTCGAGCCGCTCGAGGACGCGCTGGTCGGGGCGCGGGTGCATCCCGACGCGCTCACCTGGGCGCAGCTCGCCGTGAGCGTGCTCGCGGGGGCGGTGTTCTGGGCGGGATGGCTCTTCGTCGGCGGCTGGCTCACCATCGTCGCCGGCACGCTCGACGTCCTCGACGGCGGCGTGGCGCGCCGCGCGGGGGTGGAGAGCCGGCGCGGCGCGCTGGTCGACTCGCTGGTCGACCGCTGGGCCGAGTTCGCGACCTTCCTCGGCCTGGGCGCCTTCTACCGCGACAGCTGGGTCCTCGTGCCCCTCATCGTGGCGTGCTTCGGCTCCTTCATGGTGAGCTACACGCGCGCGCGCGCCGAGGGGCTGGGTGTCGAGGCGCAGCTCGGCCGCGTGCAGCGCCCCGAGCGCTACGTGATCCTCGGCTGCGGGGCGTGGGCCTCGGACCTGGTCGCCCACCTGACGTGCACGCTCACGGGGCGCCCGACGCAAGTCGTGCTGGCCGCCGCGATCGTCGTGCTCGCCGCTCTCTCCGCGTGGACGGCGCTCGAGCGGGCGCGCCATGCCGCCGCGGCGCTCAGGCAGTCGGCCCCATGACGGCCGGCGTGTGGCGCCCGCTCGGCTTCCTCATCCTCATGCTCGGGTTCGGGCTCCGGCTCGACAGCGAGTGGCAAGGGGTGGCCGGGGTGCTGCTGGCGGCCGGCGCGGCCGCCGGCGGCGCGGGCCTATGGGCGCTCCGCCGCGATACGGCCGGCGAGCCTTTCGTCCCGCCGGTGCGCGAGCGATAATGCGGAGCGATCCGAGGGACTACCGAGGAGGAACCGTCTGCGCAACGCGCTCCGTCTGACCGCCGGCATCGCCGTATCCCTGGCCTGCCTCTACTTCGCCACGCGCGGCACCGACTGGGCGGGGGTGGGCGGCGTGCTGGCCGCGGCGCGCCCCGCGTGGATCGCGGCCGTGGTGCTGGCGAGCCTGGCGACGGTGTACATCCGGGCGCAGCGCTGGTGCGTGCTGTTGCGGCCGGTGGGGCGCGTGCCCCTTTATCCGGCCCTCTCCGCGACCGCCATCGGCTTCGGGGCGAGCTCCGTGCTGCCCTTCCGCGCCGGCGAGCTCGTGCGGCCGGCCCTCCTCGGACGGCAGCCGGGCGTGGGGATGAGCGCGGCGCTCTCGAGCGTCGTGCTCGAGCGGCTCTTCGACATGCTGCTCGTCATCGGCTGCTTTCTCGCCGTCGCCCTCGTCAACCCCGAAGTGCCGCCCGACATGCGCCGCGGCGCGTTCGCGCTCGCGGCGCTGGCCGCCCTCGGCTTCCTCGGCCTGGCGCTCGCGCAGCGATACAGGACGAGCACCGAGGCGGTCGTCGGACGGCTGCTCGGGCTCCTGCCGCGCCCGGTTGGCCGCCGCCTGGTGCCGCTCGTCGCCTCCTTCATGAACGGCCTGGGCGGCCTCGCCGACCTGCCGACCGTCTTGCTCGTGCTCGCCTACTCGGCCTACCTGTGGGGTGTGATCACGCTCACCTTTCTCTTCTCCTTCCTGGCGCTCGGCATCCAGGTGCCGCTGGTGGCCGCATCGCTCACCACGGTCGTGGTGGTGGCCGCTGCGGTCTTCCTGCCCCAGGCACCCGGCTTCGTAGGCACGTGGCAGGCGGGCTGCGTGCTCGCGCTCCGCCTCTTCGACGTGCCTCACGAGGTCGCGGTCGGGTTCTCGCTCCTCACCTGGGTCATCCAGATGGCGGTCAACATCGCCACCGGGGGCATCTTCCTGGCGCGCGAGGACCTGCCGCTCGCGCGGCTTCTGCGGCTCGCCTCGCGCGAGGCGCCGGCGCCGGCGGCGGGGGCGGAGAGCTAGGCCGGTGCGGCTCGAGGGACGCACGGTCGTGGTGGGCCTCACCGGCGGCATCGCCTGCTACAAGGCGTGCGAGGTGGTGCGGCTCCTCGCCGCCGCCGGTGCGCGCGTGCCCGTCATCATGAGCGCGGGGGCGCAGCAGTTCGTGACCCCGCTCACCCTGCAGACGCTCTCCGGGCAGCCGGTCGCGACCGACACCTTCAGCCTGACCCAGGAGTCCGAGATCGGGCACATCCGGCTGGCGGACCAGGCGGGCGCGATCGTCATCGCTCCGGCGACCGCGAACGTGCTCGGGAAGCTCGCGAACGGGATCGCCGACGATCTCCTCACCACGGTGCTGCTCGCCACGCGTGCGCCGCTCGTGCTCGCGCCGGCCATGAACGTCCATATGTGGGAGCACGCCGCCGTGCAGGAGAACCTGGCCCGCCTGATCGGCCGCGGCGCGCGCGTCGTCGGTCCGGCGAGCGGCGCGCTCGCCTGCGGCTACGAGGGGACGGGGCGGCTCGCGGAGCCCGCGGACATCGTGGAGGAGGTGTGCTGCGCGCTGGCCGCGCGGGATCTCGCGGGCGAGCGCGTCCTCGTCTCCGCGGGGCCGACGCGGGAGCCGATCGATCCGGTGCGCTACCTCTCGAACCACTCGAGCGGGAAGATGGGCTGCGCGGTGGCGCGCGTCGCACGCCGCCGGGGCGCCGAGGTGACGCTGGTCATCGGGCCCACCGCGCTCGCACCCCCGCCCGGCGTGCGGGTCGTGCCGGTCGGCACGGCGCGCGAGATGGCGACCGTCGTCGAGGAAGCCTTCCCGAGCGCCACCGTCGTGATCATGACCGCTGCGGTCGCCGACTACCGGCCGCGCGAGCCGCTCGCGCGCAAGCTCAAGAAGGACGCCGCCGGGCTCACCCTCGAGCTCGAGCGCAACCCCGACATCCTGGCCGGGCTCGGCGCCCGCAAGGGACGCCGGCTCCTGGTCGGCTTCGCGGCCGAGACCGGCGACGTGGCGGCCGAGGCGCGGCGGAAGCTCGCCGCCAAGCACCTCGATCTCATCGTCGCCAACGACGTGACCGCGCCCGGCGCGGGCTTCGGCACCGACACCAACGCGGTGCGCCTGCTCGACACGAGCGGCCTCGACGAGGCGCTGCCCGTCCTCGACAAGGAGGAGGTGGCGGTGCGGGTCCTCGACTGGGTCGCGGCGCATCGGCACCGCGCGGGGACGGCTACGCTGCGGCCGGTGCCAGGGCGCGCAGCTCCGCGGCGATCGCCTCCGTCATCTGGCCGCGGCGCTTGAGCGCCCTGAGCTTGCGGCGGAGCACGTCGGCCCGGGCGAGCGCCTCGCGCCCGGTCGGATCGGCGTGCTGGCAAACGCTCTTCCGCCCGCGGGCGAGCAGGTCCTGCACGGCGCGAATGCAGAGCGAGTTGAAGCGCTCGACCTCGCCGCGCGGCAGGGGATAGCGGGAGCGAGCCGAGAGGCCCCGCATCAGGCGCTGCCACTGGCCGAGCCGCTGGACCGCCATGACCGAGCTGAAGATGCGCTTGTTGGTCCTGAAGGAGAAGAGGGTACGCTCGACCACCTGCTCGACCAGGCGGTCACAGTCCGGGTAGCGGTGCTCGAACACCGTGCGCATGAGCCGCCAGCGGTCACGCGCCTGCGCGGCGTCGAAGCGCGCCTCCCAGTAGACGTGGCGGGCGGTGCGCGACGGGTAGCTCACCACCATCTGAACGGGCACGAAGTGGTTGTGGGAGTAGACGTCGCCCGCCAGGTGCGAGAGGTAGCCGTAGGCGAAGGCCTGCTCGCGCTCGCCGCGCGCGGCCTCGGCGATCTGCCAGCCGACCGGCCAGCAATGGCAGTGCGTGTAGAGACTGCGCGTGTACTTCTTCCCCTGCACGATGTCGGCGGCGACGCAGCCGTAGAGGTAGGCGAGGCGGTGGGCGCCCAGAATTTCTTGAAGCGCCGGTCCGAGGATGCTAAGGCTGTCCAGTACTTGCGACCCGTGGACGAGGTGGGTCACGGGACCCCAGGCGAGCGCGTCGTGCGGCCAGGCGAGCACGAGGGCCGCAACCAGTCCGACGAGCAGCACGACCGGATCGTACAATGCGCGACGCACCGTCTCAAGCTGAACGCGCGGCGCTGGCGGCCGCGGTGCGGGCCTACGTCGAGTACCAGCGCGAGCTCGGCGTGCTCGGCTTCCCGCGGGCGGCGCCGCCGCCGCGCGCGCCCGCCGCGGCCGCACCCGGCGAGCGCCCGGCGAGCGTGCCGGCGTCGAGCGGGGCTCTCTTCGGCGCGCCCGGACTCGGCGCGACGCGCACCCTCGAGGAGCTGCGCAGCCACATCGGCGACTGCCAGCGCTGCAAGCTCGCCCCGCACCGGACGCACCTGGTCTTCGGCGTGGGCAACCCGCGCGCGCGCCTGGTGTTCGTGGGCGAGGCGCCGGGCCGCGACGAGGACCTGCAGGGCGAGCCCTTCGTCGGCCGCGCCGGCCAGCTCCTGACCGAGATCATCAGCAAGGGGATGAGGCTCGACCGGACCGACGTCTACATCGCGAACGTCATCAAGTGTCGGCCGCCGGAGAACCGCAATCCCGAGCCCGACGAGGTGGCGAGCTGCGAGCCCTTCCTCCTCCGCCAGCTCGAGCTGATCGGGCCCGAGGTGATCGTGGCGCTCGGCAAGTTCGCGGCCCAGACGCTGCTCCGGACGAAGGCCCCGATCACGCGGCTGCGCGGCCGCTGGTACGACTACCACGGCATCAAGTTGATGCCGACCTTCCACCCCGCCTATCTGCTGCGCAACCCCGGCGACAAGCGCCTGGTGTGGGAGGACATCCAGAAGGTCATGCGGGCGCTCGGCATCGCGGGCGGGCGCCCGTGAGACGGGCGGCGGCGGCGCTGAGCGCGTTCCTGCTGGCGGCGGCGCCGGTACGAGCGGAAGCCCCGGCGGCGGCCGCGCTGGCGCGGATCGTGATCGAGGGCTCCATCAACCCGGCGGTGGCCGGCTTCGTGCACGAGTCGATCGCGCGTGCCCGGGCGGAGGGCGCGCCGGCGCTGGTGATCGAGCTCGATACGCCGGGCGGGCTCCTGCCC
>Ga0209266_1001238_pt1 | contig 17236 bp, 15 predicted proteins | sample GraSoiAngelo_132_FD_185889 | JGI IMG/M metagenome (GOLD analysis project Ga0209266, IMG submission 185889) | Grasslands soil microbial communities from the Angelo Coastal Reserve, California, USA - 14_0929_02_40cm (SPAdes) (version 2) | ecosystem: Environmental > Terrestrial > Soil > Grasslands ...
CCCTTGGAGCGCGATGCGAATCGCCTTCGTGATTGTCTCGCGCGAACAGACGTTCTTCCCCTCGGCTCCGGGGCGCTCGCCGGATCGACCATTGTTCTCGATCGCGAACGCATCGCCAGCGACCTCGGTTTTTCGAGCGTAAGCCAAAATAGCGTCGATGCCGTCGGCGATCGAGATTTTGTCTGCGAATTTCTTTTTTGCCTCGCCATGATCGGTTTGCATCTCTCCCGTCTGAGCGAGGACTTAATCATCTGGAGCACGACCGAATTCGGTTTTCTGGAATTTAGCGATTCATTTTCCACGCACTCAAGTCTGATGCCGCAAAAGAAGAACCCGGACATGACCGAACTAACCCGCGGGAAAACTGGCCGGCTTTACGGAAATTTGATGTCGATTCTGACCACAATGAAAGCACTTCCTTCTTCTTACAATCGCGACATCCAGGAAGATAAGAAGGCGTTGTTCGATTCTGTCGATACGACCAAAAGCGCGCTGGAGATCTTTGCGGCGATGTTGCCCGACTTGAGAGTCAATCGTGAGCGCATGGAAAATGCAGCGCGCGACCCAAATCTTCTCGCGACCGATTTGGCTGAGTACCTCGTGAAAAAAGGAACGCCGTTTCGCGAGGCGCACCAAATCGTTGGAGAGCTTGTTGTGCACTCCATAACAAAAAGCGTTCCACTGGATCAAATCGGGGTCGCGAAAATGAAAGAGTTTTCGCCACACTTCGACGATGATGTGGCGAAGATTTTCGATGTCGCCGATTCGCTTGCGCAGCGACGCGCGGTCGGCGCTCCGTCGCCCCAGAATATCGCGGCGCAGATCAAGCGCTGGAAAAGACTACTGGCCGAAGGGTAGGGCACGATCACAGCCTGCTCGCCTTGGCGAGGGCGCGCCGCCATCGAACCTAGCCGCCAGAGCCACAATGTTTGCCGCTGAGGACGGCGGCCACTACACTTCACGGGTTATGCAAGACATCTGGGAAACCGTTTCTAGTGAGCGGCATTTCGCCAATGAGCATCTTGAAGTTGTGACCGAGCATGTGCGAATACCTTCGTGCTCGCAGCCGCGGGCATGGACAATTGTGCACCGGAAAGCAGCTGTGATCATTGCGGCGATGACGCGGGACGGCAAAATCGTCCTCATTCACCAGGAGCGCATTCCGATTCGAACAGCAATTTGGGAAATGCCATCCGGCCAGATCGACGCCCCCACTCAAGAAACCGTTGAGCAGGTCGCGCTGCGCGAACTTCGCGAGGAAGCGGGCTATGAGCTTGCCAAGGATGGCGAACTTATCGCGCTCGGTCAGTACTTTACCTCGCCCGGCTTTACGGACGAACGGGGTTATTTCTTTTTGGCGCGTCCCGTGCAGAAGTGCAAAGAGCCATCGGCCGGAGATGAAGGAGAATCGATTCTCGATTGCCGCGAATTTAGTGTTGCGGAAATTCGACGAATGATCGCCGAGAACGAGATTCGCGATGCCAACACACTAAGCATCTGGGCGCGGCTCTTGGCGCGTGATCTTCTCTCCCCATAACTGCTTAGTCTCTCGATATTAGATATTCGAATTTCGGATGCTGATCTGATGACGCTACGAGACATTTTCAAGTTTCGCGAAGTGCCCGAGAGCGAAACTTCCAAGCCATTTCTGGAGCATTTGGAGGAGTTGCGATGGATGATTGTGAAGATGGCAATCACGCTCGCAGCGGCGATGATTGTTTGCTTCACATTTCGCTCGACGCTCGTGCGGATATTGCAGGCTCCGTTGCGCGACGTGGGATCACAAATCGGAACACTTAAAGCACTCGGTATCACCGATTCAATCGTGATCTCCTTTCATCTGGCGTTCTACGCCGGTATCGTTATCTCCTTTCCGCTCCTGCTCTATTTCATCGCGGAGTTTGTGCTGCCCGCGCTCACTGCCGTAGAAAAGCGCTTTTTGTTTCCGGCTATTTTAGTTAGCTTCGCCCTCTTCCTTCTCGGTGTGACTCTTTGTTATTTTTGGTTGCTACCGAAGACGATTCTTTTTTTCTTTCGCGATACCGAGTCACTCGGCTGGGCCCCCACCTGGACGGTGCAACAATATTATTCCTTTGTGACCCGCTTTACGATCGGCTTCGGACTAGCTTTCGAACTACCAGTGGTGGTGCTGGCGCTGGTTCGATTTGGATTGATTACTTACAGGTTCATGGCGCGCACACGCCCTTATGCCGTGGTGCTGATCTTTATTCTGGCGACGATCATTACGCCGACACCAGACATTCTGACTTTGATCGCGATGGCGCTCCCGATGTGTCTGCTTTATGAAAGCTGCATCTGGATTGCATGGCTAATGGAGCGCCGCGCTTCTAAGTTGATCCCCAAATAATCGCACGTGGCTCATTCTGTTTACGAGTTTCTTTTGCGTGCGTTTGCCTTTCTTCTCGGGGCGGCAGTCGGATCGTTTTTGAACGTCTGCATTTATCGCTGGCCTGTCGATCTTTCGATTAACAAACCGCGTCGCTCTTTTTGCCCGGCGTGCAAACAGCAGATTTCCTGGCACCAAAATCTGCCGTTGATTAGCTGGATTTTGCTTGGCGGTCGCTGCGCGAATTGCGGCGCGAAAATCGCCTTTCGCTATTTCGCGGTGGAATTGATCACTGCGCTCTTGTTCCTGATCATCTGGCAAGCCTTTCCGTGGCAGATGGCGATTGCATACTGGATTTTTGTTTCGCTCTTGATCGTTGGAACATTTATCGATCTCGAACATTTTATCATTCCAGACCGCGTAACGATCGGCGGCATTATTGCTGGCGTTGTTTGCAGTGCGGCGATGCCAGCTTTGATGGAAACGGATTCCCGGATTGCCGCGTGCGTTCGTTCTCTTCTGGCCGCAGCGTTGGGTTATGTAATTTTATTGATCGTTCTCGAAGCCGGCAAAATCGCTTTTGGAAGAAAACGGATTGAATTCGACGCCCCGACGCCATTCACATGGACCAAACGCGGCGATGATGCGGATCTTTTGGTGGGCACCGAAGAAAGTTTATGGAGTGATTATTTTGCCCGGGAAAAAGACCGATTACTGCTTGAGTGTGAGCAAGCCAGGATCGACCACCACCTCTATGGCAATGTGACGCTCGACTTTCGCTACGATCGCGTCACGGCTGATGGCAACGTGATGATGCTGGATGACGTCGCGCAGATTTCTGGTGTGGCGCGCGAACTCGTGATTCCTCGTGAAGCAATGGGCCGGGGCGACTTGAAGTTTCTCGCGGCGATCGGCGCGTTTCTCGGCTGGCGCGCGGTTTTGTTTAGTCTTTTTGCGGGATCTCTTCTCGGTTCGATTGTCGGCCTGATCACGCTGGTCGTTGGAAAACGGGTCTGGTCAGCGAAGCTGCCGTTTGGACCTTACCTGGCGTTCGGTGCGCTAAGCTGGATGTTTTTTGGGACTACCTTTCTGCATTGGTACGCGAGCTTGCTAAGCCCCTAAGGCGAGGTCAAGCATTCGACATTCGCGCTTCGTCACCGAGCATTGAGCGAAATGATCCTTACCAACGCGCGTTTGATTTTTCGCGATGGCATTCGGGAGGGCCTTGAGCTCGTTGTTGAAAAAGGAAGAATCAGCGCAATCCGCGAACGTAGCCATGCCCGCGCAAACGAGATTATTGATCTTCACGAAAATTATCTCGCGCCCGGCTTCATTGATCTTCACGTGCACGGCGCTCTGGGCCGTGACAGCATGGAAGCTTCTGCAGAAGCGTTTCAAGTCATCTGCGATTATCACGCCACCGGCGGCACCACTTCGCTTTTGCTGACAACGGCGACCGCGCCGCTCGATCGCATTGCTGATGTTCTAAATGTTGTCCGTGATTGCATTCCGCGGCTCGCTCTCGCCACGGCGAGCGGGCTGTGGCCGAGCCCTACCATTAGTCAGATTGCGGGTGTTCACATCGAAGGCCCATTTATTTCGAAGGCTAAATGCGGCGCGCAACAGCCCGAATTCATTCAAAATCCGTCGCGAGCTTCGGTCCAGCAACTACTCGACCATGCGAACGTGATCAAACGAATCACGATGGCGCCTGAGCTGCAGGGAGCGCTCGAGGCGATCGAGAATTTTTACACGCACGGGATCAGCGTCAGCGGAGGCCACAGCGATGCATGGGACGAGGAGGCGGAAAAAGGTTTCGCACGTGGCATGCGCAGCGTCACCCACACCTTCAACTGCATGTCTAGCGCGCGTCGCCGCGGCATTTACCGCGTTGGTGGTTTACTGGAGTTTGCCTTAAGCGAACCTCGGATCGGTTGCGAACTGATCGCCGATGGTCAGCACGTCTCGGGGACGTTGATGAAAATGTTGTATCACGCCAAAGGCCCCGGCGGGATTTGTCTCGTAACGGATGCAAGCGCTGGCGCGGGGCTGCCGAATGGATCGCACTTCTCGCTTTTCGGACAGGATTGCATCGTGGAAGATGGCGTCTGTCTACTTGCAGACCGCTCGGCGCTTGCCGGTAGCGCTTCGCGCATGATCGACCTTGTCCGCACAATGATCATGAAAGTAAACGTTCCGCTCCACGAAGCCGTCATGATGGCAACGGGAAATCCGGCGCGTGCTATTGGCCTTGAAACCAAAGGCCGCCTGGAGATTGGCGCAGATGCAGATTTGGTCCTTCTCTCGCCAGAATTGGAGGTCTTGCGAACGCTCGCGGGCGGCGAGGAAATTTGGTCACAATAACACCGCGGCTTCAGGCCGGTGCGCGGACTGCTACCAGAAGCCAAAGCCGTTTCAACGGCTTAGCATACTCAGCAAACCGTTGAAACGGTTTGTCACTCGTTAGGCTTTCTTCACCGGGCTAGCGGCGATGTTAATGCGATGTCATAGTGAGATCAGAAATTCAGCAATATCGAGCGCAGCCCGCGGTTTGCTCAAACGGCTGATATTTGCGGACCATTCACGCCATTGCCTTGCGTCATCGTCAAACGCGCGCTGCACCTGGGCGATGACTTCGCGTGGCGAATTTGCGATTACACCTGAATTCGTCTCGACGATCAACCGGGCATTGCCTTCCTCCTGACCAGCAACGACGTGATTGATGATCATCGGACAGCCGGCGGCGATCGTTTCCTGCACCGTGGCGCCTCCAGCTTTTCCGATCAGCAAATGACTGGCCTGTAGCATGCGCGGAATCTGGTTGGTCCACCCGAGTACCTTGATGTTGGGATCGGCTGCTGCCGTTTCGATTGCTGGCCGTAGTTTATCGGCCCGGCCAATAGTCACGGTGAGATCAACGCCAAGATCGGCAAGCCTTTGCACGAGTTCGGGCGCGTCACGTGTCGCGGCATGGATCATGTAGAGCACTCGGCATTTGGAATTAGCCGAAGGGAATTGTCGATCTTGCATGGAATCGGCAAATTTCGGACTTACAGGAAAACCAAACACTTTGATTTTGTCCGCAGCGATTCCGGCTGCTCGCAAGACCGCAGCGCTCTGTTCGTTGGGAGCGAGAAAGTAATCGGCGGCGCAGCGATACCAGATCTTGTTGACGGTGATCGAGTCGGTCACGATAACGATGCTTTTGCAGAGCCTGTGGGGCCCCAAGATCTGCTCAAGCAGGTATGGATAAGCGGGAAAAGAGGAAGCGATTATGTCTGGTTGAAAGCGATCGAGCAAAGCAGCGAAGTGCTCCTTGAGCCGGGAAAAACGCTGGAAATTTTTGTTATAATCTTTCTTGCGATCGATCCATCGGTAAACGCTTCCCCAAAAACGCGGCGCAAAATCAACCAGCCAAAGATAACTCTTTCGAACCAGTTCGTTGAGCAAAGGGTAGGTTTCGGCAAACAAATCGCGCAATTCTACTTCCGTTCCTTCCGGGGCGACGCGCGCCAAACCATCGCGAATTCCCCGCGCGGCGCTGTTGTGGCCTTCCCCGAAACTCGCGGTGAGAATCAATATTCGTTTTTTCACCAAGCCAGACGTGCGCACCTGCGTCATTTCATGATGTCATTCTGAGCGAAGCGAAGAATCTCGGATCATTCCGGAGTCCCGCCTGCGATGAGCAATAGCCAGAGATGTTTCGCTTCGCTCAACATGACAAGTGGAGCGAGTTTAATGGATATTTGCATCGGGCAAAGTAAACTCTCCGTGCAAATGAAATATCTCGGATTCCTCTGGCGCGTTTTGCGGCAGCTGGTTTGGGAAACGGCAACCGATACCACGACCGGGCTGGCGGCACAGATGGCGTATCTGCTTCTTTTCGCTCTGGCTCCTGGATCCCTGTTTCTTTGGCATCTACTCGGCTTGTTCGGCACCGATCCGACCAAATTGCATCGCATGTTTCTCCTCTTGAAAAGCTTCATGCCGCCGGACCCGAAAGTGCAGGACATTCTGGATTCTGCGATGGCAAATGTGGTGGTGACAGGCTCGAGCGGGCTGCTCGCCAACGCGGGCATCATTCTCGGAATTTATTTTGGGACTGTCTTCATTGCGACGACTTCACGCGCCCTCAGCCATACGTACGGAATGCGGGAAGATCCCCATTGGTGGTCGAAGTATATCACCTCATTTTTCATGCTCTTTTGGTTTGGGATTATCATCGTGTTCTGCTTCAACGCCATCGTCTTTGGCGAACGACTCGCCGGTCTTGCAGAAGTCAATTTCCAGCTGGCCTTTCCGCTGCAAGCATGGATTGCGACGCTGAATTTGCCCTTTACCTTTGTGGCCCTGGTCATTCTCGCGCTCGCGCTTTATCTCCTCACTCCCGAAAATTACTTGACCGTCCGTCAGGCTTTGCCCGGCGCGATCTTCTTTTCGGTCGGGTGGATCATCGCCACCAAACTTTTTCAACTGTATGTGGCGAGATATGATCGCTACAACCCGACGTATCTCGCGCTGGCCTCCATCGTCGTGCTGCTCACTTGGATGTATCTCACTTGTCTGCTGTTGTTGCTGGGCGGTAAGTTGAACGCCATTCTTCGCCGCGAACGCGAAAAAATGCGCTCGGCTACGGCTGCCGTGCCCGAACCTGCCGCGGGCGCAGCATGATTTGAGGCTTCGGGGTTGATCGTGTCACGCGCTCTGTTACGCTCCGTCGCAGTGGTGCGCTTTCGCATTTGGCTCGCAACTGCGCTCGCCTCAGGCGCAATCGCTGGAACTCTCCTCCACGCGCAAGTCAGCGAAGCAGAAAAAAGTCGGCGCAATGAATCCGAGCAAATCGCGACCCACGTTTCGCCGTCTCCGAAACCAAAAAAGTCTCCCAGCCCGACAGCAAAAGCATCGAGGAACAAATCCGAAAAAAAACGCTTGGCTTCTGCAACCCCGGAAAAGGTACCAACCGCGATTCCTCATGCAAAATTAGCAAAAGAAGAGTCGACCAGCGATGATAATGCATCCCAAGACGCACAGGACTCGCCGCGCCCTCGTAAAGCAAAGCTGGCGAAAAAATCTGACGACGAAGTAGAGGCAACGCCAAGGCCGACGCCACGCGAAACGCCCGAGCCCGGTGCTACGCCAAAATCAAAGCGGCGCCACACGCCCACGCCGAAATCAAAGAAATCCCAAGAGAAGGAGGTTTCGCGCAAAACTAACAAATCCGGGAAATCTAAATCGGCACGAAAAGAAGAGGAAACACCGAAACCGGGAAAAACGCCGCCACCCCGTGCGGACGAGCGTGCCACCGCTGCAGAACGCCCCACGCCGGCACCGAAAGCTCTCGGTGCTGCGGCGCCGACGCCAGCGCCCTCAGCCGAGTCAAAAGTTCCGCGTGCTACTCCAAGCGGCGAGCGCGCTCAGGTCGTGATCGAAAAATCCGGCCTGGAAGAGGACCAAGGCCTCGAGCCTGCGCCGACGCCTCCTCCAAGACGAGGTTTCTGGCCGTGGTCTCGCAGTTCGAGTAACTATCGTTATCTAACGCGGTCCGTCATCGATGCGATCCGACGCGCGCCAGTGAAACGGCGTCGCTGGCAATTCATTGTGGTGCATAACAGCGGCACGCGGCAAGGCAACGCGCGCGTCTTTGATTATTACCATCGGCACGTGCGCCGGATGCAGAATGGTCTCGCCTATCATTTCGTCATCGGGAACGGAACGTCCACAGGAAACGGTCAGGTGGAAGTGGGCGAGCGCTGGCGCCGCCAGATCAACGGCGGGCACGTGCACAGTGATTATCTGAACAACATTTCGCTTGGGATTTGTCTGGTCGGCGATTTCAATCGTGGCCAGCCGACGCGCGCGCAGCTAGACGCATGCGAGGAACTGATCCGCTACCTGCGAGAACGTTGCGGTAAGACCGAGAGGGGCACGATTCCTGTGCGGCCACACCGCGAAATGAATCCACCGCGTTGGCCAACCGATTGCCCAGGAGACGATTTTCCTTATTCCTGGTTTCGCAGGTTTTAGAAGCGACGCGCAAGAATGGTAGGGACGGACCGCTGGGCCGTCGGTTGCGTTTCGGCGCGCCCGGCGGTCGCGCCCTACCAAAGCGCTGCTTCCCAGCTATGGTCACTTTCGATCCGCTACAATCAAATTGGCTTCCTTGTAATTCCAGCGATAACCAAAACCGAAGTCGAGCGGCGGCGGATTGCTCTGTTGAAACAGCTCCTGAAGTCTGGGCTGGTAATGTTGTTTGAAGAGATCGATCGGGCCGAGATAAACGCCGAAGAGACGCAGGTTCCACTTGTTTGGCTCGACGTAAGCCAGGGGAATTCCGGAGTCGTCCTGCACAATTCTGTTGCTGTGCGCGAGAATGAAATTGCGGATCGTGCCGAAGCCGTTTTCGAACATTAGATACGATGACGATTTCAGAAAACTTGAGCCGGTTCCGAGACGCTCACAAAATCTGAGGAAACCTGGCGTGGACTTGATTCCCCCATCGGAAATATCGGTGGTGAAATAATAGAGCGTTTGTGAATTGCCCGATTGATTATCGGTGTAGCGGATTCGCACCCCGGGGATGCCGCCTTTCTTTCCCGGCGCGGCCTCTTCAAATGCACCGTTACTGTTGAGCCCGCCGAAGGTCACGTTCGTAATCGACTTATCGGCGCGTACGATGAAGACGTAGAGAATCGGCAACACACCGTTGAGGTTCTGTTGTTGCAGATCGACTTTCATGTCTTTGGTAATGAAGTACGTCGTGCTGAGCGAGGACTTCATTGCATTCTCCAGATTTCCCAGCGCGCCGGAGAGATTCGGGATGCGCAACGGATCAGGTGGTGGCCCCATTGATTCTTTCCCGCAAAGCACGTACACCGAGGCGTTGGGAAAAAATTGATCGACGTACAAAAAGTCCGGGCCGCTGAACATATAAAATGCGACCGGAACCAGCTGCGTGACCTCGGGAAGATTAGTGGCTGTCCATGCGTGCAGCTTTTGGAGCTGACGCTGGTAGAGCTTGGTGAACTCGCCTTCGAAAAAAGCGGAATGCGCTTGCCATGCCTGATCTCGTGTGAGCGGTGCGAGCGGAGAATTCTCCGGAACAGGCATGCCGGCAAGAAAACGTGCAATATCATTGGGCCCGGCGGTTGTTGGAGCCACAGGAATGGCGCGTGGCGCGACCTGAGGATTCTCTTGTGCCGAAACGTTGAGCACAATTGCAAAGATTATCGCCAGGAACAAACATACGCAGTCCCGCGTCACTCCAAAACGTGTCCGCAATTTCCGCGTTCCGTTCGCGCTTGCGTCGTGGAGTGTGTGCCCCACTACGCAGCTTTCGATTCCCTCGGCAAACTGGAAATGTTCGTTCCTCTTCAAGCCTTGCGTTTTCATGCAGAGCGATGTCTTTTTGGGCGGTTTCGTGCGCAAAAGTACAGCAGCAGACCAACGAGTGCGGTCGCCAGTCCTGCGAGCGATTCCACGGTTTTCCAGCGTAAGAGGTAAAACATCATCCAAAGTGTGATGACAGCGAAGATAATCGGAGGTATCGGATAAGCCCACACTCGGTAAGGCCGGGCGATTTCCGGGCGCGTAGCGCGCAACACGATCACGCCGACCACAGTGAACAGCGAACAGAGCAACAAGCTAAATTGAGTGTATTGCACCACGCTTTCAAAGCTGCGTGTGAGCAAGAGCACATTAATGATGAGCAACTGCAGCACAATGGCGTTTGTGGGAATCCCGTGAAGATTCTTGCGCCCAAAGAGTCGCAGCAACCAATGATCCTCGCCCATCGACATGCTGACACGTGGCCCGATCCAAGTCATTGAACTAATTGCGGAAACCAAGCCGAGACAAATTACCGCGCCGGCAACCCGCCCGCCGTTCGTCCCAAAAATATGTTTACCTGCGATCAGCCCTACTTCGAGTTGACCCCGCATTTCGTCTTGCGGTGTGGTCGCGAGAAAAATCGCGTTTAGAAGAACGTAAGCCACGATGACAATCAGTGTTCCAGCGAGCAGCGAGCGCGGGACGTTCTTCTCTGGTTTCTTCACTTCGCCAATGATGTAGCTCGATGCGTTCCAGCCAGAATACGAATACATGACGTAGACTAGCGCGACCGCGAACGCGCCGCTGAAAATCCACCCTGTATCGCCGCTTTGCGGCAGAAAAGTAATTTCTTGTTTTGGCTCTATCAAAAATCCAGCTGCAATGAGCGCACCAATCAAGAGCAGTTTCACGATCGTCCAGAGATTCTGAAACGCGCTGCCAATCTGAAGATTCCGAAGATGAAAAAGCGTTACCACCCAAACAACCACAAATGAAAGAAGCACCGGCGAGCCGACGCCGAAAACGCCGACGAAATATTTCCCGAACGCCATTGCGGCGAGTGCGATTGGCGCAGCAAATCCAACAGTAGCGGAAACAAATCCCGCCATGAATCCGAGCGCGGGATGATAGACCTGCGATAGAAAATGGTATTCACCTCCGGAACGCGGGAGCGCGGCGCTGAGCTCGCCATAACAGAGTGCGCCGCAAAGCGCGGTGATTCCGCCAATGATCCAAAGCATGAGCAGAGGGAATCCCGACTGAATATCGGCCAGTTGAAATCCAAGACTGGTGAAGATGCCTGTGCCAATGATGTTGGCGATAACGATGGAAGATGCCGTGACGAACCCGATAGTTCGCCGCGGAGATCGCGACTTCACGGGACGAGATTCAGCAACCGTAGTCATCTCCAGATCGACAATCCGGAAATTATCAGGAGTAGCGAATTCTTTCGAAGCGGCATTAGAGTCCATAATTGGCGAGCGAGTTGGTGCGATACGCTGGTCGCAGTTGGAAAATTCGCAGTGGCTTAGGATGAGAGCAGAATCACGTCTTCAGATTTTCCTGAGTTGTCAGAAGCCATTCCCGGCATCACGTTGAAAGTTGCATGAACGCATCGCTCTCGATTGAAACGGCCACGCAGCTTGCAGTCTTTCTTGCAAATCGTCCCGGCGCGCTTGCGCGCGTGTGTGAAGCGCTGGCTAAAGCAGAAATTAATATCCACGCACTGGCCACATCAGACACAGTCGATCACACAGTGGTGCGCATGGTAGTAAGCGATCCAACCAAGGCGCTCATGCTTCTGGGCGAGGCGGGCACTCTCGCGCTAGAGACCGAAGTGTTGATGATCGAAACCGCGAGCCAGCCCGGCGTGCTGGCGAAAATCGCCGAGCGTCTTGCTGAAATCGAAGTGAATATCGAATACGCATATCTCGCCGGCGGGCGTGAGGTGGAAAAAGGTCTGATCGTTCTGCGGCCGTCGGATGTGGAAAAAGCGAAGCGTGCCCTGAAGGATTTGTAGCCTGCGCAGATCAGTGCTAGTTGCGCACCTATGTCACGGGCGTGATGGCAACTTGGTAGGGCGCGCCGCCGAGGGCGCGTTACACCCTTACGGGCGAATCTCCACCGTCGTCCCATCCGGCGTCACGCGCCAAAGCTCTTGGATCTCTTCGTCGGTGAGTGCGATGCAACCCGCAGTCCAATCCTTCCAACGATGAAAGGCGCCGATCCAGCCGCGTCCGTTTTGAATTCCGTGAATCATGATGTCAAAACCTGCTGAGACGCCGCGCGCGGCCGCACGCTTGTTGTCCTCATCTGACGGATAAGAAATGTGCAGCGCGAGATGAAAACTGCTTTGCGCATTTCGGCTATCAATCTGGTAGATGCCTTCCGGTGTTTTCATGTCGCCTTCTTCCTGCTTCGCGCCCACGGGATTCCGGCCTAGCGCGATGCGATAAGTCTTGATGTGATTGCCGTCGTGAAAGATCGATAATTTCTTCGCCGATTTTTCCACGACGATCCGATTGATTGCTGTCCCCGCCGCCAGCGGATGCCAATTGTGATGTGCGTAGAAGTACAGTGCCAAGGCACAGACTGCGAGCAATGCCGCCGATGCCACAATGATTTTGCCAATCACATCAGTGATCTTAGTACGCTCGCCACAAATGCAATACGAGTGAGAATGTCGCGTGCGTGCCGAGTTGATGATTGCCAATGTGGACTCGATGCCGGATAAATGCGCGGCGCGTTTATGACTTCCGTACAGACTTTTCTCGGCTACCCCTATCCGCTTGGCGCGACCTGGACGGGGAACGGCGTCAACTTTGCCATCTTTTCCGAGCACGCCACCGGTGTTGAGCTTTGCTTGTTCGACAGCATCGAGGCTACAGAAGAAAACATTCGTATTCCTGTCCACGAACGCACCGATCAGGTTTGGCACGTTTTTTTGCCGGATATGCGTCCTGGACAATTGTACGGTTTCCGGGTTTCTGGCCCGTACGATCCGGAACGCGGGTTGCGCTTCAACAGTTCGAAACTTCTGCTCGACCCTTACGCGAAGGCTATCGCCGGAGAGTTGAGCTGGGCGGATGAGATGTTCGGCTATGTCATCGGAGACGTGAAGGAAGATTTGACTCAGGATTTCCGTGATGATGCGTGGGGAGTGCCCAAGTCGGTCGTCATCAACACCGGATTCGACTGGCAAGGCGACAAAAGTCCCGGTACCCCGCTGCACAGTTCTGTGATCTATGAACTGCATGTGAAAGGCTTCAGTAAACTTTGGCCCGACGTGCCGGAGAATTTGCGCGGCAGTTATGCGGGGCTGGGTAGCCCGCGGGCAATTGATTATTTCAAAAAACTCGGCGTGACAGCGATCGAACTGTTGCCAGTGCACGCGCACATCGACGACAAGGTCCTGATCGATCGCAGCCTAACGAATTACTGGGGTTACAATACGATCGGTTTTTTTGCGCCGCACGGGCAGTACTCCAGCAGCGGGCAAATGGGCGAACAGGTCTCTGAGTTCAAATCCATGGTGCGCAGTCTCCACGCTGCCGGAATCGAAGTCATTCTCGACGTGGTTTATAATCATACTGCCGAAGGAAATCAGCTTGGCCCCACGCTGTGCTTTCGCGGAATCGACAACCCAGCCTACTACAGGTTGCATCCGGAGAAGCCGAGTTTCTACTTGGATTTCACTGGCACTGGTAACACGTTTAATCTACTCCATCCGCGCGTGCTGCAGCTGGTGATGGACAGCCTCCGTTACTGGGTCGTGGAAATGCACGTCGACGGATTTCGTTTCGATCTCGCCACCACGCTGATGCGTAATCTTATCGCGGAACCGTGGGACGTTGGAGACGGCGGCTATCAGGTTGGGAATTTTCCTCCGCCATGGTCGGAATGGAACGGGAAATACCGCGACTCGGTCCGCAGTTTTTGGAAAGGCGATGAAGGCCGAATCGGCGAGATGGGTTACCGGCTCACAGGCAGCCCCGATCTATACCTGCATAACGGGCGACGCCCTTACGCCAGCATTAACTTTGTGACCGCGCACGATGGTTTCACGCTGAACGACCTGGTCAGCTATAACGACAAGCACAACGAAGCGAACGGCGATGCCAACAAAGACGGCGACAATAACAATCTGTCGTGGAATTGCGGCGCGGAAGGTCCGACAGAAGATCCACAGATCAACGCGTTGCGTGAACGGCAGCGACGGAATGTTCTGACCACGCTTTTTCTTTCCCAGGGCGTGCCGATGCTCTGTGGCGGAGACGAGTGGGGAAGGTCACAGAACGGCAATAACAATGCGTATTGCCAGGACAACGAGATCAGTTGGTTCAATTGGACGCGCGACGAAAAGCAAAATCAGTTTCTGGAGTTCACGCGAAAGCTGATCCGATTTCGTAATGCACATCCCGTGTTTCGTCGGCCGAAGTTTCTTCAGGGTCGGCGAATACGCGGTTCGGAGATTCGCGACGTGATGTGGTTCAATCCCGGCGGGAGCGAAATGAGCGACGAAGACTGGGCGTCGCCGTTCGTTCGTTGTATTGGGATGCTGCTGAGTGGCGATACCAGCGATGTTCTCAGTTTTGAAGGCGAACCAATCCGTGACGAGACCTTTCTGTTGCTGATTAATGCGCATTACGAACCGATCCCATTTGTTCTGCCTGGCCAGGAGCATCTTGAGTGGCAATTGATTCTCGACACAATGGATCCCGACGGGTTCCTGGCTGAACCAAGAAAATTCGCCTCCGGCGACGATGTCGATCTTGGCGGTCGCGCTTGCTCTTTATTCCGACTGGTGAGCGGGACGCAAGCGCAGGCGCGCGAGGAATCCTGGAAAAAACGCCGCGTCGAATTTCCACCGTTAAGTGCAGAGGAAGAACGGGCTCGCCGCAAATAACCCGCTGCAGGCACGAGAAATTCAGCAACGCAATCTTGTTGCCAGAAACGAATTAGTTTATAGAGATAAAGAACGCACGTTTGATGCGCGACCAATTTTTTTGGTCCGTGATTAGCCATGACACCAAGTTCTTTTGTTATCGTCACTGATCGAGGCGAGTTAAAAGCATATCGGGTGAACGAGACGCCGACGCGCGGACCAAGCCTGCAATTAGTGCAGGCATTCAACATTACCGACGCACACGGAAGGTTGGTCGATAAACTGAGCGACCTGGCTGGACGCTTTCCGGTGACTAACGGCGCGGGTGCTCATCGTGGCGCGGGCTCCATTGCTGAACGGACGCGATTGGCAACAGAAATGGACCGTCGCATTCATAAAGAGCTCGCCGATCAAATTACGAAAATTGTTTCCTCCAATGGAAAGGAAGGCTGGGCGTTTGCCGCGCCGGCCGAAATTCACGGGGCGATTGTCGATCTTCTGCCTCCGGAGGTGCGCGACCGAATCGTAGAACATGTGAAATCGGATTTGGTGAAAGTGGAACCGGCGAAACTCGTTTCGCGGTTTCGTTCGTTGCAACAAATGTGATGGCTGATACTGGATACTGGATGCTGGTACTGGATGGAAACAGCGCCGTTTTCCTCATCGAGCATCAAGTATCCAGAATCCAGCCTCGGAATTTTTTATTCTCTCAACGCGAGAGAGCGCATTAGTATCTAATTAATCATGCAACTGCCTGTTAAGATCTCGTATCGGGGTCTGGAAAAATCTGACCAGATCGACAATCTCGTTTTGGATTATGCAGCGCGACTCGAGAAATTTTGCGACCACATCAATCGCTGCGATGTGGCCATCGAACAAACCAATCACACACATCAAAAAGGAAATCCTTACCGATGCCGGATCGATGTGACCGTGTCGCGGGGCCACGAGCTGGTTGCTGACGAAAGACAGATGGACAATGGCTCGCACCAGCCGCTCAACAAGGTGATCCACGACGCGTTCAAAACGATGGAGCGCGAACTGCGCCGCGTTGTGGACAAGCAAAGACGCGACGTCAAAACGCACGCCGATTCACGTTCGCCGAAATAATTGTCAGTGGCGCAGGCAATCCTGCCTGCGAGCGATCGTCAAACGGGGCAGACAAAGGTTCCTGGCGGCACCAAGGAGTGGCGGTCTCTACTCCGTCGCCGGGCGATCTGGGGAGCGCTCCTCATTTAGTCCACGCCGCATTCTGTAACACCACGCGATATCCATCGATATCTTCGAATGTCCTACCCTGCAGGTCCCAGTACGGGTTGTATGATGGCATCTCGCGAAACCCGGCTGATATCATTTGCTCACAACCTGCTTCCCAATCGTTCTTGTCGGGAACGTAGAAGATCAACAAGTGATCCCGCGTTGGAGCTTTGCCGACTTCGTGTCCTCGTTGAGAGGTGAACTCGATGTGATAAGGCTGCTTCGGATGACCCAGAATAACGCCGTCAAAGCCGCGGTGATCTTCAAACTCGGCGAGCACGTCGAAGCCAAGGCCCTTCACGTACATCTTGGCGATCGCGGCCAGATTATCGGTCGGCCGAGCTACCCGCATCGTCGAACCAGGCTTCATAGTCACTAGGGACTCACATCGAAAAACTCAGTTCGAAAACCTGGAACTATATTCTCCCAATCCGAAAACATTGGGTCATCGGTGGATTGGAAAAAGCGCTTCGAGTCCCGGCGACTTGGTGCCCGGGAAATAAACGTACCCGGTAAATCGAGGATAATTGTCGGGGTCAGACTGCCAGCGGTAGGTGGCATCATATTCCTTGCCACCGAAATGAAAATGGATTCGCAGCACTGGAATCTTATCGTTGCCTGCCACCGCATCGAATCGAGCAACGCATTTGTCGGCCTTACCGTCTATCGTCCGTGTGACTTGTAGAATGCCGTTGACGTCTTGAATTGTCACATGCCCGTTGTAAGTCGCAGTTGAATCAGCCTTGCGCCCGATCAGGTCATACTCTCCAGCCATGTAGCCACGCAAGGACTCCTCATCGAGTCGTTTGCTGTCAGCGTCCGCACAGAGTGCGGAATTGGCGAATAACACTATCGCCATGATTGCCAGAAACGCTCTCATGCCACCTGACGAGAAAACTCTAATCACGACGTCTCGCGAATCCCCAATACGCAAGAAACCCTGTCAAAAGCAGCAGAGGGGCCACGACCAAAAAGAAACCGTACGGGTGTTGAGCCAGAGGAATACCACCTACATTCATGCCAAACAAGCCCGCCACCAGGTTGACCGGCAAGGCCAACACAGTTACTAACGTTAACACAAACAGCGTGCGATTGGTCTGTTCGTTGACAACCGCGGCCAATTCTTCCTGAAGCTGTTTGACGCGCTCAACCAAGGCTGCTGTGTCGCTGATGGCGGTGGAGAACTTCTCTGCGGCTTGTTGCAGGTTCTTAAGCTGTTCTTGTGTGATCCAATCAGGAGGCCGATCAAGAAGGCGAAAGAATGCAGCCGGTTCCGGGGCCAGAAGCCGTTGGAGTCGAACCAACATCCGTCGCAGAGAACCCAGTTCGCTGCGACTGACGGAAATGCGCTTGGCCAGCAGTCTGTCTTCCATTGGGTCCACTCGGGTGGTGGACCTCTGCACAATGTCAACCAGCACACT
>Ga0209266_1001241_pt1 | contig 17229 bp, 9 predicted proteins | sample GraSoiAngelo_132_FD_185889 | JGI IMG/M metagenome (GOLD analysis project Ga0209266, IMG submission 185889) | Grasslands soil microbial communities from the Angelo Coastal Reserve, California, USA - 14_0929_02_40cm (SPAdes) (version 2) | ecosystem: Environmental > Terrestrial > Soil > Grasslands ...
CTGGACGCGATGGTTTCCGCCGGAAGGGCCGGCGTCAAAGCGGCCGCACCCGACCGGACGCGGCTCATCTGCATCGAGGAGGTGCACGGCCTGGCCGGCTGCAACAAGTTCGGCGCGAGCAAGTACCTCTTCGCACCCGAGACCGCCGGCCGCGACTTCACGCTGGTCCCCGACAACCCACTGAGCGCGCTCGAGCCCTATCGCGACTACCTCACGATCGTCAGCAACACCGACGTGCGGATGGCGGAGGCCATCGCGCTGCCGGAAATCGGCGGAGACCACTTCCGTTCGAGCGCCGTCTTCCTGACGCAATCGCACCCGAAGCAGACCAACGGCTCCGACCTCTGGGCGGGGACGTCGATGGATCAGATGTACGCGAAGCGCTTCGGCCAGGGCACACCCGTGCCGTCGATGCAGTTCTGCATCGAGAACCTGGATCAGGCGGGAGGCTGCACCTACAACTACTCGTGTGCGTACACCGACACGATCAGCTGGGCGTCGCCGAACGAACCCCTCCCGATGATCCGCGACCCGCGGGTCGCCTTCGACATGCTGTTTGGAGCGGGCGGCACGGCCGAAGATCGGGCGGCGCGACGGGAGACCCGCCGCAGCATCCTCGACTGGATTGGTGGCGAGGTCGAGCGCGTGCGCAGGCAGCTGGGGAGCGGCGACCGGACGCGTCTCGATCGGTACCTGGACAACGTGCGCGAGCTCGAGCGCCGGATCCAGGGGGTCGAAGCGCACAACAGAAGCGGCGAGACCAGGGAGCTGCCCGACGCTCCGGCCGGTGTCCCCGATTCGTTCACCGAGCACATGAAGCTGATGTTCGACGTGCAGCTGCTGGCGCTTCAAACGGACATGACCCGCATCATCTCGTTCAAGACCGGTCGCGACGCCCAGAACCGCGTGTTCCCTGAATGCGCCTCGAACCAGCCGTTCCACCCGGCCTCGCACCATGGGAATCGCGAGGAACGGATCATGGAGTTCAACAAGATCTGCAGATTCCGCGTCGGCCAGCTCCCGTACTTCCTCGAGAAGATGAAGAACACGATGGACGGGGACGCCAGCCTGCTGGACAAGACGATGATCATCTGGGGATCGCCGATGGCCGACCCCAACATTCACAACCATCGGCGGTGCCCGCTGATGCTGCTCGGCCACGCGAACGGCCACCTGAAGGGCCATCTGCACCTGAAGGCCGCGGACGGCACGCCGATGGCGAACGTGATGCTCGCCCTGCTGCACCAGCTCGGGCTCGACGACCTGCAGGCCTTCGGCGACAGCACGGGTGAGCTCTCGCTGTCGATGCCGGCGCTCTAGCATCACCGCTCGTCCTGAGCTTGTCGAAGGACGAGCTCGTGGTTCGACAAGCTCACCACGAGCGTTTAGAGAAGAAGAAGGATGAGCCGCTCGCTCAGGACAGGCTTGTCGAAGGACGAGCCCGTGGTTCGAGAAGCTCACCACGAGCGTCAGATCGACGACACGCGCACCGCAACGCGGAGACTGTATGAAGATTCGCCTGATTGTTGCCGGCGCATTCGCGCTGTACCTATCGGCACTGGTCGTCGCCGCGCCTTCGAGCTCACCCGTGGCCGATGCGGCCAGGCGGGGAGATCGGGACGCCGTGCGCACCCTGCTCAAGCAGGGCGCCGACGTGAGCGGCGCCCACGGCGACGGCATGACCGCGCTGCATTGGGCGGCCGAGCGTGGCGACACCGCGATGACGGAGATGCTCGTCTACGCCGGCGCAAATGTCGCGGCGGTCACGCGCATCGGTCAGTACACGGCGCTGCACCTCGGGAGCCAGGCGGGAAGCGCACCGGTGGTCCAGGCCTTGTTGAAGGCCGGCGCCAATGTGGCGGCGCGCACGACGAACACCGGGGTCACCGCGCTGCACCTCGCTGCGGCATCGGGCAACGCCGACGTGGTCACGATGCTGCTGGACCGCGGCGCCGATGTCAACGCCAGAGAGTCCGAATGGGGACAGACGCCGCTGATATTCGCGGCGGCGCAGAACCGGGTGGACGCGCTTCGCGTGCTGCTGGCGCGTGGAGCCGACGCGAGCATCACGACGAAGACGATCGACATCGCCCACCAGCTCGCATTGGACAAAGCCGCCACGGACCGCCAGCGCAAGGTCCTGGAGGCGTCCGTGCCCAAAGGGCAGCAACCGACCGCAAGCCAGGCGCAGGCCGCGATGCACGCGGCGCGCGAGCTCCTCGCGTCGGGAACGATTCCTCCCGCAGAAAAGAAAGAGGCCGAGGGAGGGGACGCCGTCAACGCCGCGAATAATTTCGACCCCGAAGAGATCAACCCCCCGGTCGCCAGCAAGGGTGGACTGACCGCGCTGCTCCACGCCGCAAGACAAGGCCACATCGAGGCGGCGCGAGCCCTTCTCGATGGCGGCGCGTCGATCGACGAGGTCGGCGCGGGCGATGCCACGAGCCCGCTGCTGATGGCGGTGATCAACGGTCAATTCGATATGGCCCTGTTCCTCATCGCGCGCCGGGCGAATCCCAACCTCGCGGCCGGCGGCAACGGCGTCACGCCGCTCTGGGCCGCCGTCAACACGCAGTGGCAGCCGAGAACACGATTCCCGCAACCGCAGGAGATGGAGCAGCAGAAAGCGACGTACCTCGACGTCATGAAAGCGCTGCTCGACTCCGGAGCGGATCCGAACGCGCGGCTCCTGTCGCATCCCTGGTACCTCGTGTACAGCGGCTGCGGCAATCGGAACTGCGGGCTCGCGGATACCTCGGGCTCGACCGCCTTCTGGCGCGCCGCCTACGCAACCGACCTCGAGGCCATGCGCCTGCTCATCGCGCATGGCGCGGATCCGAATATCGCGACCATCGCGCCGCAGCAGGCGGTGCGTCGCGGGCCGCAGGGCCCGCCGAACATTGCGCCCGTCCCCGGCGCCGGTGGAGCGGTGGCACCGGTACCCGCGGCCAATCAAGCACGCTTCTCAGCGCCGGCAGTACCTCACGGTGGACCGGGCGCGTTCGCGATTCACGCCGCCTCGGGCGTTGAATACGGCGAAGGCTTCGCCGGCAACGCCCATCGGCACGCGCCGGACGCATGGCTCACGGTGGTGAAGTACCTGGTCGAGGAGCTTGGCGCGGATGTGAACGCGAGGGACAACGACGGCTACACGCCGCTCCACCACGCCGCAGCCAGGGGAGACAACGAGATGATCATGTATCTCATCTCCAAGGGCGCCGATGTGACCGCCGTGGCCCGCAGCGGACAGACGACGGCCGATATGGCCAACGGACCTGTCCAGCGTGTGTCGCCGTTCCCGGCGACGGTCGCGCTCCTCGAGAAGCTCGGCTCGAAGAACAGCCACAAGTGTGTGACGTGCTGACCCAGCGCTGCCCGGACGCCGACGGCAGGTCTGAAGAGCCTGTGAAAAAGCCTGAAGCCCTGCGCTCTGAGAGGCCGGCGTCAATTCCGCAACGTGCCATACGGACACGCGCGAAGATCGTCACGCTCGCCGCCGGCCTGGCCTCGTTCGCCCCGGCCGCAGATGCGGCAGCACAGAGCCACACGCTGGTGGTTCTCAGTCACAGGAGAGCACACATGGAAGACATCATCGCCGGCTTGCTGAAACAGTTCGAGGATGGGAAGATGACGCGGCGCCAGCTCATTCAGAGTCTTGCGCTCGCTGCGGTCGCGGCGGCCCCGGCTTCGTCTGTCGCGGCGCAGAGCGCGCCGGTGATTCCTCCCGCCGCCGCCCCGGCCCCGTGGAAAACCGTCTGGCTGGACCACATCTCGTATGCGGTGGCCGACTACCGGAAGAGCACTGCGTTCTACCGGGATCTCATGGGATGGGAAATCCGCAACGACAACGGCACCAGTCAGTGCACGCTCAAGATCGGCAACGTCGGCGAGATCATCATCCGCAATCGCCGGCCGCCGGCTGCTGAGGCCGCTCCGACCGCAGGCTCAGGCGCGCAACCGGCCCCGACGGCTCGCGTGCCGCTGACGGGGGTCATCAATCACGTCTCGTGGGGAATCGAGCCCTGGAGCACCGAAGGCGTGAAGGCCGAACTGGAGCGCCGCGGTCTGAAGCCGCGGCCGGACATGGTCGGCGAGAACTTCAAGAGCTACCACGTGACGGATCCCGATGGCTGGGATCTCCAGATCAGCAACAAAACCAGCGGCGGGACCGGCACGGGGGGATAGAGCATTGCGGATTGCGGACTGCGGACTGCGGATTGGATCGCGGATTGATCCGGAATCCGCAATCCGCAATCCGCAATACAGGGAGGCTCTGAAATGCCCGCCGTTCCACATCGACTCGCGCCCGACGAACCGGAAAATGATGGTCGCGAAGGCAGGATGGGGTTTCTGGAGCATCTCGACGAGCTTCGGACGCGCATCATCCGCTCGTGCATCGCCATCGGCGTGGGCATGCTCGCCGCCTTCGCCTTCGTCGACCGGCTCGCCGACATCGTGCTGACGCCAATCGTCGGCACACTGCCTCCCGGCAGCTCGCTCGTGTTCATCAGGCCGGGCGAGGCGTTCTCGTTCTATCTGAATGTCGCGTTCATCGGAGGCATGCTGCTGGCCGCACCGTTCGTCATGTATCAGGTGTGGGGATTCATCGCGCCCGGTCTCTACGCGAATGAAAAGAAGTTCCTCATCCCGTTCGTGGTGTTGACGTCTGCCGGCAGCCTGTCGGGCGCGCTCTTCAGCCAGTATCTGCTGTTTCCGGGGCTGATGAAGTTCTACGGCGCATTCAACTCGCCGCGGATGAGATTCATGCCGGGTGTCGAGGAGACCGTCGAGCTGTACATGAAGATGATGATCGGCATGATCGTCGTCTTTCAGATCCCGACCGTGGTCTTCTTCCTCGCGAAGATGCGACTGCTGACCGCGCGGTTCCTCTGGCGCCACTTCAAGTACGCGATTCTGATCATCTTCATCGTGGCTGCCGTCCTGACGCCCGACGGCAGCCCCTGGAACCAGACCGTCGTCGCGGCGCCGATGATCGGCCTCTATCTGCTCAGCATCGGCCTCGCATGGATCGTCGCGCCAAAGCGCGGCCAGGAGACGTCGAACGGAAGCGATTCGACCAGGCTCCGTCTCGCCTTCGCGGCGACCGTCATCGATCAGGCTGCCCGCAGGCACCGCACGCGTTCGTTCACTGACGGAGTGCGGCGCACATCGATCGATATCACCAATTCGAGTAGGCTGCCGTGATTCGGGAGTGACTATGGAACCCCTGTCGCAACGATTCACCGTCGCGGTCGTGCAGGCGGCGCCGGTCGCATTCGACCGTGAGCGGACCCTCGGGAAGGTGCACGTCCTTGCCGGCGAGGCGGCCCGCAGGGGCGCGCGGCTGGTCCTCTTTCCGGAGGCCTTCGTGTCCGCCTATCCCCGAGGGCTCGACTTCGGCGCCATCGTCGGCGCGCGTTCCGACGAAGGCCGTGAAGACTTCCGGCGATATTGGGAGAGCAGCGTCGACATCCCGGGCCCGGCGATGGACGCGCTTGGCGGGGACGCGCGGGCCAACGCCATCTACCTCGTCGTGGGGGTCGTCGAGCGCGACGGCGGCACGCTTTACTGCTCGGTCGTGTTCTTCGCGCCGGACGGCACGTACCTCGGGAAACATCGCAAGATCATGCCGACCGCCTCCGAGCGGCTGATCTGGGGATTTGGCGATGGCTCGACGATGCCCGTGTTCGAGACGCCGCTGGGGAAAATCGGCGCGGTGATCTGCTGGGAGAACTACCTGCCGTTGATGCGGGCCGCCATGTACGCGAAAGGCGTCGAGATCTACTGCGCGCCGACGGCGGATCCGCGGGACTCCTGGATCGCGTCCATGCGCCACATCGCGGTCGAGGGCCGGTGCTTCGTGCTCTCCAGTAATCAATTCAACCGCCGGTCCGACTTCCCCGCGGACTATCGCTCGCCGTTTGGCGACGACCCGAAGACAGTCGTGACGCGTGGCGGCAGCTGCATCGTCGATCCGTTCGGCAACTTTCTCGCGGGGCCCGACATGGAGGGTGAAGCGATCCTGATCGCCGACATCGACCGCGCACAGATCATCCGCGGCAAGTTCGACCTCGATGTGGTCGGTCATTATGCCCGGCCGGATATTTTTCAGCTTCATGTCGACGAGCGGCCGAAGCAACCCGTCACTTTGCATGACGCCCACGGGACCGCGGAAGCGAGCCGGCCCGGCACGCGGACCGGCATGCAGCCGCGGGCGTCACCAGGTGACGCCCACGACGGCTTCACAGGAGTGTCCCACGTGTCTCAATTCGCATGACCGCCTCAAGGCGTCTTGGGCGGCACCGCGAAAGGCCCCACCTCGGGCTTCGGCTGCGTGTTGGCCAGCGGTCCGAGCTCGGCTGCGACGCCCCGGGCGATCGCGGCCGTCTCGCTCCCTGCCTGGAAGCACGTGAAGTCCGGCCGATCGCGCCAGGCGAACGGACCGCACAGCCGCTTGCCAGCCTTGAGCGCGGCGTCGTGGACGATGTTGATGGCGCGCTCGTAGTCGGGCGTGCCTTGCCGGTAGCCCGAGAAGTTGCCCAGGTCGCCGCTCGCCGCGAACACGGCCGTCACGCCGGGCACCTTCGCGATCTCGTCCACGTCCTTGAGTCCTTCGAGCGTCTCGATCATCTCGATCAGCACGACGTTGTCGTTGATCGTGTTTCGGTAACCTCCGGGCACGCCGCCCCACATCCCCGCGTCGAACGCCTGGCCGCCGCCGTTGCTGCGACGGCCGAGCGGCGGGAAGTACGTCCAGTTGCGCGCCTCGATGGCCTCGGCCTTCGAGTCGACCGTCGGCACGACGATCACGAGCGCGCCGGCGTCGAGCGCGTGCTGGATCTCGCGCTCATCGGTGTACGCGACGCGCACGCCGGGTACCGCTTTCGCGTTGGGGCAGGTTCGCCACATGCGCGCAACCGCTCCCCAGTCGCGATCGTTATGCTGCATCTCGGTCCAGATGAAGTCGTAGCCGGCGTTCGCCATCGCGCAGTAGGTCGCCGGATCGGTGGCGCTGAAGAGCGTGCCGCCGGTCACCTTCCCGCCCTGCATCATCTTGAGCTTCACGGGATTCCAGATCTTGGAGCCCCGCGGCGGATCGAATGCGCCGCCGTACTTCCACAGAGCGCCCGCCGGCGCCGTCATCCGGGCACCGCTGTCCTTGCCGGCCGGCGCGGCCAGCGGAAACTGAGTGGTCCCCGGCGCCGCATTGCCGGCGTAGGGGTCGGCGCTCGGCGCCGGCCGCGGGGGCTGCGGCGTTTGCGCCGGGGCATTTTGCGTCTGGGCCCCGAACGCGGCGATGGCCAACACTCCGAAAACGGCCGCGGCAAAAAGCAGGTGCCTCACGTCATCCTCCCTGTTCATGCGGCTCGTCCGCACAGCGGAGAATATGCACCTTCGCTCTCACCAGAGCAAGCCGTTAATTCGGCAGTGGCCACACCGGAAAGAACTACCGCGGGGCCGTGGCCAGATAGCTCCTGCGGGCCCGCGCGACGAGGCCCTGCGCGAGGCTCACCTGCAGGGTGTGCATTCTGCCGTCGAGCTTCGCCGGCGTGAACCCGAGCGCGTACTGATGATGCAGCTCGTCGGCGACGCGCGTGAAGGTCACCGCGAGATCGGCGGTAGACGTCAGCTCGAAGTAGCCGCCGCCGGTCGCCGCCGCGATCTTGGGCAGACCCTCGTCGGGTTTGTCGGCCTGGAAGCCGCGCCCGCCGCCAAATCCGCCGCCGCCAAATCCGCCGCGCCCGCCACGTCGCCGGCCTCCGCCGCCTCCCGATCCGCCCCTGGATCCCTGCGCGAAGCTCGGAGTGGAGCTGGCGAGGCCGATGGCGTACACCATCACGTTCTCCTCTTCGGCGCGCTTCATCACGTCCTTGAGGCTGGTGCTGGCGCTGAAGTTCATCGGCGCATCGACGCCGTCGGTGAACACCAGAATCACACGGCGCCCCTGCTGATGAAGCAGCGCGGTGATGCCGACGTTGACGGCGTTCCAGAGCGGCGTCGGCCCTTCCGGCTGCAGCTCCGTGCGAAGAATCCTCACGAGCTCGTCGTGGTCCGACGTGAAGTCGCGGGGATCGACCTGGATGCGATTTGCGAAGCTGCCGATGCGCGCCTTGTCGGCCGGCAGCATGACGCCGACAAACTGCTCGGCCGCCTTTTCGACGAGATCGAAGTTCGCGCGCATGCTGCCGCTACGGTCCAGCAGCATGACGACCGTGATCGGCTGGATCTCGTTGGCGAACAGCGTCAGCTCCTGTCGTCTGCCGTTGTCGTCAATCTGAAACTGATCCCGCGCGAGATCGGGAACCAGCCGTCCGGTTGAATCGGTCACAGTGGCATACACGGCAACCGTGCGGTTGCCCACGGTGAACGTCGCCTGCTGCCGTCCAGCGTGCAGCACGGCGCCGGTCAGCACCAGGATCACGGCAAGCCAATTCCTGATCCCCAATGACGCCTCCAACGCGCGCGATATCCTGAAACCCACCCCCGCGAAAAGCACGAAATACACGAAACGCCGGAAAAGATCTCTCGACCTAGTAACGAAGATTCGCTCGCCGACGGATCGCCACTCGCCGGTTACTACTTCTAATATGACTTGGTGGCGCCTTCCCGTTTCTTCTTTTTCTACTCACGACTTCTCCGGCCGGAACCCGATCCGCTTCTTCCGCAACAGCGCCGCTGGCGCCATGAGCTTTCGGATCGCCTTAAACACGATCTTGAACTGCGCGTCGTACTTCATCTCGAGCGCGTCGAGCTTCTTCGCGAGCTCGGCATTTGATTGCAGCATCTGGCGGAGCCGGACGAACGCCCGCATGATGCCGATGTTCAGCTGCACGGCGCGAGGGCTCCGTAACACGCTCGAAAGCATGGCCACGCCCTGTTCAGTAAAAGCGTAGGGCGCGGTGCGCCGGCCACCACGCCCGGAGTTTGAGATCACAGATTGTGATCTCAAACTATCGAGCTCCTCCTGCCTGAGCTGAAACATGAAGTCTTTGGGGAAGCGCTCGACATTCCGTCTGACAGCCTGCACCAGCTCCCGAGTGTCCACGCCGTAGAGCGCGGCCAGGTCCGCGTCCAGCATGACGTTGTGCCCCCGCAGCCTCACGATCGTGCGCTCGATCCTCTCGACAGGAATCAGCGCCGTTCTGCCCGTTTGATGCGTGTTCGTCACCTCCCGAGCTTGTCCCGGCCGCGCCAGCTCTTCAAGAGCACAGGCTGTTACCGCGAAGGATTTCGTGCAACTTGCTGGCCTTCATTTCGCGCGGGCCAGATCCGAAACGACGTCGTAGTTGAACCGCACGAAGCGGTGCAGCTCGCTTTCGAGCAGCCGCTCCTGATCGCTGTGCGCGCCGAACCCCTTCGGCGGATCCTCGAAGTCGGTCGCCGATCCGATGCCGAAACACTGCACGCCCTTCGCGCGCAGCTGCGCCATGTCCGTCGCCCCCGTGCTCATCGTCGGCAGCGTCGTGGCGCTGTAGACGCGCGTCGCGGCGGCTTCGAGCGCCCGGTACACTTCGTTGTCGAGCCTCGCGTCACGCCCCGCCGGCCGCTCGTTCTGGCCGGTGAACCGGACATCCACGGCGGGATCGTTCACGACCTGTTTGACCTGCGCGAGGAGCTTCGCGGGATCTTCGTCCGGCAGCGCGCGCACGTCGAGGGTCGCCTTCGCTTCCGACGGGATGACGTTCGAGCGGTAGCCCCCCGTGAAGATGTTCGGCGACACCGACGTCCGCAGCATCGACGAATGCCGCGGCTCGTTCTCGAACAGCCAGTCGTCGGCCGCCTTACGCAGCGTCGGATCCGTCGACAGTACGTCGCGGTAGTACTTCGCCACGTCGGGCGGCGAGATCGCCGCGAGCTTGCGGAAGTACGTGCCGGTCGTCTCGTTGAATCGGATCTCCGGCCTCCAGTCGCCGATCTTCGCGACCGCTCCGGCCAGGTGCACGATGGCGTTCGACTTGAGCGGAATCGACCCGTGACCGGAGATGCCATGTGACACGAGCTCGATGCCGCGCGGGATCTTCTCCAGCGTCTGCACGGTGGCGTACTTCACTTCGCCGCCGATGCGCACGACGCCGCCGCCTTCGGCGAGGCAGTACTCCGCGTCGATCAAGGGGAACTGGTCCTTCACCATGTAGCCGATTCCGACGCCCGTGGTGCCTTCTTCGCCCGACTCGGACAGGAAGATCACGTCACGATCGAGCGCGACGTTCAGCCGCTTGAGCAGCAGCATCGTCATCAACGACGCAGTGAGGTTGTCCTTGTCGTCCACGGTGCCCCGCCCGTAGACGTACCCGCCGTCGCGCGTCGCGCTGAACGGCGGGAACTTCCATTTGGCCTCGTCCACGGTGACCACGTCGCTGTGGCCCATGATGAGCAGCGGCCGCTTCCTGCCGCTGCCCTTCAACCGCGCGACCACGTTGGATCGTTTCGGATCGGATCCGACGATCTGGGCGGGAATGCCCTCCTTCTCGAGCACCTGCTTCACATACTCGGCGATGATGTGCTCGTTTCCGGGAGGATTGCGCGTGTCGAGCCGCAGCACCGACTGGTAATGCTGCATCGTCTCGGCTTCGAGCTTCGCCCAGTCGGGCTGCGGCGCCGCCTGCGCGAGAAGGGCGACCGACGTCAGCGATGCGAAGAGGACGGCCTGTCGGCTGGACATGAATTCTCCCTCACGTCCGCGCAATCATACGCCGGGTCAGACCTGACGATGATTTCAGGCGGTCAGCGGCTCCTGGCGGCTCCCGAGACCACCACGCGAAACCCGAAGCCGTTGTTGCGACTATCGGGGTGGTAGCCGCTGCGGTAGGCCGACCGGGCGTACCCGGAACCGAAGTTCCAGGACCCGCCCCGCACCACGCGGACGGGCTCATTGACCACATCACAACACCACTCCCAGACGTTGCCGGCCATGTCGTAGATCCCGCTGGGTGTCGCTCCAGCGGGATAGAGGCCGACCGGCGTTGGACGACCCACATTTCCGTCGGAGTTGAGTCTCGATGGGTCCGCCGGTTCATTGCCCCACGGAAACTTCCGGCCTTCCGTGCCGCGCGCCGCCTTTTCCCACTCGGCCTCAGCCGGCAGGCGCGAACCGGCCCATGCGGAGTACGCCGCGGCTTCGAACCAGCTCACCCCCACAACGGGGCGGTTGGGGTATTCGACTTGATCATCCCAGTCTTCCGGCATGTCGAACTTGCCGAAGCCCCCGTCTGCCCACCATTTTGCGTTCAGGTAACCGTCATCGTCGAGGAACGTCTGGAATTCGGCGACAGTGACCGGATACGGTGCGATGGCGTATGTGTCGAGATGGACTTCGCGGACAGGACCTTCGGCTGAAAATGCCTCGACATCGAAGTTGGGACCGTCCGGCTTTTCCTTCTGCGCCCCCATCCAGAACTTTCCGGCCGGGATCTTCACCCAGCGCCGCGGGTTCTTCGGGTCCAATCTCGGATCGCCGGCCTGGCCCAGCGCTTCCGCCGCTTCGATGCGAACGTCTATCGAAATTCCCGCCGAACGTCTTGGATCGAAGATCCCGAGCACCGCATCGAGGAGCTTGGCATACCGGCGGTCGTTGATCTGGTAATCGAGCGCCGCGAGATCCCGAACGATGGAGCCGAGCAGGCCGGCACAGCGCGATTGGCTGGCGAGCGTCGTGTTTTTCTTCGTGATGTCCAGCAGTGCCTTGACGAAGCCGTCGACCTTCGGCCGTCCCTGACCGGCCAGAAGGCCGGCGAAGAGGAGCACGACTTCGCGCCACTCCGGCTGATATGCCTGCGGCCGTGACCCGATCAGAAGCCTCCGCTGGTCTTTCTCCCCGAGTCGAGCGATCGCCCTCGCGGCGAGAAATTCCTGGAAGGTGAGATGCCAGAATCGAAGTTCGTCGCCGCGGGCGACGATGATGCCGCTGTCGAGCTCTTCGTCTCTGAGGAACCGCTCGGCAATCTGGACCTCCTCGGCCTCGGTTCGCGCGGAAAACTCGGCGTGAATCTGTTCCGCCGCCCAGCGTCGTCGTACCTGGACGAGACGTGCTTTCCGCCGCCGCTCCCGGGCGTCGCCCGTCTGCATACGAAGAGCGAGTTGCTCGAGGACGGTCAGGCAGCGGTCAGCGGACAGCCGGCCACGTCGTTTTTCCCGGGACCTCGAGAGCCAGGTGAGAATCGAGTCGTACAGCTCCGCGCGCTGTTCGGGAAGGTGCTTCTCATTCCAGTGCAGGACCGCGAGAGCCGTCAGCATCACCGGATTGCGCGCCAATCGACGGATCTGAGGCGGACCGGTCACGGCTTCTTCGAGCTGCGCTCGGTGAGTCGCCGCCTGCGCGGGCCGGGCCCGGTACAGCGCCTCGCACCACCGATCGAGGAATGTCCGGATTGCCTGCTCGTCGAAGGGCTCGATCGCAACGTGCGTGAAGCCGGACAGCACCACGTCGCCCGCGTACGCCGCGGGTCGGCTCGTCACGATCAGCTGGCAGGCCGGATACATCGATGCCACTTGCTCGATGACACGGGAGGTGTCCTGCCGCGCGATGCGGTCGGACGTTTCATCGAGACCGTCGATCAAGACGATGCAGCCGGCACGCTTCAGCTTGTCCTGGAAGAATTTCTTCCCGAGGCCCCATCCATCGTCGCGCGCCGACTTTGCGAGAAACCTGGGCAGCCAGGCCGCCGAATGGCGAGTGGCCGGCTTCGACGCGCCGCGCTCGTCCTGGCGCTCGGCGATGTATCGCGCAAGGTCTTCAGCGCGAATCAGGATGGGGAAGAGCGGACGATCGAGACCGCTGAGCGATCGCGCCGCCTGCGGGTCGATGCCGAGGAGCGTCCGGCAGAGACCCTGAACCGTTTTCCGAAGGAAGGTCGATTTGCCGCTCCCCGGATCGCCAAGGACGACAAGCGCGCGATGAGTGAGCAGGTTCTCGAGCGCGACCGGGCCGCGCATCTGCGCCGCCGGGGCTTCCGGCTTCTGACGGCTTTGCCGTTGCGGTCGCCCTCCGGGGTCATCAGCGGGCGCCGCGGCTTTCAGCGTCACGAAAAGGTCGTCGATGGGGAAGCGGTGCGCCGTAGCCTCGCCAGTCGCAAGGCCGCGGATGTCGATGTGGGCGGTGCTGTCGAGCAGGTGTTGCAGGTAAGGAAAGGAATCAGGCTGCGACGGGACGGTGCGAATCGTCGTCGCTGCGCCGGATCCCCGGAAGGTCGGCAGCAGCAGCCGCAGGTGGGTGTCGACTTTCTTCGCGAAAGAGTCGACGGTCCTGTCGACTTCCGTGTACGTGCCGATGATCCCGCGCGATTGCAGCTCTTCCTTGAACTTCAGAACCCTGGTGTATTGCTCGGAGTCGCCTGATGTTCGAATGACGGGTGGATCGTCGCGAAAATAAAAGAGAATCCACGGAGTGCCCACGGCCGCCCAGTTGTCCGCGGCTTTTCGAAACTCTTCCTCGGTCCCCGATCCGTGCGTTCCGGTCGGCGTCCCGAACCGCCCCCACATGATGCCGAGGTAGATGTTGTACTCGAGCGTCTGGTCGTTGACGACGGTCTGAGGTCTGGGACCGATTCTCGGAACGACGTCCTTCTCCCACGCCTGCAGCTCGAACCGGATGCCGTATTCGGACGCCTGCGTTCGATTGACGGCGGCGACTACCTCGTCGAGCGCGCGCCTCTCGCTCGCCACATCGCCAGGCGAGGAGACGAAGATCCGCACGATGCGCGCGACTTCCGGCTCGCGAACCACTTCATTTCAGATTGTAGAGGGCAGATTGCAGATTGGATGCGGATTTCTCCGTCCGCAATCCGCAATCCGCAATCCGCAATCCGCAATCGGGATCCGCATTGCCCTCGCGGCGGCAGACCTCCGCCTGATGACAGCCCGCGTCGACCCCGGCGCGCGTTGCGTGCGAGATCGGCGACGGTCTGCCGCCGTTCCCCGTCACCGCACGTGCGTCGGGTCGCGCGGAACGGCCGATGCCTGCGATGCGGGTGTCAGAAAGCGCGCGATTGCGCGACGCAGCGCCTCGCGCCCAATCGGCTTCGCAAGATACTCATCCATTCCCGCGACCAGACAGCGGTCGCGGTCCCCCGGCATCGCGTGAGCGGTCATGGCGATGATGGGGACGTGCGCACCTGTCGTCAGTTCGTGCGCCCGGATCGCGGCCGTGGCACCCAGGCCGTCTATCTCCGGCATCTGCACGTCCATCAGGACAACGTCGAAGGTCCCCGTCCTTGCCGCGGCCACCGCCGCGACCCCGTTGTCGACGATGGTCACGTCGTGGCCATCGCGCCGGAGCAGCCCGGCCGCCAGTGCTTGATTGACGCCATTGTCTTCGGCGAGCAGAACGCGCAGCGGGTTTTCTCCCACGGCCGTGGCCGCCACTCCGGCGACACCGCTGGACCAGCGAGGCGGCGCCGCGCACGAGATGGGCGCGCCGACGCCAAGAGGCACAATGAATGAGAACGTGCTGCCCTTCCCGGGTTCGCTCTCGACCCAGAGCTGGCCGCCCATCCGATTCACGATCCGCACCGCGATACTCAGCCCAAGGCCGGTGCCGCCGTACCTGCGCGTCGTCGAGCCGTCGGCGAAGATACGCGCCTGGTGCTCGGACGCAATGCCGATCCCCGTGTCCTGCACCATGAAACGCAGCGACGCCGTTTCGGGAGCGTCGCGGTCGTTGAGCGTCACGCGCAGCGACACGTGCCCCGCCTCGGTGAACTTCATCGCGTTGCCGATGAGGTTCACCAGGACCTGCGCCATCCTGTGCTGATCGCCGACGACGCGATCGGGAACGTCGGCTGCCACCTCGCACCTGAGCTCGATGCCCTTTTGGCGGGCTCGCACGCCGAGCGTCTTGACCGTGGCCCCCAGGGCCTCTCTGACGTCGAACTCGCCTGGATTGAGGCCGATTTCCCCGGCTTCAATTTTCGAAAAATCAAGAATGTCGTTGATCACGGTGAGGAGATGTTCCGCCGACGACGTGGCCATCTCGAGATACTCGCGCTGCTCGGGCTTCAGCTCGGAGTCGAGCACCAGCGCGGTCATGCCGAGGACACCGTTCATCGGCGTCCGAATCTCATGGCTCATGTTGGCCAGGAACTCGCTCTTCGCTCGGCTCGCGGCCTCCGCCACCTCTTTCGCTTTCTGCAATTCGGCTTCGGCCTGACGGCGCTGGATGACCTCGCCGGTGAGCTCCTTCGTGCGTTCCTCGACTCGCAGCGCGAGCTCGCGGCCGCGCGCGTGCAGGTGCCGAACGCGGACCCGATGGCCGGCAAGGAGGAGGCCTCCGCAGGTCAGCGCGAGCGCCGAATAAAACCACCATCGCTGATAGAAATGCGGCTGAAGTTGGAAGGCGAACGCCGCACCCGTCTCGTTCCAGACGCCGTCGTTGTTGCTGGCGGCGACACGGAACGTGTAGCTCCCCGCCGGAATGTTGGTGTAGTACAGTCTCCGTCGACTCGTCTCCTGCCATTGGAGGTCGAAGCCCTCCAGCCGGAACTTGAAGCGGTTCCGGCCGGGGTCGACGAGGCTGAGCGCGGCAATGCGGAACTCCAGCTCGCCGCGCCCCGGCGGCACACTCGCCGGTCCTGTCACGCGCACCGCTGCTCTGTCCACGCTCACCGCTTCGATGAAGACCGGCGGCGGGAGCATGTTGCGCTGCAACCGCGTGGGGTCGATCATCGCCACGCCTTTGAGGGTTGGAAACCAGAGGCGGCCGTCGCGCGTTCGATATCCGGCCGGCTGACCAATCCCGTTGCATTCGCTGCTCTTCATGCCGTCGGCCTGGCCGTAGACCCTGCCCTGGATCGAGGTGGCGATTCCGTCGGCGAACTCGTTGAGTTGTCGTTTCGGCACGCGAAAGATCCCCTTGTTCGAGGACATCCACAAGTTGCCCTGGCCGTCCTCCAGGATCTGGTGCACCAGATCGTCGAAGAATCCGTCCTTCGTGGCGAACGTGGCAAAGCGGTTGTTCTTGAACCGGTTGAGCCCTCCGCCTCTCGTCGCAATCCAGAGGACACCTTCACTGTCCTCGTAGATCGCGCTGACGATGTTGCTCGACAATCCCTGCTTCGTGGTGAACGGCGTGAAGTGGCCCTTCGACAAACGATTGAGCCCGCCACCGCGCGTGCCAATCCAGAGGTTGCCCGACCTGTCCTCGTGGAGCGCGGTGACGGAGTTCGATGTCAGCCCATCGGCCGTCGTGAACGTGGTGAATCTCCCATCCTCTAGCCGATTCAACCCCGCGTCGTCGGTGCCAATCCAGAGGGCGCCGCTTCGATCGCCCTGTACCACGCTGAGCATGTCGCTGGTGAGGCCGTCGCGGGTCGTGAACGTCTCGAATTTTCCGCCGGCTTTGACTGCAGCCGAAGGATTTCGCAGCCGGTTGAGCCCACCAGCCGTTCCCACCCAGATATCGCCTGCCTGATCCTCGTAGACAGAGGTGGCGCGCTTGTTCGACAGCCCGTCTCGTGCGTCGTAGATGGTGATGGATCCATCTTTCGCGATCCGATTGAGTCCATCGATCGTGCCGGACCACAAGTTGCCGTGCCGGTCTTCGAGCACCGATATGGCGACGTCCGTCGAAAGGCCTTCCTGTGATGCGTAGGCGGTGATGCTGCCGTCTCTGAACCGGTTCAGGCCACCGCCGTTCGTTCCGACCCAGAGGTTCCGCTCGCGATCCTCGAAAAGCGAGAGCGCCGTGCTGCTCGACAGGCCGTCATTCGCCGTCATCGTGGTCAGGCGACCGCCGGTGAGGCGGGACAGTCCGGCCCCGCGGGCGCCGATCCACAGGTTGCGATCGCGGTCGAAGAGCAACGATCGGATCGGCGTGCCTGGACTGATCGCCGCGCCCGAGGCACGGCCGTCCACGAACTGATTCACACCCGCCTCGGTGCCGATCCACAGGGCCTGCGCATCGCCGGCGATCGCCGTGATCCGGGCGTTGACGAGGCCGTCGGCGATCGAGAACCGCTCGATGTTCCGCCCATGCAGCCGGTTCAGGCCATTCGACGTCCCCACCCAGAGATCGCCGGCGCGATCCTCGTAGATCGCCAGCACATGGTCAGAGGAGAGACCATCCTTTGCGGTAACGGAGCGCACGTGCCCGTCGGCAAATCCGAAGATGCCGTGGTCCTTGGTACCGATCCACACCGTTCCGCGGCTGTCTTCCCGGAGTGCCGTGACGAACTCGTCCGACAGGTCATCCTGAGCGCTGAACGTGGTGAACACGCCATTCTTGAACCAGGTCAG
>Ga0209266_1001244_pt1 | contig 17213 bp, 13 predicted proteins | sample GraSoiAngelo_132_FD_185889 | JGI IMG/M metagenome (GOLD analysis project Ga0209266, IMG submission 185889) | Grasslands soil microbial communities from the Angelo Coastal Reserve, California, USA - 14_0929_02_40cm (SPAdes) (version 2) | ecosystem: Environmental > Terrestrial > Soil > Grasslands ...
TCGATCGCCTCGGTGCCCTGCTTGAGGTCGCGGACCTCGGCGGTGAGCGCCGCGTTGCGGCCCTCCAGCTGGAGATTCCTCGCCCTTTCGATCTCCAGCTTGCTCTCCAGGCGCCACGCCGTCAGCCAGCCGCCCTTGCCCAGCCAGAGCGGGTACTGGATGAGCACGATCAGCGCCCAGAGGATGCCGGCGAGGAGTCTCATCTCAGGTGGGGGAACGCCTCCCGGCCGGGGTAGGAGACCGAGTCGCCGAGGTCCTCCTCGATGCGCAGCAGCTGGTTGTACTTCGCGACGCGCTCGGAGCGCGACAGCGACCCGGTCTTGATCTGCAGCGCATTCGCTCCGACGGCGATGTCGGCGATGGTGGTGTCCTCGGTCTCGCCCGAGCGGTGCGAGATCACGGTGCCGTAGGCGGCGCGCTTGGCCAGCTCGATCGCCGAGAACGCCTCGGTAAGCGTGCCGATCTGGTTGACCTTGATGAGGATCGAGTTGGCGACGCCCTGGCGGATGCCCTCGCGCAGCAGCCGTGTATCGGTGACGAACAGGTCGTCGCCGACCAGTTGCAGCTTCCTGCCCAGGCGCGTGCTGAGGATCTTCCAGCCCTCCCAGTCGTTCTCGGCCATGCCGTCCTCGATCGACGCGATCGGGTAGCGCTCGGCGAGCCCCGCCAGGTAGTCGCTGAACTCGCCCGAGGTGAAGTTCTTCTTTTCCGATTCGAGGATGTAGCGGCCGTCGCGGAAGAACTCGGTCGCCGCGCAGTCGAGCGCCAGCATCACGTCGCGGCCCGCGCCGTAGCCCGCGCTTCCGATGGCCTCGACGATCAGCTCGATCGCCGCCGCGTGCGTCGGCAGCCCGGGGGCGAAGCCGCCCTCGTCGCCGACCGCGGTGGACAGGCCTTTCGAAGAGACCAGCGATCCCAGTTTTTGAAAGATCTCGGAGCCGCAGCGCAGCGCCTCCCGGAAAGACTGGAAACCCACCGGCACGATCATGAACTCCTGCAGGTCGAGGTTGTTGTTGGCGTGCGCGCCGCCGTTGATCACGTTCATCATCGGCACCGGCATGCGCATCGCGCCCGAGCCGCCGAAGTAGCGGTACAGGGGCAGGCCCGACTCCTCGGCCGCCGCCCGGGCCGTGGCCATCGATACGGCGAGAATCGCATTCGCGCCCAGGCGCGACTTGTTTTCGCTGCCGTCGAGCTCGATCAGCGTCTTGTCGATGAACGCCTGCTCGGAGGCATCGAGCCCGACGATGGCCTCTGAAATTTCGGTATTCACGTTCTCGACCGCCTTCAGCACGCCCTTGCCGCCGTAGCGCTGCCGGTCGCCGTCGCGCAGCTCGAGCACCTCGCGGCTGCCGGTCGAGGCGCCCGAAGGCACGGCGGCGCGGCCCATCACCCCCGACTCGAGCAGCACGTCCGCCTCGATCGTCGGGTTGCCCCGCGAGTCGAGGATTTCCCTTGCGACTACATCGACGATGGAGCTCATGTTTTTTTCACCTTCTCCTCGGCAAAGCCCTTCTTTTTCACCATTCGATCGATCTCGACCAGCGTCTCGAGCAGGCCCTGCATCAGGCCCAGGGGCCAGGCGTTCGGCCCGTCGGAGAGCGCCTTCTCCGGCGCGGGATGCGTCTCCATGAACAGCCCGGCGATGCCGCTCGCCACCGCGGCGCGTGCCAGCACCGGGATGAATTCGCGCTCGCCGCCCGAAGCGCTGCCCTGCCCGCCGGGCAGCTGGACCGAGTGCGTGGCATCGAACACTACCGGGCAGCCGGTGTCGCGCATGATGGCGAGCGAGCGCATGTCGGAAACCAGGTTGCCGTAGCCGAAGGAGAAGCCTCGCTCGCAAACGAGAATATTTTCTTGTTTGGAAGCTTCTCGTGCTTTGTCGACCACGTTCTTCATCTCCTGCGGCGAGAGAAACTGGCCCTTCTTGATGTTCACCGGCCGGCCGGCCGAAGCCGCGGCGTGGATGAAATCCGTCTGGCGGCACAGGAAAGCCGGCGTCTGCAGCACGTCGACCACCGCGGCGACCGGCTTCACCTCCTCCTCGGTGTGCACGTCGGTCAGCACGGGAACGCCGATCTGCCGTTTGACCTCCCCTAGGATTTTCAAACCCTCCTCCATGCCCAGGCCGCGAAACGACTTGCCCGAGCTGCGGTTCGCCTTGTCGTACGACGACTTGAAGACGAGCGCAATGCCGAGCGGCCGGCAGATCTCCTTGAGGCGCCCGGCGGTGTCGATCTGCAGCTGGCGCGACTCGACGACGCAGGGGCCCGCGATGAGAAACAGCGGCTTGTCCAAACCGACTTCGAAACCACAGAGTTTCACGCCGCGACGACCGACAGCGTGCCGCCTGGACGCTTCGCGCTGGCGCGGTGCTTGAGTGCAGCGGTGACGAAGGCCTTGAACAGGGGGTGGCCGGCGCGCGGCGTCGAGGTGAACTCCGGGTGGAACTGCACGCCGACGAAGAACGGATGGCCCGGGATTTCCATCATCTCGGGCAGCTTCTCGCTCGGCGTGCGGGCGGAAACCCTGTAGCCCCGGGCCTCGAGCTGCGGCACGTAGATGTTGTTGACCTCGTAGCGGTGACGATGCCTCTCGTTTACTTCCGGGCCATAGATTGAAGCCGCGAGAGTGCCCGGCTCGACCGGGCAGCTCTGCGCGCCCAGGCGCATCGTGCCGCCGAGATCGGACTTCTCGGTCCTCTTCTCGATGCGGCCGGTGCGGTCGAGCCACTCGGTGATCAGCGCCACCACCGGGTGCGGCGTGTCCGGGTCGAACTCGGTGCTGTTGGCGCCGGCCAGCCCGCAGACGTTGCGCGCGAACTCGATGGTTGCCAGCTGCATGCCAAGGCAGATGCCGAGGTACGGAATGCCGCTCTCGCGCGCGTAGCGGATGGCCCGCATCTTGCCCTCGGTGCCGCGCTTGCCGAAGCCGCCGGGCACCAGGATCGCGTCCATCTTCTCCAGCTGGGCGGTGCCGCCTTTCTCCAGCTCCTCGGAATCGAGGTAGTGGACGTTCACCTTGGAGCGCGTATGGATGCCGGCGTGCTTGAGCGCCTCGTTGAGCGACTTGTAGGAGTCCTGCAGGTCGACGTATTTGCCGACGAAGGCGATGTCGACCTCGTGCTCCGGATGCTCCTGGGCATGCACCAGCTTCACCCACGACGACAGGTCGGCGGCGCGGGCGAGGATGTTCAGCTTGTGGCAGACGATCTCGTCGAGCATCTGCTCGTGCAGCATCATCGGGATCTTGTAGATCGAGTCGACGTCCCAGGCCGAGATCACCGCTTCCTTCTGCACGTTGGTGAACAGCGCGATCTTGCGGCGCTCGTCCTCGGGCAGCGGCTGGATGGTCCGGCACAGCAGCGCGTCGGCCTGGATGCCGATCTCGCGCAGCTCCTTGACCGAGTGCTGCGTCGGCTTGGTCTTGATCTCGCCCGCCGAGGCGATGTAGGGCACCAGCGTCAGGTGGATGTAGCAGACGTTGTTGCGGCCGAGCTCCAGGCCCATCTGCCGGATCGCCTCGAGGAACGGCAGCGACTCGATGTCGCCGACGGTGCCGCCGATCTCGACGATCGCCACGTCGGCGTCGCCGGCGCCGCGCTTGATGAACGCCTTGATCTCGTCGGTGATGTGCGGGATCACCTGGACTGTGCCGCCGAGGTAGTCGCCGCGCCGCTCCTTCTTGATCACCGACTCGTAGATCTGGCCGGTGGTGAAATTGTTCCAGCGGCGCATCTTCGAGCTCTGGAAGCGCTCGTAGTGGCCGAGGTCCAGGTCGGTTTCCGCCCCGTCGTCGGTGACGAACACCTCGCCGTGCTGAAACGGGCTCATGGTGCCCGGATCGACGTTGATGTACGGGTCCAGCTTGATGTTGGTGACTCGGATGCCGCGCGATTCGAGGATCGCGGCAAGGGAGGCGGCGGCGATGCCTTTCCCCAGGGAGGAAACTACACCACCGGTTACGAAGACATACTTGGTCATCTACCTAGGGCGTGTAGGGATGGACAAGTTTACAGGAATTTCAGTAGGGCCTCCCATCCTTGTGCGCCGCTACCGTCCCCTGCTCGGTTTCGATCCACATCAGGTCGTCGTCGGGATAGAACGCAATGTCGCCATCGATGCGGTTGCCGATTTCCAGGTATCGTGCCGGCCGAGTCGAGCGGTTGACGAAGTGGTGCGCGTCGCGCTTGCCCGCCGGATAGCCCGCGCACATGCCGGCCTTCAACAGCTGCCCGCCGGAACTGGTCACGAGGTGGACCTCGCCTTCAAGCACGTAGACGAATTCGTCTTCCAGCGTGTGCCAATGGCGCAATGCCGACTGGCCGCCGGGACCGAGCGTCACCAGGTTGACGCCGAGCTTGGTCAGGCCGCAGGCTTCGCCCAGCCGCTGCTTGGCGCGGTCTCCCATCCTTGACTTGAAGGGTTCGGGATAGCCCGAGCCGCGGACAACGGGCACGGCCTGCGGGTCGAGTGCAGGAAGTTTCATGGTGATACCTCCTCCATCTGGGCCGCCTTCATCGCCTCGGTACGGATTTGCTCGGTGAGCAGCGCCTTGTAAGCGGAGAATTCCCGCGTCGTCTTCATCGTGTAATGGCGCGGATGCTGCAGGTCGATGGGAACGATCGCCTTGATGCGGCCCGGCCGCGCCGACATCACCGCGACGCGGTTGGCCATGAAGATCGCCTCGTCGATGTCGTGCGTGACGAACAGCACCGTCTTGCGGTCGGCTTCCCAGATGCCGAGCAGCAGCTCCTGCATCAGGGCGCGGGTCTGGTGGTCGAGCGCGCCGAAGGGCTCGTCGAGGAGCAGGATCTTGGGGTCATTGGCGAGCGCGCGCGCGAGCGCCGTGCGCTGCTGCATCCCGCCCGAAAGCATTTTCGGATAGTGGTTTTCGAATCCTTTGAGACCCACGCGGGAAATCAAATCCGCCGCCTTTGCCTGCGTTGAACGTGCGCCGAACAGAATGTTCTGCTCCACAGTAAGCCAGGGAAACAGCGTATAGGACTGGAACACCATGCCGCGGTCCGGGCCTGGAGCCGTGACCGGCGCGCCGTCGAGCATCACCCGGCCGGTGCTCGGCGAGTCGAGCCCGGCGACGATGCGCAGCAGCGTCGACTTGCCGCAGCCCGACGGGCCGAGAAGGCAGATGAAGTCGTTGTCCTCGACGGCAAGATCGGTCTTCTCCAGCGCCTGCGTCTGGGCGCCGCCGCGCACGCCCGGAAAAACCCGCGACAGGCTCTCGATCGCTAGAAAGCCCACGGGTAGAGCCTCTGGTTGGCCCACTTGAACGTCAGGTCCGAGGCGAGGCCGATGACGCCGATGCAGAAGATGCCGAAGATCATCTGGCCGGTGTCGAGCAGCCGCTGGCTGTCCATGATCATGTAGCCGATGCCGCTGGAAGAGCCGACCAGCTCGGCGACGATCACGTAGGTCCATGCCCAGCCGAGCACCAGGCGCAAGGCTTCGGCGATCTGCGGCCCGGCGCCCGGCAGCAGCACGCGCTTGACGATGTCGCGGCCCGAGGCGCCGAGCGTGTACGCCGCCTCGACCAGCTCGCGCCGCGTCGAGCCGACGATGACTGCGACCATCAGCACGATCTGGAACACCGAGCCGATGAAGATCACCGCCAGCTTCTGCGTCTCGCCGACTCCGGCCCACAGGATCAGCAGCGGAATGAACGCCGAGGCTGGCAGATACCGCGCGAACGAAACGAAGGGCTCGAAGAACGCCTCGACCGGCTTGTAGGCGCCCATCACGATGCCGAGCGGCACGCCGATCAGCGCCGCGATCACGAATCCGCCGAGCACCCGCCAGATGGTCACGCCGACGTCGCGGATGAAGTTGAATTCCGCGAACAGCTTGTACCCGGTGACGAGCGTGTACAGCGGGTCCTTGAGGAACATGCTGTCGATCGCACCGCCGAACGTGGCGAGCGCCCAGAGCGCGAAGAACACTACGAAGAAAGCGGCGCCGAGCGCGAGCTGCGCGCGGCGCGAGACCGGCCTTAGCGGTTCCAAATCAATGGAAGCTCAGGTCGATCATGTCCTTCGCCTTGGGCTCCTTGTCGATGACCCGGTTGAATCTGAGCACCTGCACGGCGAACTCGACGAACGGCGCGTGCTCCTTCGCATAGTAGGCCTGGCTCGAGGCGCGGTCGCTCCAGGTGATGAAGGCCGCCGATTTTGCGAACTGCTCGCCGGACTGCTTCACTACCGAGCCCATCAGCTCGAAGGACTTCGCCGGCTCTCGCCGGATCATCTCCTGGGCCTCGAAGAAGCTGTCGACCACCTTCTTCACCACCTGCGGGTGCTGCTTGATGAAATCGGTGCGAAATACCAGGACGTCGATCACCACCGGGTAGTCCCTGGAGGTGACAAGGATCCGGCCGGCGTCCGGGTTGGCGCGCACCGTGGAGAGGTAGGGCTCGTAGGTCACGGCCGCGTCGCCCTGCCCGGTCACGAAGGCCTGGGCGGCGGGCTGCGCGGCCATCGTCGAGCGGATCACGTCCTGGATGCTGAGCCCGTTCTTCTGCAGGATGTACGACAGCATGAAATGCTGCACGGTGCCGGGGCCGTCGACGTTCACCGATTTGCCCTTCAGGTCCTTGATCGAGTTGATGCCGCTGCGCACCGCGAGCCCGTCGCCGCCGTTCGACTTGTCGATCAGCGCGACCTGCACGCTCGGGATGCCGGCCGACATCCAGACGATGTGCTGGTCGACGGTGGTCGCCGCGGCGTTGAGCGCGCCCGAGGCGAGCGCCGCGGAGCGCGGCACCGGCGGAATCATGCGCAGCTCCACGTCGACGCCGTTCTTCTTGAAGATGTCGGCCTTGTCGGCGAGCGACAGCGGCGAGAAGCCGGTCCACCCGCTCATGCCGAGCACCACCTTCTGCGCCCGCGCCGCGGGAAGCGCCGCGGCAAGCGACGCAGCCACCAAGAAAACCGCAAACGATCTCATCGCTACCCCCGGTAAGGATTTATTCTACCCGCATGCGAATTGTCCAGGCCCCGCGCGGAACGCAACTGTCGGCTAGGAGCTGGCTCACCGAGGCGCCGCTGCGCATGCTGATGAACAACCTCGACCCCGAGGTGGCCGAGCGGCCTGAGGATCTGGTGGTCTATGGCGGCATCGGCAAGGCCGCGCGCGATTGGGATTCTTTCCACCGCATCGTCGAGACCCTGCGGCGTCTGAATCTTGACGAGAGTCTCCTCGTCCAGTCCGGGAAGCCGGTCGGCGTCTTCAAAACGCATCCCGACGCGCCGCGCGTGCTGATCGCAAATTCCAACCTGGTGCCGCGCTGGGCGACCTGGGAGCACTTCAACGAGCTCGACCGCAAGGGCCTGATGATGTACGGGCAGATGACGGCCGGCTCCTGGATCTACATCGGCAGCCAGGGCATCGTGCAGGGCACCTACGAGACTTTCGCCGAAGCCGGCCGCCAGCATTACGCCGGCGACTGGTCGGGCAAATGGATCCTGAGCGCCGGCCTCGGCGGCATGGGGGGCGCGCAGCCGCTGGCGGCCACCATGGCCGGCGCCTCGATGCTGGTCATCGAATGCGATCCATCGCGCATAGAGATGCGCCTCAAGACGGGCTACCTCGATCAACGCGCGAATACGCTCGAAGAAGCGCTTGCCATTCTCAAAGGCGCTGCAAAGCCCGTTTCGGTCGGCCTGCAGGGCAACGCCGCCGAGCTCCTGCCGGAAATCCTTGAAATCTCGCGAACCACCCAGTTCAGGCCGGCGCTGGTCACCGACCAGACGTCGGCCCATGACCCGGCGAACGGGTACCTGCCCGAGCACTGGTCGCTCGACAAATGGAAAGCATTGAGAAGAACAGAACCTGAAGAGGTGACGCTGTCGGCGCGCGAATCGATCGCGCGTCACGTGCGCGCGATCCTCGGCTTCAGGGCCATGGGGATCCCCTGCGTCGACTACGGCAACAACATCCGCCAGGAGGCCAAGGACGCGGGCCTGAAGAACGCGTTCGACTATCCCGGCTTCGTCCCTGCCTACATTCGGCCGATGTTCTGCGCCGGGAAGGGTCCCTTCCGCTGGGTGGCGCTGTCGGGCGACCCTGCAGACATCGCGCGGACCGACGCCAGGATGAAAGATTTGTTCTCGCAAGACAAAGCCCTGCTCCGCTGGCTCGACCTCGCCGGGAAAAAGATCCGTTTCCAGGGCCTGCCGGCGCGAATCTGCTGGCTCGGGCTCGGCGAGCGCCATCGCGCGGGCCTCGCCTTCAACGAGATGGTGCGAAACGGGGAGCTGAAGGCGCCGATCGTCATCGGCCGCGACCACCTCGATGCGGGATCGGTGGCCAGCCCCAACCGCGAGACCGAGGCGATGAAGGATGGCTCGGATGCCGTGTCCGACTGGGCCTTCCTCAACGCGTTGCTCAACTGCGCGAGCGGCGCGACCTGGGTCTCGATCCACCACGGCGGCGGCGTCGGCATGGGCTATTCGCAGCATGCCGGCATGGTGATCGTGTGTGACGGCAGCGATGCGGCGGCGAGGCGGATCGAGCGCGTCCTGTGGAACGACCCGGCGAGCGGCGTGATGCGCCATGCCGACGCCGGCTACGAGGAGGCAGTACAGTGCGCACGGCGCAACCGCCTCGATCTGCCGATGCTCGAGTGATCGGCCTCGGAAAACAGCAGCTCAGCCTCTCCCGCCTGCGCACGATCGCGCGCGAGGGCCCGCCGCTCGAGCTCGATCCGGCCTGTCTTCCCGCCTTGCGCGCCGGCCTCGCCGCCGTCGAGCGCATCGTCGCCTCCGGCAGGGCGGCCTATGGCATCAACACCGGCTTCGGTCGGCTGTCGCAGACCCGGATTCCGGTGAGCGAGCTGGAGCAGCTCCAGACCAACATCGTGCTGTCGCACGCCGCAGGCACCGGGCCGCTCCTGGACGATGCCGCGGTGCGGCTGACGATCGCGCTCAAAGTCGAGAGCCTGGCGCGCGGCTATTCAGGCGTGCGTCCGCAATTGGTCGATCTGCTTCTCGGCCTGTACAACCAGGGCATTTATCCGCTCATCCCGGCCAAGGGCTCGGTTGGCGCCTCGGGCGACCTGGCTCCTCTCGCCCATCTTTCGCTCGCCCTGCTTGGAATCGGCGAGGTACGAGTCGCCGGGCGGCTGCTGCCGGCCCGGCAGGCGTTGGGCAACGCAGGGCTCGAGCCGATCAAGCTCGCCCCGAAGGAAGGTCTCGCGCTTCTGAACGGCACCCAGGTCTCTACCGCGCTCGCGCTCCTCGGCCTGTTCGCCGCCGAGGACGTGTTCGCCGCCGCGGTGGCCGCCGGCGCTCTCTCGGTAGACGCGGCCGCCGGCAGCGATGCTCCCTTCGATCCGCGGATTCACGCGCTGCGCGGACACGCCGGGCAGCAGGACGTCGCCGGCCACTACGCCGCGTTGCTCGCCGGCAGCGAGATCCGCCGCTCCCACCTGGAGAACGATCCGCGGGTCCAGGATCCTTACAGCCTGCGCTGCCAGCCGCAGGTGATGGGCGCGTGCCTGGAGCAGATGCGCTATGCCGCCCGCGTGTTCCAGATCGAGGCTAGCGCCGTGAGCGACAACCCGCTGGTTTTCCCGCAGGGCGACGAAGTCGTCTCGGGCGGCAACTTTCACGCCGAGCCGGTCGCCCTCGCCGCCGACGCGCTGGCGGTGGCGATCGCCGAGATCGGCGCGCTCGCGGAGCGGCGCATCGCCCTCCTCATCGACCCGACCCTGTCCGGGCTGCCGCCTTTCCTGGTGCAGCATGGCGGGGTCAACTCGGGCTTCATGGTCGCGCAGGTGACCGCCGCGGCGCTGGCGAGCGAGAACAAGTCGCTTGCGCACCCGGCGAGCGTCGACAGCCTGCCGACCTCGGCCAACCAGGAGGACCACGTCAGCATGGCGACCTTCGCTGCACGCCGGCTGGGAGACATGGCCGCGAACAGCGCCGGTATCGTCGCCATCGAGCTGCTCGCGGCGGCGCAGGGCATCGACTTCCGCGCGCCGCTGAAGACTTCGCCGCGGCTGCAGGAGGTTCACGCGCTGGTCCGCTCGCGCGTGGGCTTCTACGCTCACGACCGCTATTTCGCCCCCGACATCACGGCCGTCCAGGCGCTTGTGGAGGCAGGCGCCTTTCATCGGTTCGCGCCGGGATTGCTGCCCTCGCAATGATGGAATGCGAGCGCTACTCGCGCAGCTCGGCGCGGTTCCTGAAGTGCTCGAGCGCCTCGGGATTGGCCAGCGCCTCCAGGTTCTTCACCGGCCGGCCATGCACCACGTCGCGCACCGCCAGCTCGACGATCTTCCCGCTCTTGGTGCGCGGGATGTCTTCGACCTGCAGGATCTTGGCCGGGACGTGCCGCGGGGTGGTGTTCTCGCGGATCCTGCGCTTGATTGCGTTGACGAGCGAATCGTCGAGCGCGCGATCTTCGCGCAGCTTGACGAACAGCACGACCCGCACGTCGCCCGCCCAGTCCTGCCCGATCACCAGCGACTCGACGATCTCCTCCAGCTGCTCGACCTGGCGGTAGATCTCCGCGGTGCCGATGCGCACGCCGCCGGGGTTCAGCACCGCGTCGGAGCGGCCATGGATGATGATGCCGCCGCGCGGGGTGATCTCGCACCAGTCGCCCTGGCACCAGACGTTCGGGTACTTGGCGAAGTACGCGGCGCGGTACCTGGCGCCGTCGGGGTCGTTCCAGAAGCCCACCGGCATCGAGGGAAAGGGCCTGGTGCAGACCAGCTCTCCCTTCTGGTTGCCGACTGATCTTCCATTTTCATCGAACACCTCGACGGCCATGCCGAGGCCTTTGGCCTGGATCTCGCCGCGCCATACGGCGCCCGCGGGATTGCCGAGGACGAAGCAGGAGACGATGTCGGTGCCGCCGGCGATCGACGACAGGCAGAGGTCGTCCTTGATGTTCGCGTAAACGTAGTCGAAGGCTTCCGGCAGCAGCGGCGATCCGGTCGAGAGCACGGCGCGCAGCTCCTCCAGACGGTGCGTTTCCCCGGGTTTGAGGCCGACTTTGCCCAGGGCGTCGATGAATTTCGCCGAGGTGCCGAGATGCGTCATGCCTTCCGCGTCGGCCAGGTCGAACAGCAGCCGTCCGCGCTCGACGAACGGCGAGCCGTCGTAGAGCAGCAGGGTCGCCTCCGACGCCAGCGCCGAAACCAGCCAGTTCCACATCATCCAGCCGAGCGTAGTGAAGTAGAACAGGCGGTCGCCGGGCCTCAGGTCGCTGTGCAACCGGTGCTCCTTCAGGTGCTGCAGCAGCGTTCCGCCGGCGCCGTGGACGATGCACTTCGGAACGCCGGTGGTGCCCGACGAGTACAGGATGCAGAGGGGATGGTCGAACTCGAGCGGCTCGAAGCGGATTTCGCCGGCGTCGAACGGGTCGAGGAAGTCGTAAAGCGAGGTTCCGGCCGTGGCGGGGGAGCCGAGGTAGTCGATGACGACGCACTCCTCCACTGAAGGCAGCTGGTCCAGTATTTGTGCGGCCTTTTCCTGCGAATCGAACTCCTTGCCGCCGTAGAAATAGCCGTCGGCGCAGAACAGCACTTTCGGCCCGATCTGGCCGAAACGCTCGAGCACGCCTTGCACGCCGAAATCGGGCGAGCAGCTCGACCAGACCGCGCCGAGGCTTGCGGCTGCCAGCATCGCCGCGGCCGCCTCCGGCAGGTTGGGCAGGTAGCCGGCCACGCGGTCTCCCTTCTTCACGCCGGCGTCGGCGAGCGCCTGCGACAGCCGGGACACCAGGTCGTAGAGGTTGCGACGGCTCAAGCGGCGCTTGACCCGGTCCTCGCCCCAGAAAACGATCGCGTCGCGATGGTCGCGCGAGCGCAGCAGGTTTTCGGCGAAGTTCAGCCGTGCGTCGGGAAACCACAGCGCGCCCGGCATGCGATCGCCGTCGACGAGCGTGCGCGCCCCCTTCTGCCCCTTGACCTCGCAGAACTCCCACAGCAGGTTCCAGAAAGCGCCGCGCTCCGCGACCGACCAGGCATGCAGCTCGTCATAGCTTTTCTTGCCGGCGAGCCCCATGAAGCGCGCCATGTCGGTCTGTGCGGCGCGCTCGGGCTTCGGCGTCCAGATGGGCTTCACTGCAGCAGCCCCAGGATCTCCATAGGCCGGCGATTATAATTGCCCGCCATGCCGCGCGAATCGATGCACTACGACGTGGTGATCGTCGGCGGCGGACCGGCGGGCCTCGCCGCGGCGATCCGCCTGAAGCAGCGCTCCGCTGAGCTCTCCGTGTGCGTGCTCGAGAAGGGATCCGAGATCGGCGCGCACATCCTTTCCGGCGCCGTGATGGATCCCCGCGCGCTCGCCGAGCTGTTTCCGGACTGGAAGGAGCAAGGCGCGCCGCTCAACACCCCGGTGAGCGAAGACCGGTTCCTCTTCCTTACCGAAGCGGGGTCCTTCAGGACGCCGGATTTCCTGCTGCCCGCCTGCTTCAAGAATCACGGCAACTACGTCATCAGCCTCGGCAACCTGACGCGCTGGCTCGGCAGGCAGGCCGAGAGCCTGGGCGTTGAAATCTTTCCCGGCTTTGCCGCGGCGGAAATCCTCTACGAAGGCGAGCGCGTAAAGGGCGTCGCCACCGGCGAGCTCGGCATCAGCCGCCGCGGCGAGAAGACCGGGGCCTACCAGCCCGGGATGGAGCTGCACGCGAAATACACCTTCTTCGCCGAGGGCTCGCGCGGGCATCTGGGCAGGCAGCTGTTCGCGAAGTACCCCCTGCAGCGAGACGCCGATCCGCAGGTCTACGGCATCGGGCTGAAGGAGCTGTGGGAGGTGAAAGCCGAGCGCCACCAGCCCGGTCTCGTGCTTCACAGCGCCGGCTGGCCGCTCGACGCCGGCACTTACGGCGGGTCTTTCCTGTACCACATGGAGGATCGCCAGGTCGCGGTCGGCTTCGTCGTCGGCCTCGGCTATTCGAACCCATACCTGTCGCCCTACGAGGAATTCCAGCGCTTCAAGACCCACCAGGCGATCCGGCAGTTTCTGGAGGGCGGAAAGCGCGTCTGCTACGGCGCCCGCGCGATCACGGCCGGCGGCCTGCAGTCGCTGCCGAAACTGGTTTTCCCGGGCGGCGCGCTGCTCGGCGATGAAGCCGGATTCCTGAACGCCTCGCGCATCAAGGGCAGCCATTGCGCCATCAAGACCGGCATGCTCGCCGCCGAAGCGGCCGCGCAGGCGATCAGGGCCGGACGGAGCGGCGACGAGCTTGTCGCCTATCCCGAAGCGTTCCGCTCGAGCTGGCTTTACGAGGAGCTTTACCGCGCCCGCAACTTCAAGCCCTGGATGTCCAAGGGGCTCTATACCGGCTCGCTGATGGTCGGCGTCGACCAGTTTCTGTTCCGCGGTAAAGCGCCCTGGACTTTGCATCACAAAGGAGCAGATCACGAGCAAATCCGTCCTGCGACGGAATTTTCTCCTATTGCCTACCCCAGGCCCGACGGGGTCCTTACCTTCGACCGGCTGTCGTCGGTGTTCATCTCCAACACCAACCACAACGAGGACCAGCCGGTCCACCTGACGCTCAAGGATCCTTCCGTACCCCTGCAGAATCTGCAGATCTATGCCGGGCCGGAGCAGCGCTACTGCCCTGCGGGTGTCTATGAGTTCGTGGATCTCGAGACCGCGCCGCGCCTGCGGATCAACGCGCAGAACTGCGTGCACTGCAAGACCTGCGATATCAAGGACCCGCAGCAGAACATCGTCTGGGTCGCGCCGGAAGGCGGCGGCGGCCCCAACTATCCCAACATGTAGACTGCCGATAGCAGCCATGGAAACCACCGATCTGACGCCCAGGTTCTGGAGCCCGGACGTCCTCTGGGTGACGGTCATCGCGGCGGTGCTGACGGTCCTGCTGCTGCGCGCGCGCCCGCACGAGCGCAGGGTGTTCGTCAACACGCTGTGGCTGTTCCTGCTCGGGGTCGTCGGCCAGGCCTCCGCCGGGGCCGTCTACGCGCTCGACTTCCCGACCGCCGCGAAAACCGTCTACGCGGTGTTCCGCATCATCTCGGCGATCGCGCTCATCCGCCTGTTCGGCTTCGGCGTGTTCCGGCTGCTGCTGCCGCTCGTCGGCAGGGACATGCCGCGCATCATCGAGGACCTGGCGATCGTCGTCGCGTACGTGGTCTACGGTTTCGTGCAGCTGCGCGGCGCCGGCGTCGATCTCTCCAGCCTCATCACCACCTCGGCAATCCTGACCGCGGTGCTCGCCTTCTCGATGCAGGACACGCTCGGCAACCTGCTCGGCGGCCTGGCCATCCAGCTCGACAACTCGGTGCGGGTCGGCGACTGGGTGCGCGTCGACGACCTGGTCGGCCGCGTGCGCGACATCCGCTGGCGCTCGACGCTGATCGAGACGCGCAACTGGGAGACGGTGGTGATCCCGAACAGCGCGCTGATGAAGTCGCGCGTCGCGATCCTCGGCCGGATCGAGGGCGCGCCGCTGCAGTGGCGGCGCATCCTCAATTTCATGGTCGACCCCGCAGTGCCGCCGGCGCGCGTGATCGCCATCGTCGACGAGGAGATGCGCGAGCTGGCCATGACCAACGTGGCGCGCACGCCGGGGGCGAGCTGCGTGCTCTACGGCTTCGAGTTGGGCAACCTGCGCTACCAGCTGCGCTACTTCCTGACCGACCTGATGGAGGACGACCTCACCGATTCGATGGTGCGCGTGCACCTCTTTGCTTCGCTGCAGCGCGCCGGGATCCGCATCGCCGAGCCGCAGTACACCGCGCACTCCATCCAGCGCGACGAGGCCCATGCGGAAAAGGTGCGCCGCCGCGAGCTGACGCGGCGCCTCGAGATGCTCGGCAAGGTCGACCTTTTCGCCGGGCTTTCCGACAACGAGAAATCCGAGGTCGCCGAGCATCTGCAATACGCACCGTTCGCCCGCGGCGACGTCATCACCAAGCAGGGCAATACCGCGCACTGGCTGTACATCATGGCCTTCGGCGATGCCGAAGTGCTCTACGAGCCGCCCAGCGGCCCGCCGCAGGTCCTCGCCCTGCTGCAGCCGGGGCAGTTCTTCGGCGAGATGGCGCTGATGACGGGCGACGCGCGCACCGCGACCGTGGTGGCGAAAACCGACGTCGAGTGCTGGCGCCTGGACCGCGGATCGTTCCAGCAGCTGCTGCAGACGCGGCCGGAGATCGCCGAGGAAGTGAAGCGCCTGATCGGCGCGCGGCGCGGCGACCTGGAGCGCGCGCGCGAGGCATTCGCCGCGTCGGCGGTCGATGCGGGCGCAGCGCGGCAGGCCAACCTGCTCGGCCGCATTCGCCGCTTCCTCGGCCTGAGCGCGTAGGCCGAAGGCTAGGCGGCGAGGAACTGGTCTTCGGAAAGCGCCATTACGCCGGCCGCGCCGTTGACCATGGTGTTGCGCAGCGCCGGCGCCTGCACCAGCACGTGATCGGCGTAGAAGCGCGCCGTCGCGATCTTCGCCTCCAGGAATTTCGTGTCGCCGGTCTGCAGCTTGCGCTCGGCGGCGAGCGCCGCGCGCCCCATCTGCCAGCCGCCGGCGACGATGCCCATCAGCTTGAGGAACGGCACCGCCCCGGCGAATGCCGGCCGCGGGTCCTTCGCGCTGGATGCGACGATGAATTCAACACAGTCGGCGAGCGCCTGCACGCCCGGGGAGAATTGATTCCTGAAGGCTTGCACGTCGGGATGCTTCGAACGCGCCAGCCCGGCATCGAAGGTCTTCAATTCGGCGAGCCATTGCTTCGCGGTTTCACCGCCCTCGCGCGCGATCTTGCGGCCGACCAGGTCCATCGCCTGGATGCCGGTCGTGCCCTCGTAAATGGTCGTGATGCGCGCGTCGCGCAGGTATTGCGCGGCGCCGGTTTCCTCGACGAAGCCCATGCCGCCATGCACCTGCACGCCCAGCGAGGCGATCTCGATGCCGGTCTCGGTGCTCCAGCCCTTCACCACGGGAATCATCAGGTCGACATACGCCTGATGGCGCTTTCGCTCGACCGGATTTCCCGATTTATGGGCAAAATCCATCGCTGCGGCCGTCGTGTAGGCAAGTGCGCGCATCGCCTCGGCCTGCGATTTCATCAGCATCAGCATGCGCCGCACATCCGGATGCCGGATGATCGGCACGGTCTTGCCGCCGGCTACCAGGTCGCGGCCCTGCAGGCGCTCCCTGGAGAAGGCGAGCGCGCGCTGGAACGCCCGCTCGGCGATCGCCACGCCCTCCAGGCCGACGGCGAAGCGCGCCGCGTTCATCATGATGAACATGTATTCAAGGCCGCGGTTCTCCTCGCCGACCAGGTAGCCGACCGCCTGGTCGTACACCATTACCGCGGTCGGGCTGGCGTGGATGCCGAGCTTGTGCTCGATCGAGGCGCACTTGGCGCTGTTGCGCCTGCCCGGCTTGCCGTCGGCGTCGGGGATGAACTTCGGCACGACGAAAAGCGAGATCCCCTTCACGCCTTCGGGCGCCTCCGGCGTGCGCGCGAGCACCAGGTGGACGATGTTGTCGGCCAGGTCGTGCTCGCCGTAGGTGATGAAGATCTTCTGGCCCGAGATCAGGTACTGGTTTGCCTGGCGCTCGGCGCGCGTGCGCACGAGGGACAGGTCCGACCCGGCCTGCGGCTCGGTGAGGTTCATCGTCCCGGTCCACCTGCCTTCGATCATTCTCGGCAGGTAGGCCTGCTTCAGAGCATCGGAACCGCGCAGCAGCAGGGCCTCGACTGCGCCCTGGGTCAGAAGCGGGCAGAGCGAAAAGCTGAGGTTCGAGCTCTTCCACATCTCCTGCACCGGCGTCGATACCAGCCTCGGAAGCCCCTGCCCGCCCCACTCGTGCTCGAAGGGCAGCGCGTTCCATCCGCCGTCGCAGAACTTGCGGTACGCGTCGCGAAAGCCCCGCGGGGTGCGCACCTCGCCGTCGCTCAATTTCGAGCCTTCCTGGTCTCCTGACAAGTTAATAGGATCAAGTACTTCTGAAGCAAACTTCGAGGCTTCCTCGAGGATGGCGTCTACAGTATCCGGGGTGGCTTCCTCGAACTCCGGCAGCTTCGCAACCTCCGCAAGCCCCGCGAGCTCGTTCAGGACGAAGCGCATATCCTTCAAGGGCGCTGCGTACGCACTCATTTCTTCAGCTCCTCGACCAGGGTCGGCACGATCTGAAACAAATCGCCGACAACTCCATAGTCGGCGACCTGAAAGATCGGCGCCTCCTCGTCCTTGTTGATCGCCACGATCACCC
>Ga0209266_1001250_pt1 | contig 17139 bp, 15 predicted proteins | sample GraSoiAngelo_132_FD_185889 | JGI IMG/M metagenome (GOLD analysis project Ga0209266, IMG submission 185889) | Grasslands soil microbial communities from the Angelo Coastal Reserve, California, USA - 14_0929_02_40cm (SPAdes) (version 2) | ecosystem: Environmental > Terrestrial > Soil > Grasslands ...
GGCCAAGGACGCACCCGAGCCACGGAGTGTGCAGCCGCCGAGCCAGGGCAGGGTGGTGGAGGTGCCCCGCGTGGGTGGGCTCCATCACGAATACCTCCGGCGAGCGGCGTGAGCCAATGGGGCGAATAAGTGGAAGGCACAAGGTCAGCACCGGTGCCAGTAATTACACCTGCACCAGTGTGGTGCAGGTGCACCAAGTTGGTGCAACCCAAAGGGAAAGATCAAGCGGAAAGTCACAGTCACACTCAACTGAAACCAATAGTTATGTACAAGAAAGTCGCGCGTCTCTCTTGGCATAGAGTGTGCGACGCGGCAGCGGGAGCGTGGTTCTATAGGCAGAGGAGCCAGGAGATGTCGACGACGTACTTGAAGCCTCGCTCCCTAGTCCTCTCGGGCTGCATGCTCCTTAACTTCCTCGTGACCGCTGGCTGCGGCTCGCTTCACTCGAGCCATGCCGATCAACTCGTCATCGCTCACAAACATGGCTATCCGATCAACCTCGAACGTCAGGAAGTCAAGGCCAAGGACTTCGCGAATTACGTAAAGCCGATCTTAGAACGCATCGATCAGTACATGAAGTCTACAGCTGGGAAGGGTGCGCCCAGATTGCTGATTCATGTGCACGGAGGCATGAACACTTACCGAGGCGCACTCGCGAGGGTTGACGAGCTGCTTCTCGCTCAACAGGACGGAAGGCATGAGCACCTTGCCAAGCATCACCTCCTCTTCGTCAACTGGGATAGCTCCCTCCCGACGTCGGTCGCAGACGACTTGCTTACCCTGCGTTTGGGCGAAGAGCATCCGATCTGGGGTCCTATCTCGTCGCCATTCATCACTGCATCACGGTTGGCGAGCAGTGGGTTCAGCACGCCGCAGTCACTCGCAGTTCAGCTCGTGAATGCTCGCGACGCTCTTTGGATTCGTGAGAGTGAGCCGTGGCCATGGAGCGAATGCGCTCTTGCTCCGTTGGGCGACACAAGCGACCGGTGGGTCCCTGGAAACGCGGCGCTTTTCGTCACGTTTTACCTGATTCGAGCGCTCACGGTGCCGGTCATCCAAGGCTTCGGCACTCCCGCATGGGACACGATGAAGCGGCGGGCCGAACTCGTGCTGGCTCCGCGGCGGGGGATCAGTCTGGCGCGGCGGGACGGCCAGGGTACTGCACGCCTACTCCTCGACGCCCTCAGAGCGAGAATGAAAGCGCCGCGCAAGTGGCATGACGAGAATGGGAAGGAAGTTGGGGATCTCGCGATCACGCTCGTGGGCCACAGTATGGGCACCATGATCCTGAACAACGTCCTCGAGGACTACACAGACCTTAGCTTCGATAGGATCGTCTATCTGGCCGCCGCCGCCAGCATCGACGATGTCCGAGGGGCTGTGCTGCCTTACCTCCGCAACCATCCAGAGACGAAGTTCTGGGGGTTCAGCCTTTCCGAGACGCGCGAAGCTCTTGAGTGGGACTATTTCGACATGTTTGACCGCGGCACCTTGCTCGTCTGGATCGACCACTACTTCCAACGAGTCAATGCGCCTGGCGACCGCGTCTTCGGGCGAGGGAAGGAACTGAGGCAATACTTCGAGATTCCCGAAGAGCTGAGAGCCCGCTTCTTTCTGGTGAAGTTCGGCAACGGACGGCATGATCCCAAGCGCCACGGGGACTTCAGCAAGACGGAGATCTTGGAGCGCGTCCTCCAGATTGTCGACGGTGAGGGGTGTCCTAGGCGGTAACCTCAGATCCCGAGGCGAACCAGATATTTTCAGTTGACGATTCGGAGTAGAGCCTTTAGGTATCGAGAAGTTGGCCCTGCTCCCTTGATGCAGGAAGCCCACGCCGTATGAGGTTTCTGCGTTTCCCTGTTGACTGTAACCAGGAAGGAGTCTCTATGGGAGATCGGAGATATCTCTTCGCTGCGATCTTCTTGTCGCTCTTCGCGGCTACGGCTTGCTACGGACAGCCTCCAGAGCGTCCTGCCACGGCACCCCCGCAGGGCCTATCGGCCATTCGAACGCCGCCGGGTCACCCCTTTACGGTAGATGAAAAGAGGGCCATCGTTGCCGCGATTCTCGCTCATCCCCAAGTCGCCCCTGTGATGGCTGGGCACAATGTCCAAGCGCTGCGCGTCTTTAGTGAGGATCTCGAGAAAGCGGCCCCTCCTGGAACCGCGCCTGCCCGGCGAATCGCCACGGCGGTGCTGTTCGACTACACCTCCGGCCGTGCACATCAAGTGCGTATCGATACGACGACGGGGGCATTGGTGGCATTCGAGCCGTTGTCAGGTCGGCCGCCGGCCTCACCAGACGAGATTGCGCGCGCGACGAGAGTCATCCAGGCAGATGCTGGACTCACGGGTCTCTTGCAGGCCGGCGGAGTTTTGGAGGGCGGCTTTATCGTCGACCCGCCCGCGGGCGTCTCGGCGCCACCAGGAGCTGCTCCACATCGGTTCATCGAATTTCAAATCCTCAGCCGCGATCGAACACGGCTCCAGCGCCGAGTGTACGTGGACCTGACGGCGAACATCATCGCCGCCTCACAAACGCCCTAGGCACCACGCGCGTTGAGGCTTTCACGGGAGGGCCACGCCATGCAACGTTCACGGCCTCGTCTCAGGACGACCGCAGGCCTCACGCTTCTAGCCGCATGGATCGTTGCCGTATCGCCGGTGCCAGCCTGGGCTCAACCCGCGTCGGCGTATTGCATGTGGCCGCATCTCATCAATTGGCCCGCGGCCAATCCCGTGTGGTCTCTCTGCTGGGTGCCGCCTGACCAAAGCTCCGGAATCAGCGGCTCGGGCCTGGAGCTGCGCCACGTTTTCTACAAAGCGCATCGCGTGTTCTGGCAGGCGCATCTGCCGGTTCTCAACGTGCTGTACGACGGAAACGCCTGTGGCCCCTACCGGGATTGGCAGAACTCACTCATGCAGTTCGAAGCCGACAACGTGCTGCAGCCGGGCTACGCGGAGCCGACGGTCCCGCCACGAACGGTGCTCGACCATCCCGGGTCCGACGCTGGCACCTTCGAGGGCGTCGCGGTGGAAAAGCGCGTCGATCGGTTGATCCTGACGACGCAGATGCAGGCGGGGTGGTATCGATACATTCAGAAGTGGACGTTCTTTCTCAACGGCACGATCGAACCGCGTTTCGGGTTCTCGGCGGTGACGAATCCGTGCACGCCACAGCCCCACAACCATCACGCCTATTGGCGCTTCGATTTCGACATCGATGGTTTTGCGAATGACGTCATCGAACGAGTCGACTCGCAGGTCCAGAACAAGGTGATCCTTCCCGAAACGGCCGTCGGAGCGCCGGCGCTGGCGAACGTCAGCGACGTGCTCCTCGCGGTGGCCTGGACGGGGACGGACGCCGCCCACCATCTGAACGTGGCATCCGCGGCCGACGGCCACACGTTCGGTGGCAAGGTGGTCTTGAACGAAACGAGCATCGATGGGCCGGGCCTCGCCGCCGGTGACGGGCGCATCTTCTTCGCCTGGACCGGCACCGATGCCTCGCATCACGTCAACGTTATCGCGTCCTCCGACCTCCAGAGGTTCGGTAACAAGGTCACGCTGAACGAGACGAGTCCCTACGGGCCGGCGCTGGCCTTCGGCAATAGCCGGCTCTATCTCGCCTGGGTCGGGACGGATGCGAATCATTCGCTCAACGTGTTGTCATCGGCAGATGGCGTAACGTTCTCGAACAAGGTCACTTTGGGCGACAACAGCGCGTCAGCGCCCGGCCTCAGTTTTGTTGACGGCAAGCTGTATCTCCTCTGGAGAGGCACCGATGCGAATCACAGCCTCAATGTCATGGAGTCGGCTGACGGGGTGGCCTTCACGAACAAGGTGACGCTCGGGGACAGCAGTAATATGCAGCCGGGGCTCGCCAGACAGAGCGCCTTCGAGCTCGTCTGGACCGGGCGCGACCCGGCCCATCGTCTCAATCGCCTGAGTGACTCCACTTCGCGGTTCGACGCGGCGGTAAAGGCTACCTTCGACGACACGAGCATCGCCGGGCTCAGCCTGGTCACGTTTCGTGGGCAAGCCTACGTCACCTGGACCGGCACCGATGCCGCGCATCACGTCAATGTCGCCCCCCTCGGGGCGCCATGGGAGACCGCTGCCTGGGCAGCGGTTGGCGAATCGTCGGGCAATCGAGGCGTATTCCCGACTCCGTTCTGGCGAGTTCGAGACAAAGCGACGAACCGGGGCTACGTGGTGCTTCCGGAGATCGTCGACGGAGTGGCCGATGCGTGGGCAGTCGCGGATGCCTGGTTCCTCCGATATCACTCGAACGAGATCGACGACGGTGGCGCGACTGGCGGATCGAATGGCGATGCCATTCACGTCAACAACTTCATCAACGGCGAAGATATCAATGGCCAAGATATCGTCCTGTGGTACCGGGCTGGGCATCGGCACGCCGGTCCCATCGATCGCCAGTTGGTGGGCCCGACCCTGAGACCATTTGGCGCATGGTAGCCGAGACCGTGCTATCGCAATAGGGAGGGCCAGAATGCGGCGAGCTAAGGCACTTCGTCAAAGTTAACAGCGAGGCGGAGGGAAGTACGATGCTGATGCGCGTTCCGCCTGAGCGCGAAGAGGCATTAACGGAGATTTCCTGAGCACGCGGAGGGAATGATGCCGCGTCTCCTCCTCATCGACAACGACGAAAGCACGGCGCCGCTCGCGGCACCGCCAAGGAGGCCATCATGAGGCCGAAGACAACCGTGGGGCTGATCGGTCTAGCGCTCCTGGGTTCGGGAACCGTTAGCGCGGTATGGGCACAGCAGCCACAGATCCCCACGTTGCAGGTCTGCAACGAGACGCAGGTGCAAGGCAAGGCGCTAGTGAAGGTTCAGAGCCGTGCGGATGCGACACACTCCGGCAGCTTCAAGATCGCCCTCGAGGTGAAGTGCAATCGCGAGGCGAACAATGGCTACCCGGCGGGCGTCATCACGATCACGGAACTCAGCATGTCGGACTCGATTGCCCAAGGGACCATTGCTGCGGTTTCGCTCGAGCAGGTAACCTCCACCGGCAAGCACACGCCCACGGTGTACATCAACGGTCGTTGCAGGGCCGATCACGTAATCGGATGCCGCTTCTGGCTCATGATCGCGGACAATAAGAAGGCAAATGACCGCGGGACGCCGGACGTGGTCAGCTTTCTCGTGTTCAATTCGGTTGGGCAGCGTGTCGCCTATGGTACCGGCCCTGTCGCTGAAGGCGACATCCAGGTCGCGCCCACGTCGAACTGATCAGGAAAATACGAGGAGTGTAGGCGGCTATGAACTCCTGGCCCGCTTCTTGTCGCCGACCACCAAGAAGTAGTTGTAATTAGAAGACGAGAGGATAACCATTACCGTATAACGAAGGTCTCGACAACGCGGTGCCGGCGGAGCCGACGCTCGGGGAACAGTGGTTTTATGTCGACAGATCCTATTCGAGACAGCGGGAAGAGATTAGGGCTGCGCCTGGTGACATAAGAGTTGAGTTAATCCGACCACCCATCAAGACGACGTGGTTTCAGCACTTGATTCCCTTGACGAGGTCAGTGAGCTGGCCCGTCGCTGTTGTCGTGGTAGCTCTCGTGTTTCATGACGATATATCTAAGCAATTGAACCGCGTCGAAAATGTGAAGTTGGGAAAGGTAGAATTAGCCCTGCAGGCCGTCCGCGAGGCTGTCTCGACCGGCAACACCTTTGAGACGCCGCAGCAGGCTCCGGCGAGCGTTAAGATTGCGACGCGGGCGTTGGTGAATTTGCAGCAGGCACTTCCCACAGGGGACCAAGCAGCGAGCGCCCAAGGGGGGTGGTCCTTTGTTGGTGAGTATTCAAGAACGACGAAGACCTGGGCGCGACAAACTCTTCACTTCAACTCGAACGCTACACCAGATACTCTCCGCGGTAACGTGCTCACAGTGATCGACGCGGTCTATGTGCGCCGAACGGCACCGACAACGCCGGAATATAGCCTCGACACGATCGTGGGGGTACTTCCCGAGGGCGCGCGCGTCGCCATCGTCAGATTCGCGAAGTCCCGTATCAAGGGAGGGTGAAGGTGTGGGGGAGGTTCAACCCATCGCGACGTCTCAGCAGCCGCCCGCAAGTTGACCGCCCTTGAGCCCAATTTGTGCCTATTGAGAACGTACTCAGGCTCGAACCGGTTGTTCTATTCGACCCGACCAATTTGCCCGACCCCCTCACGGAACTCACTGGCCCGCGAGGGGCCTTCCGGATGAATCGGGGACGGCGCCCGACCGCATTGGCGTTCGTATGCGTCCTCCTGATCATCCTGAGCGGGTCGCTCTCGAACGGGCAGCAGCCGCCTCCGCTGGACCTCCGATTTGCGCGCGACTATCGGCCTGGAACTCGCGACCGCAACGGGCACGGGCTTGGAGGTACGGAGATCATGTCCCTCGCTGCGCACAAGGGAATGCTCTTTGCCGCGGTCGGCGCTGTCAGTTCCTGGACTGCGCCACCCTTTCGACCCGTTCCACCGGGCTCGCAGATCCTGGTGAAGCGTACGGCCTCAGGAGCCTGGGAAGTCGACTTGGACCTCGGCCTCGACTACCTCCGCGCCGCATCGATGGCGTCCATCAGATTCACGACGGACCGCCATGCCAGGAAACTACCAGAGCCCGTCCCGGTTCTGCTGGTTGGCGCGGGCGCGCGGACGTTTCGGCCACGCGCGGCGGAAGAGTGGTCCCGCAACGATGCCACCGGCCGATGGTCTCGAATGACGATCACGGACAACATCCGGAGCGTCACCGGACGGGTCGACCCCGAGGTTCGCGTGCTCTTCGATCACGTCGACGGAGTGACGGGCGTGCATCACGTGTTCGCGGGAATCGCGAACGGAGCGATTTATCGCGGCGCCTACGACGCGTCGGTCGCAGGCCAAATCGTCTGGGAAGAGAAACCCGATTTCGACGGCCGGATCCGCCGTCCAATGGCTGCGGCCGAGGCCGATGGCGCGTTGTATCTCACGGTCGATCCCGAACCGTCACAGCCGGGAAACGGCGGCCTGTTCAGGCGGGTAGATGGGCCGCGACCACGGTGGGACTGGATCTACGAATGGGCGTGGTCGAGTCCCAACCCCGACATGCCGATGTGGACGGGCATGCGAGGCCTGACGCCCATTCGCGATCCTCGCGACGGACACGACGTCCTGCTGGGTGCGCGCGAGCAGCCGGGCGTGATCGAGCGGATCGATCCCTCGCGGAACCACGCCGTCACGCTGGAGCTCGACGTACGCAACTACTTCTCGAAGATCTGGTACGGCGGGCAGCTCTATCGCGACGTGACGCTGATCGCGTACAACGACATGACGGCGGCGGTCCACCCCAAGACCGGCGAACCCATTCACCTCATCGGACTGTGGGTCCTGCACCCCGAGCGGCGGTCGGAATTGGGGGCGAGTTCGTGGTACCTCGTGCGCTACCGTGATGGCAGCTACGCCCACGGCCGCGTTTTCGATCCTGGGGACTCCACCATGAGAGCGCGGGGCGGCCTGCGCGGCACACGGGCAATCGTCGTCTCCCCGTTTGCCGAAGACCGCGCACGCGTCTTCTACTTCGGCGGCTTCGATGCGTACGGAGGCCCACACCAGGACACCGCCTGGATTTACAGGGCTGCGGCGCCCGAATGAACCCTACGCGGCAAGCGTTCCAGTGCTCTCTGGAACACGAGCCGATGCGGGTTGTAGGCTCGCACGGCTTCGGAGACGAGGATGAACTCAACCGGCAATGTGAAGTCCCACGCGGCGAGGTGCTCGTGATCAGCATTGGAAACGATGGCGGAGCACACAGGCCCGAGCCGCTCACAGTGGCGCTAAGTTAACATGGCGCCATGACAGGCACCCCTGAGTCGATCACAAAGTCAGCTCATGACGAATGGTTCACTGACGAATCGTTTTGGCGCGAGCTGTGTCCATTCATGTTCCCAGACACCGCCTTCACGGTTGCCGAAGAGCAGGTGGATAGGGCCCTCGCCCTGACCGGTGTGCAAGCGGGAGCTGTCCTCGATCTCTGCTGCGGCCCAGGTCGGCATGCCATTCCCCTCGCGAAACGCGGGTTCACGGTGACGGGTGTCGATCGCACGTCCTTCCTGCTCGAGAAGGCGCGTGCGCGGGCTGCCACTGCGCGCGTCTCCGTGGAGTTCCTCCTCGAAGACATGCGACGCTTTCGCAGACCAGGGAGCTTCGATCTCGCTGTCAACATGTTCACGTCCTTCGGGTACTTCGAAGACAAGGCCGACGACCTCGAAGTGCTCCGCCACGTTTATGAAAGTCTGAAGGCAGGCGGCGTCTTTTTGCTTGATATGGTGAGCAAGGAATGGCTGGCCAAGGTCTTTCAGGCGACGACGTCCACAAAGCTGCCCACGGGTCAGCTCCTGGTTCAACGACACGAGATCGTCGATGATTGGACGGGCGTAAGAAACGAATGGACCGTCCTCGACGGTGATCGCGTCGCCACCTTCACATTCCGTCACCGAATTTACTCGGGCCAGGAAATCAAAGATCTTCTCATGCACGCTGGATTTCTTACGCCGCAGCTGTACGGCGCACTCGACGGGCGACCGTACGGCATCGACGTAAGTCGGCTGACCGTTGTGTCGCGCAAGTGAGACGGTCTACTTCCGAATGCAGCTGGCAGCGGTGCGCGCCGCCCCTGATCCGTCGTGGCTGAACCCGGGCGGATTGTGTCGGAAACCGATGGGGTCGTGATGGGAGGGAAGCCGTGGCCATGAGCCCTGAAAACGGCGCGCGGCTCTGCGCGCTGGTTACCGGCGCGAGCCGGAGGAAGGGCATCGGCGCCGCCATCGCGTTGGCCCTCGCTCGAGACGGCTGGGACGTGGCAGCGACATTCTGGCGTCCCTACGACGAGCGTATGCCGTGGGGAAGCGATCCCGCGGACGTCCCGTGGCTGCGCGACCAGCTCGAAGCGCACGGCGCTAAGACCATTGCGATCGAGGCCGATCTCAGCCTCGTCGAGACGCCCGCCTACATCTTCGACGAGGCCGAGCGAGGGATCGGGTCGATCACCGCCCTGGTGCTCGCCCACGCCGAGTCAGTTGACAGCGACATCATGGGTACGACGAACGAGAGTTTCGACCGGCACTTCGCGGTGAATGCACGGGCCAGCTGGCTGCTCGTGCGGGAGTTCGGCCGGCGGTTCCGGACCACGCGTGGTCGCGGTCGGATCATTGCCCTGACCAGCGACCATGTTGCGGGCAACCTGCCCTATGGCGCAAGCAAGGGAGCGCTGGACCGCATTGTCCTAGCTGCGGCGCGGGAGTTTCGAGATCTCGGCATCGTGGCGAACGTCGTCAACCCTGGCCCAACAGACACGGGCTGGATGAACGCCCAGCAGATAGAGAACTTCTCCCAGCAGACCCCGGGAGGCCGTGTCGGTCTTCCGGAGGATTGCGCTAACCTCGTGCGCTTCCTGTGCTCGGCCGAGGGTGGCTGGATCAACGGCCAACTTCTGTACAGCAACGGCGGGTTGCGGTGAGCACATCTAACAACAGGATCAGCCTGACGGCGCTCCGCGCCGCACGTTATCCTGGGCGTTCGGCGAACGTCAGAGGTGCAGTATGGAAATCGTCATGACACGAACCGCGGAGGGGCGGTCCACGACGCTCGTGCGACGCGACGATGGCGTTACGCTTGAGCTTCCGAGTTACGCACCCCTTCACAGACTCCCTCACGACTTGGCGCACTTCGTCGTCGAGCGCACTCTAGGGCTCCTGTGGGGGTTCTGGGGCTCCATCGCCGCTGGTGCCGTATTCGCAGGCGTGGAGGTTCTTCCGCGAAAGCGGGCCGCGCGCGTAGAGGAGCTTTCGCGACAGGTCATGAAGGGCGTCAGTTCGCGGGTCACCGAGGCCGAGGCAGTCGTAGGCAGCCTGGTAGAGATCTACCAGCGTCGGCTTGATCGCGACTGGGCAGCGGCTCGCGCTCTGCTCAGTGGGATATGGAGGCCGGCTCACCCATCGCGCGAGCTCCCCACACAGGCAGAGGTGCGTCGCGTATGTCAGGAGCTTTCGGATGCTGAGAACCGCTGGCTCGGCATGGCCATTGGTAGCAGCGTCACGCTTGTCTGGCCTCGGCAGGAGGCCACTTCTCCTCGGCACAAGGCGCGGTCGATGCAGCGTCGCCGAACATCAGCCTTCAGCCGACGCGCTAACGCGCGCGGCTGATGCTGAGCGTTCGACACACGTTACGTGTGAGCCCTGGCGGCGTACGTAAGGGAGATACATGGGATCAGCGCGCGATGTCGTGCAGGACCTGGGTCAATGCCTTCAACAAGCGGGACGCTCGCGCAGCGGCCGCACTGTATCACGACGACGCCGTCAACACGCAAGTCGCTGCCGATAGACCAGCCGTCGGCCGTCAGGCAATTCTGGAGGAGCTCCTCGCATTCTTTCGCGCGTTTCCTGACAGCTACACCCGCCCGGTGAACCCGTTCGAGGACGGTGAATGGGCCATCTTGGAGTGGACCGGGGGAGGTACTTGGCGAGGGGAGTTCGCGGGTCAGCCGGCGAACGGCCGCTCCTTCACCCTTCAGGGCTGTGGGTCCTTTCAAGTGAGCGGCGGCAAAATCAAGTTCCAGCGTGGGTATTGGGACAAGGCGACTTGGTTCGGCCAGCTCGGGATTCCGTTGGAACCGTGAGCTGTCGAACCGCAGTGCAGCGGACCGGGTGCTCGCGATGCTCACGCTCCGGCCGCTGACTGCGGGCGGTTCGACTTCAGCAGGGGAAGGCAGATGAGCTCATGGATTGATTCAGCCAAGTGGGCAAAGTATCTATCGAAAGAGGGCTGCCTCGTCTGCAATCGGACTCCGGAAACGCGGCCGCCTACGGAACGCTCCATTGCCAGTCTCAGCGTGTCTCGATTCATAGCCGACAGGGATGCGTGCCTCAAAGGATATTGCTGTCTTGTGCTGAAGCCCCATGTCATCGAACTGTATGAGCTGTCGGACGAGGATTCCGCCGCCTTCATGCGCGACGTCAAGGTTGCCTCGCTGGCGCTCAGGAAGGTGACCGGCGCGGTCAAAATCAACTACGAGATACACGGCAACACTATTCCTCATATGCACATGCATCTCTACCCCCGGCAGATTGGAGACCCATTCGAGAACGGCCCCGTTGACTGGCGGAAGAGGACTGCCACGACGTATGAAGACGGCGAGTTTGAGGCGTTCATCGAACAAATGAAAACCGCGATCAAGGAAGTCGAACACGGCGCTGCAGCGGGCGCCGACAAGCGGCGGCGGTGAGCTTTTCGTTGGTCGGAGGAGCGAGCGGAACGACGGAGATCGCGATCCGGATGAAGAGGATACCCGTAGCGTTGGTGGCAGGCATGATTGCGATACTGCCAGTCAAAGCAGACTGCGCTTCGTGCACTGCCTTCTTTGGCCTGTATCTCCTCGATGCCGCCTCAGCCAGCCAGGCCGACGAGTTACCACGCAAGGGGTATTTCGGGGTGCGGTTGGCGCGCCTTTCGGACGAGGTCAGAGTGCGCGGACAACTGGAGGCAGGAGGAGGCGTCCTAATCGAGGCCGTCGTTCCTGGCACGACCGCGGCCGATGGTGGCATCAGACAGGGAGATGTTCTTCTGGTCCTGGATGGAAGGTCGCTAAGTGGCGTTGCCGACGTGATGACCACTGTAGCGGCGATGGCTGTCCGTCAGAAGTTCGAGGTCACTCTCCTGCGCGGCGGCCGGCGGATGATCCTTCCCATGACTCTGAAGGAGCGCCCGCGGGACCGGGGGGAGAACTTCGATGTCCTGTACCATCACGTCGTCAGCGGCGGTGCACGGATTCGCACCATCGTCACAAAGCCCCACACCCCCGGCAGACATCCGGTCCTCTTCCTTATCCAAGGACTGGGGCCGACGACGGTCGACCAACCGTTGAGCGGGCCGGAGCCCTACAGCCGGATCCTGAATGAGTTTGCCAAGACCGGCTACGTGACGGTGCGGGTAGAGAAGCCAGGGATCGGCGACAGCGAGGGCGGACCATATGCCGACATCGACTTCCAGACAGAGCTCGACACGTACCGCCAGGCGCTGATCTCGGTGCGGACCTACAGCTTCGTGGACGCGGACAAGGTGGTCATCTTCGGGCACAGCATGGGGGGCGTGTTTGGCCCCATCATCGCCAGCGAGATACCGATCACGGGCCTTGCGATCTACGGCACGGTCGCCAAGACCTGGACGGAGTACTTCCTCGAGAACTGGCGCCGTCAGGCGGTTCTCGCCGGCGATGACCCGGCGCACATCGAGGCGATGCTGCGCGACCTGGCCGTCGCACTGCACTACCTCCTGATAGAGCAAAAGTCGCCAGACGCAATCCTCCGCGCCCGGCCTGACTTGCTCTCGATTCTGTCGAAACTAGCGCCGGCGAGCAGGATCGACGGTCGCTCGGTGCCTTTCTGGTCGCAGCTCGCCAGCAAGAACTTGCCGGCGTACTGGGCGAAGGGGAACGCCGACGTGCTGGCCATCTGGGGTAGGAACGACTTCATTGCGACCGAAGCCGATCATCCGTTCATCGCCGAGATCGTCAACAAGGCGCGACCCGGCAAGGGCACGTACGTCGCGCTCGAAGGCTCCGATCACGGCTTCCGGAAGACCACATCCATCCAGGACAGTTTCCGGCGCTGGAAGTCGCCCGGCGGCGAATTCAACCCCCAGATCATCACGACGCTGAAGGCGTGGATGGAGAAGGTGCGGAGACAGTAACGGCCATTTTTAAGGGTCCTGGCAAACCCGCCCATAGACCCGTGCCAGATTGTGTAGAAATTTTGGATCTCCTCATGCAGCTTGGGTCAGGCTGGCCGTCAGCGGCGACGATTGCGCATGAAACGCGGACCGCAGATAGGAGCTGAGTATTGGGCCGCCTGATCTTCGTCGAAGGCTTCCCCGGCGCTGGCAAGTCGACGACAGCGCAATTCCTTGCGCGCCAGCTCAACCGTCACGGGCGCCTGGCGCGCTGGGTCTGCGAAGAGGAGGTGCCCAATCCCTTTGTGCCTACGGCGCCGTCCGGCGGATATGAAACGTGGGAGCAGTTCGCCGACACGCGCGTGGAGCGATGGCGGGCGTTCGTGGCCGCGGCGAGTGACTATGACGCCACCGTCATTCCCGAGAGCGCGCTCCTGCAGCTTCCTATCCTCACGATGCTTCGCCGAAACGCCGATCCCTCCGCAATCGCCGAGCTCGTGAGGCGCCTCGTCCAGACGGCGGCGCCGTTGCGACCGACTCTCGTGTATCTCGCGCGGCGAGATCCAGAGGCCGCGTTCCGCGCCATCGGCGAGCAACGCGGCCTCGCCTGGCTGCTGCAACACGCGGCGAGCAGCGGCGGTTACGCCTTCACGCAGTCGCGCGGTCTCTCTGGCGTCGACGGCCTCCTCACCTACTGGCGGGCGCATGGCGACCTGTGCGACGCGATTGTCGAGCGGGTCGACATCCCGAAGCTCGTGCTCGAGGTCGGTCTGGACAGCTGGGCAGAGCGCCGCCGGCGAATCTGCGACTTCGTCGACGTGCCGTTCGGGGCCGATCCGGTCGCCGACGCGACCGATATGGCGCGGGTGGCCGGCCGTTACAGCGATGGTAAGCGCGAGGTGACCATCGAGATGGCCGAGGGGCGGCTCATTCTGCGTGGGACCCTCTGGTTGAGCAACGCGCTATTGCCGGTTACACCCAACGTCTGCGACGTCGAATCATGGCCGCTGCGGGTCATCTTCGATGGCGACTCGGCGGGAAGAGTACACGCGCTCCACTTCAGTGGGCCGCGTCTCTCGTGGGGCGGCCCGTCCGGCGTCTTCGCGCGAATCGCGTCCTGACTCGGCGGATGAGCGGACCGCATTGGTGGTGGAGGACTTCCAACATGACTGATGGAAGGCTATCGGCGTCTGGAATACAGCAAACCAACGGAGGCGAATCCAACGAGCGGCCCGCAAGGACGCCGTGGACCGCTTCGGGCACCGACGACACTACGCTGGTCGCCCATCCGGCACATAATTGCGGAGAGAGGGAGCAACCATGACGAATGCCGGTCGGCGCCCTGTCACCGCCCAGGACCTCACCCGCCTTCGAGGCGTAAGCGATCCGCAGATCTCGCCCGACGGCCGTCGCGTTGCCTTCGTCATGACGACGGCGTCGGAAGAGCGCGACGACTACCTCTCCAACGTCTGGGTCGTGGGCGTCAATGGTGCTCAGCCGCGCCGCTTGACCACCGGTCCCACCAAGGACACCCTGCCGCGATGGTCGCCCGACGGGCGTTGGCTGGCGTTCGTCTCTGACCGTGGTACGAAGAAGAAGTCGCAGCTCTACGCGATGCCCGCCGACGGTGGCGAGGCGACTCAGCTGACAGACCTGCCGAACGGTGTCTTTGGCCAGGGGGGCGTCGCGTGGTCACCGGATTCCATGCGGCTCGCCTTCACCGCGCGCGTGGGCGGGTGGCAAGAGCCGGAACGCGAAGAGGACCGCGGCAAGTCGCGGCCAGCGCATGTCATTTCCACTCTCAAGTACCGGTTCGAGGGTGTCGGCTACACGTACGATCGACGCCCGCACATCTTCGTCGTGCCGGTCGCGGGCGGCGCGCCTAAGCAGATTACCGATGGCGATTTCCCCGATGTGTGGCCGACGTGGGCGCCGGACGGCACGCGCATCGCCTTCGCCGCCGAGCGCCACGAGACGCACGACATGGACGTGAACGATGCGATCTACGAGGTCGCCGCGGACGGTGGTGAGCCCAGGCGCATCAGCCCGACGCTGGCGCCGATGTGGGCGCTCACGTACTCACCCGACGGACGCGCGATCGCTCACGCCGGTATGCGCATTGCCGAGGACGGTTACAACTTTCTCGTGTATCTCCAGCCGGCGGACGGCAGCGAGCGCATCTGTCTGACCGAGGCCCTGGACCGACCGGCGTGGGACATCGTGCCGCCCACATGGTCCGCCGACGGGGACTGGGTCCTGTTTGTCGGTCGCGATCACGGCACCTATCCGCTCTACCGGGTACGCGCAAAGGGTGGCGAGCTACCGGTGGCCATCGTCGGCGGGCACCGCACCGTCAGCGGGTTCTCGGTCGCGCAGGAGACTGGAACGATCGCCTTCGCCGCTACTGAACCCACTAAGCCCACGGAACTGTTCGTGTGCAACGCGGACGGCTCGGGTGAGCGTCAGCTCACGTATCTCAATCGCGAATGGAGCGCCGAAGTCGAGCTGTCGGTTCCTGAGCGCTTCACCTTCCATCGCGCCGGGTTCGACATCGACGCCTGGGTGATGAAGCCTGTACCCTTCGATCCCGCGAAGCGCTACCCGGCGCTGCTCTGGATCCACGGCGGTCCCCACCGCGAGTTCGCGGACGCCTACTGGCACGAAGCGCAGGTCGAGACGGCTGCCGGCTACGCGCTGATCTACGTGAACCCTCGCGGGAGCCAGGGCTACGGCGAAGCGTTCAGCCGCGCTTCGGTCGGCGACTGGGGAGGCGGCGACTTTGCGGATCTCATGACCGGCCTCGACGAGGCGATCCGCCGCTTTCCGTCCATCGACGGCGAGCGACTCGGCGTGATTGGAGTCAGCTACGGCGGGTTCATGACGAGCTGGGTCATCGGCCACACCGATCGCTTCAAGGCCGCATGCTCCGAGGCGGCAATCAACAACGTCGCGACTCACCTCGGGACGAGCGACATCGGCTGGCACTGGACCATCAACGAGCAGGGTGGCGTGCCACCGTGGGAGGATATCGGGCGATACCTCAACCGCTCGCCGGTCACCTACGCGCCGTCGATCCACACGCCGCTCCTCATCGTTCACGGTGAGTCCGACTTGCGCTGCAACATCGCCGAGGGCGAGCAGCTCTTCGTGGCGCTGAAGCGGCTCGGACGCGAGGTCGTGTTCGTCCGCGTGCCCGACGCGGGCCATGGCTTCTGCTATATCGGTCGCCCGCGCCAGCGGCTGGAGCGCTTCCGGATCATTCTCGACTGGTTCGCAAAGTACCTGCGGCCCGGCTCCTGATCGTGGGCGCGATCCCAACACCCTGGTCGCTCGTCGCGACGCCCGTCACCCTGGAGCGACTCGTCGAGGCCGTGCGCGTCGAGTGTCCCGACCTCGGCCTCGGCACACGGCTTGGCCTCATCGAGGGATTCGAGAAGTGGATCGCCGTCGGCGACTCATGGGTCGCGCGATTCCCGAAGAGCAAAGAGGCGGCCGCGGCGATGGCGCGCGAGCGTGAGCTTCTGAGCCGCCTCGCCGGCCGCACCACTGCGGCGATCCCACGGCCGTTGCACGTTGGCCGCCAGGTCGCGTTCGACATCTGCACAAAGGTGCCGGGAACGTCACTGTGGGACGAGGGACGCGAACCATGGCGGATGTGGCCGGCCACGTGGCAAGCGCGCTGCGCAGAGGAATTCGGCGCCTTCGTTGCGGAGCTCCAAGCGGCGCTCACCATCAAGGACGCCCGCGCGCTCGGCTGCGGCCCGCCCGCCTTCCCGTACCCACCGTCTGAACTGGGATCTCGACTCTCGGGGCGGCTCGCCGACGCAGAGTCCGAACGGTTCCTCGCGCGAACGCTCGGCGAGTACGAAGTGCTATCCGTTGCGCCGGACGAGCTCGCGTTGCTTCACAACGATCTGATTCCGCACAACTGTCTTGCCGATCCGCACACGGGGGCACTGACCGGGATCGTGGACTTCGGCGATGCGTGCATCGGCGACCGGAACCGAGACTTTCAGTACTTCGAAGGGTTGTTCGAGCCACAGTTACTCGAGGCGGCGATCCGGCGGTACGAGACAATCACGAGGCGCTCGCTCTCCCGTGGGCGAATCGCGCTCTACCACGCGGTGGCGATGCTCTCGCACGTCGCCTTCGCGTTCGAGGACCCGGTGGCGCGACAGCTTGAGATGAAGCTCGGCTGGATCCGTCTGCTGGCGAGCGACCCTAACCGTCGCGACACGACGCCGCATCATGGGACGTGAACCTGTCCCTTCTAAAAACTCGTCCGTCGCGAAGTCTCTTGCGTTTTGCGGACTGATCAGGCTATTTGGCCAGTCATGGTCAGATGGCTTGGGATCCTCCTTGGGACACTGCGATCCACGGTTCGCACGCACCGGGAGTTGGCGCTGGAGAACCTCGCGCT
>Ga0209266_1001253_pt1 | contig 17135 bp, 21 predicted proteins | sample GraSoiAngelo_132_FD_185889 | JGI IMG/M metagenome (GOLD analysis project Ga0209266, IMG submission 185889) | Grasslands soil microbial communities from the Angelo Coastal Reserve, California, USA - 14_0929_02_40cm (SPAdes) (version 2) | ecosystem: Environmental > Terrestrial > Soil > Grasslands ...
GGCTTCCGTCACCACTGCGGGATCGGTGCGAGGCCGGAATCGGATGAGAACGCTTACGCTGTCCTTCACTAGGGTGCCGACGCTTGACCCAGTCGGCGAAGGTACCTCCTTGGCGGCGCGGGCCCAGCCGCTGAGCGTATCGGGCGCCGTTGCAGAAAGGTCGCGTCGTACGGTGATGGTGAACCGACCGGTCGCGTCGGTTTGGGGCCCGGCGACGAAGACCAGCCCGTTCGAGAAGGCGACGCTGGCGTAGGCGCCTGCGAGCGGCTGGTCACTGGCGCCCACGACGAGGCCCGTGACGACTGCATGGTGGCTCGGTGGGGCGAAGGGACAGGTGGGGCCCGTGCCCCCGCAGGTCGCACCGCTAGTACATGCGCCGATCGACGCCGCGAGAGCGACCGATGCGATGAAGACTAGGCGAAGCATACGTGAGGCAGTTCGTCGCGAGAGTGCTACTGGTATATATACCCACCGGACTCGCGCCCGGTCACGGCTGGCCGCCTAACGGATCGCGGTTCAGCTGCGGGCGACCCGCCCACCAGCGCAAGAGTGCTGGACGAAGTCCGTGCCCACCAGGGGCACAACACTCCGCTTCCTTTAGAGCGATCAGCGCCCGCCAGCTGCAAGCGCGTGTTAGGCGGAGGCCTTCTACTTGGAGGCCTTCGTCTGCACACGGACGGACCGAATGATGGCCAGTACGAGTGCCTGGCCCGCGGGATCGTAAGCTGCCCCGAAGATTCGTAGACTGTCCCCTGGTCCCAGCCCGAGCCTGCCATCGGCATAGTAGGTGGTATCTGACGCGCCGACACTGGGGAGCCTTGGCGTGGCACTAATAACGACAGGGACCCCACCGAGAGAGTCAAGGCAGTAAATTAGCTCGCGAGCGCGCGTCGTGCTTCGCGTAGGGCGGGCTCCTGCCAAGAATGTGGTACGAAGCAAATTGATGAAGTAGGGTGGGGTCTCGCCAAGCCAATCCTCTTTGCGCATGCGAATCTGCGGGTCGGTCGACTCGATAGTCAATGGATCGTCAAACCAACGAAAGTCCGCTGGAGCACGAAACGTGACCGGCGCGATTCGCGACGTGAGCTCTTTCCAGCCTGTTGCGTCGACCTTCAGGACGGTGCACACCGGAAGCGAGGGCGCCGAGGTGCGCTGGCCTAACGCGACAACAGGCCACGCGGCACTGGCGAGGGCCAGGAGGGAGCCGCACTTGATGCTCACCGGCATCTGATCATGCCTCCGCCTAACGGATCGCGCTTAAGCTGCGGGCGCAACGCTGGCCGGCGCAAGGCGGTGAAACGGCAGACAAAAAGGCTAGCCGGCGAGGGAACGCAATTCTTCCCACAAGAGCGCCCGCCAGCTTCAAGCGCATGTTAGGCAGCTGCCTCGGTCTCAGTGGCTCTCCTCGCGCAAGGCACAAAAAAACCCCGTGGCGTCTGGAAGGATCCTGTGCGTCGCTGTGTCCATAACCACCGCGATCCCCATGTCGGTCTCCCAGTAACCCCAGAAGCCCCGTGCCGACACGGCTGTTATCGTGAAATTGTCGCCGCCCCCATCGAGCACACAGTGCATGCCTATTCTCAGCACCGACCCTTGGACTACGGCTCCAGGATGAGCTGGGTCGTGGGAGCTGATGATCGCGTGCCACTGGTTGGGGCTTGGGTCCGCTGGGCGGTACCACCCGATGAGATCGCGCCGGACTCTGCGAAAGCCGCACGGGACCTCGCGCCACTGAGAGTCGGGCACCTCAAGGTGGAGGCGACCTCGAGTCACGGTCGGCGGAGCTGGTTGCCAGGCAACCTGAATCAGGTTGTACTCACCCGCTAACGCCCGCAGTGAGTCAGCATCGAAGCGGGTAGCGTCCGAGGCGACAGCGAAAGAACAATCAGTGGGCGCCACGGAAGGGACCGCGTGTCGCGCACAGGCCGCGTTCACGAGGACCCCGGCAAGAGCGACTCTGACAAGGCTAGATACCATGCGTAGTGTGCAGCTGCCTAACGGCCCGCGCTTAACCTGCGGGCGACGCGCCCGCCGAGCGCGGTGTAGTTGAACGATAGTTCGTGCGCGCCAGCGCACAAACGCTCCGATTCCGTTAAGAACGATAGGCCCGCCAGCTTCAAGCGCTTGTTAGGCGGCCTCCTTTCTCTGACGCCGCCAGTTCGGCACTCACTCGGCTGCCGGCAGACTCGAGTCGACCGATCGCGGGCACAAGTTGCCCCACCGTGCCAAGACCGTACGGCGGCATGTTGTTGTAGATGGTCTCGTATTGGCCAGGCCGGACCAAGTATGTCTCGTGCCAGATTCCGACATCCCCGTTGCGCTGCACGCGCTGGTTGAATGCTCGCCAAGCGGGAAAGTGCTCTGCAGTCGGATCCTTCGCGTACGCCTCTAGATGTGCGAAGCTTCGCCAGTATTGCGCCATCACTGGCGGGATTCCTCCATAGATCTGCGCCCCGAGAAATCCACTTTGGGGCTTTCGAGCCAACTCAGCCAACATGCGTGGCATGGCGAGCGCCACCGGCACCCACTTGTGGAGCTTCCAGAATCGGTTGATCCGCATGCCAATGAGAAACACCACAAACTCGCCGTCGAGCCGCGCCGTCATGCGTTGTTTGATGATCTGGGCCATGAATGGAGACTCCCGGCGGGGTGGAGGCCGCCTAACGGATCGCGCTTAAGCTGCGGCGCGCTGGTGAAAGAGTAGTCATTCAATATCCTACGCGCGCCGCCAGCTTCAAGCGCTTGTTAGGCAGCCCCATCGGGTCCTCAGGTCAGATGTCGCTCATCCGTGAGCGTGCGCAGAATGCGAGCGACGAAGGCCCCCTTACCTTCCGTGTAGGCTTCACGATCAAAGCGATGGAGCTCGGCGAGTCGATACTTCAGCGCTGCGTACTCATTGGAAACCGCCGGAGTTGACCGAAGGCAGTCGCGGAAGCGGAGACGGTCGTTCCATATCGGACTGCCGAGCGGTACCAAGTGCAAGTGGTGCGTTCGGTGAGCGAAACTGGGTTTGCAAAACCAGTGCATGAGATCGGGGCGGTAGGGGGAGTACTGGTAGCCCAACTCGCGCAGCGGAAGCAGGGCCTCACGTGAGGTCACGAGGGTGTGGACTCCGGCCATGATGTCGATGACGGGCTTAGCCGGCAGTCCAGGAACGGCCGTGCTCCCAACGTGCTCAATCGGTCCCGTAAGCCAGGGGCGAAGGACCTTCGAGAGGACCGCTCGCTCGGCCTCGAAGAGCGCCGGCCAGTTCTGGTCGTAGGCGACGATGTAAACGGGGGCTTCGGGCTCAGCCGGCACGAGTGTTGGTTTCGGATCGGGGCTGCCTAACGGATCGCGCTTAAGCTGCGGCGCGCTGACGAAAAAGGTGTCATTCAATATCCTACGCGCGCCGCCAGCTTCAAGCGCTTGTTAGGCAGCCCGCGCCAAAGACATTCCCAGACTCGGCTACTTCACCGGGATCAAATCAAACTTGCCGAACGTCTCCTGATAAAACAGCGCCCCTTCCTTGCGATCTCCGCCGCTCCAGTGTTTATGACCACCCGGAATTCGGATGAAATCGCCCGCGCCGACGCGTTTGGCACCGGCATCATCCCGGTACAGGTAGGCGCCACGTAAAACGACAAGCAACACGTCCGCCGTATGCGTGTGCATCCCTGCATCGTATCCCGGACGAAACTTCGTAAACCCCCCGAACGGTCCCTTGGCCGTATCGCCCCAGGCCACGTAGCTCGAGACCCCCGGGACTAGCGGTGAGTATTTCGCGGTTCGTGAACGTGCAAAGATGACGCCGGAACTTTGGTCCTGATCTGCAAACACGACCGCCGTCGTCACGGCCACAGCGACGACGGCTGCAGCGAGCGTCCACGCGCGCTTCATTTGCCCCCCCGGCTATTGGTTGGATGCGGAGATCATTGACGGCTGACCGGCTAATTCTCGCGCATAAGTGTCATCCCGTCGAGGACGACACCAGTTGTTCGATGGGGCTGCCTAACGGACCGCGCTTAAGCTGCGGGCGCACTGCCCGCGGGCGCAAGGAGTTGGAGCCGCAGACAAAAAGGCTCGCCAGCGAGGCAACGCAATTCCTCCCTAGTTGTGAGCGCCCGCCAGCCTCAAGCGCTTGTTAGGCCGCGCCCTTGTTGCGGCGCAGTCGGACTCGCGTGACACCAATCGCTAGACAAATCACACTCGGCCAGAACGTGAGGAAAGCAAGAAGGCCTGGACCGATGGGATTCGGATTGGGATCGGGCCACAGCCCGATCGCAGCGGCCACGATGATGAGGATCTGCGGCCCGCAGCCAAGGATGAGGAGACCGAGGCCGACGCGAACCCAGCGGGACTGCAGATACTCTCGCATGTAGTCTCGGCTGTCAGGGCGTCGGCCTAACGGACCGCGCTTAAGCTGCGGCGCGCTGAAGAAAGATTCATTCCTTAATCTACGCGCGCCGTCAGCTTCAAGCGCTTGTTAGGCTGCGCGCGCTCCAATCTACTCCTCAAGCCTTCCCTGCGATCGAGCAGTTGAGCGCATCCGCTCAATGTCCTGAACATCATCGAGGCCGTACTCCTCCACGGCGCTGATACGCGTCCTGTCCAGGCGACTTTGGCAAATACGAGACCGAGAGCGATCACAAGCAGACCGAACAGAAGGAGTGCTGCGACGGCCCATATAGGAGCTCGGCCCAGTTCCTTGTTCGCGATCAGTCCGCACGCGATGCCAAGAAACGTAAAGGCGAGTGCTGGAATCCACGCTGCGATGCGAAAAGCGAAGCCAATGCGGTACTTGGCCATATCGAAGAGCGCGTGCGCTGCCTAACGGCCTGCGCTTAAGCTGCGGGCGCAAAGCGCGCAGGCGCGCTGGTGGCTGATGCAGTTACCGTGCTCGTTCGGGCTCACAAATGGAATTCTACTTTACTTAGCAGCGCCCGTTCAGCTTCAAGCGCGTGTTAGGCAGCCACCCCGGCGTGCCCAATCCCTATCACATCGGCGCAAGCTTTATTGGGATCGGCGGCAACCGGAAATCCAGTAGCCTCCCAGAATCAGCTGGCAGCGTGATGAGAAACGTCTGCGACACGTATCCGATCACTGCGGCGCAAATATAGTGGCGGCCAGAGGGCAATTGCAGAATGAATACCCCAAGACTATCCGTGCGGCCAGCATGCTCCGTAACGCGCTCACAGCGACGGTCGCGGCGGCGCGACGCGCGGACTAGAGCACCACGAAACGGGGAGCCGTGGGTGCTATCGGCGACAATACCGCGGACGGGAAACGTGGCAGGCGGAACGAGAGCGTCACCGACTTTCGCGCGGCAAGCCGCGGCAATTACGAATAGCGCGAGTGAAGCGTGACGGGCACGCAACGTCGAGTGGCTGCCTAACGGATCGCGCTTAAGCTGCGGGGCGAGCGCCAGCGGGCGCAAGCGCTCCGCCCTGCGGTAACGGCTGGCTGGCGCATAAACGTGCGCTTACTCTAAGAGCCGGCCCCGGCAGCTTCAAGCGCTTGTTAGGCCGCATCCGGTCCAGACCCTCGGCGACGCGTCGCGCGGATCAGACCCCACACAAGACCAAGGGCAAGGCCGAGCGGTCCCGAAATGAAGATGCCGAGCAGCGGGCCCTGATTGGCGCTCGGGGTTACGATCATCGGGCCGACGAACCCGAGGAGGAAAGTGACGGCGCCGACGCACAGCGCAAAGCCGACCGGACGCTCGCCGCGCCACCACCGGTTTCGGAAGGGGCCGTACCGAATGATGGCCCAGAGCGCTGCGATTGGTATGAGCGGGAAGACTAGGTCCACGGAGCCTCGCTAGGCGATTGCGGGATGCGGCCTAACGGATCGCGCTTAAGCTGCGGGCGACTCGCCCGCTGCGCGCGGTATAGTCGAACGATAGTTCGTGCGCGCCAGCGCACAACACTCCGCTTCCCTTAGAGCGATCACCGCCCGCCAGCTTCAAGCGCTTGTTAGGCAGCGACATCGCTTCACGAAACTGGTATTCCATGACGGGAGAAGAACGCCGCCCACGTTGCGAGAACTCCCCGGACGAGTTCGAGCGCCCCGTAAACGCGTCCATCGGGCATGTGAACCGTGATGTGTTCCTCTCCGACGCCGAATTTCCCCTTACCGTAACGGCCCACGCCGTACCCTGAGGCGACACTGACTTTAGCAGCGGTAGGTGTGCGCCGGGTGAGCTTGAAGTGCTTGGCGCCCGTCGCGGCGTCACCACAGAGGAGGAGCCACTGGTCGGCACGCAGGGCCGCTATCTCAGCAGGTGCTTTGGCCGTGATGGGAACGGTGGGATCGTGGTCGATCCAGTCAACGAGCGAATAGGCGGTGACGACGAAGTTGAAGAAGCGATCGGACGTGACTTCCTCGTCCAACAGAGCTGCGTCACGGCGCACCTTCTGAAGGAGGTCAGCCGCAGAGCGAAGGGACCCGGGTAGTAGACGATCTGTCATAAGTCGCTGCCTAACGGATCGCGGTTAAGCTGCGGGCGACTCGGCCGCAGGGCGCAGGGTAGTGGAACGATAGTTCGTGCGCGCCAGCGCACAACACTTCGCTTCCCTTAGAGCGATCACCGCCCGTCAGCTTCAAGCGCTTGTTAGGCGGCGGCCTTTCCGCCGCAAGCGTGTCACATGGCGCCATAGCATCAAAAAACCGACAGCGATCGCTATTGCGCCGCCCCACCACCGCTGCGGGAAGGTGATCCAAAGGTAGACCCCGGCGCACACGAGAAGGGCGTCCCATATGACGGTCGCCTTGCGAACCTCGCGCAGAGATTCGGCGCGTTGAGATTGCGATGGTTGAGCGCTCATGGGATCTATTTGGAGCCGCCGCCTAACGGATCGCGCTTAAGCTGCGGCGCGCTGAAGACAGATTCATTCCTTAATCTACGCGCGCCGGCAGCTTCAAGCGCTTGTTAGGCGGCTGAGCAAGGTAGGGATGGGTCCGCACCACGAGCGCATGTGCGGCCTCCCACGCACCGATACCGACGACGAAGAGACCCGCCCACAGATTCATCTGCATCGCGATCACACCGAGAGCGGCTCCCGCGAGCCCGAGGACAAGCCTGTTCCTCAAGAGCCTGCGAAGAGTTACCCTGGCCTCACGAGCGCGGGGCTTTGCCAAATCGAACGTGAGCATGTTCAGCCGCCTAACGGATCGCGCTTAAGCTGCAGGCGCCTGCCCGTTGGCGCAACGGAGACGGAACGTGAGTTGATACCGGCGGGCGCCACAACACGCCGGTTCCCCTAAACGATCACCGCCTGTCAGCTTCAAGCGCTTGTTAGGCAGCTGGGATTTCATGGAAGGATTGCCCGGGGCGGGATTCGAACCCGCACGGGGATTTCTCCCCACCAGTACTCCTTACGAAGCCTGGCGCGTCTACCAATTCCACCACCCGAGCCGCGCCGCGTGACGCCGGGACAAACACCGGTGCTCGTTGGCGCAGCCAGCATCGTAGAATCTACAGACCCGACCGTGGGATGGTAGCTGCCTAACGGATCGCGCTTAAGCTGCGGGCGACTCGCCCGCCGGCGCAAGAGTGTTGGACGACGATCCGCGCCCGCCAGGGCGCAAACACTCCGCTTCCCCTAAAACGATCACCGCCCGCCAGCTTCAAGCGCTTGTTAGGCGGCGCTCCTCGTGACGCGAAAACCCCAGACGGCAAAGGTCGCGACGATGAGAAACGCGACTGCAGAAGCCCAGACCGGAATGGGAACGCCAGCCACTTGAACGGGCCACTGCAGCAGTGTGCGCGTCAGTTGTGCAAGCGCGACGAGAGTGAAAAACGCTCCGGAGATTTGAGCATAGCGGCACATGTTGTTGTCCTCGGTGTGGCGTCCGCCTAACGGATCGCGCTTAAGCTGCGGGCGACCCGCCCGCCGGCGCAAGGCCGCTGGACGACAGTCCGTGCCCGCCAGGGCACAAACACTCCGGTTCCCTTAAAGCGAGCACCGCCCGGCAGCTTCAAGCGCTTGTTAGGCTGCCCGGTCCGAGTGCCTGACGGTGGAGGCGCTTGATGAGTGTCACGTCGTCCGGCGTCCACCGATAGAAGATCCGGAGTATTGTCAGGCCCATGGATGGATCGTCAAACCGGAGGCGGAGACGAGCGCCCGATTCTTCTATCTGCTGCACCTCGCGCCATGAGGCCCACTCGCGAAAGACTACTCCGGAATCCGCAGACAGCTCAATGTGGCCGTGTCGCAGGTAAAGGAAGAAGAGACTCACCATGCCCGCTACGAAGCTAAGAAGAGCTAGATCGAAGACGGCTTCTGTCAGGGATGACCAACCGGCCAACACTGCGCGAAGAGGCGACTTCGCTTGGTAGAGGAGCATGGCGATCGCGCCGACACTGAGGAGGCGGACCCAGGGGCGGAGCGGGATACGCTTCAGAACAGGCCCAGACGACGATCGGCGTGTCCGCCGAAGGCGGAACACCCCCAGCCAAGGAGCGACGGCTAGGACGCAGACGAGGAGGAGAGCCATCGGTTCGATTGCCTAAACGGGCAGCCTAACGGACCGCGCTTAAGGTGCGGGGCGCCGGCCGGCGCAAGCGCCGCGCCCTGCGGTACCAGCCCGTTGGCGCACAAACGCACGCTTCCTCTAAAAGCGGGCCCCGTCAGCTTCAAGCGCTTGTTAGGCAGCGCTTCGCAAGCCGTGGGCCAGCAGCGGCGACTCAGAAGAGATTCGCGCACAGGATGAGAACCACCCCCACAATTGCGATGATCAGCGCACGTAGAAGGCGATGATGGGTTGGGGGAGCGTTCAAAGTGGGCCGCTGAAGCTCGTTGAGGACAACGAGGCCCTGGTCGTAGTCGGCGTCGTCGGCCACCGCCACGGTATTTGCGGCAGGGGGGAGGCCTCCGAGATTCGCGTTGCTTACGAAGGCGGAGATCTCTTCAGCCTCAAGGGCAACACGGAGGCTCTCTGCGAGCGAAATACTCGACGTGCGGAGGATTTCCTTCATAGTCGCGACGGTGGTCTGCGCTGCCTAACGGGGTGCGCCTAAGCTGCGGCGCCGAGCTGGAATAATCACAAAGGCAATATTACCACAGACGACGAGCGCCGTCAGCTTCAGGCGCGTGTTAGGCCGCAGGCTGTAAAGAGGAGCAGTGACTCCAACCGAACTATAGCTTCACCTCACTCACCTGAATCGTCGGTTGGACGTTGGTGTAGTTAGGAATGTCGTCCATGATCGCGCCGGCGTGTGGGCCGAACGCCGACTGAAAGGCCTCGACGGAATCAAAGTACAAATGGCCCATCGCGCTAAACGCTGGTGGTGCGCCAGGCGTGGCACCGCCCAAGCCTTGTTCCACAGCTGCACTCTTGCAGGCCGCCCCGAGCTTTGCTCGCACCATCGGGATGTGGCGGTTAAGGTAGTAACCCATATCGAACGTAGTACCAGCACCACCTGGATATAACACGCTGACCTTGATCATTTCTCCTTCCCTCCCTCTTGAAGCCAATACGCTGATCTTTGAGTCAGGCAATGTGTCCCTGCGGCCTAACGGATCGCGCTTAAGCTGCGGGGCGAGCGTCCGCGGGCGCACGCACCGCGCCCTGCGGTACGAGCTCGTTGGCGGACAAACGTACGCTTCCTTTGAGAGCCGGCCCCGTCAGCTTCAAGCGCATGTTAGGCGGCTCGCCCTGAGTAGGCACGAGGCTAGCGAACGCGCGCCCTGAGGAGGCCCCAACACCCACAGCCGATCATGCTCAGCGCGTACAGGGACCAGACCACCCAGGGATCAGAGCCGCTGGTTGTGAACAGATAGGTAGTGAGCGAAATGAAGCTCAATGCGCCCACGATGAGGGCGGTCAGCCGCAGCTGCCAGAGTCGGTTGTCGCGAACGTACTCTGGCGGTGGTGGTCTGCCCTCTCGGCGCCAATGTGCACGGCGCTCGCGCCACGCACGGTACTTCGTGAGATCGACGCCCGCAGCGGCCAGCGCCGCTGGGATTATCAAGGCCGCTCGCACCGCGATGCCCAAGGCCTGAGAGGAGTCGTCAACCATGATGGTAGAGGGCGGGGTGGCCGCGAGCCGCCTAACTCATCGTATACGTAGTCATCGGATGCGTGAAACCAACCTCCCTTGCAAGATAATCCCTGGCGGCGGACCCGGGCAAAGGTGGCCTAAGTACCCCCTGGCAAATAGGCTAGTGTGGTCGAACGAGTGCCCGGCACGCCGGCAATCCTTGCAAACAACCAGCCATAATCCACTCGCAGCATAATCCCCGGCCACACGGATCGGCGCTAGAGCGAATCGGCGGGGCTGCGGACACCCAGGCCGCCGCGGTTGAGCACGTGGGTGTAGATCATGGTCGTGCGCACGTCGCGATGCCCCAGCAACTCCTGCACCGTCCTGATATCGGAACCCGCCTCGAGGAGATGAGTAGCGAATGAATGGCGAAACGTGTGACAGGTCGCGCGCTTCGCGATCCCCGCACCGCATACCGCGTCCTGCACAGCACGCTGAATGGCAGACTCGTGCAGATGATGCCGCCGCTCGTCTCCGGAGCCAGGATCACGCTGGGTCCGCTGCGCCGGAAATACCCACTGCCAGGCCCACTCCGTCGCGGAGCCCGCCACCTTGCGCTCGAACGCCCCGGGCAAGACCACCCGGCCACCCCCACGCTCCACGTCGCGCGCGTGACGGGCCCGCCAGCGCCCGAGATGATCCGCCAGCGGTCCCTGCACCCGCACCGGTAACGGCACGACCCGGTCCACTCCCCCCTTCCCACCCCGCACCCGGATCTCCCCACGGTGAAAGTCCACGTCCTTCACCCGCAAGCTCAAACACTCGAGCAGCCGGAGCCCCGAGCCGTGCAACAGCAACCCCACCAAGCGCGCCACCCCCCGCAGCTGCGCCAGCACGGCGCGCACTTCCTCCCGGCTCAACACCACCGGCAACCGCTGGAGCTCCTTCGCATGCACAATTCCCTGCGGCGAGACCGCCAGCCGCCGGCCCAACACGGCTTCGTACAAGAACAACAACGCCGCCACCGCCTGATTCTGCGTCGATGCACTCACCCGAACCCGCTCGGCGAGATGCTCGAGAAACGCCCGCACCTCGGCCTCGCCCAACTGATCGGGATGCCGGCGGCCGTGAAACACGACGAACCGCTTTGCCCACCCGACGTACGACTCCTCGGTGCGCGGGCTGTAATGCCGCGCCCGCACCGCCGCCCGTAACCGGCCGAGCAGGGTCCTCGGCGCTACCTCCGCGGCACGACCGTTGGGCGACATCCTGTCACCCTACCGGCTACACGGGCGTACACAAGGGCCAAACATTGCGTACACACGGATCGAGCTCTCCATCGCGCCACTACGGCAACCGCCGCAGGTCCGTATTGCTGACGAATGCCAGCCGCCGGCTGTCAGGCGACCATGACGGCACGTTGATCGTCCCCTGCCCACCGTACACATACGCGACGACGCGTGCGCTTCCCCCACCCTCCCGAGTAGACATCACGCGCAAGTACACGTGCTTGTAAAACGGGTGGTCGCCGGGCGCGACATCCTTCATGAATGACAGGAAGGCGATCCACCGGCCATCAGGAGACACGTGCGGGAACCAATTGTTGTACTGGTCGCTGGTGAGCTGCTCCGGGGCGCTGCCATCCGCTCGCATCCGCCAGAGTTGCATGGTGCCGCTCCGGACGGAATTGAAGTAGATGTACTTCCCGTCAGGCGCATACTCCGGCCCGTCGTCCAACCCCGGCGTATTCGTGAGGCGCAGCTCTTCCCCTCCATCCACCGGGATGCGGTACACGTCGAACTCCCCGTTCCGCTCGCCGGTGTAGACCAGAAACCGCCCGTCGGGTGACCAGCCGTGCAGGTACGACGGGCCCAACGCGGTGACCCGGCGCGGCGTCCCACCCCCGACCGGTACCGTGTACACGATCGACGCGTCGTGATCGTCCGCGCTGTGATGGCTGATCGCGATGGTCCGCCCGTCGAACGACAGGACGTGATCGTTGTTGTTGCTGGTCGCGAACCCCGTGTTCACGACGACCGGTCGCTGATCCGCGAGATCAAAGCGATACAACAGGCCCCGGCTGTTGTAAATCAGCGCCTTGCCGTCCTTGGTCCAGTTCGGCGCCTGGAGCGACTCGGGCGAGCGGTACACGATCGTACGGTCCCCGCTCGCGACATCGAGGATCTCCAGATTGCTCCCGATGTAGTCCTGGTACGGCACGAACCCGTCGCGCACGGGTGCCGTAATGCGTACGTCACGGAAGGTGGCGCGCTCGACTACGCTGTCGTTGTGCGCACAGACAAACAGGCCGACGTAAGGTTGGTCGCCGAGGGCCACGTCCGGGCTTCGTACCGCCACCAGGGTATCGCCGAAGCGGGCCGCCGACAGGATGTAGCCGTTTCCCACGCGCTCGAGCTGAATCACGTCCGGTGCGCTCACGGGCGAGCGGATCTCCTCGGTCGCACCTCCGGCCGTGCGGCGGAACTGCAGCGCGACGAGGCCGTCTCCATGTACGGCCGCCGTCACGTGCGGCGAACCGCTCTCGAGGCTGGAGCGCACGCTCCACCCGAACTTGCGATGCGGCTCCACGCCCGGCCCCTCGAACTGTGCCCGCGCGGTCAGGATGACATTTCCCTCGATGCGCCGCCACGCGAAATGGAAGGCGTCGCGGTCGAACCACATGTTGGCACCCGACCCCGCGATCGCGTAACGCCCCCGTGCGGCATCGTAGGTGACCGAGCCCCGCTTGGTCACCTGGCCCACGTCGTTATCAGCTTGGAAAAGACCCAGCGGGGACTGTTGAGCGCACGCCCGAGCGGGCGCGACTGCGACCAACGCAAGGGCCATCGACGATCCAAGCAGGTACGAGGCGCGATTCATACGCCCGTACTCCCAAACCCTCCCCCGCCCCGCGCGCTCGGCGGCAGCTCCGCCACCTCCTCGAGGTCCACCACCTCCACCCGCTGGAACACGAGCTGCGCGATGCGCGTGCCGCGCGTCACCACCACGGGCTCGGTGCCGAGGTTGATCATCGGGATCATCAGCTCGCCGCGATAATCGGAATCGATCGTTGCAGGAGCATTGGGAAGCGTGAGGCCGTGCTTCAACGCGAGCCCCGAGCGGGGCCGCACCTGGGCTTCGTAGCCGTCCGGGATCGCGAGCGCCAACCCGGTCCGCACCAGCCGCCGCTCGAGCGGCGCCAGCGTGAAGTCCGCCTCGGCGCTGTGCACGTCGTAGCCCGCGGACCCGGCCGTCTGCCGCGTCGGCAACGGGAGCCCGTCGTGATGGGGGAGCCGGCGCACCCGCACCACGGGCCGCGGCGTCACGCGCGCGCCCCGGGATCCCGCTCCACCACCGGGTCGAACACCAGCGGCGGCGGCTCTTCCTCGATCAGATAGGCGAACTGGCGACGGAACTCCTCCACCGATACGTGCGCCGTCGCGGCGAAGCGCGCCAGCTCGTGCGGGTCGTCGAAGTCGTCGCGCCGCAGCCGGATCATGTAGCGGCGGGCGATCGCGTAGCGCGTCGACGTGATGTCCACCCGCCGCGTGCGCGCCCGGCCAGTCTTGGGATCCATCATCGCCGCAAACGGGATCGGCACGAACCGACCCGCCTGCAGCGAAATCATGGCCGCGTTGCCGCCCCCCAGCACGTACTTGGCCGCGCAGTAACCGAGGTCGCGCGTGTACTCCATGTCCATCGGGATCGGGTCCGCGCAGCGCAGCTCGTAGCCGATGTTCTTCGCCGCAATCGTCGCCTTCAGCCCGAACTCCTTCAGGCGTTTCTGCACCGCCGCCTTCAAGATCTCGCCGATGTTCACCTCGGCGATGCGGACGTTGCCGTGTGTATCTCGCTCGAGCTCCTCGACACCCGCGAGCTCCGCGGGGTCGATGCCCAGCGTCAGCCCTTCCGCCACCACGGCCACGCCGTCCAGCCGGCCGTAGGACAGCCGCTTGATGATCGCGCACACCAGCGTGTCCACCACCGCCTTGAGCCGGATGCGCCGCCCCAGAAACTCCTCGGGGATGAGCGTGAGCGTCGCCCCGGCCGCTTTCCCGATGCCCACCGCCAGATGCCCCGCCCCGCGACCCATCGTGATGACCAGGTACCAGCGCGACGTGGTCCTGGCGTCCACCATCAGGTTCTTCACGATCTCCACACCGTAGTGCCGCGCCGTCTGGAACCCGAACGTGTCCACTTGCGGCGGCAGGTCGAGATCGTTGTCGATCGTCTTCGGCACGTGCACTACCTGGAGTCGCCCCGCGGCCTTCTCCTCCAGCTTCATGGCGGAATAGGCCGTATCGTCACCCCCGATGGTGATGAGCTGCGACACGTTGAGGCGCAACAACGCCAGCACCGCGTTGTCGAGATGCATCGGATCCTTCGTGGGATTGGCGCGCGAGATGCCGATGTGGGAGCCGCCGCGGAAGTGAATCCGGCTCACCTCGCCGATGTCGAGCGGGGTCACATGGTCGATGTCACCCTGCATGATCCACTCGAACCCGTCGCGGATGCCGAGCACGTCGACCGCTTCCAACCGTGCCCGGATCGTGGCCGCACCGATGACACTGTTGATCCCCGGCGCCGGCCCGCCCCCGACCAGGATCGCCAGAGTCTTCCGCTCGGTCATCGCTTTGCCTTCACACGAGGGTCTTGGGATCCGCCGACGGGAGTCCGAATGTCTCGGCGACCGCGGGATACACGACCTTCCCCTCGACGACGTTGAGGCCGAGGAATAGCGCTGGGTCGTCCTTGCAGGCCTGCTTCCAGCCGCGCCGGGCCAGGCGCTTCGCGTAGGGGAAGGTGGCGTTCGTGAGCCCGAGCGTCGAGGTGCGCGGTACGCCGCCCGGCATGTTGGCCACGCCATAGTGAATGATGCCATCCACCACGTACACGGGATTCTCGTGTGTCGTGGGCTTGATTGTCTCGATGCAGCCGCCCTGATCCACCGCCACGTCCACGATCACCGAGCCGGGCTTCATGAGCTTGAGATCGTCGCGCCGTACCAGCTTCGGCGCCTTGGCGCCCGGCAACAGCACCGCGCCGATCACGAGATCGGCCCGGGAGAGCTGCTCGAGCAGGTTGTGGCGGTTGGAATAGAGCAGATCGACGTTGGAGGGGAGCACATCGGCGAGGTAGCGCAGGCGATCGAGCGACAGGTCGAGCAGCGTGACGCGGGCGCCCAACCCCGCCGCCATCTTCGCCGCGTTGGCGCCAACCACTCCCCCGCCGATGATCAGGACTTCGGCCGGCAGTACCCCCGGCACCCCCCCGAGCAGTATCCCGCTCCCGCCGTACACCTTCTCGAGATACTTCGCCCCCTCCTGCACCGCCATCCGCCCCGCGACCTCGCTCATCGGCGTGAGCAAGGGAAGCTCCCCCGATGCGAGCTGCACCGTCTCGTACGCGATCGCGACGATCCCCGACTTGATCACCGCCTGCGTGAGCGGCTCCGAGGCGGCGAAATGGAAGTAGGTGAACACCACCTGACCCTTGCGCATGCACGGCCACTCGGGCTCGATCGGCTCCTTCACCTTGACCACCATCTCGGCCTTGGCCCACACGTCCGCGGCCCTGGGGACGAGCGTCCCGCCCGCCACGCGATACGCCTCGTCCGCAAACCCCGAGCCGATCCCCGCCCCTTCCTCCACGAGCACGCTGTGCCCGTCGCCCACCAGCGACTCGACCCCCGCCGGCACCAACGCCACACGGTGCTCGGCGGTTTTGATCTCTCTGGGAACACCAACGATCATGGGAACTCCGGCCTAACGTCTTTCCGCGACGCCTTTTTCGTGACGTCTCTCCGTGACGCTTCTCTAGTCTTTGCCGAGCCAAACCACCGTCTGTCGTTCAGGTGAGAAGAACTCAGCCGCCACATCGGCAATTTCTTCTTCGGTGAGCCCGGCCACCGCCGCCAGCACCTGATCCAGGCTCTGGTACGGCTCGCCGTGGATCGGAAAACCGGCCAAACGATACATCCGGGCGGACGGACTCTCCAGGGACAGCATCAGCTGCCCCTGCGTCTGCTGCTTCGCCTCGGCGAGCGCCTCTCCGGTGAGTCCCGTGCGGGCCAGCTTGGCGTACTCCTCTCGGATCGCCGCCGCGGCCTGGGTCGCGGTCTTGGGCTGCGTGCCGACGTACACCCCGGTGACACCCACCTGCCGGTAGAAGCTCGTGAACGCGTAGATCGCGTAGGCCAGCCCCAGCTCTTCCCGAATGCGCTGGAACAGGCGGCTCGACATCCCGCCCCCGAACACGTTCGCGAGCACCAGGAGCGCGTACTTGCGCCGGTCGGCGTAGGGGACCGAGTCCGTCGCGAACACGATATGGGTCTGGGCGGTGTCCTTCGAGTGGCGGGCCTCGGCGCCGCGGACAGCAGGGGGAATCGGAGCCGCTGCCGGCGTTTCCCGTTTCCCCTTTCCCGTTTCTCGATCGTCAAACCACCCCTGCTCGCCCAACAGCTCCAACAGCCGTTCGTGCGTCATATTCCCCGCCGCGGCAATGACACAATTGGCTGGGAAATAGGCTCGCTCGTGCAGCTGCTTCAGGTCACTCGTGGACATGGCGCCGACCGTGTCACGAGTGCCCAGGATCGAATAGCCGTACGGATGCTCGGGCCACAGCGTCTTATAGGAGAGATCGAACACCTGATCGTCCGGCGTGTCCTCGACGGTGTTGATCTCTTCGAGGACTACGTTGCGCTCGAGCTCCAGGTCGCTCGGCCGCAGCACCGGATTGCGCACCAGATCGGTGAGCACGTCCAGCGCCTGCGGCAGGTCGCTGTCGAGCACCCGCGCCTGGAACGCCGTGGTGTCACGGGAGGTGTAGGCGTCGAGCGATCCGCCGCGGGACTCGAGCGCCAGCGCGATCTGCTGCGCCGTGCGGCGCTCTGTCCCCTTGAACACCATGTGCTCGAGCAGGTGAGACACGCCCATCTTGGGGCGGGGCTCGTGGGCGCTGGCGCTCCGCACCCAGATCCCCACCGCCACCGAGCGAACGCTCGGCACCCGCTCGGACAACACGATCACTCCGCCCGGCGCGGCGGTGGTCTGGGAGATCTCCCGGTCGAGCCGGACGGTCTCCATCAGTGCGAGCGCGCCGGTGCCGCCTCCGGCTTGTCCATCAGCGCCTTGCGGGAGAGCCGCATCCGCCCCCGCTCGTCCACCTC